>OBUS01000033.1_pt1 | contig 181607 bp, 175 predicted proteins | sample 1475921 | NCBI WGS metagenome assembly OBUS01 (sample SAMEA2579948, study PRJEB22360) | human gut metagenome | reverse complement strand
GCCGTAAAAATGTCCCGGGATTGCGGCCATACGTTGCCGTTGACGGTGGCATGGGCGACAATATTCGTCCTGCCTTGTATCAAGCAACCTACACGGCCGTTTTAGCTGATCAGCCAAATGCTGCGCCAGCTGAACATGTCCACTTGGTCGGCAAGTATTGCGAATCCGGCGATATTTTGATCGATGATGCACCGCTGCCCACAACCACACCAGGCGATGTCGTTGTTGTTTTTGACACTGGCGCATACGGCTACTCAATGGCATCCAACTACAATCGCAATCCGCGACCCGCCGTTGTTTTCGTGGAAAATGGCCAAGCCCAGTTGGTCGTGACCCGCGAAACCGATGCTGATCTCATTAAAAATGACTTACATTACGCCGCACCAACTGAGCAGCCTGCTCCAGCTCAAACCGACGCCACTGCCGCAACCAAATAGGAGGCCGATTATGGCACAGTTAGATACTAAAAAAATTATTTCCACCATCGCTAATAGCAAAAAAACCACCCCAGTTAAGGTTTATCTCAAGGGCAAACTAAGCGAGCTGCATTTCCCCAAAAGCGTTCATGCTTTCATCGGTAAACATACCGGCACCGTGATTGGCGACTGGGCAGAAATTAAACCCATTTTGAAAAAAGCCAAGTTAGATGACTATTATGTTGAAACCGCCGGCCGCAACACCGGGGTTCCATTGCTGGATATCAAGGCGGCTAATGCGCGCATTGAACCTGGCGCCATTATTCGTGATCAGGTGCTCATTGGCGACAATGCGGTGATCATGATGGGCGCGATTATCAACATTGGTGCAGAAATCGGTGCTGGCACCATGATTGACATGGGAGCGGTCCTTGGTGGCCGGGCAATCGTCGGCAAGCACTGCCATATCGGCGCTGGCACCGTTCTCGCCGGGGTTGTGGAGCCACCTTCAGCTAAGCCCGTCACGATTGGTGATCACGTCATGATCGGCGCCAATGCCGTTGTCCTCGAAGGCACCACAGTCGGTGAAGGCGCGGTCATTGCTGCTGGCGCGGTTGTCATTAACGATGTTCCCGCGCACACCGTAGTCGCTGGTGTTCCTGCGAAAGTCATCAAACAAGTGAATGACCAAACCGAAGCCAAAACCGTCCTACTCGACGAACTCAGAAAGCTGTGACTTATTAATGAAGGAAGCTGACCTCATCACCCTTCGCCGCCAACTCCATCAAATCCCCGAACTAGCCTTGCAGGAAAAAGAAACGCACGCCTTATTGCTAAAAACCATTCAAGGGCTGCCCCAAACATATCTCACCATCCGCACCTTGTCAGACCTGCCAACCGCTTTACTCGTCAAGGTCCAAGGGCGCGATCCGCAGCGTACGATTGGCTATCGGACCGATATCGATGCGTTGCCGGTTACCGAAAAAACCGGATTGCCATTTGCCTCTAAGCATTCCGGCATCGCGCACGCTTGCGGACATGATATCCACATGACTGTCGCCCTCGGCATCCTCAGTTATTTTGCTGAACATCAACCAAAAGATAACCTCATCTTTTTCTTCCAACCAGCCGAGGAAAGTAAAAATGGCGGCAAGCTCGCCTACGATATGGGCGCATTCACCGGCGATTGGCACATTGATGAGTTTTATGGCCTGCATGATCGCCCAGATCTGCCGGCTGGGACGATCAGCACACGCCTCGGCACCCTTTTTGCCGGCACAACCGAAATCAACGTTGACCTCATCGGCAAAAGCGGTCATGCTGCCTTGCCGCAAAATGCCAATGACATGATCGTCGCGGCGGCAAGCTTCATCAGTCAGATTCAAACGGTCGTTGCCCGTAATGTCGGACCAACCGACAGCGCCGTGATTACTTTTGGCTTGATGCGCGCAGGTACGATCCGCAATGTCATTGCCGGCAGGGCGCATCTCGAAGGCACTTTACGCGGCTTCACCCAGCAGCAGATTGACTTTCTGCAACAACGAATCCGTGCCATCGGTCAAGGCATTGCCGCCAGTTTTAACTGCCAAGTCAAAGTTGCCTTGAACCAAGGCGGCTACTATCCCGTTGAAAATAATGACAAACTCACCAAAGACTTTATTCAAGTGATGAAAGATGATCCTGACGTGACATTTGTCGATACAAAGCCTGTCATGACCGGTGAGGATTTTGGCTACCTATTAAATAAGATTCCTGGCACCATGTTCTGGCTAGGCGTCAATGACCCTGACTCACAACTACATGCAGCCGACTTTTCACCTGACGAAGCCGCACTCGTGCCCGGTGTCACCGCCGTTGTGCACTTTCTTGAACATCGAATGCTTGAAAAAGTGTAAGCCAGCACAAATTATCATTAGTAGTTACATTAAGACAGAGCGCGAACTGGCGCGGGTAGAAACCGGAACATAAGTGGCCATTGCGGCCAAGGTCCTTATGTGTAGGTTTCTGGGCTGGGTAGCGCGTTTATAGGAGGGTCATCATGCAAAAAGCAGAACTGATCACCGCGATTGTGACGCCATTCAATGATCGCGACGAAATTGACTATGGCGTCATGCAGCGACTTGTCGATCATTTAATCGCAGAAGGTACTGACGGTTTTGTCGTCGGTGCTACCACCGGCGAGGGACCAACACTCAGTCATCCAGAAAAAATCACGCTTTATACCCGCTTCGCCGATATGGTTCATGGCCGCGCACTTGTGATTGCTAATTCTGGTTCTAACAACACCAAAGAAACCGCCGCCTTCACTCATGAAGTTGGCGGCATTGCCGGTATTGATGCCACCTTGGTTGTTGTCCCTTATTACAACAAGCCAGATCAAAACGGTATGATGGCCCATTACACAGCCGTTGCTGCAGCGGCGCAGAAGCCGATCGTCATTTACAACATTCCAGGCCGCACCGGTGTTGATATGTTACCAGCAACCGTTGCGACACTGGCGCAAAATCCCATGATTCAAGGCATCAAGCAATGCGGCAGCCTCCCTGCCTTGAGTGACATCATTGACCGTACCAAGCACGACGCTTTCAACGTTTGGACAGGCGAAGACGCTCAGGCACTCAACATCAAGACACTCGGTGGGATGGGAGTCATTTCCGTTGCGGCCCATCTTTACGCCCACAGTATCCGTGAAATGTACGCCGCACTCGATCGTGGCGACATCACCACAGTCGCCGCCTTGCAACGTCAACTGTTGCCAAAAATGGCGGCTCTATTCCATTTCCCATCCCCTGCGCCAACCAAAGCTGCACTCAATGCGCTAGGCTTTCAAGTCGGCAGCCCACGTTTGCCGTTACTACCCCTGAACGCCAGCCAACAGCAGGAACTCGCCCATCTACTGGGCGTGCCAGAACTATCAGCCATTGAAGCGGAGGTGCTCGCATGATTCAGGTTCTTGTTGCCGGTTTTCGTGGTGCCATGGGTCAGAAAACAGTCAAAATGGTTCAGTCACATCAAGACTTCGCATTAAGCGCCGTTTTCGACCCTAAAATTACCGACCTTAATCCAAAAAGTTACAACTTGCCTGCCAACGTGCAAGTACTCAACACCTATGACCAGCTTCATGCACACGTGGCGGATGTCTGGGTCGACTTCACCAATCCCAGCGCCGTAGCTGCCAACATTGAAGCTGCCATCAATGCCGGCATCCATCCAATCGTCGGCACCAGCGGCATGGACCCTGCCAATCAGGAACGACTGATCAAACTTGCCAATGCCAAACATCTTGGTGGCTTGATTGCCCCGAACTTTGGGCTCTCAGCCGTTCTTTTGATGAAATTTGCACAAGCAGCTGCTGCCTACTTCCCTGATGCCGAGATCATCGAAATGCATCATCAGGACAAAGCCGATGCCCCTTCTGGCACCGCCATCGCCACCGCCCACAAAATCGCCGCCGGACGTACCCAAAAGCCATTGCCAACCATCGACAATGACGCCCGCGGCCAACGTGTCGATGACGTCCCGATCCACGCCGTTCGCCTACCTGGCTACATTGCCCACGAACAAGTCCTCTTCGGCGGTCCCGGTGAAGCCCTCACCATCCGCCAAGACTCCTTCGATCGCCAAAGCTTCATGCAAGGCGTCGCAGTCGCGATTAGTAAGGTACAAACGGCTGATGAATTGGTTGTGGGGTTGGAGAACTTTTTATAGAAAAAACGCGCAGCTCAGCGCGTTTTTTATGTCTGTGTGGCCAATCGTTCATGTCTGGATTTTTGATAAATCACCAAATCAGTAACCATGATTAATCGAAAGGTCTTTTACACGTCCGTATGTACTTGTACTTACCAGGCAAAACGTATATACTTGTACTTACGGGAGGGATCTTAATGGATACAAAGAAGAGTCATGATCGCGTACTAGGTCGCTTTACCACTAGACGATCTGGTAACTCGCTAAGTTTAACAGTACCTGCCGATGCTGGCGCTAACGAGGGGCAAGAATACCTTTTACTGGTTGATGATGATGGTACTTTAAAGTATGAGCCACAACGAATTAACCCGTGGCACACGAAAGCTATTCAAAAGATTGATTTTGATGCGATGAAAAGAGAGATCGGTATTGTTTCTGAAGAGCCATCAAGAGGTAAAGAAGTATGACCCAGAATACGCCAAAACAAGGTGACATTGTTTTCGTTGACGCTGAACCGCATTTAGGCAAAGAATACGGGGGTCACAATCTCAATGACGGCAACATTCGGCGACCACTCATTGTTCTATCAAATGACGATTATAACGAGGCAACAGGAATGGTCATTGGTATGTTCGTGACTTCATCAGATAACTTCATGAACGAAATGTTAAAACCTTTTGCTGACTTCGAGAGCGGCGTTAAGGGGAATATCGTCCTTTGGCAGTTACCAACTTATGATGCCGCCGCTTGCCATCTTGAAGTAGTGGGCCATGCCAAGTCCTCTTTGGTGAAAGAGCTTAAGCAGGCTGCCACTGATATCTTTAATTAGCGTGAGATTTTTTAAGTAGCCGATTTCAGCATGAACGACTCACACTCGGATCAGAAACACAGCGCAACTTCAGTACAAACATGAGGTTGCGCTTTTTGCATTCTCTTGCACAAGTAATTCAAGCTAGAGGGCATGCACAACATTTTTATACAACGTAACACTTCTGGGAAACCGTTACACACCACGTTCTGGCGACAAGATAACATCAATGTCAACATCCAGTGCCTTTAAGGCGTCAATGTTTTTGTCAAAGAGTGTTTCATCAACCATCTGTGTGCCCAAAAGAAAGTTTCTGAAACGATCGATATTTTGCAAATCTTTTGGGTCCTGCCGATACTTCAAAAGTAATTTCAAAAAAACAACATGATGTCGCACATAAAGAACGTAATGATCTAATTTTGATAAATCAAGAGACTCGGTAAGGTATGTGGCCGAAGCCAAATCGTTTTGACTCAAAAACGAGGCAGAAAAGTTATACAAAATATTGACGAATAAATCGTCATAAGTGAGCAAGCGAAATTCATCAAAAGATGTCAGCATCTTTTCCCAAAGCCGCAAATTGACTGAAGCAGGTAGTGATTGGGCAAGATTACCAAAAACAATATATTCGAAACTGAACCATTTACCAGATTGAAGAAGATAATCCTGTACATAGTCACAGTCTTCATCTGAGAGAAGAAGATTTTCTCCCGACAATTCATTCAAGCAGCTTTGAACAATAAGGATGATTAAACGAACTGTCGGAAGTCATCCGTTTTGAACGCCTAAAACAGCCGCGAAAATGTTTTTGGCCCATACAAGTAGTTTGGCTCTACGAGCAAGAAATGAACAACTAGCAGAATTGCTCCATTCATTAAAAAACGTCTTTAAAAAATTAAGTTTATTTATAAATGATATTTTAATGGTATATTTTATTGTAAAAGCGAACTTTTATTTTAAATATATCTTTAAAATGCTTTACAGATTCTTTTTCGTGTGAGATACTTATTTTGCACAAGAGCATCGTGCAAAATGCTTGTCTTCTAAATTTTGCGGGTCACTGGAGTATTTTAGATAAAAACTTACTCGTCTTCCAGGCCTTTGTTGAAAGCATTGGAGCTAATGAAAGTCAGTTGATATGATGAAGATTGCCAGGATTGGGGCTTCATCAAAAACTGTAGCAATTTTGCTTCTACCTGTTGCTTCTGTGTCAAACATTGCACGCAAACTAGGTCGCAGCTGGTTCAGGTACAAGCATAATTAATTCAGCTGCCGACGCATCAATTATGTATATCACCACTAAAGCCTCAACACCAAGGTAAGCTTTTTTGTTGAATCATAGGCAGAAGTGTGAGCTGACAGCAAAAATAGAAAAGCCTTCTTTTATATTTTCTCAATTTGTGCCTAAATTTATAATCCCGATTTATAATCAAGCCGATCAATTGAGAACAGGAAATCTCTTTTAAAACGTCATACTTTAATTTATTCAAGTCCTCTTGGTGCTAACAATAGCGTGTTCCCCCGTCACTTATGATTTCTTCATTTAGGAGGGGTATCATCATGGACCTTGGGAAAAGCATTAGACACGCATTAATTGCTTTAATAACAACGACTGCATTGGCAGGCGCGAGCGCGACTATTTTCTCGACACCACCTCAAATCGTGCAAGCATCGGAGACGGCAACTATTTCTCCCACAAAGGCACGAGTTACAAACTATATTAAGCATTTCTATCACCGTTATCCCGATAAAAACACTTCCTTTGGGAAAACAGTTAATGGCACGTACATGAAGGGCGTACTATACCTTGATCGAGTGCAAGGACTTACGGGTGGAAATTACTCTGGGGTGTATTCAGGCTACATTTACGCCTAAGATGTTTTTGTTATAGATGTTGTGGGGGAATGCGCTGCTGTTAACATCAAGCGGAATTATATCTGGAGGAAATTCTATGATTCTGGATGTCAAAGACTTAGCATTTGAATTCCATAATAAAGTGGTTTTTAAAAATGCCTTTATGACGATAAATGATTTCGGCATCTATGGGTTAGTCGCGCCTAATGGTTATGGAAAAACGACTTTATTGAATTTGCTGACTGGTTTGTACCATCCCCAAAAAGGGACCATACGTTTACTTGATAGGCCAGCAACTCGTCAACTGATCTTTGAAAAAGTTGCTTACCTTCAAGATAATTCAGTCCTCTATCCATATTTGACGGGGCAGCAACATTTAGACTTTTTGACGGCGGTTCATCGACTTGATCGACAGGCAGTTGCGACTATCGCTGGACAATTACAAACAGCTGATTTTCTGAATCAACGGGTGAGCAAGTATTCGTTAGGTATGAAGCAACGGTTGTTGTTGGTCATGGCGCTGGTTGTTAAACCGACGATCCTCCTACTCGATGAACCACTGAATGGATTGGATCCAACTAGTTTGCAACTTGTTCGCGAGGCCTTACTTGATCTTGCCCAACGAGACGTGACGGTCTTAATTTCATCGCACAATCTAGACGAATTAATGAAAGTCACCCAGCATTACTTCTTCATTACAGGACATCAGATTCATGAAGAAGTGCTAGGTCCGCATGATTCAGCCGAAGCGCGCTACAATGCGCTGTTCACACCAATAGTATGAAGCAAGCGCTCTTTGTTTTAGAGTGGCGGCGTTTGGCGGCAAGCTTTGTCCTGAGCTTGGCGCTCGGCCTCGCTGTCATTGGTGCGGTTGCTTTCTTTTTGATAAGCAGCGTTCGCCAGCAGCAAACCCATGAAGCGATACGCGCTCAGCTGACAGCGAAACAAACCGCGTTGCATCAAGCCAATGGCAGTTGGATCTACGTTGCCAATCATCCAAATGAAACAAATCCGGTCAGCGTGGCACAAGCAAAGCAAAAAGTGCAGCATGCCAAGCAACTGACGAGTTTATATGAGCAGCAAAAGCAGGCTTTTTTCCAAGGTGATAATCGAAACTATTTAAAGACCAGCTTAAAAGTGTTTGATCAAGAAAAGATTCTTAAGACACTGACGCCAGATGATTTTAGCGCCGATCTTATTGCCAATCAGCACCAAGCATCCCTTTTCCGAAAACTATTAACCACTCATCAGGGTTATGAAATTAATGGCAGTTCTACTTTACCAGCAGTTTTCTTAACAGACTTCAGCAGCCTGTTAAGCCACTGGTCGGTCATTTTATTGATGGTGATGGTCTTGTCAACGACTTGGACCTTATCTTGGTTCGGCAAGCAACACGAGTGGGTTATGTTAAACCAGCCCAATAGTTGGATATGGCTTGGTATGAATTTTCTGGTTGCCTTACTCACATGGTTTGTGATGCTGGGTATTGCATTAAGTTTAAGCCTGCTTATTAGCAAAATCTGGGGTCAACCATTTATCAACGGTCATCATGGCTGGCAAAATAACGCTACTAATGTCGCGCAATCTTTAAAAGTGCTCTTTCAAGAAAACTTGCTTGAATCAGTTGTCCGCTTTGGCCTTATTTACTTTATTTGGCAAATTCTCTGTCTGTTTGCCGCCCGAATCCGGAGGTGATCTGATGCTTTTTCACTACCTAAAGTTTGAATTTATCAAGCGCAATCGTCGTTGGTGGATTTGGCTGCTTATTGCCGTTTTGACGGGTGTTGGCATTCTCGGTAACTTTCAACAACAGGCTGCCCAAAATGAATTTATTCAAAAGTATCGCCAAGCGTTAATTCGGCAAGGTGCAAATCAAGCAAACAGACCTGAAACGTTAACCCTTGAACTTAAAAAACTAAACAAGTCTCCTGCCGTTTATAATCGTTGGTTTTCAGCAGAGTTACCAGTTGTAAGCGGTAAGCGACCGGCTACTAAAACGAATGACGGCACCGCTTACCGAATTGCCATCTTGAATGGGGCTGCTAAACTGGATTACTTGGAAGCCGTTAATCGCACAGTGCAGCAAAATGAAATCCTCGCACAGCACAAAATAACTGCATATTATCCGCAAGGGCTGTTATTTACGGATCAAGAATTACAAGCGATGCCAGATGAGACCGAGAAGCTTGTGCGTGAGTGGTTCCCTACTTTTTATGTCCGCGGCTTTGACTATTTACAATATCTTTTCCAGCAAAACGTGCCATTTTACCTTCTGCTCATCGGTATCATTGTTTCAGGTGGTTTTTTTGCCAAAGAGTTAGCCCGTAAACGCGCCCATTCAAATTGGTTACAGCTACAGGGCGAAAGTCTGGTCAAACAGATGATGGTGCAGTTTTTGACGATCAGTCTGACCTTAGCCGAGATTGTTTTTTTACCACTAGCGTTAACAACATTAGTTACCGGTTTACTTCGCGGTTTTGGCAGTTTGGATTTCCCTGTCCTGAGTGACACCTATTCGGATGCTTTCAACAGCTTTTCTGAAACTTTTACAACTAGGGGACAACTATTGATTCGCTCTGCAGGCCTCTTGTTGCTTCTGATTGCACTGGTTGCAGCCTTTAATATTGGCGTGGCACTCATCTCCAAAAACGCTTGGTTAACGACAAGTCTTGTGTTGCTCGTGGTGGCTAGCGCACTGCTGATCCCGCCAATTAGCTGGTTACCACTGAGTTTCTTTCATGTGTGGCGTGTTGCGAATGGCACGATTGCCCAGTCCGTGGACTTGCCGGGATTACAACTTGGACAAGGAGCACTTGTCATCGCAATTTGGTTCATGATCCTGTTGCTTGTTGAGGTAATCAGTTCATTTAATTTTGCGAGTTGGCATCCATTCAAAGATTCAACTAAAAGCGGTCGTGTTGAACGGGTGTGATCGCCATTTTTTCTCGAACGTACTAGACTGTTGCTTTCATGACGTCTAGTACGTTTTTTGGCGGTGGCACATATTTGAGCCATTCAAGAAAACGTAATTTCCTTATGATATAGTTATTATTAATTAATCCTGTTGCCCTATAACCCTTGTACACCGTCTGTTTATCGTCAAAACGCACGAAAATCTCAGGAGGCCTCCGTCGTGAAAAAACGCGTGTTAGTTCTGCTAATTAGCTTTTTAACCGTCTTCTTTTTAGTGCCGCGACAATCAGCCTTATCCAAGACTAATACGGATGAAACGAAACCGTCTATCGTGAAAAAAGTAAAGGTAACGACTGGCAATAACGGCCTTAAACTTAGCTTTCATGCCCAGCCAAATACCAGCTATACATTGAAAGATTTGAATAACAATCAATTGGCTGCTGGGACGGTTAAAAAGGGCACGGTGAGCTTAAACCGACTGCGACCCACCTCAACAAAACTGATTTTGAAAACTTCACGTCACCGCCATACTAGCAAAAAGATCATTCCTCTACCTGAGTCATACGAAATTCCGCGCCGATCAGTTTATCGAAAACCAGTTGCTATTGGTAGCAAGGTAACTTATTACGGCGCTAACAACCAACTGCTATTTACGATCCAAACCAAGTATCTACCTAACACACCTCAAAATAAGACCGGCATTTCGCTCACTTTCCATAACTATCATTACGCCATTCCGCTAACGTTTTCCCCAACAAATTTCACTGCCTATTCAGATAATCAACAAGTCGCGCTACAGCCGCAGTCACCGCTTCCGATGATCAAGTCGAATGAAGAGAAAACTATCAACTTTTTGATTGATGTTCCTCGAGAAAAGGCCATTCAAAATGGTTTCACGTTTGACAACTCTGACTTAACGTTACCAATTAATTTTTATCTTTAATAACCCTTTTCACCCATATGAAAAGCCCGGCTGTTATCGCCTGCAACAGTAGCCCAAACACTTGGGTCAATACAGACCAGCCATAAACAGTAAATGGTTTAAAGTAGGTTGAGAATGGCAGGTTGCCAGCATATAACGTCAGTAGATTTAGAAGCAATGATAAAAACTGGGAGAAAAACAGTATGCGCCACATCTTCTTTGTCTCCTCCCTCATAATTAAGCATATTGATAGAGATATGCTTAATTGCACCAAAAAGTATATCAATACAGGGCCGTCAGAAATATACCGGTAATCTAACAACAGTGCGATACCGGCATACGGAAGTGCATTTAGAATGAGGCAAATGAGAGCTTTCATGAGTTTGTTGGACTCCTTCAACTTTGTGTGTTTTCCATACTAGCTTAGTTTGTATGCCCATCATACTGTACATAAAGATTCATACGCAATTAGTTCAGCCATTAAACTATCAGTTAAGTACTTAATTCGTCCCACCAATGCTCCGCGCCAGTTGTCCAAAACCAGCCAGCGCCCCTTTTTGCACCTGTTCTGGCGATTCTGGCTCATCCTGTGCCAGCCAGACGCGCAGAATATTCGTGAAGCCACCGAGGGCAAAGGCCATGATGTAGTTCACTTCCTGATCGGTACCGGCGACATGCCAAGGCGCAGGAAACGCGCGGTAGTGAGCAACCGCGTCTTGCAGCCAAACCCCGTTCAAACGATCAAACAGACCTTGTCGAATCAATAAGCGAACAAGGTCTTTTTGCTGCCACCAGAAGTTGAAGAAGTTTGCCATGGTTGTTTCAAAACTAATCGGTTCCTGATCGCGGGTGGCTTTTTGCAAACTTTCAAAATAGCCATCCGTCAATTGGGCACAGAGATAATCGACTAAGTCATCTTTTGTTTTAAATGCCCGATAAAAAGTCTTTCGTGAAAGATCTGCTGTCTGCACGATTTCCGTGATTGAGATATCAGCCACATCTTCGCGTTGCATCAACTCAATCAAGGCATCAACCAACCACTGTCTAGACTGCGCCGCCATTCGTTGTTTACCGTTCATCGCTCGCACCCCCTTATCTGACACAAATACTGCCAATTTGTAGCACTTGTCTGCAACCTATTGCCGCTTCTCCTAAGCCCCAGTATACTCAAAGTGCTCTAGAAAGTCACACATGTGTCACATAGACACAAACGTATCAGATGAAAGGACTGGATGCTATGACGCGTTTTACCAAAGCACTTTGCTTCATTGGCCTGACGATCGCGATGTTCATGGGAACCCTCGACACCACGATCGTCAATATTGCGATTCCAAAAATCATGACGGATCTCAATGGCTCGCTTGCTAATACGAGTTGGGTCATGACGATTTATACCTTAGCCATGTCGGTCTTCATGATTACCGCTTCGAAAATTGCTGACCGGTTTGGCCGCAAGAAAATCATGTTACTTGGTCTCCTTCTCTTTGGCGGCTTCTCCCCTGCTTGTATGACGGCGACTTCTCTGTCCATGCTCATCACCTTCCGTTTCTTCCAAGGTCTCGGTGGCGCGATCATCACCCCAATTGTCTTGCCTATGGGAATTGAGGTCTTCGGTAAAGAGAAAATCAACCGCGTTGCTTCCGTTGTCGGAGCAGTCACGGCACTAGCAGCGGCTGGCGGCCCGCCAATTGGTGGTATCATTCTGCAAGTCGCTTCTTGGCGCTGGATTTTCGGCATCAATGTTCCTTTAGCCATCCTTGCCTTCGTGCTCATTGCCGTTTGCGCAAAAGAATCCTATGATGAATCCCTCGCTGGCGGTATCGATTTTCCGGGGCTTGTCTTTCTAACGGCCGCGCTTGGCGGTGTCACATTTGGCCTGTTGGAAGGTCGCCAATACGGCTGGACATCCTTGCTGATTCTGACCAGTTTAATCGGCGGTGTCCTCGCCCTCATTGCGTTCATCGCCACCGAAAAGCGCGTGAAGAACCCGCTGTTGGAGCTAGATCTTTTCCGTGAAAAAACGTTGAGTGCCTCCAGCATTGTTTACTTCATGACCGGCTTTGCGTTAGTAGCACCGAGTCTGATTCTGAACTATTTCCTCCAAAATGTATTAGGCGATAGTCCTTTGCATGCCGCACTCATCATCATTCCAGTTTCCCTAACGATCATGATTGCCATGCCACTTGGCACCAAACTACTCGATAAAACCGGTGCTATTCCCGTTACCTTAGCCGGCATGCTGCTCATGGCTGCCAGCCTTTTCCTGCTGTCGCTCATCAAAACAGAAACCGCAACCGCCTTAATCGTGGTGCTGCTCGTCATTAACGGTTTCGGTTTTGGCTTCGCCTCAGTCTCAATGGTCGCCTCGGTCCGCTATCTACCCAAAAATAAAAGTGGGATTGGTTCCGGGATTGTCAACGCGGCCCGGCAAATTGGTACCTGTTTAGGTATTGCGATTCTGGTCACCGTATTGGATACCAATATCGACACAGCAAAAACGCAGATTCATCATGCTGGCGACCAAATCATATCGGCAAAAACCTTGTCGCCACATGTCAAAACAGTTGCTCACCAGCAGCTCGCTGCGGTCTTTGCCGGATCATCAACCCCGACAAAGCACCAACAGAAAAAGATGAGGCAAACCATCTCAGAAGCAGCCAAAGTTAAAACTAATCTACCAAAGCCCGCTGCTGGCAGTGATCTTCGCAAGTTGTATGATGCCAGTGCAGGCTTACAACAAGGCAGTAACAAGTTGGCAAACGGCTCGGAAGCACTGGCAAAAGCGGCTCAACAAACCCGTTCACCGCTTGCCACCAGTATCGTGCAACTAAGCACGGGTGCTGCGACCATGGCGCAAGGACAAACTGCCTTTTTGACCGGCATCAAACAAGTCGCCCAGAAACAAACCCTGCAAACCGCTTTTCACGACATTACCCAACGCAAAAACACCCGCTTAGCTCAGGCTTTTAGTCACACGTACCTGATTGGCGCTTTGATTGTCCTATGTCTATCACCAGTGGCTTTTTGGACGGATCGGCGGCTTGGCATGAACAATTCCCTTTGACTATTTCTCATCGCTTAGGAGAAATCAAAAAACATCAGCAATGCAGTTGCCCCAACCACTGCCTGCTGATGTTTTTTGAGTATGGACCAATTTTTATTTTTGACTGGGGCGAGTAAAGTTGTGAGTCATGCTCAATTGTGATTTAAGTCTGGTCCAACACTAATTTTGCCATCCTGAATCGACACTGATTCTGCTCCCGTTGCGCCGCCTTCATAATTTACCGTTGCATAGTTGATGCTACGAGTCAGTGCCACAGAATAAGTGTCAGTCCCGTGCGGTAATAAATAAGCTGCGACTTCGTCTGTATGGCGCTGGTCTAATAACCGAAAAACCTCAAAGACTTGAGCAGGAATCTGGCTTTGATCTGCCTTTTTCGTAAAAATGGTCACGCCGCTAGTATTCACACGTGCCATCTTTGTCTTTGATAGGAATAGATACATATTGTCATACAAGTCGCCCGCCACCAATGATTCCTGGGTCAACTTAGCATTTTGCTTGACCAGTTGAGTCTGTCGCAGGGAGTACGCCGTGTTTCGATATAACTTTTCTCCTTGCAAGTGACTTAGATTTTCAACTTTGCCGCGAACATACGACTTGTTCTGAATGGTCACCAATTGATCATCTCGCACGGTAGCTTGATCGCCTGCAGTACTTTGCCAAGTGCCGGCCACTTCATTGAAAGTCAGTTGCTTAGTTGTCCCGTACTTGATTTTCCGCGAGTAAACATTGCCGCGATTGACGGTACTAGCATTACCCCCTGTCGTGTAAGCCATGATCACTTCATACAAATGATCGCCTTCAATGAGATAGCCATCATTACTAGGAAAAGTGTGACCATCCGCTTGTTGTGTATAGACCAAATCCGTTAATGCTTTAATCTGTTTGGTTGCCCCCATCGCTTTAAGCGTCGCATTCACTTGCTTCACTGTGACGAAGCGGAGTGTCTTAGGCTGTGCTTCATTTTTCTGAATAGCCTTTTTGATCGTGGCATAATCGCTCTGTTTGAAAGTAGCGACACTGTAAAATTTACCGGCATTCGTGATAGCAGGTGACAACTTGTTGTCCGGTTTTACTTGCTCGTTTTTCAAACTCCCCTGACTCGTTACCGTGGCAGAAACCGCCTCAGTTTCGCGCCACACTTGATCCTTTTGGTTTAAAACGGTCACTGTATGCTGCTTAACCTTGCTCACAACGTTACTCGGTTGACAAGCAGCCAGTAAACTCAAACATCCGAGCGCCAACACTGCCACACTCATTTTTTTATTCATCGTCATTTCTACTCCTTCTCCACGTCTAGGTGCTGCTGCTATTGTTACTGAGTCTAAGCTTCTATTATTCTCGGAACAAGGCAGCGCTAACTCATTAAAGCCTAAAAGTGACTGCATGGTTTGGCGCCTTTATTAGTGGTCCAGTTACCTTAGCATGACATCCATAGTCAAAAAACATTTAAGAAATTACCCAACTATTATAAGATAGTGAGAAGCATTGAAACTTGTTAACCATAAAAGCGGCCGGGCCGACCATTAGGAACCAAGCGCCTATCAGGCCTAAAATATCGAGCAAAACTATGCGCCACATGCAGCTGAGAATAGCAGGAAGGCCGGTGTAAAATGTATCGCACGAATTTTGCAGACAAGGTATTGAAATTCACTAATGATCTCTCAGACGTATCAATTGATTTACCTGACAAATTTAAGCTCATCAATCCTTATAGTGGCAAACAACAAGCTGCTGTTTGCAAGATAACGACAGCGTTTTATCAAAAATACTTTGATGACACGAAGCCTCGACGGTTAATTTTGGGAAGCTCCCCTGCACGAAGAGGAACAGCTATGACTGGCGTACCTTTTGAAGACGCAAAACATCTCCAAACCGAAACCGGTATTCTAATTGATCAATTCTATATTAACCAGTCATCATCAAACTTTTTATATGCCGTCATGACCAAATATGGCGGTAGCAAAAAATTCTACAATGATTTTTATCTAGGATTTGTCTGTCCACTCGGCTTAGCTAGCATCAATGCCAAGGGAAATGAAGTTAATTGTAATTACTATGAAAATAAAAAAGTGCAGAAGCTTTTGCTTCCGTTTATTGTGCACTCACTGCGCCGCCAAATCGACTTTGGCATAGATACATCAGTATGCTACTGCATCGGAAGCGGCGAAAATTATAAGGTGCTGGTGAACATTAATCATCAGTATCATTTTTTTGAAACAATCGTGCCGTTAGAACATCCTCGTTTTATCACACAGTATCACCCAAAAGACCACGATAAGTACCTAGAAAAATATCTTAATGCCCTACATCACGAGTCATGTTAATTGCCAACTTTGCGAACCTGTTCAAACATCTTTACAAAAGTACGCATTAAAATTGTTGACATTTTTCAGGAGAGCCTCTAATATTCAAACCAATCATTAATAATTCGTCCATGAACAAACCGATGATGTGGAGATCAAGATCATTGTGCGCGCAAAGAGAGTTGCCGGTGCTGAGAGTGCAATCGAACGCAGATGATTAAATGGACCACGGAGGGTTCTCCCGAAAAACTTCAAGTACGGAGAAACGTAAAGGCATACGTCAGTTGTCGGAGAGATGTTGGTCTCTCGCTAAGCGTGATTAAATGGGGATTTTTAGACAAATCAGATGCTATTATTTGTTGAAGTCTCGAATTAATCGAACTAAGGTGGCACCGCGGAAAAATCCGTCCTTAACTTTACAAAGTTATGGGCGGATTTTTTTGTGAGCACGAACCAGCCCGGTTTCCGGGCTGGCGAACACGTTATCGAAGGAGGTTTTGAGTATGAATCAGACAAACGAGATTAAACGATGGCAACTTTTGCCAATCTAGAAATGCTTCAGCGATAGTCATTAAAAAACGGAGTGTCAGCTAATGCTGGAAGAAGTTTTAACCAAGGATTCAATCGAAGCAAAGTACCCCGCCCAAGACCGCAATGAAGCGGTTCGCGAAAGTGGCAGGTTATTGGTCAAAGTGGGCGCTGCTGACCCGAATTATGTCGATGCCATGATTAACAACGTTGACATCAATGGCACCTATATTGTCATTGCTCCCGGTATTGCCATGCCTCATGCGCGTCCAGAAACCGGTGCAAAGAAGGTCGGGTTCAGTCTTGTAACGTTAGCTGAACCCATTAGATTTGGACATCCAACAAATGACCCAGTCAAACTAGTCATTGGCCTATGTGCTACTGATTACGAAAGCCATCTAAAAGCCTTAGCCGAGTTAGTGAGTCTGTTATCCGACGAGAATCGAGTGCAGGCGATCATTGGGGCTAAGAATGCTGATACAATCTATCAACTAATTTCGGAGGAAAAACAAAATGATTAAAATTGTGACTGTATGTGGCGCCGGTGTGGGCAGTTCCATGATGGAGCGACTTTTTGCCCAACAAATTTTAGACGCTGAAAAGATTGAAGCCGAGGTGGATGCCTCGGATATTAGTTCCGTTGATCCGAACGCCTATGATCTCGTCATCACGACTTCGGACTTTGCTAATCAATTATCTGAGTCACCCACGCCAATTATTAGACTAGATAACCTGATGGATAAAGCTTATTTGAAATCAGAGTTATTAAAGCACATCTCCGGTCTCGATCAGTCGCGAGAAGTAGGGTGACAAGATGGCGATTCTTCTATATATCATCAATAACGTGTTGAGTCAGCCGATTTTCATTATTGGGTTGGTTGTGATTTTAGGGATGGCCGTCCAGCATAAGTCTTGGGATAAAATACTGCCGAGCACGATTAAAGCCATTATCGGCTTCACGATGATTAACGTAGGCGGTCAGACACTCGGGACGGCGCTCTTGCCGCTACAGCAAATGATCTCAAAAATCTTCGGCATCAAAGCCCCTGGCAGTGATAATATTGGCGCAACGCAAGCGGCAAGTCTAGCAAAAATTGGCACCGAAATGGCCCTTATTTTTGCACTCGGCTTCTTGATTAATATTCTGATGGCGCGGTTTACAAGGTTCAAATTTGTCCATCTATCTCCTCATGTTTCTTTCTTTTTTGCAGGCATGATTGCTGCCTTGCTGAAATACAATACTAATCTGTCATTCATCCCCTTAGTAATCATCGGGGCACTTATTTTGGGCGTTTATATGACCCTGTCCTGTGCCTACGTGAATTACTTCATCAAGCCCGTCAAAGGCGCAGATGGCTTTACGTTAGCCCACTCGAGTTCTTCTGGATTAGTCGTTGCTTCAGTGTTGGCCAAGCTCTTCGGAAACAAGCAAAATGATTTGGAACATTTGAAGATCCCCAAACAACTCAACTTTTTGCGAGAAATGACAATTTCTTTGACGATCGTGATGACTGCACTCTTTTTCTTCCTAGGATTGTTTGCTGGTAATAGTTGGCTCATGCAACACGTATCTGCTGGGAAGGATGTGGTCGTTTTCGCTGTCCTCAAAGGTGTTGAATTTGGGATGTGGATCACGGTGATCATCACGGGTGTGCGGATGATGCTATCAGAAATTATCCCTGCGTTCCATGGCCTTGCAGACAAATTTATTCCTAACGCCAAGCCAGGGCTGGATATTCCGCTGCTATTTCCAAACTATCCGACTTCAGTCATCGTTGGCTTCCTATGCAGCTTGACCACGGGGCTGATCGGCATGCTTTTGTTAGGTGCGACGAATTACCCGATCATTGTTTTTCCCGCATTGATTCCAACTTTCTTCACAGGTGCCGCCACAGCAATATTTGGTGATGCCCACGGTGGTGTTCGTGGCGCTATTATCGGTTCCTCAGTGAATGGCTTTCTTTTGATTTTCGGCCAGGCTTTGCTTTTGCCCCTAGTCGGCACTTATGCGCCAATTATGCGAATTTTGAGCGAAACTGATTACTGTGTGTATGGTCCCATTCTTGGTTTCTTCCTAAAAATGATCGGGGGTATCTGAGACACATGTCATTTTTCACGTTTCCACTCAACATCCCCATCGGCTCGATACAAGCAAAGGTATGTGTTTTACAAGATGAAGCTCCTTTTAAACTGAGCAGTTCCTGCCTGATTACAGGCGGTGTCAAAAATTCGAAGGAAAACAAATTAAAATTGTTGACATTTTCTGGAGAAGCCTCTAATATTCAAATCAACCATTAATAATTCATTCATGAAACCGATGATGTGGAGATCAAGATCATTGTGCGCGCAAAGAGAGTTGCCGGTGCTGAGAGTGCAATCGAACGCAGATGATTAAATGGACCACGGAGGGTTCTCCCGAAAAACTTCAAGTACGGAGAAACGTAAAGGCATACGTCAGTTGTCGGAGAGATGTTGGTCTCTCGCTAAGCGTGATTAAATGGGGATTTTTAGACAAATCAGATGCTATTATTTGTTGAAGTCTCGAATTAATCGAACTAAGGTGGCACCGCGGAAAATCCGTCCTTAACTTTTCAAAGTTATGGGCGGATTTTTTTGTGAGCGTGAGCCGGTTTCCGGGCTGGTGAGCGCGTTATCGAAGGAGGTCTTGGGTATGAATCAGACAAACGAGATTAAACGATGGCGATTTTTATCATAGCTTTCAATCACTTAAAACTCACAACAATCCCTGTCAAAACACAATTTGGAGGCATTCATCATGATTAAACAAGCCATTGAAAAAGTCGTGAACCACGAAAACCTAACGTTTGAAGAAAGCGAAGCCGTTTTGGATGAAATCATGAACGGTGAAGCATCTGAGGTGCAAACTGCCAGCTTACTGACCGCGTTAACCGCCAAGAATCCAACGATTGATGAAATCGCCGGTGCAGCTGCTTCCATGAGAAGCCACGCGCTTGCTTTTCCCGAAACCAAGGATGTGCTTGAAATTGTTGGTACTGGTGGTGATCATGCCAACACGTTCAACATTTCCACAACCAGCGCGATTGTCGTCGCGGCAACTGGTACCCAAGTGGCTAAACATGGTAATCGCGCCGCTTCATCGAAAAGCGGGGCCGCCGATGTTCTTGAGGCTTTAGGGTTGGACATCAATGAAACACCCGCTGTCAGTTATGAAAGCCTGCAAGAAAACAATTTGGCCTTTCTATTCGCACAGGAATATCACAAATCCATGAAGTACGTTGCCCCTGTTAGAAAGCAACTTGGCTTCCGAACCATTTTCAACATTCTCGGGCCACTGGCAAATCCGGCACACCCAACTCACCAACTACTTGGGGTTTACGATGAAACCTTGCTTGAGCCATTAGCCAATGTCTTGAAAAAGCTCGGCGTCACCAACGCGATGGTCGTTCATGGCCGCGATGGTCTTGATGAGATGACCCCCGCCGATGAAACCGCGGTGGTTGAATTGCATGATGGTCACTTAACGAAATACACAGTGACACCTGAGCAATTTGGCTTGAAACGTCGTCAGCGGGCTGATCTGGTTGGCGGTACACCTGAGGCCAACGCCGACATTACCCGGCGTATTTTAGCCGGCGATCACGGACCGCAACGCGACATCGTGTTGTTGAATGCCGGAGCAGCGCTTCACGTGGCTCATCCAGCATTATCCATTCAAGCAGGGATTGATTTAGCCGCTAAAACGATCGACGATGGCAAAGCCTTTGAAGAACTCAATCGCCTACTGGCTTTCTCCGACAAGCGTAAGGACGTGGTGGCATGATCTTAGATGATCTGGTGGCTGTGACCAAAATTCGTTTAGCGCGTCACCAACGCCAACAGTCACTTGCTGATTTAAAACAAACCGTGGCCAAAATGCCGCGCAATCACAAGCCGGATTTTCTAACACGCTTAAAACAACCTGGCCTACACGTGATCGCTGAGGTCAAAAAGGCCTCGCCATCAAAGGGGACAATTGTCACAGATTTTCCCTACTTGGCGATCACCAAAGCGTACGATCAAGCCGGTGCCGATGCTATCTCGGTCTTGACCGAACCCGATTATTTCAACGGCCACCTTCATTATCTAAAGGAGATCAGCCAACAAGTGTCGGTGCCAACGCTTCGAAAAGATTTTACGATTGATCCTTATATGATCTACGAGGCTAAGGCAAACGGGGCTGTCATTATTTTACTGATTGTTGCGATCCTAACCGATCAGCAATTGCGCGATTATCGCCAACTGGCTGAAAAACTCGGTATGCACGCAATTGTCGAGGCCTATACAGCCGCTGAGGTCACACGGGCACTACAGTCAGGTGCAAAGATAATCGGCATTAACAACCGGAATCTCAAAGACTTTCGAGTTGATTTCACCAATAGTTTGAAATTAAGAACCATGGTGCCCGACAACATCCCCGTCGTTGCTGAGAGTGGCATCAAGTCGCAAGAAGACGTTGAAAAACTGGCAGCAGCTGGCTTCAATGCCATTCTCATCGGTGAAACACTCATGCGATCCAACCAGAAAAAACAATTAATAGCGGCGTTCAAGGAAAGAGCGTGAACTGGCGCGGTTAGAAACCGGAGCATAAGCGGCCTTGGACGTGATGACCGCATTTTGGTCATTGCGACCAAGGTCCTTATGTGGAGGTTTCTGCGGCAGTGATCGCGTTTAAGGAAGAGTGTGAACTGGCGCGGTTAAGGAGGTTCCCAAAATGGTACTCGTTAAAATCTGTGGTCTCATGCATTCGGAAGATATTTTGGCAGTCAATACTGCTGGGGCTGACTTTGCCGGCTTTGTCTTTGCTCCCGGGCGGCATCAAATATCGCTTGAGCAAGCATTATCCCTAAAACAGTTGCTTCATCCTAAGATCAAGACCGTTGGCGTTTTCGTCAACGAGCCAGTTGCCGAAATTCTGGCTATCTATCAAGCAGGTGCCATTGATGTCGCTCAGCTTCATGGGAAAAGCACCCCTACCGAAATCACGCAACTTCAACAAGCCGGTTTAAAAGTGATCCAGGTCTTTGAACGCCAGGCCATTGATCTAACCTCAATGGCTGATTATTTAATGGTCGATAGCGGCAAAGGCAGCGGGCAACTACTTAACTTAAAAGCTATCCCCCACATCAGCCGACCCCTCATTTTGGCTGGCGGTCTAACGCCACTGAATGTGCGCCAAGCGGTTCAACTCGTTCAGCCCACGATGGTCGACGTCTCCAGCGGGGTTGAAACCAACGGCCATAAAGATGCTGATAAAATCACCCAATTCATTCAACAAGCAAAAGAGGAAGCCATCTATGAAGACACTAAATGAAACAACCCAACAGCCAACACGCGCCGGTCGTTATGGAAAAGACTTTGGCGGCCAGTATATTCCTGAAACCCTCATGACCGAGCTTGAAAAAGTCACTAAGGCTTTCAATGACTTAAAAGATAATCCTGAATTTAAAGCAGAATTAAATGATTTATTGGTTAATTACGCCAATCGCCCCTCGTTGCTTTATTATGCCAAGAACATGACCGAAGACCTTGGTGGCGCCAAAATCTACTTAAAACGAGAAGATCTAAATCATACTGGTGCACATAAGATCAATAATGTCATCGGTCAGGCCTTGCTTGCCAAACATTTAGGCAAAAAGCGCCTGATTGCCGAAACCGGCGCCGGTCAACATGGTGTCGCTACCGCCACCATTGCCGCACTCATGGGGATGGACTGTGAAATTTTCATGGGTAAAGAAGACACTGACCGTCAAAAGTTAAACGTTTATCGCATGGAACTTCTCGGCGCAAAGGTTCATCCAGTCACAAGCGGATCAATGGTTTTAAAAGACGCGGTTAACGCCACACTGCAAGAATGGGCGAGTCGCAGTGATGACACTTTCTACGTGTTAGGTTCTGCAGTCGGCCCTGCGCCGTTCCCCGAAATGGTGAAACATTTTCAAAGTGTCATTTCAACGGAATCGAAACAGCAACTTCAGGCCAAAGAAGCTCGGCTGCCAGACATGGTCGTTGCCTGTGTAGGTGGTGGCAGTAACGCCATTGGAAGTTTTGCCGCTTATATTGATGATCCTTCTGTTCAATTAGTCGGCGTTGAAGCAGCCGGTAAAGGCGTTGATACCGACAGAACCGCCGCAACTATCGAACGCGGCTCCGTTGGCATTTTCCACGGCATGAAGTCCTTATTCATGCAAAATGAAGATGGCCAGATTGATCCGGTATATTCCATTTCTGCTGGCCTTGATTACCCCGGCGTTGGCCCCGAGCATGCCGCTCTCGCTCAGGAAGGCCGGGCGCAATACGTTGGCATTACCGACGACGAAGCAGTTGAAGCCTTTACCTACATTGCGAAACAAGAAGGCATTGTTGCCGCCATTGAAAGCTGTCACGCCATCGCCTACGTTGAAAAGATTGCCCCACAGATGGCAAAAGATCAAATCATTATCTGTACCTTGTCCGGACGTGGCGATAAGGACGTCGCAAGCATTGCCAAATACAAAGGAGTCGATGTTGATGAGTAAGTTAGCAGATGTTTTTAAAAATCATAAAGTCTTTATCCCCTTCATCGTCGCTGATGATCCCGATTTTGAAACCACCGTCAAAAACGTGGTCGCACTTGCCAAAGGTGGCGCCGATATTGTGGAGTTAGGCATCCCTTTTTCCGATCCAGTCGCCGACGGTCCCGTGATTCAAGCCGCCGACCTAAGAGCATTCGCCGCCAACGTTCGCACCAAAACGGTCTTTGACATTGTGGAGGCTGCGCGCAAAGAAACCGCGGTGCCAATCGTCTTCCTAACCTACTTAAACATTGTCTTCAAATACGGCTACGACGCCTTCTTAAAACGCTGTGCGGATTTAAATGTCGCCGGCTTGGTGATCCCAGATCTGCCGTATGAAAGTCGCGATGAAATTGTGCCAATTGCCGAAAAGTACGGTATCGATATTATTCCGTTAATCACGCCAACTTCCGGTCATCGAATTGAGAAAATTGCCAAAAGTGCCTCAGGATTTATCTATGTCGTTTCATCAATGGGCATTACTGGCGAACGCGATGAATTCTTTGCTGGCTTAAAGGCATTAGTCGCAGAAATTAAGCAGTATACCAACGTTCCAACCGCTATCGGTTTCGGCATTCACACGCCTGAACAAGCACAAACAATGGCAGGCATCGCCGATGGTGTCATCATCGGCAGCGCCATCGTTGATCTTGTCGCGAAGGAAAAACAACAGGCACCGGCTGCGATTGAAAAATTTACTAAGCAGATCCGAGTGGCCGTTGATGCTAAAAAGCAAGTTTCGGTGAAATAATCGTGTGACCAAGATCAGCATTGTTCACATATAACTTCATTAAAGTAAGTATGTTGACGCCTTGTTAGCATCTTGTGTATAATTAAGTCGTTGAAAAGAGGCCACCGGGCGGTACCCCGATGACCTCAACGCGGTTCAGATGACAATTGGGTAAAAGCTAATCCTTGCGGTTAGCTTTTTTGATTATCGCATACGCTTTGGCGATACTGGTAACCAGTATGCTTAGCGCGATGATAATCGACGCCACATCCAGCGCGGCGAACCCCTTTCGTCTCCTAGTTTTGGCATGGCTCTCACCTCCGCGTCTCAAAAATGTTGAGGGGTGTGTGCCATCCAATCCGCTAGACGAAGAAAACAGGGTAATTAGTCCTTTCTCTAAGCCTAAGGTCAGTCTATAGATTTAAATGTATGTGGTCAATAAGTATTCTTTGATTGAAGGTTGCGGTTGCTGGCTTTCTTAAAAAACGAAAAATTGTTTTGGTTAAATTTTGTTCAGTGCCGATTTATTTATATGTCGCTTCTTGCAAAACAAAGAAAAAGCCACGAATCGTGCAATTAGTTTAGATTGCATGATTCGTGGCTTTTTGTATTTAAAAAACATCACTCGGCAACCTCACCAAGCAAAATCTTCCATATCCTCGGCATTCAGAATTCTTACCTGCTTACCTGAACGTTCAATGAGTTTTTCCTCGGCGAGTCGTTTCAAAGTGCGCGAGACCGTTTCCGGCGTTGTTCCGAGATAATCGGCCAATTGTGTCCATGCCATCGGAACTGTGACGGTGTCCTGGCCCGCCGCGGTACGCAAGTCCAGTAGGTAGTGGGTGAGCCGAACGTTGATCGAATCGTTACCCAAATAGCCGGCCTGTTTTTCCAGCGCCTGCATTTTACGGGCGTTTTCAGTCAGGAGTTGGAGACTGATTTGCGGCTGCTTGAGAAGCAATTGTTGAAAGTCAGTGGCACTGATGGTGCAGACAGTTGCCGCCGTCAGGGTTTCGGTATAGACATTCGGATTAGCGATATTGAGTAAGCCGGCTTCACCTTCATAATCACCAACACCATCAACCCGTAGTAGCTGTTCCTTGCCATTGGTGGCCAACTGGTAAGTTTTGAGTTTGCCGTGCGCAACCACCAACAAATGGGCCGCCGTATCAGGGCTGATCAAAACAGTTCCTTTTTCAACCTGGCGTTCGTGCGTCAACGCGTCAATGGCGGCACGCGCCTCATCATTTAAATTTTTGAATAACGGCACTACCGCCGTACAACTATGCGCCATGTTGCCGCCTCCTAAACGCGCCTGCTCACGCTCTGTCAACAAGCTTGATCAATCGTCATCTTCATCCTCGTCAAGCAATGCCCGCCCCGCCGTCACTTGGCGGCCAAGTCGAGTTTGCAAGCGCAGAATGCTTTGTTCATGCCAGCGCTGCAATTGTAACATATCTGCTGCCAACACAGCTTTGTTCTCCTTGTTGGCAAGCGGAATCGCCCGACTGACAAACAACTGGCAGGTATCGATATCATTGACAACGGCGTCCAATTTCATATCATTCGTCCAAAAACGAAACGCCGGGTCTTCCTTGAGCATCGTGTATTCACCAAACTCCGCTGTCGTTGTGGGAAAATCTTCGCCTTGGGCAGCTAAATCAGCCACAAGGTCGTCAAAATGGTCTTGTGCTTGTTGCATTAGCTGATCTAACAGTTGCCGATCGATTTCACTGGCCACACCTCGTAAGGTCACGCGAAACTGCGTCAGCTTGCGAGTCAGCACCTGTAAGTTCGCCAACACGTGGCCACTCATTGCGCCAGCAGTTGGCACATGATGGTCATGGTCAGCCTGTTTAGCAGCAGCTGCTTGTTGTTCTTTAACTTGATCAGCGGTAATACTTTTCATTCCTGTCGTTACACTCATGTTCTTCTCCTCTTAACCGCGCTTGTTTATTTTTAAAAGCGTTCTATAGCATCGAAACCTCCTCCATAAGGACCTTGGGGGTAATTGGCCCAGCCACCACACCCAAGGCTGCTTATGCTCCGGTTTCTAACCGCGCGAGTTCTCGCTCTATGCTTCTTGACTGCGCACGTTCACAACGGTATAACCCAAGTCCGTGATCGTCTTTTTCAAAGCATCGGCGTTGGTCACGCTTGGATCAATTTGAGCCTTGACCTTGCTACTGTTAAACAAGGCTTTCACAGTTTTGACACCGGCTTGCTGGCCTAATGCGCCTTCAATTTTCTGCAAGCAACTTGGGCAGGTTAAACCATCTAATTGATAAACTAATTTTGTCATGTTAAAAATCCTTTCTTGTTTATTTACCTTCATTATTAACAGTTTGTGCTGCGGCGTCCTTGATCGTCGTCAAGTTTTGTAACTTTCGGGGGGTGTGCCGTAACCGTAAGGCATTCGCGATGACCAACAGAATCGAAATTTCGTGGAACAGCATCCCGCTGGCCATATCAACTAACCCAATGAGCAAGCCGCTTAACAATAAGGCAACAGTTCCGATCGCAATGACAAGATTCTGTTTGATATTATTGTCCATCCGTTTAGCCAGATCGAAAAGAACGCCGAGATTCGTCAGGCGACTGCTGGTTAAAATGACATCAGCAGTATCAATGGCCACATCCATCCCTGAGCCCATGGCTACCCCAACATCTGCTTGCGCCAGTGCAGGCCCGTCGTTGATCCCGTCACCGACAAACATCACCTTTTCACCATGCGCTTGCGCTGCCTTGATCGCCGTGACCTTGTCGACTGGTAGTAAACCGCCGTGGGTCTGGCTCAGTGGCAAATCCGCCATCATGTGTTCAACCGCCGCCTGCGAGTCGCCTGAAAGCACAACCGTCTTTTTACCGTTAGCTTGAAGGGTCGCCAACATGCCTGGGGTATCGGTCCGCAACTGATCGCGTAAGCCGTAAACTGCAGCAAGTTTGCCGTCAATCGTCGCCACGACCAACGAAGCACCGCTTTTAATTACGTTTTGAATAGCGGCTTGCTGAGCGGTAGTCAGCGGCTGCGTCAGACTCTTTTGATTCCCAATGCTAACGGTATGGTCAGCCACTTGCGCCTGCACGCCAATTCCCCGCGTGACTTTCACGTCGGTCACAGACGGTGTTGTTTGCGGCTTTAGGTAGGCGACCAATGCCTGCCCCAACGGATGCGCCGTTGCTTGCTCGACCGCCGCCACCAGCTCAGCAACTTTGGCGTCATCGTTCGCCCAATATTGAGCCGTTGCAACGCTGATTTTGCCTTGGGTTAAGGTGCCGGTTTTATCAAACATAACCGTGTCAATCTGATCCAATTTGGTGGCCACATCCCCGCCTTTGATCAAAATGCCGTGCTTCGCGCCAAAGCCTAAGCCGACAACATTGCTGACAGGGGCGCCAATCACCAATGCACCAGGGCAGCCTAATACCAAAATCGTAATGGCTAGTCGGACATTTTGGCTGATCAAACCAACGAGCAAAGCAATGATCAATACCAGCGGCGTATACCACCGCGCAAACTTTTGGATAAAAGTGGCGACTGGTGACTGTGCGTCCTGAGCATCTTCAATCAAATCAATGATCTGTTGATAAACCGTGTTGTAGCCGGTTTTCTCAACTTCAATAGCCACCGTGCCATCACTCACCTGCGTGCCGGAATAAACCGTTGCGCCGGCCTGCTTGCTTTTTGCATCCGGCTCACCAGTGATCGCGGCTTCAACAACATTCGCCTGCCCACTGATCACTTTGCCATCAGCTGGTACCGTTTCGCCGGCCAGTACACGGACTTGATCACCAACTGCCAAGTCACCAACCGGAATCATGGTGCCATCCAGTCGCCGCGCGGTTTTCGGTGCCGCAGCCGCCAAGCCTTGAATCGCCGAACGCGTCTTCGCCAAACTGCGCTGCTCTAACCAGTCACCAAATAAAAATAGAAAACTGACCACAGCACTTTCAACCGGCTCACCAATCAACACCGCGCCAACCAGGGCAATCGTCACCAGCAACTCAATACTAATCTGCTTATACCGCAGCGCCGCCAATGCATTGATCGCAATCGGCAAGCCCGCCACCAAACTCGCCAACACTAGCACCCATGCCTGACTAAAAATCAGACCGCCTGCTGTCAGCACACCGCCAGCAATCATCGCTTCTTGTTTATGCGTCTGAATAAAATGCATCGCTAATCCCTCCATTTGAGACCAGTGTACCGAGGTTTGAAGAAAGCTGCCTTGACGGTGATCAACTTTAGGGATTTGCCACACGATTATTCTGGAACTGACATGTTTATGACGAAAAAAGATGAAAACACGACGTTTATTTTTAAACTGATGAAGCATCATCAGTTTCAGTTACAATTAATTTGCTTAGTCTTGAAGGTATCTTGGTTGTTGGGGGCTTAATTGCTGTCTTATCGAATTTCCTGTAAGATTTCATTCGTATACATAACAGATATTTGAGTAGTGGTCTTCTAGTATGACCAATCCTCAGCCATGATGATGCGTTAATTGGGAGATGCTACTAAAATGAATAGCGATAAAAAAGTTTGGGGTGCATTGCTGATAGTGCTCTTTAACCGTAGCATCTTCAGATATATCGAAGCTCTCTGGACGAACAATATGATATTCGGGAATGTGCTCAAGGGGTTAAGCGCTATCGTAACCTGCGTGGCAATCTATGTATTAATAAGATGTTTGCATGAAAAGTATGCGTCTAATCCAAAGCTTCATGTCCGTAAGCATCAGTAGCGACAAGATTATCAACAGCGCATGATGCTACCTGTTTCTTAAGCTTCTACAAATTGGAGAAATGTTTGAATAAACTAAAACAGCTGGTTATCGGGATCATTCTATTTATACCATTCTTATTCCTTGCCTCTGGAGTCTCCCTAGTTGACTGCTTTTTTGAAGGTGTCTTATTAAACTGGCTATTTATTGTTATTGCGGCCAGTATCTCAATACCATCACTGCTATTCATTGATCGTCATATAAAGCCTTCTTCAACGCAACAACTTAATCAGCCACTCAAAGCACGTTATTTTTATATAGCGGTCATTTGGACCATTTTCATTGTTGTTTTAACAATAACACTCAATAATCTGCCATTTCTCCCGGCTCCAACTGACAATGTGTTGCAGTCGTCAACTGCAAAAGTATTAACTGGCCCATCGCGCTGGCCAATGATTATCTCTCTGTGTTTCTTAACCCCGATATGTGAGGAACTCGGATTTAGAGGCGTTATCCAAGATTATTTGGCAAGTATTTTTGGCTATTGGCCATCAGTTCTCATAACCTCGCTCATTTTTGTTTTTCTCCACGGATTGGAGATTGTTGCTTCATTGTGCCTACTTCTTGCTGCAATTGGTTTTAGTCTTCTCAATCGAGCTTCTGGAACAATAAAAACAAGCATTGTATCACACATGACTTATAACATTATCGTGACAATACTAGTCATGCTGCGATTGTGAATCTCGGGAAAGTAAAAAGACACTTCCGTCGCGGATACACTTGAAGTCAGTCTCTTGGGAACGCCGGTTGCTTACGGGAACGCGGTTAGGCCATAATTCACAGCTACCAAATGAAAGGACAAACAATTTCTGCAGGAATTCTATTAAGTGCGGAAATTGTTTGTCTTTTCATTTGGGTAGTCTATTGGAATTTTTAAAAATACCAGTGCCAAGGCGGAGCAATCGTAGGCCAGATGGGGCTCAGCCGTGCAAACAACACAGCGACGGGCTGTGGAGCTGATGTTTTTGGGCTCGAAGCGCCGTCTCCGCTCTAGCTCCGCGTCGCCACCCCAGCTGGCCGGAGATTGCGGAGTTTGGCACGGCAAAGGATTCTTTAGCTTAAATCTTTCCCAGATTATTCGGAATCTAATGAATCATCAGTCCAGTACGGGAATTATGACCCATCCTTTTTCCGAGAGGTGGATTTTTTTAGTTCCGCTAAATCCTCTGATCACTTTAAATGAGCTAGCTAACAAAGCGCTCCTGCAAACACCCGTTCCCAAATGTATTAAAATCTGATTAACCCCATGTGGTAATATAGAAGTATTCAAATAAAGGAGGACGCGTCAGATGCCAGAAGAACAACCAATGGTCCTATTTAAGGACGTTGAGAAAGTTTATCGAGGCGGAAATGTCGCGGTCGAACATATCAACCTTGAGATCCATAAGGGGGATTTTGTCTGTCTCATCGGGACGTCTGGTTCCGGGAAGACAACGACCATGCGGATGATCAACCGAATGCTGGAGCCCAGCGGCGGCCAGATCCTGTTTAACGGCAAAGACATTCATAAAATCGATGCCGTTAAACTACGTCGGCAAATCGGTTATGTCATCCAGAATATCGGCCTCATGCCACACATGACGATCTATGAAAATATCACCATCGTGCCAAAACTGTTAAAGTGGCCCGAAGAAAAACGCCGGGAAAAAGCCAAGGAACTGCTCGATTTAGTTGAACTTCCAGAAGACTATCTTGATCGCTATCCTTCCGAACTTTCTGGCGGCCAACAACAGCGTATCGGAGTTATCCGTGCGCTAGCAGCCAATCAGGATCTGATTCTGATGGACGAACCATATGGCGCCTTGGATCCCATCACCCGTGAAGCTTTGCAGGAACTGATTAAGAACTTGCAAGAAAAACTCGGTAAAACCGTGGTCTTTGTCACCCATGACATGGACGAAGCTTTGAAACTCGCAACTAAAATCGTGGTCATGGATCATGGGCATATTATTCAAAACTCGACACCGACAGAACTCTTAACCCATCCGGCCAACAAATTCGTCGAAAATCTTGTCGGGCAAGACCGACTTGTTCAAGCGCGGGCCGATGTCACCACCGTTGAACAAATCATGCTTAAAAACCCAGCCGCCATCACACCAGGCAAATCTTTGGCTGAAGCGATTCTGCTGATGCGCAAACGCCGCGTTGATACGCTGCTGGTCACAGATGACGAGAATCATCTTAAAGGTTTCATTGATCTTGAATCTCTTGAGACGCGTTATCAAAGTGCCACTAGTGTTGGCGATATCATTAAAACCAGTATTTTCTACGTGAATAAAGACTCACTTTTGCGTGATACCGCTGATCGCATTCTCAAACGTGGACTTAAATATGTCCCTGTTGTTGATCATGAAAAGAAACTTGTCGGCATTGTCACCCGAGCAGCCTTGGTCGATGTTGTTTACGACACTATCTGGGGCGACAACGATGACAAATCTGACGATAACGACAGTGACCAAGCTGATAGCGATACCGAAAATACCGCTTCAGCAACTGCTGCTTCGGAAGCGCCTGCTAACAGTGACACGCCTAAGGAGGTGTGACCATGTTCGCATTTCTAAACGCACATGGCAGCGAGCTAATCACCAAGACTTGGGAGCAGCTCTACATTTCCGCCATCGCACTGGGTCTTGGCGTGCTGGTAGCCGTGCCGCTGGGCATTGTGCTGACACGTTTTCCTAAAACGGCGAAAGTTGTCATCGGTCTAGCCAGCATGTTACAAACGGTGCCATCGCTGGCGCTGTTGGCCTTAATGATTCCAATTTTTGGGATCGGCAAGTTGCCGGCCATTGTAGCGCTGTTCATCTACTCGCTGCTACCGATTCTGCGTAATACTTATATTGGCATGGAAGATGTCGATCCGGTTTTGATTGATGCTGCTAAAGGCATGGGCATGACGGCCTTGCAATCAATTCGACAAGTCGAAGTGCCGCTGGCGATGCCGGTCATCATGGCCGGTGTGCGCCTATCCGCCATTTATGTCATCGCTTGGGCAACCCTCGCATCGTACATCGGTGCTGGCGGCCTTGGAGATCTCATTTTCAACGGCTTGAACCTCTTCCAGCCGGACTTAATCATTGGCGGGACGATTCCAGTTACCATCTTGGCACTCTTGGTTGATTGGCTGCTGGGCCGGCTAGAACATCGGCTGACCCCAGTAAGCGAACAGGCCTAGGAGGTGGCGAGATGAAGACATTCAGAAAAATGCTCCTATCGCTGTTCCTCATCCCCGTCTTGCTATTAGGCGGCTGCGGCTTTCCCGGACTGGGCGGCTCTGGTAATGACGGTACTGTGCGGATCGCTTCGCAAACCAGTACTGAATCGCAGATCATGGCAAATATCATTGCCGAACTCATTAATCATGAACTCGGCTACAAAACGACTTTGGTCAACAACCTGGGTTCTGGTACCGTGGTGCATCAAGCGATGATTCGTAACGATGCTGACATTAGTGCTACCCGTTACACTGGGACCGACATTACCGGTACCTTAGGCATGAATCCCGTCAAGGATCCTGCCGAAGCTACGGCGATTGTTAAGCGCGAATTCAAAAAGCGTTACGACCAGACTTGGTACCCGTCTTATGGTTTTTCCGACACTTATGCTTTCATGGTGACCCAACAGGAAGCCAAAAAGGACGGTTTGAGCACCATTTCCGATTTGAAGAAAGTCGCTTCGCGTTACAACGCGGGTGTAGATTCCAGTTGGATGAACCGCAAAGGCGACGGTTATAGCGACTTCACCAAAATGTATGGGTTCGATTTCAAACGAGTCTACCCGATGCAGATCGGACTGGTTTACGATGCGGTCGAAGCCAACAAGATGCAGACGGTCTTAGGTTACTCAACAGACGGCCGCATTCGCAGTTACAACTTGAAAGTGCTGAAGGATGACAAAAAGTTCTTCCCACCTTATCAATGTTCGCTCGTCGTCAACAACAGCTTTTTGAAAAAATACCCGAAACTCAAGCCGCTGTTACATCGGTTAGATGGCAAAATCAACCTGAAGACGATGCAAGAGCTGAATTATCAAGTCGATGATCAACTGCTTGAACCGAACGTGGTCGCGCAAAAGTTTCTTGCCAAACACAACTATTTCAAAGGAAGTGACGACTAATGGCCAACATGGATACCTGGCAGCAATTCTGGTACTATCTTGCCAATAATGGCTCGTATGTGCTGAGTCAGTTTGCTCGCCATTTTCTGATCTCAATTTATGGGGTGTTAATCGCCGCCATCATCGGGATTCCGATCGGGCTGGCAATTGCGCGGCACCGGACATTAAGTAACACGGTGATTGGCATCGCTAACGTCATTCAGACAATTCCTAGTCTGGCGATGTTATCGATAATCATGCTTGGCCTCGGGCTGGGTGTGAATACCGTCATCGTGACTGTTTTCCTCTACTCGCTGCTGCCGATCATCAAGAATACTTACACAGGCATGCAAAATGTCGACAAGAACTTGATGGATGCGGCTAAGGGTATGGGCATGACCCGTTGGCAATCGCTGTACATGGTTGAAATTCCTTTGAGCATGTCTGTCATTATGGCCGGCATTCGCAACGCGCTGGTCGTGGCCATTGGGATCACCGCCATTGGTGCCTTCGTCGGTGCCGGTGGTCTGGGCGACATCATTGTTCGCGGCACCAACGCAACCAACGGCGGCGCCATCATCCTTGCCGGCGCATTGCCAACCGCGTTAATGGCGATCATCTCTGATTTGGTACTGGGCTTCTTGGAGCGCCGCTTGGAACCAAAAGGCAAAGCAGAGTCTTAAAATCGTCATGAACCTTATTTAACCCTAAAGACGGCCATTGCTGGTCGTCTTTTTTTACGGCCCTTAAAGGTTCCTTTAGCAAAAAGCCATGTTTTCATCGTCCTTTTTCAACAAAACCGCCACTGAGTCGGTACGAATCCGTCTCATCCCTTCGGTAAGCTTTTACTATTGGCTGTTATGAAAGCAGTCAAATGATCGAAGGGAGTCTTACTTATGAGTATCACTTTTTTGGCCATCGCCGCCAGCCTCTTAACAGCCGGGAATCCGCAACCGGCCAAACCGTCGACGTCTGCCGTTCCCATCTCGACCAGTCAGGTCCAACCGCTGGCAGCTCCAACCCCTGATTCTTGGCAGGCGGCCATCACGCCACACCATGCCACCCCAGTGCACGAGGAACCTGCCAGCTTACCGGAACAAAATCTGGATCAGAAAGTCAAAACTTCACGGGTAAAACCGAGCCGTTATTCAAAGTGAGTCTCGTTAAGAACACCGTGACAGCCTGTTGTAAAAATTAACCTAGTTACCCTTCCTTCCACTATCAAGATTTTGATGGTGGTTTTTTTGAAAATGATAGCCATATGCCACCTTTGTATTGCTTCTTTTATAGACATTGTGCCAGTTACAACATCGTAGACGCTCCCTGTTAATTTTCAATATGCTCTTGACAAGAATATTCACAACTTCTAATATATGCGAGTGAACGTTCATTCCGGAGGAGAAAAAATGAAACCCATCGCCACCCCAGATCCAATCATCGCCCAAGCAGTCAAGCTGTTTGCCGAACGCGGCTACGCGGAAACCAATTTACCGTCAATCGCCAAAGCTGCCAATGTAGCGGTTGGCACAATTTATCGTCACTTTAAGGGTAAAGAGGATATCCTTAACACCGCGTTTACTGACATCATGGATTATTTTCACGACTCACTGGCTGACGCTGCCAATTGCAACGTCAGTGATCCCGAATCAACTTTCAGCCACCTCTTTGATGCCGCTGCACTGACCATGCAACATTACCCAACTGAACTGCATTTTATTGAACAAAATGTGTTTAATGAAGCGCTACGCCCAGAGAGTCGTGCTGCTCGCGACCGTGTTACCACATTGATTAGCAATATGCTGATGGAAGGTCAGGAACACGGTGTCATTGTGAAAGCAGATGTTCGCACCCAGTTAGCTATTTTATACGGCAGCATCGTCAGCATGATTGACATCGTTTGGGTCCAACAACAACTTCAAGGCCATGTGCCCGATCAAGATCAGTTAGCCCTTGAGCTAAAAAATCAGATCTGGAACGGCTTAACCTGTGAAAGGAGTATCTTTCAATGAAAAATCTTCGTCATCGTCACATACCGGCCCTTATTTTCTGGCTAATCGTCATCATCATGACTTTAATCACCATGCCAGATGTTTCCGGCATCGTCCGAGACAAAGGCGCCTTATCGCTGCCGAAAAACGAAGAGAGTCAAATTGCCGCAAACATTGAAAAGAAAGCCAACAATAATCAGAAGGTTCGCTCTTATGCGCTGGTTTTCAACAATGGTGACAAAAAACTGACTGCCTCGCAAAAACAAGCCATTCATCAAACTCTCAAGAACCTTAAGAGTACCGGTGCTGTCAAAATTATCAACGTCACACAAGCATCTGACAACGCCGAAACTAAGAAACAGCTAGACGCCAAAGACGGTACGACTCAGATGGCGTTGGTCGATGTGAAAGCCCAAGGGCAAGTCGGGCCGCAAACGCGTAATTTAGAAAAACAAATCAAAACTAGCAACGTCAAAACCTATGTAACTGGCAGTGATGTCTTGAACGACGACTTTGCGACCGTCACTGAAAAAGGGATTCAGAAAACAGAAATCATTGCGGCAATTTTCATTTTCATTGTGCTCATCATTGTCTTCCGTTCCCCGATCGTCCCGCTCGTGTCGCTGCTCACCGTTGCCATTTCCTTCATGACTTCCTTGAACATCATCATGAATTTGGCAGACAAGTTTAACTTTCCAATCTCAAACTTTACTCAAGTCTTCCTAGTGGTTGTCCTTTTCGGAATTGGAACCGATTATAATATTTTGCTATACGACGACTTCAAGGCCGCCCTTTCACAAGGCATTCCACGAACGAAAGCTGCCGGAGTTGCCAGACGTTTTGGTGGGCGAACGATCCTGTACTCTGGCCTCTCAGTTCTAATCGGCTTCTCCGTGCTCGGCCTTGCCAATTTCAAGTTCTATCGTTCCGCAGTTGGCGTGGCCATTGGTGTTCTGATCCTCTTGACCGTGCTGCTCACGCTCAACATGTTCTTCATGGCCACTTTAGGCGAAAAGCTCTTTTGGCCAAGTAAGAATCTCAACGGTCATAGCACCAGCCGACTGTGGCACGGCCTGTCCAAAATGGGCATCGCTCGACCGCTCATCACACTCGGGATCATTGGCATCATCGCAGTGCCGTTTTTGCTGAATGCCAACCAAACCTTGAATTTCAACAACGCGGATGAACTGCCGGAAACTTTGCAATCCAAAGTCGGTTATAAGCTGATTCAGGATCATTATTCAAAAGGTATGGCCTCACCAACAACCATCTATATTCAAAGTAAGCAACCGTTGAATACACAAACGGTTCTTGGTACGATTGATGACCTCACAACCTACCTGCAAAAGGAGAACGGCGTTAAGACAGTTGCCTCTGTGACACAACCAGGCGGCAGTCAGATTAAGTCGCTCTATCTCGACAATCAACTCCAAACGATTAATGCGGGCCTGACAGACAGCGTGAAAGGGTTGAAGCAGGTGCAAGCAGGCCTTAGCTCAGCCAATACGCAAATTACAAATGCTGATGTCGCCGGCAGCACGCAACAAGTGCAGACCCTTGCTAATGGCACCAACACCCTTTCATCCGGCGCCTCCAGTCTTAACAGCGGAATCGGCCAGTATACTTCCGGCGTTGCATCGTTAAACACCGGGATTGGCCAATTAAGCAGCCAGCTGCCGGCCCTGAGTTCAGGGGTGAACACCTTAAGCACGAGTTCGACCCAGCTAGCTAAGGGCATGGATCAGCTTAGCGGGAATAGTACGGTACTCGCCAGCGGGATGAATCAACTTAGCGACAAATCTGGTGAGTTGACTAGCGGAATGAACAAGCTCGCCAGCCAAGTTCAGGACTTGACCGGCAGTGCCCAGCAAATCGTTACCTTAATTAACCAACTTCCCAATGGCAGTCAACTGACACAGCCAATTCTAGAAGAAATCGCCAAGTTTTCAGGTGGTGTGCAACAGCTGACGAACGGTACCAGTTCGCTTGGCGATGGCATCAAAACGCTGAACAATGGTACGACAGCCTTAAACAGCGGCATCAGTACGCTCACCAGTGGTGCTCACCAACTGAGTAGTGGGATTGGTTCCTTAAACAGCCAAGTACCGAGTCTTGTTTCCGGTGTCAACCAACTCAACGCGGGGTCCTCACAGCTCGCCGGGCAAAATGGCACCCTCAATAGTGGCGCGGCACAAGTTGCCAGTGGTGCCGATCAGATCAATACCGGTGTCCAAACCCTGAACACAAAAGTGAAGGCAATCTCCGAACAAGTCACCACCATGCAAAGCGGCTTAACCTCGGCAGACAAAGCACTCGGCACGATTGCAGACGGCAGCACCAGCATGAAACAATACCTGACCGAGTTGCAAAAGTCGTATCTGGGGAAGAAGTTCTATATCCCTAACGCCACTTTAAAGAGTAAAACCTTCAAGCCTGCGTTAACGACCTACATGTCTGATGGCAACAAGATTACCAAATTGACCGTTGTTCTAAAGGGCGATCCCAGCACAGATGCTGCCGCCAAACAGATCGAAGCGATTAAAACTGACATGACGGCCAAATTAAAGCACACGCCGCTAGCCGATGCAACAGTCGCGGTTGGTGGCCAAACTTCACAAACCGCCGACCTGCAAAAACTGGCTAATGGCGACTTTGAACGAACCGCCGCGATCATGATTATCGGTATCGGCATCGCCCTCATTTTCGTCACCCGGTCCTTGATTCAACCTATCAGCATTATCTCAACGTTGCTGTTGGCCTACGTCACCTCGTTAGGCCTCACCAAACTGTTCTCAACTTACGTGCTTGGTCGCGACATGCTGACGTGGAATACACCGTTCTTCACCTTCATCATGCTCGTTGCCCTCGGCGTTGACTACAGTATCTTCCTCATGGTGCGCTACCGTGATAACGCCCTCGAAGGCGGCACCATGACGCATCGGATTGCCAAAGCCGCTAGCGTCATCGGTGCGGTTGTCATCTCCGCTGCCATCATCCTAAGTGGTACCTTTGCCGCGATGATCCCATCCGGCATTACAACCCTGATTCAGGTCGCGCTGGCCGTCATCATCGGCCTGATCCTCCTCGTCTTCCTGCTCCCACTGGTCATGTCCAGTGTCATCAGCCTGACTGACAAGCAGATGAACAAAAATAATCATCCGCAAGGCCCCGGCCCACATGACGACAATGATCATGCGTCACCAAAAAGCCCTAAAACACCAACGCCAAATGGCCCAAACTCAAGCCATTCAGCAACACCGGCGGAACCGCGCACGTCACAGAAACCGCGTGTTCATTTAGCGGCAGTCCCACCTGATTCAAAAAAATAAACGGGTTGCACGCACACTCTCTCCGTTGAGACCTAACACCTGTAGTTTCCAAGACTGCAGGTGTTTTTGTATCTGTTTAGAAAGCTATATGATTCGGTTGTTGCCATGAATCTGATGCTGTTATAAGTTGAAGCCATCTCGGCAGTGGTTTAATGAAGATAACACTAGGGGATGTCGATCATGCGCTCAAACAAATCAGGCAAACTACTATCATTAACCATACTTTTCATTTTTGCCTTTTTTCTGCTTTCTGTTGTGTGGACCTTGCGCTCAGATACAAAGATAGCAAGAATTGTCCCTCTCATCCTTGTCCTCATTTTGACTATCTTAAGCTTCTTACACTACGCACCCGCTCCAAAAACAAAACAGCAACCGTTGTTCGTCCCAAAAAGATTTGGCATTGGCATTAGTGTTAACCCCAATAATCCAACAGGCCGGTTATTCTGGTATCTCGTTTTCGCAGTTATGACGATCCTGATCATAGTGGTGGCTTTCAGTAACTAACGGAACCATTCCTTAGCATCCAAATTGTTTATTAAGCAGCTATATGTAGACTGTACTTTGCTTTAAATGAAACCGCTCGCCTTTGCATCATTTTTTTGAATCTGCTATCGTCAGCAGTGACCTGTTGCTACATGATCCATGTGTATCAGGTTAAATGATAGAAATGAAGGCACTCCCATGACAACTTCACCAGTTTCACATCGCACGCAATTGGCTATTTTATCAGCAGGATTACTGACGTTTGTCGGTATTCTGGTTGAGACTTCCATGAACGTTACCTTTCCAACGCTTATCAAAACGCTACATGTTTCATTGTCGACAGTGCAATGGCTCACATCAGGTTATTTGCTGATGGTCACCTTGGTCATGAGCACAACCGCTTTTTTATTGCGACGATTTGATACGCGGCGCTTGTTTCGGACCGCCATTCTTTGCAGCCTGGCCGGAACCTTATTGTGTATCTGGGCACCGAGTTTTCCAATTTTGTTTGCTGGCCGTTTGTTGCAGGCCCTGGCAACTGGGGTCTCGACCCCGTTGATGTTTCATTTGATTCTGACCATGATCCCGCAAGTCCACCTCGGGATTTACGTGGGGATGGCCAGTGTTGTGACATCACTGGCACCTGCGCTTGGGCCAACTTATGGCGGTTTGCTGACTTACTATGCCTCATGGCGGATGATTTTTTGGCTGGTACTGCCAGTTATCCTGCTCGTCTGGTCCTTGGGCGAAGCCACGATTCGCGTTAAAGCGCAGACGACGACTGATCGTTTTGACTTTTTAGGTTTGCTGCTGCTTGGACTTGGTCTGTTCTCACTCATCGAAGTGCTGGATCAATTCACGGCATCTGGGCTGACTGCTGGCTTTTGGGGCTATGTCGCGGCTTTGGCTGTCGCTATTGTTGGGATGAGCTATCACTTAAAACATACAACCACGCCACTGCTTAACTTTTCGCTTTTCAAACAGGCTGGTATTCGGGCACGTGCCATTAACTTCTTTATTTTGCAATTCAGCAATATTGGCATTGCTTTCGTTATTCCAATTTTCGCCGAAAACGTCCTGCATACCAATGCTTCTGTGGCCGGACTGATTTTACTGCCCGGTTCATTGATCGGCGCGGCGGTTTCACCCATTGGCGGCGCCTTGTATGATCGGTTCGGCGCACGTCGCCTGCTCCTGACAAGTAATACCGCCATGTTCGTCGGCGCTATCTTGCTCGGCATCTTCACCCACCAGCTGAGCATCCCCTTGATTGTCGGCTTTTATATCATTTTCCGCATGGGCTTCAACCTCGGCTTCGGCAACACCATGTCAGACGCCAGCACCATGGTAACCGGCTCAGCCAAAGCGGATATCAACGCCTTGTTCAATACCATTCAGCAATACGCCGGCTCACTAGGCACTGCCAGCTTATCAGCCATCATCACCTTGCAACACCGCCTCTCTCCAGTGGGCGCCGACGCGACAGGGAGTCAAATTGACTTCATCGTGCTCGCGGTACTTGCTGTGTTGACCTTTGTTGTGCAATGGCGGTTGCGGGCGGATCAGCAGTAAGCAGCGTCTAAAAGAGCGTCTAGGATGTTCGCGCCGTTATGATGCCATAAAGACCCTACTTGTAAGAAACTGTCTGACAATTTTTCATTCAGCGAAACAGAAAAGGTTCTTTGGTATGACGTCTTTTCATTCAAACAATTAGGAAACTACGGTTGGGTCGCAAGCGAATAATCTACAGTCTTAGTTCCCTTGTTAAAGAGTGAAAACCAAATAGCAACAGAAATTCCCGAGAAATCGGGAATTTTTTTGGTGCAAAACAAAAACTCGGGACACTGAAAGAATCTGTTCCGAGTATTTTTTGAAATGTTTGTTCGATCAAGTCTGGCAATATGCCAAGTCATGCGCCTAAATTGATCACTTGATCGTATGCCCCCTTCAACTGCGCATCAAGGTGATGACTCACCTCAATCAAGGTCATATCAGGGTCATTCAAAAATTGCTTGGTAACTTGTCTAGCAGTTTCTGCGTCTAACGCAGATGTGCCTTCGTCAACAAATGCAATTGGTTTTGGTGAGTAGAAAAATCTTGCTAATGCTAAGCGTTGTTTTTGACCGCCAGACAAATTTTGGCCGTTCTCTTCAATCATTTGATCTGATGACTTAACGAAATCTACCTTTGCCTTTAATAGTGCCTGTTGCAAACTGTCCCCAGATTTTTGCTTGTTTGCCCAAAGCGACGTGTTGTTCGCCACTGAATCATTGAATAAATAGACATTTTGATCAACGTATTGAGAAATTTTTGTTAATGCTGTCATTGTCATCGTCCGCAAATCTTGGTCGTCAATATAAACATGTCCAGTATAATCCGTGATTTGACCATCTAAAATTTTCAATAAGGTACTCTTCCCGACACCGCTTCGACCAACGATCGCATATTTTCCTCCTCGTTCAAATGTGAGGTTCAAGTGATCATGTATCTTGTTCCCGTTAATCGAATAGCTAAGATCAACCACCTTTAAAGCGTGCTGAAACGCTGGTTCTTGGGTGCTTTCGCGTGCCCTTGCTGAGTTGGAAGATCCCTGAATGACTTTATCAAATAATGGGTGCGTTGCTTTAATCTGCACGGCATCGTTGCTAAGGCTAGACAAAGAATTAAAAATACTAGCAGCAATACTGCCGGTTGAACTAATTGCCCCAAGTGGAATAGCACCAAGGATGGCCAAAATACTGGTCATAATATCGACCATGACCTGACAGAAGATACTCAAAGCTGCTATTGAATTAGAAATGCGAGCGTTGGTTTTAGTGTATGAAACCTTCACTTCCGCATATCTTTTGGCAGCCGTTTTTACCAGCTCTTGAAGTTTGCTTAATTTATTTGCATTTAATAGAACATCAAACCCGTTAAGAACATTGGTAACTTGATTCGAGAATGCTGCATTCCCGTTTGACATTTCTGTCGTCGCCACGGTCATTGGCTTACCTAGACGAGAAGGAATTTTCAACATCAATATCGATAAGAAAAGAATCATTGGGATGAATAGTAAGTGATAAGCAGCAAGTGCTATGGTTGCGAAGACAACGGTAGTCCCATCAGACAGCAACGAGAATAAGTTCTTAATGGCGTTACTTTCAATGTTGCCAACATCATTAACATATTCAGAAAGATACTCTCCGGTTGTTTGTTTGTGATACTGTGCATAAGAACTTCCGACAATCATTCTCGAAATGGTATCACGCACATCAATCATAATCCGCTGCGTGAGTTTTTCTTGAAAAACCGCCTGAAAATAATTGCTAATCAAAAAAGTTCCCCAAACTGCAAGATTAATGGCGGACCATAGTAAGAGTGCCTTCATATCCCTCGAAAAAATGGCATTCGTTGTAAAAGTTAAGAGAACTGATGTGCCTGTGTACAAAAGGACGTTCACAATAATCCAAACAATGTTGATCCCTGTGCGGCCTCGCTGATGTCTTAAATATGTTTTCATGATTAAGCACTTCCTCCGACCTTTATTGATACTTCATACGATAACCGCTAAACTGAGTTTCAATAGTTATGTTTCGAAAACGAAACGAGGAGATGCTCATCATCGAAAATTTTGGCGCAACATTTAAGTACTTGAGAGAGTCGCGAGGCATAAGCCTTAGCTCCTTAGCAGACGATGTTGTATCAAAGGGTATGATTTCGAAATTTGAGAATGGTACATCAGACCTATCAACCAAAAGATTCTTTCATTTGCTTAAGGAAATCTATGTCACTCCCTTTGAATTTACAATCATCATGAACCACTTTGAGCCTTTATATGATAACAAGTTATCAACCGAATTAACGCAACTTGCTCTAAGTCATAATGTTCAAGGACTTAATCACTTAGTCGACACCGAATATGCGCGTTGCCAAAACTCGCATTTGATTTTTGATCAGCTGAACTGGATTATGGCTGAATGTGTTCGCGCAGAGGTAGAAAAGAAACCCCTACCTAGCCATGTTCCCTTGAATATACTAACGGATTATTTATTTCAGTGTGAGGACTGGGGGAACTTTGAACTCGTCCTCTATGGCAATACCATGACCCAGCTTCCCATTGAAACCATCACCATATTTTCACAAACCCTATTAGACAAATGCGCTATTTACATTGGTCTACCCCAATACTTACGAGACGTGTATGAATGTCTTGCTAAACACAGTTGCTCTGCTGATTCGGTACGGACAAATCCAGCATGCTTTAAAAACGCTAGCCGTTCTTGAGCAAAAAGATTTACCGGAATCTTTTCTATTAGAGCGCGTGCTATTGAATTACTATAAAGGGATATTGCTATTTAAGACGGGGAAAGAAGCTGAAGGCAGACAACTAGTTAGTGCTGCTTTGTCTGCTTTAAAGGCGGGAAACTGTGTGGACTTCGTTGACGCTTTAAAAAAAGATTTGCCAGAATTTGGCTTGTATCATATTTGAAACGAAAAGCCGGCCTCCCCGATTGCGTGAATAATAGCAGCGGCAATTACCCAATGGATTGCTTATAGGTCTCCGCTTGAAAAAAAGTTTTAGGAAAGAAAAAGAATCTGAGATTCCAAGTGTTTAGGAATTTCAGATTCTTTTATTTTGTCTTGAAGCCAGTTTATCTACATGCAAAAATGACTAGCTAGGCATTCCCTTGAATCTGATACTGCTTCAAAAACTTTTTCTTCGAAACAACTCGATGATTCGTGACATCTAGATAATCACCTAGATACCCAAGCGCATACATGTTATAGCCAGCAAAACCGCCGCCGATCGTACCAACCGCGGCGGTTTTTAAGTTTGCGCCGAGCGACGGGTTCAGTCCGCTCATTAAAATGCGTAGGTGATTGTCTAACCAACATAGATAGTTCTCTTCAAAAGCGGCTTTGACCCAAGCCGGTCGTTCATTGGTTTGACTGATCTCCCAAACGTCAGCTGGACGGCCTTTATAGACAGCTTTCATAATAACCTCGCTTTCTAATCCTTATCCATTTACAAGCAACTTTCTGAATAGCAAAGCAGCTGTGTCATGGCGCTGCTATATAAAAAATATGCAGATATACGAAAACGCCACAAATCAGGCCTGTTCCCCCAAGTCTCGTCAGCCATTGTCCCTTGGAAACCCGCATGGCAGCGAGCGTTCCTGTTTGCATATGCTGATGAACGTATATCTCAAAATTGAAGCAAAAGAATAGCCACAATAAGCTGCCTGAAAGAAGCCCCCACCACGACCAGTTTGGCCCTAAGGAACTGACGAAGACACCATAAGGCAGCGCCATCAGTGTGGCTTTTAATTCGCAATACAAATGATAAGGCATCCCCAGTTCTTGATTGACACGAAAGCCATTTCGATACCGCGTTCTCAAGATTGATTTGGCTGACATATAGTGCTCCATCTCGGCATTATGCAAAAAGTTGATCCTTCTTTTAAGTGTAATCGTGCACGGCAATTTTGTGTTCCTCAAAAAATAAACGTTGGGTTTTCGTCGATTAACGTCAATGAGCGGGCTTGTCGTTATTTTTTATTGCCGAAGTTTCAGCACCCACGATGCACAGAACTTAGCTGACCGTACACAAAAACGCCTGAAAACAGGATTGTTAAAAATCTACGTTTTCAGACGTCATTGATTAACTGAATCATTCCGCGAGCAAGAACACAGTCAGGTTAACTGAGGCTCGTTCGATTCATGACTTTTAAAATAATCAGGATAAGTGGTTAAAACTGATTTGACATCTTTACCAACTGCTAACAAGTGATCGGTGGCCATCTGACTTGCCAACCCTGTATCCTTTGCCTTAACTGCATCCACAATTGCCTGATGTTCTGCAATAATGTGATGCCAGTGCATGCCGTTTATTTCTAATTGTAGATAGCGATAACGAATAAACTGCAGATTCATTTGTTGTACCCACGTCCATACAAATTGTTTGTGATCTGCAATGTAAAAGAGTTCATGGAAATCATGATCTAATTTGAAAAAGTGCCCATAGTCTTGATTATGTTCATAGACACCCTGAAGAGCAATTTGCTGTTCTAATTCGTCAACTTGATCCGCTGTCATACGCTCAGCAGCGCTAGCAATAATAGTTTTTTCCAATTCGACTCTAGCAAATCGGCCTTGATTCATTTCATCCACATTAATTTTTGATACATAAGTGCCGCTTTGTGGAATGACATCAAATAAGCCCTCCCGACGCAGGCGAATAATTGCCTCCCGAATCGGGGTCACGCCGATATTTAACTGCGTGCTCAATTCATATTTATCGACCTTTTCCCCGGGAGTCAGCTGCATGCTGAGAATCATTTGCTTGATGGCAGTATAGGCCTCATCTTGATAATTCGAAATCTGCATGTACGTCACGCTTCCTTTTTTATCCATTTTATTGTATAACACTTTTATTTTTTTAGAAAGATGTTGCTTCGCTCCCAAAATTATAGAGACTTCTAGCAAACATTGACAGCGCTTTTAGTAAACGCTATCATTTTCGTGGAGAGATGCTCTGTTATATCAGTTTTGGCTTTTAAAACTTGTTGAACACGCACAATGTGATGCTTGCGTTGCGTTCAGAATGACCTTTCAACTGGGATCAACTAAATAAGTACCTTATATATGATGTGGTCTCAGTTTAACAAGTTCATACAGCAGGATGCGAATTTTAGTATCAAGTATCTGTGCCTTAGATGAATTACGATCAGCATAGTCCATCCGCTTCTGCTTAATCGAACACATTTAAGGAGATATAAAAAAATGCAAAAATATGATTATCTCAATCGGTTAATCAAGACAAACTGTGTTGTTGTTGTTCGCGGCAACGATGCTGCCGAAGCAGTTAAAACGGTTGATGCTGTCATCGCTGGTGGCATTACTGGGATTGAATTGACCTTCACCGTACCTCATGCTGATCGTGTATTAGACCAACTCAGTGAAAAGTACGGTGATCGTGCAGATGTTCTCATCGGAGCCGGCACTGTGCTTGACCCGGCAACTGCCCGTCTGGCAATCATTGCTGGCGCCAAATTCATAGTCAGCCCCAGCTTCAACGCTGACGTTGCCAAAATCTGTAATCTCTATGCTATTCCATATACTCCAGGCTGCCTCACCCCAACCGAAATTCAAACCGCACTCGAAGCCGGCGTGGATCTCGTCAAAATCTTCCCCGGCAGCGTTGCTGGTCCGGCCATGATCAAAGCACTCCACGGCCCATTCCCACAACTAGCCGTCATGCCAACCGGCGGTGTATCACTGAATAACCTCGAAACCTGGTTTGATGCTGGCGTGACCCTAGTCGGCGCCGGCAACAACCTCACCGCAGCTGCCAAGACCGGTGACTATGCCGGTGTCACAGCAACAGCCAAGAAGTATCGGGCAAAGCTTGATGCGATTATGGTTAGCAAGTAAGCTCTGCACATGAACTTAAAAAACTTGTTTGAACGAAAAAACACGACTTATCAAGGCAACTTTTGATAGCCGTGTTTTTTTGTTTGATTTATTATTTTATTAAAAAAGTTTCAATTAAGACACTCTAAGTGCTCATAATCCTTATACCAGCGCAATTTTTGATATACCGCTTTCCAGAGAAAGCAATCCATTATCTAGTGTATCTTTCGTTAATAAAGCGCTACCGACTCTGTTTTTAAATGTAATCCAGATTAAAAAGGCCTAGACAAATTAATGACTTTAGTCGTATTCTAATGAAAGTCCAGCGCGGTTTAAAATACTATTTGATGGGATATGATTTATTTTATGAATAGATATTTCAGAAAAATTATCAATATAAGAAAAGTAAAAAGGTTTCTGCTGCCTTTCTTTATTGCTTTCGGATGGTTCATGCTTACGGCATTCCCAATACTTGCTATCCTTTTGTTTAATAGAAAGTTTAACTTCAATTCAACATCTGGCAATTTATTAACGCTTTGGACAAGTCTATTTGGTATTATTCTGCTCGTCATTCGCTACAAAGGCGATCCTTACTACTTACCATTCGCAAAGAAACGAATGCTTCACCGCTATGCCAAAGGATTCTTATTTGGCCTCCTTCTCTTTGCAATAAACTGGCTATTTATTTTTGGCCTACAAGGCTTTCATGTCCGCTTAGCCTTTTCTTTCTCCGGCATACCTATCCTAGGACTATTTTTAGTCGGCTTCATTTTCCAATCCATGTTTGAGGAGTTAGTCTGCCGCGGCTACATCATGGGTTACTGGTTAAAGCGGCAAAAGTTGTTAACCGCTTGTCTGGCGAATACGATCTTTTTCACCCTAATGAACGGCTTCAACTCTGAGTTTAGTGTTTCAGCTTTCTTGGGCATTTTTCTTTTCGGCATGCTCTTGTCAGAAATCCGATTAATTACCGGCAACATTTGGTTCTGTGGCGCCTTCCACGCCGCTTGGAACTTCGCGGAAAGCAGGTTGTTTGGTGTGACTGTCCCCGGATTGTCTGATTCAGGCATGATCTTGAAGTCAACGAATACCGGTTTGAGCCCATTCATTACTGGCGGCACTTTTGGCGTCGAAGCCAGTTGGCTAACTATCGGGTTATACTTGGCCCTAAGCTTCTGGGTTCTAAGTCTGTTACAGAAACAGAAGGGGAAGTTATACGGTACGACTATCGCCGGTTTTTAAATTCGGCTGTTAAGTTTGATCATCACCAGAAAACAGGCACCGCTATCATGAACTTTTTCAGTTCGCGATGGCGCTGCCTGTTTATTTGTGATGACTGACAACGCCATTCAACTTAAGTGCCATCATCTGCCGCTACCCAGCACTAGCACGACGGTATGCCAGACACAAACTTATTTGCAATAGCCTGTGCCATCCCCTCCATATCAAAAGGAGCAGTACGTTGTTCTAGCGTGAGTTGATACTGGTGGTCTCGCATCTGATCTCTACTGAAGAGACTGCGAGTTGATTCGTGCTAAAGTCATGCCCATAAAGTTATTTCGACTTATCACTAGATGGCTATATGGAGCGATTCATCATGACAAATATTGAAAAAATATGGTTAATCGTATTGTTGATCGTTGCATTTGTTGTGCCTATTTTCGGGCTGATCCCTGCCGTTTATCTTTTCACGAAAAGGCGTTCAACCTTGGATTTCATCGCGCTTAATGGATGGATACCCGGTGCAATCGTTCTGCAGATTTTCTATCTCATTTCCGTCATTGTCATAGGCTGGATTGTTTCTCTACATTAAAAATCGCTAAAAGACCACGCAAACCCTCAGTCATACGATTGATTCTAGCGTCTTCCATGTGTGCCTACCAAGCAATGATCTTGTATTTAATTGCTGACACTCAGCTATTGCGATCATAAAAAGCACCCGCCTCAAAAAACCAAATTGATCCTTGCCTATGTCAATTTGATGAGTATACCGATTCCATCTTCATGCTTAAAATTGCTTTTAGGTGGGAGATTATCCAGAAAGCCCAGTTGTTGACCTAATCAATTATCCCAGCTTATAATAAAATTGGCTGTAGGCTCACTGCAACGTCTCAAATTGTGCATCTCTGCATTTGTCGTGCTTAACCAAAAACGAGGCGATTTGAATGAATGAAAAAGGGACTGCCTTGTTCAAGAAGCGCTATCAACATGTCCTCAGATTTCAAACGTTCTGGATCGGTTTCTATGTAATTTTCATGCCCTATCTACTCCCTAAAAGATCGCCTGTTCTAGAGATGATATGGGTTTTTGTCATCCCGTTCTCTCTCATCACTTACCTCATCTACGAATATTTTAGACTTAAAGCTGCCAAGGTAGGGTCGCTCGTCTTTTTGATCGCGCTACTTGGCATGCTAGTACTCGTATGTTTGCAGATTCTAAGGGTGATTTCATTGTAAACGGTTTGATAAACGGCTTGCGTCCTGACATGTCCGCCCCAATCGACAAGAACAGTGTATCCTTTTTCCTTTGGATATACTGTTCTTTATTTTATGAACAGTAAAAAGACCGCAAAATTGTGATTAGCAAACACAATCTGGCGATCTTACCCTAGCGCACCAGACTAGCGATTTTTAGTCAACGTTAAAACGCTTGAAGGACTTATAACTTATTGCCTTCGTCTTATCGTTCCAGTCCTACGCCCAGCCCAGCAACCGCAAAATTGCCATCGAAGCAACACCTGCAACGACAACAGCGAAGAGGCTCTTCGTGATAATGGCAACTGCAATAGCCGGAAGTGATGCCAATAGGTTCGACCAGTTGACGCTTGGCCATTGTCCGGGATGAATCACTAGCAGGCTTTCAACAAAGATGGCCGAAAGAATCGCCACCGGCACAAAACTGAGAAAATGGAGCAGCCATTTTGGGATCGTCATCCGCTTGACCAAGACAATCGGCACGACCCGCAACAGCCAAGTCGCCAAACCGCAACTCAGGATTGCCGCAAAGGTTTCAGGATTCTGCATGGCGTTCCACCCCCATTCCAAACAAACAACCGATCACTGTCGCCACGATAATCGCTGTCGTCCCTGGCAAATACCGCACCAACACCACCATCGCCGCGGCCACCACCCCAGCGACGCTCAGATGCCGTAAAAGCGGCTTTGACCGATCCGTGATCATTTGTAAGTACAACAGCCCGATAAACATGGCCACAACGGCGAAATCCAATCCAAAACTGTCTGGATTAGGAATCAGCCCACCAATCAACGCGCCTAGTAAACTGGCCACAAACCAAACTAAATAAGCACCAACGTTCACACTATGAAACCACGGGGCATTTAAATGATGATCGGTGTAATTGAGTTTGTTCATCGACAACGCAAAACTTTCATCGGTTAACAAGGTTCCGATCAGCACATTCTGCGTCATTGATTCGTCTTTCAAGTATGGCGCCACCGTCATTGACATCAAACTCATCCGCGCATTGATCAACACCGTCGAAATAACCATTGCCCCAATCGGACTACCTGTCGCCAACATGCTCACCAACACAAATTGAGCTGATCCCGCATACACGATCAGGGACATCAACCCGATCATGAGCAGGGATAAATGCCCGGTCTTCGCCACAATCCCGTAAGCCATCCCAACCGTAATATACCCAAACACCGTTGGCATAACATCGTGAATGCCACTTCGAATCGTCAGCTCATCATTCATCTTGGTCCCTCCGTCATTAGTATATTAATGTTAGTGTACTATTTACTAAGCGGGTTGCAACTGAAATCTAATGGGAATGAAAGTTTGATCAAGCTCACAAAACCAAATGAGACCAATGCCGCATCATTGGCCAGATTTTTTAGTAGAAGAGAACTGCAGCAGCATAGAATATGGCAAAATTGAGTCCCCCAACTACGACAAGCAATAAAAGATAGAGGTAATACCACCTCGAACCGGTCTTCTGAACACGCATTAAGCTTGGAAAATTCTCCAGGAATTTTCCAAGCCTTTTCTGTTTAATGAGGCGAAATACTTGCTCCTCACCAAGAAAGATCACGTTCGCAAAAAAGAAAAAAAGCCAATACTGGGAAGAAGAAGGAGCCCGGAAGATGGGTTACCATAGATAACCCCTGCAGAAAAGAAAGTGACTGCCAGATAGCTTCCGATCATCTGAGAATTCATCATTTTTCAGTATACAGATTACGACCAATGATTACGTTTAAGCTATTATCATCATTACCTTCAAGATCAACGGTGTCTACAGCACCAATCTTTTTTAATGCATCTTTCCTTTCTATTCGTTCTTTTTTAAACAACTCACTCTTAATTCTGAGCGTGACGGCAAAAATTATCATCACGAGCAAATGCGGTACGAAATAAATATAGTCCATTTTTCCTCCCTAAATCATTCAAGGTATATGATCTTTCTGCATATACGCCAACAGTATTTCTAAAAATGTTAATTCATGTTGGTGGTATAATCATTTCAATTGACCAAGATCTAAAAGTGTAAACCACTCGGAAGTATAAACGTCAATGGTTTCCCGTAGATGTCTAATTGAAATGTGACTTACACTTTTATAGCAAACTATTCCCTCAAGTAAGAAATCAAAAATATTAATGCAGTGCCAAAGTCTCGAAAAATTAAAATTAGCGCTTTCGCTACAAAGGTAAGTTCCGGCAACTCACTATTCATTTTTCTTCTTATCTTTTGTGTATAATAGGATGCACCAAAGTTAAAGATAGCAAAAGAGAAGAAGAATACTGTATCAATTAAATAGATAACTGCAGCACTTGAAAAGTTGGTCGTTATCGCACCTAATGAGAAGGCAACGATGAAAAAGTACCAGACAATAACAATGTTGTAAATATGATTAAAGAGATGATTTGACTCATCTGTGGTAAATCTTTGCATTTGCTTCCTAGTTTCTAAATAACTTTCACTTGTATATTTTCCTTCTCGCAGCAAGGCATTTTTTTGTTTTTCCCTACTAATTGAAACAATTGCAGACGATAGTAGCCAGATAAAAACCATTCCAATGAAAGGCATATAGACATCCATATATTGTAATTCCTTTCTCCAGTCGTTTTCTATACATGAGCTAAAGACACGGTGGCATCCTGTTGACATTCGGCCTGTTCACAATTAAATATTGGGTACATTAAACAAAAGAACTTCCATTTTGTTGAGTGGGACTTTAGATGCCTCTTAATCTCATACTGACATCAGGTAATACTTGCTTAACGGTATACTAAAGCTTGCAAAAAATCCATACGGTACTTATCACATTTCATATGTAGTTAAGCTGCGTTAAGCAATCTTAGCAATGTCACCATTTCACAAAGGAAAACGTTTGTTTTTTCTTAAATCAAGCTATCTAAGATAATTGCCCAAAATTAACTTCAGAAAGGATTCCTCATGTTGCGTCTGATAGTCATATTAGTCATCTTCGCAATTTTCTTTGTGCCAGCACGAATCATTCGAGTCGAAGATGAGAAAGCCATTTCCTTTCAGCAGGAAAGACTTCCGCAGATGACCCGAGAACAAATCTACCACGCGCGTGTTTTTTATAAGAAAACAATTTACGCACAGCATCTGCTACTCAGAATATTGCGAATTATTTCGCTCATCTTCTTGATCATAACGGCGATACTTTTTGTCGGTGCACTAAGTATTCAGTTTGGACTGCTTTTCAATCTCGTTCCTGTTGGCATGACTCGCCTCTGGGCCTTAAGCCAATCAGATGGCTCGCGGAATTTGCTGCTGATTTTGGCAAGCATCGTGGGGTCCTTTGGTGTCATGACGTGGTGGTATCAATATTCCCGCTTACTGGCGCTCATTGAAGATGACAGCCATCGACCCGAAGACTTGCTATGGACTTCGCCAACCATCTTGCAGCGACAAAAAGAATGCTACTTGTTTATGCTAGTTATGTTCCTGATGGTGGTGTATGGTTTCACCTTCCTAGCCGTCACCAACGGCATCCCAAGTTCAGTAACGCCGTATTATTTACCCAAGATTTTCTTTTAATCGACTGGTTTACAGTCATCAGCACGAAAATCACGGTAAGTTTAAATTCGATTAACCATGTACTAAAAGAAGGTTCCGCAGCCGACTTGATTGTCTGCGGAACCTTCTTTTAATATGCCATGCTTATAGCCCTATTTGCGTCTTAAATAATGATTACTTTTGAATATCAGATAAACTGGGTACAAAACAGCAAATGCAACGAGTAGGAAAATAAGCACATTGAAAACCCGATCAGATATAAGCTTAGCGATACCCAAAACAGCGATGATTACCACAACTGAAATGAGCACAAGGCGATTCTTACTCGTCATTTTCGTCACAATAATGCCTCCCACCATCTCTGAACGCTTCACACTTTACATATTTATTATATACTAGTACACTCGCGTTGATATAAAGATATGGCTTAATTATTAGCAATGAAATTTCACAATTATTAATATGTTGCACAGATAGTATTGACTACTAAGCGTTAGGAGTGACTGATCATGGTTAGAGGAAAAGCCGAGATTGACGATCAAACCATATTGAGTAACTTATATGATTTCGTTCTGAATCCTGATATTTCAGATCGTGAACGAAAAATTGGACTGATGGCCAAAGCTGATTTAGAAAAGAAACGATATGATGTTGCTGTGGTCAACCAAGTCATTGTGAGTCTGCAACAAGAGGCGATGAAAAACGGCTTAACGCCCACCGCATCAAAATTTTACGACGACTTGGAACCTATTTTGATTAAAATTAAACCATTTGGTACCAATCTGGGAAATATGTTAACTCACAACAGTTATTTAGACTAACTTGTTCGCTTGCTGCTCGTTTCTTTGGTGTCATAACTTTCAGTTGGTATCATCTTTTCGCTTCGCTAGGCTTCACCTTAAAGTTATGTACCAACCGCGGCCAAACATGCTCGTCTGCCCATGCAATGATGATGCCGTTGCCGAGAAATGAGAACAATGTCGCGATATTGATGCCTAAGAGCTTACCTGTCGCGATCCACGCAACTACGATCACGATGATTGGGGGGATAAAATCAGTAATCTGGGAAGCAGTGGCGTTGCCTTTAAAATAGAGAAATCGCAGGATATTGGTGGTGTCATCGTTTGGATGCATGATGATGTTGGCGCGTTGATAGAGCGAAATCGCTACACAAAAACAGAAGACCCCGAAGCAGGAGACGAAAATGCGCGCCACCATTGGCCAGTTGCCAAGTCCGAGCCATGTGAATAGCCAAGTAAAGACATTGACAAAATAGCTGAAGAACAGTGTATAAATCACTTCGCCGATCAACCGCGGCCAATCCCAGCGCCGAATTAACAACAGATTCGATAGCGCGTTCAGTACCCCAAAGGTAAACAGTACCGCGCCAATATTCCACCCTTGCCAGTCATTCAAGTTAATGGCGGCCGCCGTCCATAAGCCACTGCCCATAGCCCCAACAATACAAAGGCCATTTCCGGCAGCGTTCAGAACTAAGCCAACCATCAAACCGATCCAGCGTTCCGTTTTCGTATTTTTAATGCGATGACCTTCTTTCTGTCAATATACTTGTCAAAAGCATATTGCCTATTATAAACGCCCAGCCCCGCTGATGAAAATCCGTCAGTAGGACTGAGCGTTTATTTTTTTGACATACTGCTTCTTTTACCGGTCGCACCTGCGCTAAGTTCGCAGTCCGATTAAAGTTCCCCGCCTTTTTCAAAGCTTGGTGTCATTTTCTCCGCGCGGATGCAAACCAGCTGGTGTAAGAGGTATTGTAGGTCATTCGTGATCGTCGCTGCCGTTTCGGCGTTCAACGCATCATGCCACGCTGGCAGATCTTCTGGTTTGACATCGGCAAAAGCCGCATCCCCTTTGGCCACAGCGGCACGGCCGGCAGCGAAACCAAACTTGCGACTTTCAGATACGGCGAACTCGGCATCCCAGTCATGTTCCGCAAACAACGGATCAGCCACCATAGCGATTAGCTTGTTGAGCCAATAGAAGCTATCGGTTGAACTTTTATCAACCGGCGTGTACTGGAAATTCTCCGGTGTCGTTGTGCAATTGGCGAAAAATGGCACCGGGCTGTTGAAAATATTAACGCCTTCCGCAAGCCAGTGAATGGCAGCGTGACTCTTCGGCATATTTGGCCGAATTTGTAGAATATGCATTTCTTGATTGCGATTCATGCCAATCGGACGATAGCGCCGCCGCGTCTCAGGCGTGCCGGTCTGCCCGTAAGGATCAAAGTCGGTGGCTTGGTAATGACTGCTCAATACCATCGCTACATCTTCGACTGAAATCAAGTGACTCGGGACACGACTAAACGGCATCGTCCGGCTTTCAGGATCTTGATCAATTTCAGGATTCAGCATTTTCTGGGCATACCAGACCCGCGGCGTATTGTAATAATGATCGGCCTGCGTATCTTCACCGAAAATGTCTCGAAAATTGAACCCTTCCTTTGCCTTATTCAAATGATACTTAGCTGCAAAGTCTTTGAGATCAGCACTGTACTTGTAATGTTCCGGTGCCTGAAAGTCAATTTCCTGAATACCAGTTTGATTCGGAGCCAGCACATAACGATCATCAGGAATCCGTTCCGCCGCCCAGTGATGGCCGCCAACTGTTTCAAAATACCAAATTTCATTAGCATCAGAAAAGGCGATCCCATTACTTTCGCAGGTACCATACTTGGTGACCAACTCGCCCAGGCGTTCGACACCTTCGCGAGCGTTGTGAATATAAGGCAATACCACCGTCAACATGGCCTCTTCACCAATACCGTCCGGCTCAAGCGGGTCCAATCCCAGCATTGTGGTGTTTGTGAACTCAGTTTCAGTTGCACTCATCGCCACATTCTCGCTGTTGATACCAGCTTCACCCCAAGTCCCATGACTTTGATCAGCAACCGGCGTGCAAGTATACTGCAACGGTGTTTGCGGTAAATCCAACTGAAACCCATTGAATGTCGATACGTACCGTTGCGACTGATCAGCCGGCTGCACAACAATGAAACGCTTCGGATTAATCCCACCGCTAGCATCCTCATTTCGCGCAATCATCGTCGATCCATCAACCGACGCCTTTTTACCAACAAGCAACGCTGTACAACTCAAGTGATTCACAAACTGATCCATAGCCACGCTTCCTTTCAGATGACTTTATGATAGCACTGGTTCGTACTAATGATGCTGAAAAGTAAAAGGGAGAGGCGAACGTGGTAAGTTAGATGGTCATTTTTGGAATGTTTGGCATTTTATGATTTAGTCGATATTGTTGCTTGTTTAAACGTTTGACATGTTGAACATATGGGGATAAAATCGGTTCGTAGCATGAATTATACTTCTGGCTTTTTAGTCGCAAGGGGGAAAATCAAAATGGAATCAAATAATTTGGCGTCTCAGATCACAAAATTTGTTGGAGAAAAGCACCGTATTGTTAAAGCTGAAGAAATTTACACTGCTTTTAAAGAAGAATTTTCTGACGGACAAATCGCTGGCGTATTACGGCGACTTCGGACAACCGGTCGTTTGGTTTCTCCAAAACGTGGATATTACGAAAACACTAAGTCTAGTAATGTTCTGGCAGAGTTAGTCAAAGATATTTCTAACCTAATTCAAAAGTACAATACTTCTGTCCCCATCACCGTTTTCAATGGCCTCAATGCAGCAGACAGAAAAAAGTATACAGAGACACTTGATAAATTAATGGCATGTCAAAAGTCAATTGAGAGCTAAGATCAAATAGCGACTTAGCTTAAGGGGCTTATGAGAAAGATTTAAGCTCATAAAGCTCTCTTTTCGGTTCAAGAAATGGGCGTTTTTTCCTATACTAAACCTTCGTCGAACCAAGTACTTAAACTGATCATCGGCACCATCATTGGCCTTTTTGTGCTCGGTCACCTAACACCAACACTGGCAGTCAGAACGCAGCTCTTGATGCATGGATACTTTCAAAGTGCCTTTTGCGCGAAGATTGCGCGGTCATCCGAAAATGCTTATGCTCCTGCGTATAGTCATGACAATGATGGCACTGTCTATTACGTTAAGCCTTCACCGGTTTCCCAAGAAGAGCTCAAAATGACGAGTGCCCGGCCGAATCGTTACGCTGTTCAGACATTTGGTTTGAGCTTTGCCACCATGACTTGGTATAACTGATGTCAATTGAACGCAGGTCCACTCTCCTTCGTGACGGCAATACTTGCTGTTATCACAATGACTATGGCTCTGGTTCAGCTACTATATACTAGGACATCAGCGCCAATAACACTCGCTGCCCTTACGCCGAAATTTGATGAGTCAACTGTCCCCTTTTTAAATAAATCGACACTAAAAGCCGCTCGATCAGCGAATCGAGCGGCTTTTGCTTGCTACAATGACTTATTTAACAAACCCTAACGTCTGCGCAATCAGGTAAAGGTTCAAAATGATCAGGACCCCACTGATGAACCATGCTGTCCACTTCACCCAAGCACGGTTGGCGAACTCACCCATGATTTTTTTATCACTAGTGTAGAGCACTAGCGGGATGACGGCGAATGGTAATGCAATACTGAGGAAGACCTGCGAGAAGGTCAACAGGTTTTCGATTTTGGCTTCGTTGCCATGGTAGTAAATCGCGAAGATGAGCACTGGGGTCACGGACATGAGCCGAGTCAAAAGTCGTTGGGCCCAGAGCGGCATTTTCAAATGAATGAAGCCTTCCATGATAATCTGACCGGCAAGTGTTCCTGTAATCGTGGAGCTTTGGCCGGATGCGAGCAACGCAACCGCGAACAACATGGAAAGCATCGGGCTGGCGATCGCACCGACGATCTGGGAATTGCTTAGTGCGTTGAAAAGATCAACGAAGCGGCCAACTGAGCTACTGGTGCCGAAGAACAGCGCTGCGCCCAGAATCAGCAGCAGTGAGTTCACAATGAAGGCCATGGTCAGTTGCAGGTTGGAATCAATGGTGGAGAACTTAATCGCCTTTTTGACTTCTTCGTGCTTCGTGCGATCAATTTTTCGTGTTTGCGAAATCGAGGAGCCGAGGAACAGGTCATGCGGCATCACCGTGGCACCAACAATCCCCAAAGAGAGATAGAGCATTGATTTGTTGGTCACGATATCCGCGTGTGGCAGATAGCCTTTCAGCAGTTCCGGGACATTTGGTTGCGCGAGAATCACTTCATAAGCGAAAACCAATAAGATAACCAGCACTAAGGTCGCAACAACCGCCTCAATCTTACGGAAACCGAGGCGCATGAGCAGTAAGAGGATCAGCACATCAGCGGTCGTGATAATAATGCCGACAATCAGCGGCATGTTGAACAGTAACTTCAAGGCAATGGCAGAGCCAATGATTTCGGCGATATCAGTCGCCATAATCGCAAGTTCTGTAATGACCCAAAGAAAACCGCCCATCGCTTTGCTGGTGTGATCACGTGTCATCTGCGCTAAATCTCTGCCGGTCACAATACCAAGACGAGCCGCCATGGCTTGCAGCAGCATCGCAATCAGACTGGAAATAAGAATGACAGATAGCAAGGAATATTTAAATGAAGCGCCACCGGCAATACTGGTGATCCAGTTACCAGGATCCATATACCCAACGGCAACTAGGATGCCTGGGCCAGTGTAAGCTGCTAAAGTTTTCCAAAAGCCCGCATTGTGCGGTACTTCAACACTGCCATTCACCTCATCAAGACTTTTGCTTGGCGTATCTTCGAAGTGAATAATGTGTTCGCGTTTTGATTTTTTATCTTCTGATGCCATTGTGTGAAGCCCTCTTTCCATTGGCTTGAAATTTGGGTCTAATTTGAGTATTTACTCAACATCGTCCGACATAAATATACACCCTTTTGGATACAGGTCAAGAAAAAGGTTAGGCTTGCTTAACTTATTCGCCAAAATCGCTATTGGGGCAACAGGCTGCGTGCTATAATGGGACCAACTTGTTGACTTTAAGTTTTCACTCAAACCCATGAGAAGGGATCCTGACGTATGGCCAGCTCAGCAGACAACATCTTGCATCAGACGCAACTTTTTACCAATTTCACCGCTAAGCAGAAACTCATCATCATTGCGGCCATTGAGGTTTTTGCTGAAAAAGGATACGCCGCGGCCAGTACCAAAGAAATTGCTTTGCGAGCTGGGGTGGCCGAGGGGAATATTTACAGCCGCTTTACCAATAAACGCGGCTTGCTCAATGCCATCATCGCACCGGTGCTGAGTCAAATGTTCCCTGATGAGTTGGACGATTTCATTAAGTCTCGCCTCCATCAGGACTATGTCTCATTGGAAACTTTCTTGACGGTGTTAATAAAGGATCGCGTGACTTTTTTAAAAGATAATGCCCAGATCATCAAAATTGTACTGTCGGAATTACTGAATGATACGCAGGTGCGGGCTCAGGTCGTTGATGGTTTCACCACCCAGTATTGGGAATCCATGACACATGACCTGAACGCGATGGTAAAGCGCGGTTTGATTGTTGATTGGCCGCTTGAAGATATTCTGCGAACAATGTGGTCGATGACCGGTGGCTTGATTTTAGGCTTCTTGTATTTTGACCAACCTTTGGACGCCAATACCGTCAATCACGCGATCACCGCCGCTATCAAGGCCTTATCGCCGAACTAGCCACCTGCTGCTTACCGCTCACTTCTGTTTTGAAAAGGACTTTTGCTAATGCCAACCCCTACTGAAACCTGGCGTCCGGTCACGCGCGACGATGCGTCAGGACTGACACAATTACAAATTGATTTTGGTATCACCGATGAAATGCTGGGATACGCCCGTGACGATTACGAGCAACCGCATATGGAATACGATGCAGAGAGTGATACTTTTCTGCTGATTTACAATGTGCCTAGCGATAAACCTGATACCGATGGCTACCTTTCTGAACCCATGGCTTTTCTCGTCACCGATGACCGCCTCATCACAGTTGGCAGCCATGATGTGAACAATACCAACGCGACTATCGCCAAAACGGTTACGCAATTTGGCAGCGAATCGGTGTACAGCCTTTTGTGGCAATGCCTGCTTGCTATCACCGATAATTTTGTCACACTGGTGAAGCAGCAAGACGCCACTCGTCGTCAAATTGCCACACGCTTACGTGAACACACGACCAAAAAAGACTTGTTGAAAATCGCCGAACTTGCCTTGAGCGCTGATTTTTTGGTTCGAGCAACAATCCAAAATGCCGCTGTTTTGAAACAGATCCACGCGTCAACCCGTGTGCCTGGCATCACTGGCACACAAGGGGAACAACTGGAGGATGTCATCATTGAAGCCGATCAGATTGCGGAAATGATGAACTTATCTTCCCACACCTTGGATCACTTAACGGATAGCTACAACACCGTTTTGAATAATAACTTGAATGACATCATGCGGTTCATGACAGTATGGTCGATTTTGCTCACCGTGCCGACCATCGTTTCCGGCTTTTTTGGCATGAACGTGCCCCTGCCTTTCGCCCACGAACCACTCGGCTGGATTATCACGATTATCATCGCGGCCATCTTGTGGATCGCATTGGGATTGCTGCTTAATCGGTACATTCGGAAAAATTGAACAATCTAACTCAGCCGTGCCAAACTCCGCAATCTCCGGCATGGCACTGGGGTCTTTAAAGCTCACTAGGTCATTCATGGGAAAGAAAAGAACGTTTCCCATTATGCGAAAAATTATTCGCCTTTACTTAGCTTTGCTTTGGCGCTGAAGCCGGCGTCCGATTGTATTATTCAAGGTTCGTGCGCCTAAACCGAGGGCAATCACAACAAGAATCCACTTCGGCAGCAGCAAGCCCACCAGAATGTAGACAATGGCGACGAGAACCATGAGTGATACCGCGCGATACTCTTCCCAATCATGGGCATTTAAGTTTTCTTTTTTCGGTCGTTCGCCAATGACGGATCGGAACAAAATAAATTGAAACAAATCGACCATAAAAATAATGATGGCAAATAATGTTGCACTGATCCGACTGCCTGGATGGTCACCGATGAAACTGGTCGCAAATGGCACTAAACAGATGAACACAAGATAGAAAAAATTTAATACTAAGAAATTAGTGCTCGGTTGCGTAACGGTATGTAGTAGTTCTTGGTGAAATGTCCAGTATTGGCCGACCACCGCAAAACTGATAAAGTAAATGACGACAGAGAAGCCCGTCGCATAAAGATCTGCCATGGTCAGTGTTTTAGGCACCTTGATGTCCAACACCATTAATGTCAGCACAACCGCAAAAACGCCGTCGGAAATGGCATCAAGTCGACTCTTACTATTTTCAAACATGTACATCTGTCCCTTCTTCGCTTTTTATCATAACCCCAAATGACTGTTCTTTAGCGTATGATTGACCTATCAACGTTCGCTAGCGTAAAAGACCTGTGTGTCGCATCCCCATGGTCACAGTACGACCTGACACATGGCATTTCTAGATGCGCTAGATGACGTCCATTCAAATTCTTGGAGGAGCAATATGAATTTTTCGATCTTTGCCTTTCTACTGATTGCCGGGATCGGTGCTGGGTTAACGTCTACTTTAGCTGGCTTGGCTTCACTGGTTTCGTACCCCGCCTTGCTTGCAATTGGCGTGCCGCCGGTCATTGCTAACGTCACAAATACCGCGGCACTCGTTTTCACCGGGGTTGGCTCGGCTGTATCCTCACTGCCAGAGCTCCGTGGCCGCGGTAAATTTCTCTGGCGGCTGATCTTACTGGTATCACTTGGTAGTATTTTTGGCAGTGCCTTGTTGCTGATCGCCCCGGCAGCCACATTTGAAAAAGTTGTGCCTTTCTTCATCATTGCCGCGGGCCTGTTACTACTCTTCAGCGGCCGACTGCCAACTCAAGAACATCGTCCCGGAGAACCTGCACGCACCTTAACATTTGGACAAGAAGCCGCTCAAACCATCGTCATTTTTGTTACTGGCGCCTATGCTGGCTATTTCGGGGCCGCTGCGGGTGTGGTCATGCTGGCAACCTTAACCTTGACCGTTGATCAACCATTCATCGTCTCCAATTCTATGAAGAATCTGACCGGATTCGCCGCCAATGCCATCGCCACCGTCATCTACGCCTTCACCACCAAAATTGAATGGCTCATGGTCATCCCGCTTGGTATCGGTCTGTTCATCGGTGGCTATATCGGCCCCATCATCGCCCGCCGCCTGCCGGTCCAACTGTTGCGATTCATCATCGCAGCCTTAGCCTTTTTGTTAGCAGCTAAGTTATTTGCGCAGGCTTATCTTTAGGAATAGGTCAAAAAATGGGATTATTTATTTTTGTCCCTTCGAAACAGCCGATTCCCTGGCGAATTGGTATAGAACCCATAAAGTGAAAGGCTCGGTAGATGCTTGTATATCTGCCGAGCCTTTTTGATGACCCACTCTATTTCAATATTTTTAGCAATTCACAGCAATTTTTTACAAAGCCTTTCCGAGATAATATCGAGCGTCAAGAGCAGACGGTCTTCCTCCCAAAAACAAAAACATTTCCTTGCAAAAAAGAATGCAATGGATGTAGAATGATACCGAACACACGTTCGTTATACTGCAACAGACGTGTTGCACACATTGATAATAAAGGAGACTTTAAAATGGCAGATGAAGCAGTACGAGCCGTTCAAAAATGGCTCAACAAAACGTATGGTAGTGTTCCTGGCTTTGTCGCAGCTCCAGAAAACGGACAAACAGGTTGGCCAACAATTTATAGCCTGAGAATGGGATTACAGCACGAAATCGGTATTAGTGCTATTGGTGAAGGCTTTGGCGATACGACCAAAAATGCTTTAGCACCTGTTGTAGGTAGTCTGAAACCAGGATATAAGGGGAACATTGCTCAACTCATTCAAGGGGCTTTCTGGTGCAAAGGAATTAGTCCAGTAGACTTTAATAATGAGTTCACGAATAATACCCTTAATGCTGTTAAAGAACTTTCAGCAAGATGCTGGCATTGCGGCTGATGGCTCTGTGACAGTGGCATTTATGGCGGCTTTGTTTGACATGGCAGCTTTCGTCTTAGTTTCAAGCGGCGATGCTAAGGTTCGAACCATGCAGCAAGCGCTCAACCGTAAATTCTCTGGGGAATTACAAGAATTGATGCCGTGTGATGGCGTTTATCAACGAGCAACTAATACAGCGTTGATTTATGCCTTACAACGAGCAATCGGTATGAGTTCTGCGCAAGCAAATGGTAACTATGGTCCAGGGACAATTGCCGCTACACCTACTGTTAATCAGGGAGCCAATAGCGACGTTGTCCAGGTCATCCAATACGGCTTGTATGTGAACGGCTTTTATACAGGGGCATTTGATGGCTATTTTAGTTCAGACGTAGCAACGGCAGTGGTAGCTTTTCGAAAGTTTATGAATTTACCGCCATTTAATAGCACAGCTGACCTAACCGTCATCAAAGGATTGTTGACTAGCAACGGCAATACTAATCGTGATTCAAATACTTTTGATACAGCAACTCAATTAAGTGCTGCACAGGCAAAACAACTAAAGCAATTCGATTTTTCAATAGTTGCTCGTTATCTAACTGGCAGCGTTGGTGCAGGGGCTGCCGAACGTGATAAATACTTGACTTCCACGGAACTTGCAAATCTTACTGAGACTGGACTAAAAGTTGTGCCAATATATGAAGATGGTGGCTATGAGCTTGATTACTTTAGTCTACAGCAGGGAATTCATGACGGATTTGTTGCAAGTAGTACTGCTGCTAAGTTAGGGTTTCCGGCTGCAACTACGATTTACTTTGCAGTTGATGTGGATGTTCAAAGTGGCGATATAGATGGCACAATTATTCCTTATTTCCGTGGTATTAGCCAAGCTATGAACAATAGTATTTTCAAAATTGGAATATATGGAACACGGAATGTATGTAATCGGGTAACCGCTGCATCTGGAACCAATATTCTTTATTCCTACGTCGCTGATATGTCATATGGCTGGAGCGGAAACCTAGGTTTTAAAATGCCCAAAAATTGGGCCTTTGATCAGTTTGTGGAATACTCAGCTGCAGGTGTTGATATTGACCAAGTAGCTTCTTCAGGGAAAGACCAAGGAAGTGGAACTTTTAAAGTAGATCCTAACGCAGTACGCCTTGAATTTGCCCGCACCTTAATTAATAATGCCTATCAGTTAAAACCATTACAACCAGATATTCCGACCTTAGAGGTTGATGGCCCTGAAATTCATGTGTCAACTATTTTGGCAGAGTTTTATATTAAACTATCAAGTACTTTTGCGAGCAACGACAGTGGGGCTCCACTAGGTTTTACAATTTCTAATGGCAAATTAGGCACTCAAGTACAATCTGAGATCGATAAATTCAAAGAGGCGCACGAAGCTGCAAGGAATTTTGACTTTACGGCTTTGCTTGGTACACTGGGGCCAATGATTGGCAATGGAAATCTAAAGGTTGGAATGTCAACTAAAAATGGAATGTTGGGGTTTAAAGTGGTCTGTGAGTCTACAACAACAGTTGTTACTAACGGCCAACAGGAAAATGTTACAACCTCATTGAGTATTGAGATATACACTAAACCAAATGGATTGGGGATCCCAGCTGAGGATTATAAACCAATTTATGTTCCCGTTTCTGAACATGAACCAAACCTGGAGTGGATTCCTTGGGCGGCAGGAGCTGTTGTATTAATAGCAACAATTATTATGGCTCCAGAAGTAGCGGCTACGCTTGTTGGAACGGCTGCTAAACTATTACCAGCGACATTCATTGCTGCTTAGCTTTTAAGGAGGTGATTAATTGGAGTTGTTACAATTAATGCTTGGTGTGCTTGGATTCACAGTGTTATTAAGTTCTCTTTTTTTAACAACACTGGTACGGCGACAAGCTGCGCATCAAAAGCGTAGTGAAGCCTATATAGAAGTAGCTAAATATCTGGGTGAAAATCCAACTTTATTTAAGAAGGTAAACCAATTGGTCAAATTGGAAAGCACAACAAAGATTTTATCATTGGTGTTTTTCTTAGGCGGCTGGATAGTCTATTCAATAAACGATTTTCTGATAATTTCTTTGGACGACAGTGTCCGTGTAATGATTTTGTGGACATCAATTGTCTTGTTTGTTATTTTAACCATTGTGCAGATGATGCTAGAATTTCGGCACAAAAAATTGTTGGCTTCTCCTTTGTCTAATATTTCTCTAGTGGAGAATACTGCAGGAGAGAAACGCTGGATTCTCAGCAAGATACTGTTAATGATTGGGACTGCGATATTGACAACATGGCTACAGCTTGTGGCTCAATGATTACTAACTGATAAACCTTCAAAAATTGATCCGTTAGATTATACTCTAACGGATCGTTCAAAAGCATCCTAAAACAAGGCTTAAAATCTGATTCAAAGAAAACTAAATTAATGATACCTAGATTTAGTATTCTCAAGCCAATTGAAGGTGTTTGCCCTTCAAAAAATTCCCTTATTGTTTTAGAAATCTCTTCTGTCTTTTTTAAAAGTTGGTACTCCTTCATCTGGAGCATCAACTTTTTTTGGTTGATTACATAGGATACAATGCCCAAAACAATAGTAAAGGAGAAGACGCCAATAGCCAACAATGAATTGTCTATCGTACCGGTGGAAATAGTTTCTGTAAGAATGATCATAAGGAAGCCTAACGTAGCAACGGCACTTAAAGCGTAACCAACTAGAACGATCTTTGCCCAATGTGCCAACACACTTATTTGAGGATTGCTGCTTTCTCCAAATCGATAAGGGCTGGTAGCATCACTCTTAAAAGCCCGCCTTAAACTCATAGGATCGTATTTAAACCTATATCTTAAGTAATACGTATAAGCTGACAAACCGAGACTTACAAAAAGTAATGAAAAGATCACAACAATCCAATTCGCTGCCAAAGTCACATTTTTCACTCACTTTTCATTAGATTTCTAACATCTGAAGGCATTGTATGATTCAGTTCTTTTAAAAAGACAAATAACAACCGACAATCATAAAAAACAATGAGGCTGTTGAACCAAAATTTTTAGAAGTTGTCTAAGGTTCTTCTGCCCATTATGTATGATCTATCAGCAACTAGCTACCAAAAAACTTGATTCAACAACCAACCTTTTATCTGATTTCGCTACTCAGAACAGCCACACCGCTAACCCAAACAAAACAAGATGGACCAGTAATCTGATGATGTGATGATTCACATGCGGTTTACCGTATACCGCAACGCCATTGAACCATGTCACCGCGGACAAAGCCAATAACCCAATCAATAACTGAACTTATCGGGGATAACTGCCGCAGTCATCACTAAGGCCGCAGCTAAAGCCGTCAGTTGGTCTAAGCGAACATCCCCTTGTTTTGTCTGCCATGCTTGCCACGCCGTTAATAACATCAAAAAGCCGTATACACCAATTGCCACACGTATTGAGATAACTGCCATTAGCCTAGCCCTCTTGCGCTTGTAACACTTGATCCATCACATGCAAGACGCCGAATTCATCGTTACTCCGCGTGCGATATTTGGCATGTTGCGCCATGCCTTGCGTTGCATTGGCCATGATGTAACTGTAGCCAACCGTTTCGAGCATTGGAATATCATTATCATAATCGCCAAACGCCATCATTTGTGTCGTAGGAATATCAAAATGACGACTCAAAATCCGCATACCGCGGCCCTTGTTCACGCCGAGGTTCTGAATATCTAGCCAAGTCTCACCGCTGACTTGAACGGTATAATCCTTGCCAAATACTGGGCGGAAATAACGTTCGGAATTTTTGCGGCTGTCTTTATTTGGAAAATAAATCGTCACCTTATCAACTGCCAGCGACTGCGTTAACAAATCCGGCACCTTTTTCAATTGGTGATAAAACGGCAAAAGAGCTGGTGAATATTGGGCATCAGTAGCATTAATATACGCGGCATCCAAGGCACACAGGACAGGAACACCGTCTGTTTTCGTCATGATAAATTGCACGATCTCACGATATTTTTCCTCAGGGATCAGGCTTTTACCAATTAATTGGCCGTGCGAATAAACGAGGCCGCCGTTATCGCAGACCATCGAAATTTGGTCACTAAAGTGTGGGAAAGTTTCTTGTAGCGTATAAAGCGGCCGCCCACTGGCCACGGCAAACTCAATCCCAGCCTCGCCAAGGCGATGAAGATAGCGATCAAAGTGCGGCGGCAAGGTCCCTGCACTTGTCAGTAAAGTCTGGTCCATGTCACTCGCAATTAATTTTACATTCTGCATGCTAATTCCCCTATATTATTTGTCTAATTTCACTTGCTATAATTTAATGCGGTGCGCCTTTAGTCACGACATTTTCGATCACCGCCGCAATCTGTTCAGAACGCTCAACCGTGCCATTTTTCAACCATTTTGTCAGCACGCCAATTGCCCCGTCAATGAAGAACGCGTAGTAGTAAGTGAGAACACTTTTGTCGGTCTCACCATACCACGATTGATAGCTGGTTTCTGTTTTTTGTCGAATTGGATCCGTTATCTTCTTCAACACCACGCTATCAGGATTATTCAAAATAATCGCTGCTGCTTGCGGCTGATTGGCAATGACATTTAAAATCGGCACCAACCATGTGGCCATATCGTTTATTTTAACCGTTAGATAAGGCCGAATTGCCTCGACCAAATCCATTTCAATGCGTTCGAACAAATCGCGTGGAGATTGAAAATGTAAGTAAAACGTCCCGCGATTCAAATCTGCCTGTCGACAAAGCTCAGTCACCGTGACCTCGTCCAACGGTTTCGTCGCCAAAATATGCAACAAAGCGTCTTTAAATCGGTCCATCGTATACTGAACCCGCCGATTATCCTTCGTCCCCGACATCGTCATCCTCCGAACATCATTTGAACAAGTTGTCCATTTAAAAACAAAACGACCATTTCTGTCCTTGAACGGCCGGTTTAAATCTAACATAATGTTATGAAATGGACAATGTGTTGAAGAGCGTGAGCAGGCGCGGTTAGAAACCTGCATGTAAGTGGCCTCAGGCGTGATGGCCGGGCTTTGGTCATTGCGCCTGAGGTCCTTACATGGAGGTTTCTGGGCCTGTGAACGCGTCTAAGAACTTCACACATTGCTCACCATCCACGCTAGGAGGCAATCATGGCATATATCGAAGTCAAACATGAATCAAAACGTTACAAAATGGGCGAAACCATCATTACAGCAAATAACGACATTAATTTTACGGCCGATCAAGGCAAATTAACCGTGATTCTTGGTCCCAGCGGTGCCGGTAAATCAACCTTGCTCAATATCCTCGGTGGCATGGACTCACCCACTGAAGGCGAGGTATGGATTGACGGCACCGATATTGCGACTTTTTCCGATCGGCAACTGACCGCTTTTCGCCGACATAATGTTGGCTTCGTGTTCCAGTTTTACAATCTGATTCCGAACCTGACAACAAGGGAAAATGTTGAACTGGCTGGCTCAATTGTCAAAGATGCCTTGGATCCGACAACTGTTTTAAAGCAAGTCGGCCTAGGTGCGCGACTAGATAATTTTCCGTCACAGCTGTCTGGCGGTGAGCAACAACGGGTGGCCATTGCTCGGGCGTTGGCGAAAAACCCGAAGCTGCTGCTTTGTGATGAACCAACTGGTGCCTTGGATTATCGAACCGGCAAACAAGTCTTGCAGTTGTTACAGGATGCCAGTCGTAAAGATCATAAAACCGTCATGATCATTACCCATAATGCAGCGATTGCCAAAATGGCTGACCGGATCATCGAAATTAATGATGCGCAGGTTCGCAGTATTCATGATGAACCGCAGCCAACGCCTGTCGCAGACATTGAGTGGTAGGTGAGTAACGTCATGAAACCACTAACTAAAAATCTTTGGCGTAACATTCGCGACTCTTTGGGCCGGTTTATCGCCATTGTCATTATTATCATGCTAGGTGTCCTGCTGTTCGTCGGCGTCAAGGCCACGGGCCCGGCACTTAAGGATTCTCTAAACACCACGGTGAAAGCCGATCATCTGGCTGATAGTCAGTTGCTGGCAACGACTGGTGTCAGTAAGGCTCAAGTTAAAGCCGCTGAATCAGTTAGCGGCGTGCAGGCAGAAGCCGTCAAGTTTAAGTATGTCATAGGCGGCCGCGCCAGCGATGTTGTTGCCCTTTACGGCTATCAAAAAGGGACAACCATCAATCGACTGCATCTCACCAGCGGACAGCTGCCAACGCAAGCCAATCAGATTGTCCTCGACACGGCGGCTAAAAAAAGCGGCTATCAACTTGGTCAAACTTACACCTTCACCAGCGGCAGCAAGCTTGCTCGACGTACTTTTAAAATTAGCGGTTTTGCTGATTCGCCAGCCTACATCGAAGACACTAGTCGTGGGTCAGCGAATATCGGTGACGGCACCGTGCGTTATTTTGCCTACATCCCAGCAAGTCAGATGAAGATGCCGGTCGCCTCGCAGCTCAACATTCGCTTCCCAGCTTTGCAAACACGCGATACCTTCAGCAACCGTTACAAGGACGCCGTTGCCACAAAAATGAAATTGGTGAAACAGCGCGTGAAGGCGCAAGGCGAAAAAGATCTGCGAGCAGCGGTATATGCCAACATTGTCAAAACCGCTACGGCCAAAGCTCAAGCACAATTAGCGGCGTCAGGCATGCCGGCAGCCGCCGTTGCCGCAGCTGCCGATCAAGCTATCAAGCCGCAACTATCAACCTTTCAGCAACAGGCCACTGTCACAGCTCGCAAACAACTGTCAACCAGCCTCACATGGCAAACTCGGGAAGATCTGCCTGGCTTTGGCGATTACGGCGGCTCTGCTGATCGAATTGCCGCCATTGCCAACGTTTTCCCAGTTTTCTTCTTTCTTGTCGCTGCGCTGATTACTTTCACCACGGTCAGTCGCATGGTCGAAGAAGCCCGCGCGCAAATCGGCACATTCAAGGCGCTTGGTTACGGCAAATGGGCGATTGCGCGCAATTACCTCGCCTATGCTGCCTTAGCTGGTTTATTAGGTGGGATCATCGGGGTTTTTACTGGCAACTTGAGCATTCCGCGCATTGTCTTGAGTTTGTATAAAAATTACATTCCGCTCCAACAAGTCGTCTCTTTGCAATGGCCGTTGATCGCCTTGTCATTGTTATTGGCGCTGATCGCAACATTAGGGGCCGCCGCCATTGTGGTCCGCAATGAACTAACCGAAAAGCCGGCTGCCTTGATGCGGCCGCGAGCACCGAAATCAGCCAAACGCATTTTGCTGGAGCGGATCACGCCGCTTTGGTCGCGTCTGTCTTTTAACCAAAAAGTCAGCTATCGTAATCTTTTCCGATACAAATCACGGCTGGTGATGACCATTCTTGGGATTGCTGGCGGCACCGCCTTGATCCTCACCGGGTTTGGCATCAAAGACTCAATCACTGCTACTGGTGTTCAACAGTATGGTGATGTCATCCATTATCAAGCCATTGTGCGATTGGCTGATGGCAAAAAGCCAGCTGCGGCCCGCGACATTCTGGCTAAAAGCAAAGCTTATCGCAGCGCGGGCACGGTTAGCGGCGCGGTGGCTAAGCTCAGTGCTAAAGGCCATAGCCTGAGCGATGTTAATTTGTTTGCCCCAGCAAACGGCAACGATCTTGAACCTTATGTCAGTCTCCGTTCAACGGCGTCAAATCGCAAACTGACCTTGCCGCGCCACGGTATCGTGATCACCAGCAAACTGGCTAAAGCACTCAACGTGACAACGGGCGATACCCTTAAAGTCGCCACAACTAATGGTCAGAGCAAGCGATTCACAATTAAAGGCATTGCTAAGAATTACGTTGGCCATTTTGGCTATCTCTCCAACACCGCTTATCAACAGCTCGCTGGTAATAGTGCGAAACCAAACACCTTGCTAGTCCGCTTGCAGCCCCAAAGCAGCAAACAAAATGATCGACTCGCTAAGCAATTGCTCAATCATCACGCGATTGTCGGGATTAGTTTCACGACGACAGCAAAGAAAACGTTAAGCAATATGAGCGGTATGTTAGATCCTATTGTTTTGATTTTTATTCTGCTCAGTGCGGTTTTGTCATTCGTGGTCTTGTACAATCTGAATAACATCAACGTTTCGGAACGCATTCGGGAACTATCCACAATCAAGGTGCTGGGCTTTTTCGATCGCGAGGTCACCATGTACATCAGTCGCGAGAGCATTGTGTTGACAGTGATCGGCATCGTGTTCGGCTATCTGCTCGGCAATTTGCTGACAGCCTACATTTTGTATCAAGCCGAAACCGAGGCCGTGGTTTTCCCACTCACGATCAGCATTGTCGGCTACCTCACGGCCACGTTACTCATGTTGGCCTTCACCGGCGTCGTCACCTGGCTCACGCATCGTCGACTCCAACGGGTGGACATGGTCGAAGCCCTGAAATCAAACGAATAACTTACAATTTTGTCAGGCAGCGTCGTCACGGCGCTGCTTTTTTCATACAAAATTCATCAAAAATTGGGATTAAAAACGTTCATGATCGCAATTTTGAAGCGCAAATGAAGATTGAGACCAACTCCTAACAGTCCTGTAACGCTGACGTAACATTGACACAGTAAAGTAGCCTTTAGTTAATCAAATTAAGGGTGAGGTCAAAAATGAAATTCAATAAAGTCATGATCACGTTGGTTGCTGCAGTTACCTTAGCAGGTTCTGCTAGCGCCGTAACACCAGTTTTCGCTGATACAAGCGACAGTATCACTTCCAACAAAAGCGAAACCAATGCACTGTTGAAGCAAATTGAAGATGCGAACACAGAAGTTATTAATTTGAACAAGCAGATCGATACCAAGAATGGTCAAATCAGCGATGCAACGGCTAAGATCAGCGCAACTGATGCCAAGATTTCATCACTCAGCGGTGAAATTGTTGCCGCTCAAAAGAATGTCACAGCACGCAAGAACAACTTGAAAGATCAGTTGATCTCCTTGCAAAAAAAGGCTGGCAACTCTGTCAGCGGCAATGTCTATATCGACTTTGTTCTGAATTCCCAGAACTTGTCTGACTTAATTGCCCGCACCATGACGGTTGGCAAACTTAGCCAAGCCAGCAAAGATGCGCTTGATGCCGTGACAGTTGCCAAGGATAAATTAGCTGGCTTGAAGACGGAACAGGAAAATGCCCGTCAGACGCTGGTTTCAACTAAGGCTTCATTGGAAACCCAGAAATCACAGTTGGTTTCCCTACAAAAAGATGCTAACGATAAACAAGATGCTTTGAATAAGCAAATTGCTGATCATAAAGATGAGTTGGTTGCTTTGCAAAGCCAATTTGCCCAAGAACAGTCTGAAGCAGCTGCTGCAACCCAAGCCGCTTTGAAGACCGTTGCCGCTTCAACCGCAAGTTCTTCTACTACCAGCAGTTCAAGCAGCGCAACTTCAACCAGCACCATCGCCAACAACACATCAAGTTCTTCAAACAACAGTTCTTCTGTTATCACCAACAACACAGCTTCAGGCAGTGGCAGCCACGCTGACTTCAGTGGTTCAGGTAACACCTATCCTTGGGGTCAGTGCACCTGGTACGTCAAATCAGTTGCACCATGGGCTGGTAATGGCTGGGGCAACGGCGCACAATGGGGCGGTTCAGCCGCAGCAGCTGGCTTCACTGTTAACCACACACCAGCAGCCGGCTCAATCATCGTCTTCGCCGCTGGTCAATCCGTTGGCGGTCAATGGACAGCCGATGGTTCATATGGTCACGTTGCTTATGTCCAATCTGTTTCTGGTGACAGTGTCACGATCAGCCAAGGCGGCATGGGCTTCAGCTCACCAACCGGCCCGAACACCCAAACCATCTCTGGTGCAAGCAGCTACGTTTATATCCACCGGTAATTTTTACCTACCCTTAATCACGTCTTGGGATCACATCACGGTCCCAACCTAAAATTACCGAGTTATCTAAAAGAAGCCACAAAGAATGTTTGATCGCATTCCTTGTGACTTCTTTTTTGCATTGAGAAAAGTTTATCAGCAACTAGTTTGCTTGTTCGGGACGTCCGCTAGCAATCATACGCAACATCACAGTATCGCAATTGTTGAGATAAAAACTATTCGCCCGATTAAATCAGGACTACTCACGATCTACCTCTTCTAATAGCCATTGGGCATGGTCTCTTAAAAATGAACGTCGTAAAAATAGCTTTTAACGTCACTTTTTACGCATTTCAGCAAATTTTCTAACGTTTATCGGCGAATAACAAGCGTTTATATAAAACTCACCAAAAATCCTGTGCACTATTGTAACTTGTTTTTAGGACAGCTAGCTCCTTGAATTACTGCGTTTCAAAAGTTAGGCAAGACTAAATATTAGGAGGGACAAAATGGTAAAACAATTATCTTTAACCGAATTAAGTATGCAAGAGCTTCAACTCGTAGTTGGAGGGGACGGCTCAAGTGACTTCTGGCGCGGCGTCGGCAAAGAACTAGGTATCATTTGGGCCGCAGCAGGTGATGCAGGTTACTGCCGGGCACATAAATATGGCGGACCTGGTCATTGCTGATCTGGTGTTTCCCTGTTGCTACCAAATACTGAAAAAATCGGAGGTATTCCATGACATCATTAACTATGTTTTCCACGCTTTCACTTCAAGATTGCGCTGCCGTGACCGGTGGCAGCAAACGCAAAGGTTGGGTTGACATCGGAATTGGCTTAGCTCAAGAAGCATTTGGCCACATTGATGATATTGTCGCTGGGTTTAACGAAGGCAATCATCGAAATTTTCCACGTCACTAATATTACTTATTTTTCATGAAAGGGAAGAATCCTCTATGAAGATTAGACTTTATACAGGACTCTTTTTTATGGTGAGGATATGGTCGATAACAGAACTTTGCTTAAAGAAATCATAGCGGTGTCACTGACAGCGATTGGCTGGGGAATTCTGCCTTCACTTGCAGTTGGTATGTTGCTTGGTTTGCTATCCATGAATACAGCAACACTGTTGGATACGCGTTTTATCATACTAATAGGTTTCGTAGCTCAATTTCTAGGTGCCTATTTGATGTGGCAACGTCATAAAAGCCAGTTGCAAATGATCAAATTTTCAACTGAAGTCGCTTTTAAAACTTGTGTGTTAGGTTCATTAATCGGCTTGTCAGCTGTTCTCATTAACTGGGGCATCATCACACTTTTGGGTGGTTACAAGCTAATCTTCAACTATCAATGGTCTTATCTACCCGTCTTTTTTCTCTTTTTGATTGGCTATACGATTCAGGCAATCGCTGAAGAATTAATATGCCGTGGCTATCTGATGGGGTATTGGCTTAAAAAGAAACGTGTTGTCTTCGCTTTTTTAACAAACTCAATTTTGTATGTTTTTTTACATGTCGTTAATGCAGGATTTGATGTCTATGCTGCACTAAGTCTATTCTTATTCAGTGTTTTGATGTCCGAAATTCGATTGATCTCTGGTAATATTTGGCTGTGTAGCGCTATCAATGCAGCATGGCATTTTTCGGAGGGAATTATCTTCGGGACAGTCGTCTCCGGCTTTCCTGCCATCCGCTTATTTATCACCTCGACACCGACATCGAATACACAATGGCTGAATGGCGGCGTCTTTGGTATTGAACGTGGGGCTATTTCAATAATGCTACTGATTCTGCTTATTATGATTGTCGTGCGTCTGCATAAACATCATCTTAAAAGTCTTCCCCAACAATTAGGATAACCACACGTGGTTGATATTGTTTTTTCAACGAACGCACTCCTCTACGTCTGCTTTAGAAAAATAGTCTGTCAGTGAGTTGATCCTCTGACAGGCTTTTTTTTGCGTGATATTTTTGCTGGCTGCTAATGTCTCATAGTATGCCAACCCCGCTACCTGTCTGCAATTGAGACGTAGTATAACACTATCAAGCCTGAATTTTTGTTGGTATGATTAGGATATAGGCACCAAAATGCGAAACTGATCCGTCCTTTATGGCACGCTTAAAGGAGACAGATACGATGGCTTATCTCAATTCAATTTTACAGCTTCCCATGGCTTTGTTGCTGCTGGCACAGCTACTAGTCATGGTCACGGCTTGGTTCACCAACGCCGTCACAATCTGGCAGCGCCTTAGCATGACGTTCGCTGCACTAGTCCTTGCTGGCGGCCACCTTGTTATCATGTATGGCTTTGGCTATTTGGCAGATGCTCATGTTCCCATTGCCGGTTGGACTTGGTTTGCTTTGGCGGCGGCAGTCCTGCTTCTGCTTGCAACCATCGCGGGAGCCAGCAGACATGAACGTAGAAGCAGTCACCGATGAAATGACGGTCTCACACTGAACAATTGCTTCACTTTTGATTCGCTTTTTAAATTTCAGGTGTGTTTATACAAGCAATACATTCAATAACTATCGCCTCATTTATATATTAATTATATTTTTATAGTTATAAATTGATTTTAAAACACATTGACAAGTCGTTTCCCTCTGTGTATCCTATCGTTTAGAAAGCGTTTTCTTGGCGGGGTGATTTATTGCTTGATAAAGTTACTTTTAAAATGTATTTGCGTTTCTCTATTTTAGGCATGCTGCTATGGGCTCAACACACTTCCGAAGATCAAACTGGTAAGATCGCCTTGTCTCTGAATGGTGGTTATATTCTCTTTTTTCTCGGCGGTATGTTGCACAGTCCTGAACTATTAATGATCCCTATATTCTTGCTTATCTATGGAAATGCTAACTTTATTAAGCATATTAAGGGTGATGAACCGTATCTTTTTTCAAACGTTGGTAGTCTCTTGATCATGACTGTTTGTTTTGCAACGATTTTTTTGATGAAATCACGGTACGCATTTGTTCTAATACCTTTGTTTTCATTATGCTCCAATAGTCTTTTAGTCAGTCTTCAAGTCTCCGAAAAACACAAATAAAATAATTCACGTTTCTCAACTTAAAGGTCGATTGGCTAACGTAGCTTCGACCTTTTTCAGTTGTTTCCCAACGCATGCTTTTTCAATTTTATGGCTTTGACTAAAAGTCGAAAATCACACATTATTAACAGTAGGAAACCGCGATGAAAAATATACCTTTATGAACGTTTGCTACTGCGCCACTCACCAACAAATGATGTCGCAATTTTTTCATATTAAGAGAGATAAAACTTTTTTCACCAGAAACTCAAAAACGCTTAGTGAGCTTGCTTATCTGTCCGCTTCTTCAGACCCATATTTGGGGTTTAAAAAGTGTCCTCAGAAACAAACAGTAGTAAACTCAGATCAAATGATCTTATTGTCGAATCATTCTTAGTTTACGATAAAGAGGAAAAAATGAATAAAGGTCGAGTTGAAGCATTCACAGACGCAGTCGTAGCCATTATCCTTACCATTATGGTGCTTGAGTTTAAAACCCCGGAAACCGCAAAATGGACGGGTATTATCCATCAATTACCTTATTTTTTTGCTTATATTGTCAGCTTTCTTTTTGTCGGGGTGGCTTGGTACAACCATCACTACATGTTTGCCTTAGCCCTCAGAATATCAAAAAAGGTTTATTGGATTAACAACTTGTGGCTTTTTAGCATGTCCTTACTGCCTGTCGCAACTGGTTGGGTCGGGAAGTTTCCACAAGCTACTGGACCGGAGTATCTATATTTGTTTGTCTTCATTTTTTGGAGTTTATCGTATCTATGGCTTTCAGATGCCATTAGAAAAACACCTGAACACGTGCATACTGCTGTTAGTCAAAAAATTGCGCAGATGTTTCCTTTTAAATTTCTATCCTCAATCTTTTTCCCACTATCAATTGGCATCACTGCTATTGGCATCTATTTTTATCCAGCCCTTGGGATCTCAATCACCTTTGTCGGCTTGATCATCCTGAGTTTTTTAACGCCTTCAGATAGCGATCAAGTCAGCCAATAACCAACGCCAAATCAGCATTCAAAAAAACCGTTGCGATCATGAAGTCGCAGCGGTTTTCTTTGTTCATAACACTCAAGCCTTCTGGCGCCCATAGCCTTTAAGTGTAGCCCGAACTGCAAAACCGAAAGCAATGGCAGCAATGCTGTACAACGCCACCATGCCATAGAACTTGCTGATCGGGTTCCAGAATAATGGCCAGAAGAGCTGATAGAGCCAGAAGCTGACGACTAACAGCCCCCAGAAGATATTGATCCAGATCTTTTTCATCATATGCACCTTCCTTTCGCCGCCGCTCATATCATTGGCGATGCCGGCTCGTGGTAGTACTTATTGATTAGGTGATAGGCTGTTGCCTGCAAACCCACCATCAAGATAATCGTGAAGCCGAACAACCACGCTGTCCATAACAGAGAAACCGGACCGCTTGTTGCTGTTAACGCCGTAATGGAGGTACCCGCCGTTCGGCCAACAATCAGGGTTGGAAAGACCCCTAGAAAAATGGTGTAAATGAAGCTGGCCATGGTGCCGACACTAAGCCAAAAGGCTACACGCCGTCGTTGTTGGCTGATTGCCCACGTTTCAACACCGAGGAAGGCCACCAGTAAAATCAGCAGTAACGTGACGATGACAGGTCGGTTGGTAAAGAACTGCGTGTTAAACGGCAATAAGATGGCAAACAAGACGAGCGCTGGATAGAGGATCCAAGTGGTTCGTTTTAACGCAACGGTGAAACTTGTTGCTACCGGTTCGGTAACTTTTTTGATGACCCGATTCAAACCAACATTCAGGCTTAAGAGAACAGCCAGAATGCCGCCGAGGATACTGAATGGCGTCAGAATGTCACCCATGCTGGCGTAGACGAAGCCATTGCGAATCGGCACGCCGCTTACTGTGGAACTAAAGATAATGCCTAACAGGAATGGTGGCATTAAACTGCCAATGAAAAGTGCCCAGTCCCAGAAGCGATTGTAGTGGCGACTGTGCCATTGATTGCGATAATCAAACGAGACCCCGCGAAAGATCAGAAAGAACAGCATAAGGAAGATGAGTGGGTAATAACCGGATGTTAACGCTGAGTACCACCCCGGATAAGCCGCAAACATCACTGCAAAGGCGGTGACCGCCCAAGTCTCATTACCGCCCCAAACTGGTCCGGTAACCTTCATAATTTGTTGACGCTTGGATAGATCATCGCCAACAAAGAATGTCGCCATGCCGGCTCCGAAATCAGCGCCGTCCAAAACGAAGAATAGCATCAGCTCAGTCGAAATGATACCTAGAAAGATCACTTGTAAATTTGAAAGGCTAGGCATGACTGAACGCCTCCTTTGCAAATGGATCCGGAATTGTGCGATCTTCTGGATAATCACCGGTGATTTGCGGCAAACCGCGTTTAACAGTGCGATGTGAAATGTAAATCATCGTGGTCACTAAGAAGATATCGGCCATTAAGAACAAGGCCAGACTTGTACCAGCCTCAGTGACGGTCACACTCGGTGAAACCGCATCGTACTGCGTGAGTAGCCCATAAACCACAAATGGATATCGGCCAACTTCCGCAACGATCCAGCCAGATGTGAAGGTCAAATATGGCAGGCCAGCCATAGTACCCAACCGAGTGTCCGCAACGTTTTGGGATGATCTTCGATTGCCGATTGCCGCCGATGCAGCATGATCGTCGCAAACAACGCGAACATCGTGAAGAAGTACCCCGCATAAACCATCAAATGCATGGTCCAGAACAGCAGGGTCACTGGCGGATAATAAGTCATCTGGCCATCGTACGACTTGGCAACCGTCTTATCGAACTTTGCGTGATACATTTTGGCAACAGCGTTCATGCCCGGCATGGTGCCAGTGAACGTGTTCTTGCCGAAGTAAGTCCCCATGTTCGGAATCGACACGGCCTTGGTTGTGTGCGTGTCTTCATTGATCAGCGCAGCCATCGCCCAAGGTGCCCCAGTTGTGGGACTACCTTCGGTCTCATACCGGCCTTCAATTGCGGTAAACTTCATCGGCTGCAACGCTGCTGTTGCGGCACCTTGATCGTCGCCTTGTGCCGGCTGTAAGAATGCTGCTGGCAAAGCAATGAGTAAGCCAATTTGAACGGCAATTTTGAACGCTGACGTATCACGCTTGTGCAGAATCTGCCAGGCAGCAATCCCTGCTGTCAAAAATCCGCCGGTGATCAGGATCGCGAATAAAACATGCAAAAATTCCGGCCGATATTGCGGGTTCTGTAATAACGTAATCAGACTCGTGAGCCGTGCACGGCCACCTTCCAGACGGAAACCATAAGGATTTTGCATGAATGCATTGATTGCAATGATCCAGACAATGGAAAAAAGCGATGCACCCAACATCCCAACGCCTAACCAAGCATGTGCTCGTTTTGGCAACTTACCCCAAGTAAAGCGCCATAAACCGATGATGGTCGACTCAACGAAGAAGGAAATCATACTTTCGATCGCCAGTGGTACACCGGCAACATCACCCATCAACCGCGTAAACGCCGACCAATTCATCCCAAATTGAAACTCCATGATCAGCCCGGTAACAACACCTGTCCCAAAACTGAAGAAGAAAATCCGACTGAAGAATAAGGTCAGCCGGCCATACTTTTCAGTATCGCCACGGCCATACGCGTACATAAATTCAAAAATCATCGTCGTCAACAACATGCCAATGGTCGTTGTTACAAATAGAAAATGCGTGATCGCGGTTACCGCAAACTGCATGCGTGACAGATTCGTCACAGCCAGCGGAATCGTGGCTAACGTGAGCCCCATTTTGATCACCTCTATTAACCAATAATGTCATTTTTCCCTGTATTCCTGATCACCGCTATTGTAGAACTATCTCGTTATTTTATATAACAATAAGCTTGTGATAAATACTGCAATCGTCATACATTGGTCTGCTTCATGATAGAAAATGTTTTTAGCCAGTATTCAATTTATTTCGAGAAAAAGGCTTGCTATTTTACCGATTGGTCTCATACACTTCTCTTCTTTGTGACAGGATCGAAAATAACAATTAAAGGCGTCAAAATTCATCATAACGCGCGAATTGGCGCAGTATCCTGCACGTAAAGACCTAAGTCGCAATGACCCAAGACCGGTCATCACGACTTAGGCCGCTTACGCTCCGGTTACTACCCGCGCCAATTCACGCTCACACAAAAAAAGACGCTCCCGCCAGTTAAGCAGGAACGTCCTTTTGAATACCAATTAATCTTCTGAAACAAATGGCAGAAGACCCATAATCCGAGCTCGCTTGATTGCGATCGTCAGCTTACGTTGGTTCTTAGCGCTGGTGCCGGTTACCCGACGCGGCAAAATCTTGCCACGTTCTGAGATGAACCGATCCAACAAGTTCGTGTCTTTATAATCGATATATTCGATGTGGTTTGCGGCGATGAAGTCGACTTTACGACGACGACGGCCACCACGGCGTTGTTGTGCCATGAGAATTCCTCCCTTATCAAAGATTCCACTTAGATAACCCTTCGCCTGAAGGGATTACCGCGGTTAGTGCGACTTTGAGTCACACCTTAGAATGGCAAATCATCATCGGAAATGTCGATCGGCTTGCCATTATTAGCAAACGGATCGGGATTAGCAGGGTTAGCCGCGGAGTTGCCTCCTTGGTTCTGACTTGCTGCCGGATTTTGACCCGGATTCGATGATGATGCATTGTTCGGGGCGCCTTGTGAACCAAAACTTGGCGGATTCTGCGGTTGGTTATTGCCAAACTGCTGCCCGCCGCCATAGTTCTGATTACCTTGGCCAGCTGGATTTGCCGGTTCGGACGGCCGCTGTTGAGTCGTTGCCCGGGATTCCAGCAACGCAAAGTTTTCAACGACGACTTCGGTCACATAGACCTTTTGTCCTTGCGCGTTATCATACGTACGCGTTTGGATATGGCCTTCAACTCCAACCATGGATCCCTTTTTGGTGAAGTTTGCAAAGTTCTCTGCAGACTTACGCCAGATCACACAATTGATGAAGTCAGTTTCACGTTCGCCGTTTGCACTGCGGAACTGGCGGTCAACGGCCAGCGTGAAAGAACCGACAGCCGTGCCACTTTGCGTGTAACGCAAATCAACGTCTCTGGTTAATCGACCTGTCAATGCAACACTGTTAAGCATGCCGTAGCGCCCCTTTCAAAAAAGTTACGATTAGTCTTCTCGCTTCACGATCATGTGACGCAGAATATCGTTGTTGATCTTGCCAAGACGATCAAATTCATTGATCGCTTTGTCATCTTCTGCGGACAAGTTCACGATATGATAGAGACCTTCGTTGTACTTGTTGATCTCATATGCGAGCTTACGCTTTTGCCAATCCTTGGAATCAATGATGTTGGCACCATTTTCCTTCAAAATATTGTCAAAACGTTCAACCAATTCAGTCTTTGCAGCATCGTCCAAATCTGGACGGATGATATAAGTGACTTCATATTTGGTTTCAGCCATGACGATTCACCTCCTTATGGACTTTAGGCCCCGGTCATTTGCCGGAGCAAGGAGAGTACTAAGGCTATAGAATAGCCGGATACTCACGAGTTAAAATTGTAGCATAGATCCGCGGCGAATACCACCACTAAAATGGCAGATCGTCGGTTGCGACCTGTGGCGGGGTGCCTTCCTCTACTGGCATGACGTCGTCTGTTCCTGTCGCCTGCAAGGTCCCTGCCCGGCGGCTTTCCGTCGTGGCTCGCGACTCCAACCAAGCAAAATTATCAACGACGACAGCGGTCCGCCACACTTGCTCACCTTGCTTATTTTCAAAATGATTATTACTCAGCCGCCCTGAAATACCCAACAATGACCCTTTGGTAGTTGATCCCGCAAAAGTTAAGGCGCGTTTGCCAAAAATGACACACTCAATAAAATCAGTCTCGCGCTGTCCCGTTTTATTCTTGAAAACGCGATTCACCGCCAACGTAAATCGGACGATATCAAGCTCGTTAGCCGTTCGGAAAACTTCAGGTTCCTTGGTCAACCGCCCTGTTAGACTCACACTATTCAACATTCGCTTCTCCTCCTCTAAACGCGTTCACTGGTGCAGCAACCTGCACATAAGGACCTTGACTGCAATGGCCTTTCTTCTGCATGGTTGCTTGCACAACACCGTACTATTTATCGCTGTCAGATATACATTACGCAAAAAGTGGTATGCTAAATGTAAACGAATTCAACTTTGGAGGAAAAATCATGACAGCTTATACTTTAGATCAATTCAGTCGCATGATTGATCACACAAACTTACATGCAGATGCAACTCACGCAGATTTGCGCCAGCTTTGCAACGAGGCCAAACAATATCATTTTAAAATGGTGGCGATTAACCAAGTCCAATCGGCTTTTTGTGCGAAACAACTAGCAGGTACCGACATTGATGTCGGCGCCGCAATTGCTTTTCCCTTAGGCCAAACGAGCATCGCAGCCAAAGTTTTTGAAACCAAAGACGCCTTACAAAACGGTGCTAACGAAATTGACTACGTGATCAATATCACGGCGCTTAAGGAACAGCAATACAGTTATCTTGAAAATGAAATGCGTCAAATCGTTGCTGTCTGTCATGCGGTCAATGTACCGTGCAAAGTCATTTTTGAAACCACCTATCTCACCAAGCCGGAAATTATCAAAATGGCAACTATTGCTAAGGACGTCGGTCCGGATTTTATTAAGACTTCAACGGGCTTTGGCCCAGCCGGTGCCACTGTCGAAAATGTGGCTTTGATGAAAGAAACAGTCGGCGATCAAGTGCAAGTCAAAGCGGCTGGCGGTATCAGAGATGTTGATGCCTTTTTGGCAATGATTAAAGCTGGTGCGACTCGCATCGGTACCAGCAGCGGCGTTAAGATCATCCATGAACTTAAGGCGCGCATGGGCAACCAATCAACCTTCACGATTTGAGGTTATCTGTACGCAAACAAATACCGGTCGAAGTGGCAAATTGCCATTTCGACCGGTATTTTTATTGAGCGTGAATCAGCTCAATTGATGCTAGCATTATTAGATTATTCAGGCTGGTCGCCAGTATCATGTTGCTCTGGTTGATCAGCTTCAGCGCGATCAAGCAATTGGCTCACTTGCTGATCGGCATCGCCAGCATACGAACCATCAGCTGGCTGCTGCGAGGTTGGTGCAGCAGAACCGTCTGTCGGGCTAGTTGGCTGATCTGGCTTGCTGCCATCGTCTGGATCGTCGCTTTCCGGTTCAACCTTGGCCATCGTTGCAACCTTGGCATCGTCGTCAACTCGAATTAAACGAACTCCTAACGTTGCTCGGCCAGTTTGCGAAACACTTTGAATATTGAAGCGAATCATGACACCAGAATCAGTCATAACAAGAATATCTTCGGTACCATCAACGGTAGTGACCCCTGCCAACGGACCATTCTTGGCGGTGATGTTGGCTGTCTTGATCCCTTTACCGCCACGACCTTTAATCGGATATTCCTTCGCTGCCGTCCGTTTACCGTAACCTTTTTCTGAAATGACAAAGACTTCGGAATCGGGTTTGAGAATGTCGGAACCCACTACGTAATCGTGTTCACGTAAACGAATACCTCGAACCCCAGTCGCTGAACGTCCCATTGAGCGAACGTCTTGTTCCTTGAAGGTCACACTGTAACCCAGATGCGTCCCGATCAGGATATTGTCTTGTCCGGACGTTAGGATGACATTATTCAGTTCGTCTTCATCCTTGAGATTCAACGCAATCAGTCCGTTGCTGCGAATATTGGCGAATTCCTTCACCGGTGTGCGCTTAACAACGCCTTTTTGCGTGACGAAGAAGAGATAACGATCATCATTTTCGCCTTCATGCACGTTGATAACCGTTTGAATCTTTTCACCGGCACCGACACCAAGCAAGTTGATAATTGGAATCCCTTTTGCGGTTCGACCGTACTCAGGAATTTCGTAACCCTTGCTGCGATAAACTTTACCTTTGTTGGTGAAGAAGAGCAGGACATCATGCGTGGAAGTCGAAATCAGGCGTTCAACGAAATCGTCATCATGGACGTTCATCCCCTGAATACCGCGACCCCCGCGATTTTGTGCCTTGAATTCACTGGTTGCCAATCGCTTGACGTAGCCGTTATGACTCAACGTGATGACCACGTCTTCTTGCTCGATCAGATCTTCATCTTCAAGACTGAGCACTTCACCGACCAGTAATTCAGTACGGCGCTTATCGCCGAACTTCTTCTGAATATCCAGCAATTCGTTATAGATGATCTGATGAACACGTTCTGGTCTAGCAAGAATATCAGTATAATCAGCAATCGCTGCTTCAACATCTTTATATTCGCTTTCAACCTTCTCGCGTTCCAAACCGGTCAACCGAACCAGCCGCATATCCAAGATTGCTTGGCTCTGCTTGTCGGACAACTTAAACTTGTCCATCAAGATGACTTTTGCCTTGTCGCCAGTTTCAGAACTACGGATAATCGTGATGATTTCATCAATATGATCAAGCGCAATCCGTAATCCTTCGAGGATATGCTCACGAGCCTTGGCCTTACGCAGGTCAAATTGCGTCCGCCGACGAATGACGTTTTCTTGATGATCCAGATAATATTGCAGGATCTGTTTCAAGCTCAACACTTTGGGCGCACCATTAACGATTGCCACCATGTTGAATGAAAAGCCGGTTTGTAGTGGCGTGAGCTTGTACAAGTTATTCAAAATAACTGATGCACTAGCATCACGGCGCACATCAATGACGATCCGCATCCCGTCACGGTCAGATTCATCCCGCAAGGTTACGATCCCATCGATTTTCTTTTCATGAACCAAATCTGCGATCCGTTCAACCATTTTGGCTTTGTTAACCATATATGGAATCTCGGTAATCACGATCCGTTCACGGCCAGACTTCTCCGTCTGAACATCAACTTTCCCGCGCAAAACAATCGTGCCGCGGCCAGTTTCATAAGCATGGCGAATGCCTGACTTACCCATCACAACGCCGCCGGTTGGAAAATCAGGTCCTGGCAGTGCCTGCATTAGGTCAGCTGTCGTGGCATCTGGATTATCCATCAACACGTGCAGCGCCGAGATAGTCTCTGACAGATTATGCGGCGGAATATTGGTCGTCATACCGACCGCAATCCCAGTCGCCCCATTGACCAACAGATTTGGAAAACGTGCCGGTAAAACAACCGGCTCTTTTTCCGTGCCATCATAGTTATCCTGAAAATCAATCGTATCTTTGTTGATGTCACGCAGCATCTCGACTGCTATTTTGCTCATGCGAGCTTCGGTATACCGCATCGCAGCGGCACCGTCACCATCGACAGACCCAAAGTTCCCGTGGCCATCGACCAGCATGTAACGATAGCTGAAGTCCTGTGCCATTCGTACGAGCCCTTCATAAATCGAGCTATCACCATGCGGATGGTATTTCCCCATGACATCCCCAACAATACGCGCACTCTTCTTGTACGGTTTATCCGGCGTCACGCCGAGTTCATTCATACCGTACAGAATCCGCCGTTGAACCGGCTTGAGGCCATCGCGCACATCAGGCAAGGCCCGCGCCACAATGACACTCATCGCGTATTCAAGGAATGATTTACGCATTGTTTCGCCGAGGTTCACATTGGTAATTCGGCTTTCTTGGCGATCATCCATTAAGCGAAAAGTCTCCTCTCAAAAATTCTCATGCAAAAGCTGACTTAGTTAAACTGGTCAATCAAGCATCAATGTTGTTCGGATCAACAAACACAGCGTTATCTTCAATAAATTTACGCCGCGGTTCAACATGATCACCCATCAACATTTCAAAAACGCCATCTGCAGCTTCGGCATCCTTTGGCGATACCCGCAGTAAGCGCCGATTATCCGGATCCATGGTCGTCTCCCATAGCTGGTTGGCGTCCATTTCCCCAAGCCCTTTGTAACGCTGAATCTCTGGCTTTGGACTCGGCGGCAACTGGCCTAGAATGTCTTGCAATTCTTCATCGGAATCAATATATTGCGTCATTTTGCCTTGGCGTAACCGATACAACGGCGGCTGTGCGATGTAGACATAGCCAGCGTCAAGCACTGGCCGCATGTAGCGATAAATCAACGTCAGCAACAAAGTCCGAATGTGGGCACCATCAACATCGGCATCGGTCATAATGATCAGTTTGTGATATCGAGCCTTATTGATATCAAAGTCCTGCCCAAAACCGGTACCCATCGCGGTGAATAAGGTTCGAATTTCTTCATTGGCCAAGATGCGTTCCATTGAAGCCTTTTCGACATTCAGAATTTTCCCACGAATTGGCAAAATGGCCTGCGTCAGGCGACTACGCCCTGATTTGGCAGAACCACCAGCGGAATCCCCTTCGACGATAAATAATTCAGAGATCTCTGGGTCCTTACTGGTGTTGTCGGCCAATTTACCAGGCAGGTTCGAAATTTCCAACCCGCTCTTTTTCCGGGTCACTTCACGCGCCCGCTTAGCCGCTAAACGTGCCTTGCTGGCCAGCATGGCTTTGTCAATGATTAGCTTGCCATCAGCTGGGTGTTCCATGAGAAACTTATTGAAGTGGTCAGAGAAGGTACGGTCAACCACCGTTCGGGCATCCGAGTTTCCTAATTTGGTTTTAGTTTGCCCTTCAAACTGCGGATCTGGATGTTTCACGGAAACAACCGCCGTCAAGCCCTCACGAACATCATCCCCGCTTAACGGATCATCGCTGTCTTTTAGCGCCCCAGACCGGCGAGCGTAATCATTAATGACCCGTGTCAGCGCCGTTTTAAACCCGGTCTCATGCGTGCCGCCTTCATACGTATGGATGTTGTTGGCAAACGTCAACAAGGTGCTGTGATAGTCGTTGGTGTATTGCAACGCGACTTCCACCGTGATGCCCTTGTCTTGTCCTTCCACATAAATCGGTTCTTGTAACAGGTTTTCTTTTTTCTCAGTTAAAAAGTCAACGTAAGACTTGAGGCCGCCTTCGTAATGGAACACCAGCTTCTCGTGCGTTGCCGCGCGCTTGTCGGTAAAGGTCAACTTGAGACCCTTGTTCAAGAAAGCCAGTTCGCGAATTCTGGTGGTCAGGATCTTATCATCGAATGTTCTAATCTCGGTAAAAATGTCCGGATCAGGCAGAAAATGAACCTTGGTGCCATGTTCGTGCTCCGGTGCCGTGCCAATCACTTTCATCGGCGTGTTCACCTTGCCGCGAATAAAGTCAATGTAGTAACGTTTGCCACCACGAGTAACCGTGACGTCCAAATCAGTCGACAACGCATTCACGACTGATGCCCCGACACCATGTAGGCCACCGGAAACTTTGTAGCCGCCGCCGCCGAATTTACCACCGGCATGTAAAACGGTATAAACCGTTTCAAGTGCTGGCCGTCCGGTTTTAGACTGGATATCGACTGGAATCCCGCGACCGTCATCTGTTACCGTCACACTATTATCTGGGTTAACTTCAACTTCAATCCGTGTTGCGAATCCAGCCAGCGCTTCATCAATCCCGTTATCAATGATTTCCCAGACCAAATGATGCAAGCCTTGGCTGCTTGTCGAGCCAATATACATCCCTGGACGCTTCCGAACCGCTTCAAGTCCTGAAAGTACTTGAATCTGGCTGGCATCATACTCAGCCGCCAGTTCATCCTTCTTCTCTTCGGCCGTTTCTTTCTTGTCCGTCACTGGTTATCCTCCTTGTTAAAATGCGTTCACTGGCACAGAAACCTGCACATAAGGACCTTGAACGCAATGGCCAAAAACCGGCCATCACGTTCAAGCCCACTTATGTTCCGGTTTCTAAACGTGCCTGTTCACGCTCTGCTTTAAACGCGTTCACCAGCCCAGAAACCTGCGTGTAAGGAACCTGAACGCAATGGCCAAAATACGGTCATCACGTTCAGGCCCACTTACACTCCGGTTTCTAACCGGGCTGGTTTACGCTCTTGCTAATGTCCCCTCATCAACTTTAAAGACTGCAGGGGTTGCGATGATTTCTTTTTGAATGCCTTCCAAACTTGTGGTGGTTAAAAAGGTTTGGACTTTGGTTTGAATGGCCTTAAGTAAATGGGTTTGGCGAGCCGCATCTAATTCTGACAACACATCGTCCAGTAATAGCACTGGATATTCGCCAGTTTGATCCTTCATAAGGTCAATCTCTGCCAGCTTAACAGCCAATGCTGTGGTGCGTTGTTGCCCTTGACTGCCAAAATTGGCAACATCCTTATCATTGACGATGAACAACACATCATCTCGCTGGGGACCGACTAAACTGGTTCCTTGTTCGATTTCGCGCGCTTGCTGCTTGGCAAACATCTCGCCCAAAGCAGTGTAAACCTGCTCACTGTCACCGCGAAGACTGGGGTCAACCTGTGTTTGATAAGAAAAATGCAATGACTCCCGCCCCTTGGTGATATCTTGCTGAATCGTTGCAGCATAATCCGACATCGTCTCCAACAACTTAGCGCGCGCCGTAATTAGCTCTGCCCCGAAAGCTGCAAGCGAGTCAGTCAACACATCCAGATAAACCAGATCCTTGGCCTGATGATACTTAAGCTGCTTCAAATACGCATTGCGCTGCTTCAAAAACGTTTTATATTGGCTCAGATTATAAAGGTACTTGGGACTCATCTGACCAAACTCCATGTCGATGAAGCGACGCCGCCCAGCCGGACTGCCCTTGACGATGGCTAAATCCTCAGGTGCAAACAAGATGACATTAAAATGCCCTAAATACTGGGAAAGCTTCGGTTGTTCGATGCGATCAATCCGGGCACGCTTGCCTTGATGACTGATAATCAACTCCAACTGATGGGAACCGCTTTGTCGCGAAACTTGCCCGGAAACCCGTGCAAACTCGCTACCAAAGCGAATCAGTTCCTTATCATTGTTGGTTCGATGACTGCGAGCCAATGCCAAAACATAGATTGATTCAAGCAGATTCGTCTTGCCTTGAGCGTTTGCCCCAATCAAAACATTGATTTCTGGTGAAAATGTTGTATCAACAGCAGCATAATTGCGATAATTTTTCAGCACCAAGTGATCCAGTTTCATGCGCTCACGATCACGTATGTTTGGCCGGCCACGCTGACTTGATCATCTGGATACAGCTTGCGCCCACGTCGCTCCTCAGCTGCGCCGTTGACTGTCACTGAGTTTTCACCCAGATACCACTTGGCCGCACCGCCACTATCGATCAATCCCGCCTCTTTCAGAAACTGGCCCAAGGTCAAAAAAGGGGTCGTGATTTCGATTGTTGTCATTGCTGTCGCCCTCCATTCCGAAAAGTGCTAGACAAACCGCGTTAAACCGCGATTTGTCGTCAATGAACACAAATTAATTATACCCTTATACTACTTAAAACACAATTCTAAAACGGCATTAAAGCGGCTCTGAGGCAATCTGAACGTTGTGCGTCCCCCTAGACTAAAAAGACCCAGAAAGGCCAAAATCGGCTAAATTTTGATTTCTATCGGTTTTGACCGCTCTCAACGCAACTTTCGATTATTTGTCATTAGGAATTATAAATAGAAATATTCGATTGATCGTGAAACTTTATGAAAGTCATCTGTTTGACCTAGGTTTACAGAAAAAATGACTGATCCATTTGTGAACAAACCAACAATCAAAGTCTGTTATCATCACCTTTGATTAAAGTGGGACGAAAAAAGACCCATAAAACGACTCACTGCCATCAAAAAAGCTGATGTTGGCTAACGGATCATGTGGCTGCTTTGCATTTTGATGCGCACATTATCAGTTCATTTCATGAAGCATAAGTTCGTCAAAAAAAACGCCTCACCGAATCTTTTCGGTAAAGGCGTTTTCAAGTCATGTTTAGTTAAAACGTTCGAACTGGCGTGATGAGTTGGATAAACCGTTCCTTGTCTTCTGTTGGAACCAAAGTGAATGGTCGCAATGGTGCGGTGAAGTCAACTTCAATTGCCGTTTGGCCAAATCCTTGCAAAGCATCCTTCATATAGTCAGGGTTGAACGAGATTTCTAGATCCTCGCCGCTAAGTTTGTTGAAACTAAGTACTTCTTCAACATTACCGACATCTGGCGAATTACCGTAGATAGTCGCTTTTTGATCAGCGATATTAAGGACAAGCCGAACCACATTGTTGCTACTTTCGTGACTCAGCAAGCTGGCACGTTGAATGGAGGCCAGCAATGCTGGTGCGTCAAATTCCGCTTGCGTATTGCTGGATGTTGGAATAAGTCGGCTTGTGTCAGGGTAGTTGCCTTCAAGTAAGCGTGAATAAAAGGCCGTTTGCCCAAACACGAACAGCACTTGATTTTCCGCAATGCGAATTTCGATTTTTTCAACGTCATCGCTTAACATGCGGCTAAGTTCTGTCAGACTTTTCCCTGGAATAATGATGTCATAATCCGAGGCACTTGCTGTTGGTAAAGTCAGGCTACGTTGCGCAAGGCGGTGGGAATCAGTCGCAACAGCTACCAACTGATCGCCGGTAATTGTCAGATGAACCCCTGTCAAGATTGGTCGACTTTCCTGATTAGAAACGGCAATAACTGTTTGGTTAATCAACTGACGTAACACATCAGCTGAAACACTCAACGCTGCATCGGCTGTAATTTCTGGCAACCGCGGATAGTTATTGGCATCCAAACCATTAATAGTAAATTCAGATGCCCCAGACGTGATGACGGTTTGGAAATTGTCTTTAACTTCCAGCGTCATTGTGCTTTCTGGCAAACGTTTAACGATTTCGCTAAAGAAACGCGCTGGCAAGACGATTTCACCAGTGCTTCCGATTTGGAGATCATTATTTTCATCCGTTGCGTTGATCCGTGATTCGATTGAAATATCGGCATCACTACCAGTGAGGATTAAGCCGCTATCGTTGAGCACAATTTTCAATCCAGTCAGAATCGGAATGGTGGTTTTGGTTGAAATGGCCCGAGAAACATCATTCAAGGTTTTTAAGAATGTGGATCGGGTGATCGTAAATTTCATAAGAGCCTCCTGAACGTCTTTTATATATATAATATAAAGCTTTTGAAGTAATAGTAATAGGGCGTGTTCAAACTGTGGAAAACTTTGAGAAACAACAACTGAGAAAGTTATGCACTTGTGGATAAGTGCGACGGATAAAATGGTTTGTTTTTGAAGGTTATCCACATGTGCATTACCCGCGGTTTTTTAAGATATTCCGCAATTCGATCACTTGAGCTTTTAAATTCTCATCAGTTGTCATTGAAGCCATAATTTTTTCGTGGGCGTGGATGACGGTTGTATGATCCTTGCCGCCGATTTCCTGACCTATTTTCGGTAAACTGTTATCGGTCATTTCGCGCGCTAGATACATCGCGATTTGGCGCGGAATGACAATCTGTTTGACGCGTTTCTTTCCTTTAAGATCCTGAACCGTCAGCTGAAAATATTTCGCGACAGCATTCAGGATTTGCGGAATGGTCAATTGTCCGCTGCGGTCATCAAGTTTCAAGGCTTTCAAGGCATCCGCGGCTAAGCTGGTCGTGATATCTTCGTTTTTCATGGTTGAAAAGGCTTGAACGCGTACTAACGCACCTTCGAGATCACGTACGTTACTTTCAATTTGACCAGCAATGTAAGACAAGGTGTCATCTGGAATGCTGAGATCTTCAGCATCGGCTTTATTCCGCAAAATAGCGATTCGTGTTTCCAGATCTGGCGGTGTGACATCGACAGACAAGCCCTTATTAAACCGCGAAACCAACCGTTCTTGAAGTTTGGGGATTTCGTTAGGCAGGCGATCACTGGTCAAAACAATTTGCTTCATATTTTCATACAGCGTATTGAAGGTATGAAAAAATTCTTCCTGTGTGGCCTCTTTGTCACCAAAAAACTGAATATCATCTACCAACAGCAGGTCCACATTTCGGTATTCTTGCCGAAATTGTTCCTGTTGTTTGGTTTGAATCGAGTTAATGAAGTCATTAGCAAAATTCTCACTGGTGACGTATTTTATGTTGGCTGCTGGATTATTACCTAGCACCAAATTACCAATCGCTTGCATTAAGTGGGTTTTGCCAAGACCAACGCCACCATAAATAAACAGAGGGTTGTATGTTGTCCCAGGGGCTTCAGCAACCGCCAAAGCAGCCGCGTGGGCCATTTGGTTTCCCTTACCAATCACGAAGCGGTCAAACGTATATTTCGGATTTAAATGGGTTTTTGCCTTAAAAGTCAGATTTTGATCGTCTTCTTCAACCGCAGGACGTTGATCTGTAGCCGGAGCTGGCTGCAACTCATCCTTGGTCATAATGACGGGATCAACTTCAAGTTGCGCGAATTCGTAAACGCCTTCGACTACCTTGGTCACGAGATTCTTTTCCCAATAAGCTTTGTGTAAAGAAGCTGGGACTTCAATTTCGAGTTTATCTTTGGTTAATTTGACGGGTTTTGCTGTCTGGATCCATGTGCTGTAACCGACCGGGGTCAATTCTTCACGGAATTTATCATTCAGGTAAGCCCAAAGTTCCTCTAAATTGGGCATTCATGCCCCTCCTCCAATTATGTCCGGTAGCAAACCAGCTTATAGCTATGCTGACGAGTGATGACGGACATTCCTATATAAAAACGCGCTCATTGGCACCGAAACCTGCGTGTAAGAACCTTGACTGCAATGACCAAAACCCGGTCATCACAGGCAAGGCCAATACACGCCGATTATTCAACGCGCCAATTCACGCTCTGCTGAAACGCGCTCGCATGTCCAGAAACCTCCACATAAGGACCTCGAGTCTAAATGGCCAAAGAGCAGTCATTTAGACTCGAGGCCACTTATGTTCCGGTTTCTAACCGGGCATGCGAGCGCTCTGCCAAAACGCGTTCATTGGCGCAGCAACCTGCGTGTAAGAACCTTGACTGCAATGACCAAAGCCCGGTCATCACAGTCAAGGCCGCTTACACTTCGGTTACTGAACGCGCCAATTCACGCTCTGTAAAAATAAGTTTAGCATTGCTGGCGTAAGTTTTCCACAGAAAGCACAGTTTTCCACAAACAAAAAATTGAGAAATGAACAGGGTGCGAACAGACTATCCCCAAGGTCGGGGACAACGAAAGCGTGATGACAATAAATTCGCAGTTATGCACATTGGCACTGTGGAACAAAAACCTTGTAGCAGTAAGTGTTTCACAAGATATGAACAGGGCTTTGACAGCTTGTGGATAACTTTCTTCACACCCCTGTTTATCTGCGAATTTCCTGTGATTGGTTTGTGGAAATGACCGAAACCTAAAAATTTGAGACACAAGTTATCCACAGGTTCATAACTATCTGTGGATGTCGTGTCATCATCATGAGATCCTGCCTTCAATGGAAAAAACCTTGACGATAGTTGCTTCCTCGTGTAAACTCGGATGATGTCTGATAATGCAAGTCATCTTAATAAGATAAATCGTTTTTCATAGGAGGTGTCGTCAATGACAACCAAACGGACTTTCCAACCAAAGAAACGTCACCGTGAACGTGTTCATGGTTTCATGAAGCGGATGAGCACAAAGAACGGCCGCAAAGTTTTAGCACGCCGTCGCGCTAAAGGACGTAAAGTATTATCTGCCTAAGCCACTGACCGCGTCAGTGGTTTTTTTTAGAGCGCAAACAAACGCGGTTAAGAACCGGAGCGTAAGCGGCCTAAGTCGTGATGACCGGTCTTTGGTCATTGCGACTTAGGTCCTTACGTGCAGGTTTCTGCGCTTGTTCACGCGTTTCGGCGGCAGCAGCATGACCCCAATGAACGGCAATGGCCCAATCGTTGGTCGTTGCCGTTCATTTTCTGCTCAACAGCTTAATTTCAATGTGCAGATTAGAAACCGTCAACAAACCGCTGATACATATAGGAAAACACCGAGTCATCTTGTATACTTAGAACCAGATTGTGAGGGAGCATCATTGCGCAAGTCATATCGGATCAAAAAAGAAGCTGAATTTCAGAATGTGTTTGACCATGGCGATTCGGTTGCCAACCGCAATTTTGTGATCTATCACATGAAACGCGACCAACCGCATTTTCGTGTTGGTATCTCAGTGGGGAAGAAAGTTGGCCACACTGCGGTCATGCGTAACCAGATTAAGCGCTATATTCGGCAAAGTTTACTGGAGTTAAAACCTAATATTGACGCGCAAACCGATTTTTTGGTTATTGCACGTAAATCTGCTAACCAGCTCGACATGGCTGGCACCAAGAAAAATTTGATTCATGTCATGCGATTGGCTGGCATCCTGAACGAAGACATCGAGGTCATCTGACCAGAGCGTGAGCAGGCGCGTTTAGAAACCGGAGCATAAGCGGACTCAAATCTAAATGGCTGGGCTTTAGCCATTTAAATTTGAGGTCCTTCTGTGCAGATTTCTGCGCCTAGCGACCGCGTTTAAAAAAGAGAGGGATCATTTGTGAAAAATCGTCAAATCAAACGTGTGCTCGTCATTTTGAGCATGCTAAGCCTGGTCTTCATTTTGACGGCCTGCGGAACCGGACCCGTTACGCAAAATAGTACGGGGTTCTGGGATCGCTATGTTGTCTACACAGCCGGTCAATTTGTTATCTGGCTGGCGAATTTGTTCGGTGGCAACCCTGGTGTCGGGATTATTGCCTTCACCTTGATCATCCGAATTTTGATTTTCCCGCTGAGTTACATGTCAATCAAGAGCATGTCCAAACAGCAGGAAATTGCGCCGCAGCTAAAAGAACTACAAAAGAAGTACAGTTCAAAGGATACGGAAACCCAGACACGACTGCGTGATGAAACACAGAAACTTTATGCTTCAGCTGGGGTTAACCCAGTGATGGGCTGTCTGCCGATTGTGATCCAGATGCCATTCCTGATTGCGCTGTATCAAGCAATTTTGCGCACATCATCACTGCAAACGGGTACTTTCCTTTGGATGAACCTGTCACAACCAGATCCGTTGTGGATTATGCAGATTCTGGCAACTTTATTCACGTTGGGTACTAGTGTCTTATCCATGATGGCACAACCAACGCGTAATTCTAGCAGCTGGCTCATGATGATCGTCTCGCCTGTCATGATTTTCGTTTTCTCAATTACCTTGCCAAGTGCGCTGGCCATTTACTGGGTAGTTACCAATGCCTTTTCAATGATTCAGCAGTTGCTGATCCAGAACCCATTCAAGATTCGCCGCGAACGTGAAGCAAAAGCGCAGGCTGAAAAAGAAAAAGAACGGGCACTCAAGCGAGCGTACAAAAAAGCAACCAAACGGCGTAAATAACAACGGGAGGAAGCAAGATGCCAACCTTTCAAGGCAGTACGATTCAAAAAGCCATCGAAACTGGTCTCAAGCAGCTTGGCTTGCCGCGTGATGCCGTTAGCGTTGAAGTCGTTCGAGAAAATAAGAACGGATTTCTGGGCTTGATGCGTAAGCCAGCGATTGTTAATTTAAAACCCTTGGAACCGCCGATAGACGCTGATCCGACGCCAAGCGACGATCCGCCTGCCAAACCGCGGGCAGGGAAAAAACTTGCAACGGCTTTAACTGATGGTGCAGGCAAGAAAATTGCCAGTGCTTTCAACGATATCACCACCAAAAAGCGAGATAATCAAACCGCATTGGCCATGGTGCAGAGTTATCTGGAAGACATCACCACTGGTATGGGGATCGACACTCAAGTCACAAGTGAACGGCAAGGTAACACGGTCACATTTCAGTTGAAAACAGATGAAGAAGGCCTGTTGATCGGTAAGCATGGCAAAATCATCAATGCAATTCAATACTTAGCCCAAACTGAGTTCAATCATTATGCCAAAAGTAAATGGACAATCATGCTTGATGTCGGCGATTATCGCGAACGACGGCAGGCGACCGTCACACGTTTAGCAGAACGCACCGCTCGCGAGGTTTTAGCAACTGGCAAAGCCGTCTATCTCGACCCGATGCCATCATTTGAACGCAAAACGATTCATACGACACTTGTGGACAATACGTACGTTGAGACCCATTCAGAAGGCGTCGATCCTCGGCGATATGTCGTAGTCACACCCAAAAGACCGTAACTAACTTTTGACAAGTGACCGTTGCTTAAGTATGATAGTCACAGTTTAATAACGATGAAGTAGTCAAAGTGCTTTATCCAGTCTTTCCCTGATAGGGGGGAAAGACTGGATTTTGCGCTTTTTTTGTAGAGCGCAATCAGGCGCGGTTAGAAACCGGAGCATAAGTGGCATCAGACCTAAATGGCTGGTTTTGCCATTTGGGTCTGATGTCCTTATGTGCAGGTTTCTGCGCCTGATTGCGCGTTTCGGAACCGCCTAGCCCCCCTAACCAGAAAGTCTGGGCTTTGGGCCATCTGGGTGGACTGTCCTTCGCATAGCCGAGATGCGCCTGATTGCGCATTTCAGAGGCCGCCACATCACTCATCCGCCTCAGTCGCCTGCCATGTCCAATCCCATCAACTCATTGTTCTTACCGAATCATCTCAAAAAGGAGTCTTTCAAATGTCTGCATCTATCACTGCGTACGACACCATCGCTGCCATCTCCACCCCGCCTGGCGAAGGTGCTATCAGCATCGTTCGGCTCAGCGGTGAGACAGCCGTAGCGACAGCTAATCAAGTTTTCAAGGGAAAAGACCTCTCGCAGGTTAAAAGCCATACGATTCATTATGGCCATATTGTCGACCCTGAAAGCGGCGAGTTGATTGATGAGGTCATGGTTAGTGTCATGTTGGCACCTAAGACCTTTACCCGTGAAGATGTTGTCGAGATTAATTGTCATGGCGGTATTGTTGCCACTAACCGCATTTTGCAGTTGCTCTTAGGCGAAGGCGCACGGATGGCTGAGCCAGGTGAGTTCACCAAACGGGCATTCCTGAACGGCCGCATTGATCTCACAGAAGCTGAGTCGGTCATGGATCTGATTCGAGCCAAAACCGATCGGGCGATGCAGGTGGCAGTCAATCAGCTAGACGGTAATCTGCATACATTGATCAAGCGCCTTCGTCAGGAAATCCTCGAAGTGTTGGCACAGGTGGAAGTCAACATTGACTATCCTGAGTATGATACTGATGAAATGACCACCAAAATGCTGCTTGAAAAGGCGCAAACCGTTCAAAAAGCTATCAGCAATTTGCTGAGTACCGCCAGTCAAGGCAAGGTCTTGCGCGAAGGTTTAGCCACCGCAATTGTTGGCCGTCCCAACGTTGGGAAGAGTTCGCTGTTAAATCACATGTTGCATGAGGATAAAGCGATTGTGACCGATGTAGCTGGTACGACTCGTGATGTGCTAGAGGAGTATGTCAACGTGCGTGGTGTCCCGCTAAAACTGGTCGACACAGCCGGTATTCATGACACGACTGACAAAGTCGAGAAAATCGGTGTTGAACGCTCACGTCAAGCCATCACACAAGCCGATTTGATTTTGCTAGTGTTGGATCAAAGTGAACCATTGACGGATGAAGACGAACAGCTCATTCAAGCAACAGCTAATAAAAAACGGATTATCGTTTTGAATAAACAGGACTTACCTGCACAGCTAGATACCACCGCCTTGTTGAAGTTGGTTTCGCCGGATGAAATCATCAAGACCGCTATCCCGACTAGCGCAGGCATGGATGCCTTAGACGAACGGATTGCGAAGTTGTTCTTCGGCGGCATCGAAAATAGCCAAACAACAGTGATGGTTTCCAACGCTCGGCAGATCGGGCTATTACGCCAAGCCAACAAGAGCTTGGACGCTGTGATCGCCGGAATCCATGCTGGTATGCCAATTGATCTCGTGCAAATCGACATGACTGTGGCGTGGGATAAACTTGGTGAAATTACTGGTGAAAGTGCGCCAGATGAACTAATCACCCAATTGTTTAGTCAATTCTGCTTGGGCAAGTAAAGCTCAGTGCCAATTAGAAACTTATTCATGGAGGAAATCGAATGCCTGATGTCAAAAAATTTGAAGCCGGTACCTATGATGTCATCGTTGTTGGTGCTGGTCACGCTGGTTGTGAGGCCGCTTTGGCAGCCGCGCGGATGGGCCAAAAGACGTTACTATTGACGATCAGCTTGGAAATGCTGGCGTTTATGCCGTGTAATCCAAGTCTGGGCGGCCCAGCCAAGGGAATCGTAGTGCGTGAAATTGATGCACTCGGTGGTGAAATGGGCAAGAATATTGATCGAACATATATTCAGATGCGGATGCTTAACACCGGCAAGGGCCCAGCCGTTCGTGCATTACGGGCCCAGGCTGATAAGGCAGCCTATCACCGCAGCATGAAACACGTGATTGAAAACACGCCAAATCTGGATCTGCGTCAAGGCCTCGCTACTGAGGTGCTCGCTGAAAATGGCCAAGCTGTCGGTATCGTGGCGGCAACTGGCGCAATGTATCGGGCCAAGAGTGTTGTTTTGACCGCAGGCACCAGTTCTCGCGGCAAGATTATCATCGGTGAGTTGATGTACAGTTCTGGCCCTAATAACAGCCTGCCAAGTATCAAGCTGTCAGAAAATCTTGAACAGCTCGGCTTCAAATTGCGGCGATTTAAAACCGGGACTCCGCCGCGAGTCAATGGCAACACCATCGAATTTGATAAAACCGAGGAACAGCCTGGCGATAAGACTCCGAATCATTTTAGCTTCACGACGCCGGATTCAGTTTATTTGAAGGATCAGCTTAGTTGCTGGATGACTTACACTAATGCAACGACCCATCAAATTATTCGCGATAATTTGGATCGGGCGCCAATGTTTTCCGGTGTGATCAAAGGGGTTGGCCCGCGCTATTGCCCATCAATTGAGGATAAGATCGTTCGTTTTGCTGACAAGCCGCGGCATCAACTGTTTTTAGAGCCAGAAGGTCGCGATACCTCCGAATACTATGTCGGTGATTTTTCGACTTCTATGCCAGAAGAAATTCAACTGAAAATGCTGCATAGTGTGGCTGGGTTGGAACATGCCGAACTCATGCGTGCCGGGTATGCAATTGAGTACGATGTGATCGAGCCATGGCAACTGAAGGCCACGTTAGAAACCAAAGTCGTTGATAATCTTTTCACTGCCGGCCAGATGAATGGTACCAGCGGCTATGAAGAAGCAGCTGGCCAAGGCATTATGGCTGGCATCAATGCGGCGTTGCGTGCCCAAGGCAAAGGGCCGTTCACGCTCAAGCGTTCCGATGCCTATATTGGTGTGATGATTGATGATTTGGTGACTAAGGGCACGAATGAACCTTATCGCCTGTTGACCAGCCGTGCTGAATATCGACTTTTGTTGCGCCATGACAATGCCGATCTGCGGCTGACACCAATGGGCCATGAGCTTGGTTTAATTAGCGATGAGCGCTATGCTGAATTTTTGGCAAAGCGTCAGGCCATTGAAACTGAACTTAACCGGCTGAATACGACCCGGTTGAAGCCTAAAGACGTGAATCCATGGCTAGAGGCCCATCATTATGCGCCACTTAAGGATGGCGTCTTGGCTAGCGACTTCCTGAAGCGGCCGGAAATCGACTATCAGACGATGGCGCAATTCTTGCCAGATAATCCGACTTTGGATCATCGTGTCATTGAGCAGGTTGAGATTCAAATTAAGTATGCTGGCTATATTGCAAAGGAAGAAGCCAGTGTCGCCAAACTGAAGCGCCTAGAAGGCAAAAAGATTCCGCTACGTATTAACTACGCGGCCATCAATGGTTTGGCAACTGAAGCACGTCAGAAGTTGGTTAAAATCCAGCCAGAAACCATTGCGCAGGCGAGTCGTATCAGCGGCGTCAATCCTGCTGATGTGGCGATTTTGTCAGTGTACATTGAGCAGGGACGCATTAGTAAAGTGGCCCAATAAATTGGAAACCGAATTGCCAAACTAGCTGGCGATTCGGTTTTTTTGATGCCAAGCCAGCCCGGGAAGAGACCGACATGTGTAGCCTTGGACGGGGGCGCGTGATCATGAGAAGCAACAGTTTTGTGCTTTGAAGCAACCTTTGATAAGCTGAAAAAGTCTACTGGACATGACGCCTTTTTGCCTTGTCACTGTCGGCGAATTATCGATTTAAAAAATGGGGAACGGCTAAGTAGCAAGATGAAATTAGAGGAGTGGTAACCATGTTAGGCTTTTGGACATCTAGAGCACTACTTTTTTTCTTTTTATTTCTGGTGCTCATCTTATTAGGACTTGGGATAGTCGTCATTTTGCGCAGAAAAGATTTTTCATTAGCAGTGAAACTGGCTTTGGCGCTACTGCTGATAATCGCATTTTTAGGCATTGGTTATGTTTTGTTATTTATTTCTTTCATTGGTTTTAACACGCCATAACGCGCTTGTGTTTTCATTTGTTTAAGGGGTTAATAAATGAAAAACCTTTTCGGAAAAATTTGCTGATGATTGCCTAATGTCATCACTTGCCACCGCTATCAAAAAAGCCGACAATTAATAAAATGCAAAATGCGGAAACGCGATCTTGAGGAGCAAACGCGATGAGTCAACCAGGAACAGAGGAAATTTTAGAAGTCTGCGGCAAGGTGGGAGAGATTTTACTGAATGCCGGCGCCGAGACATCACGGATTGAGACAACCGTGGAATATATCGGGCATGCGGCAGGGGCAAGCGTTGCGTGTTATGCCACGATTACGGCAGTTTTTGTCAGTTTGGAGAACGAAAGTCGTACGCGCTTAATCAAATCAACATTAGGCGGATTCAACTTGCAAAAGGTCGATGAGTTGAATCAACTGTCACGTGAATTCGTCGCTCATCGGATAACATTTGAAGCCCTTAAGCAAGAAGTTGCGCGAATTGATCACCAAGTCATTAATTTCCCATGGTGGGCGCGGATTCTGGGCGCCGGTTGGGTTTCGGTCGCGCCAATGCTGCTTTTCAAAGCGACAAATGGTGATTTGGCTTTAGCCTTTTTTGTTGGTATTTTTGGTTATCTTGCGGCTGAGTATGTCGGTCGCCGCACGACGACGCCTTATTTCAAAGAAGCGACTGGTGCCTTTGTGGTGGCCATTTTAGCTGAATTACTGGTGAGCATCGGGTGGGGCGATAGTTCCGGCAATATTATTATTAGTGCCCTCATGCCGTTGGTTCCTGGGGTGGCCATCACCAATGCGATTCGGGAAATTCTTTCGCGGCAAATCATCAGCGGCATTGTTCGCACTGTAGACGCCATTTTTGTAGCGGGCGCGATTGGTTCTGGGGTCGTTATTGCGATTGTACTGAATAATGTTTTGGGAGGGCGCTAGCATGCGCTTATTAATTGAATTTCTGATTAGCGTCTTGTCGAGCATCGGGTTTGGCGTCATCACCAACATCCCCAAACGCGCCTTGCTGCCAGCTGGGATCACGGGCGGCGTTTCGTGGTGTGCATACTGGCTCATCAGCCTGCAGGATCACAGCCTCATATTACCGAACTTCACGGCCACGGTAATCATCGGGTTGCTGGGGAATTATTTTGCTATTCGTCACCGGGTGCCGGTTAATACGATTTACATACCAAGTCTTGTATCACTGGTGCCAGGCGGCATTGCTTATCTGGGTGCGCGCAGTTTCACCATGGGAAAAGCCGCGAGTGCTGCGCAGCAAATCTATAACGTCATTTTGATTGCGATGGCACTGGCAGTCGGTTTTGTGGTCGCGGAGGTTATTTTTAAGGCCGTTCGACCGCAACTTGTTCGCCTAATTGCAAAGTTGCCGAAAGTTCAGACAAAATCACAGAGAGGAAAAAGACCATGACTTTAACAGAACAATTGATGCAGACACTGGCTGCCGATGAATCAGAAATGCTTGCGATTCGGCGGCACCTCCATGCTCATCCGGAAATTTCGTTTCATGAGAAACAAACGGCTGCTTATATCAAACAATATTATGCAGCCTTGAACGTCCCCGTGACGCCGTGTGGGGAGGGCTATGGCATGTACGTTGATATTCAAGGCGGTCAACCGGGGCCGACGTTAGCGTTGCGGGCGGATTTTGATGCCTTGGCGATTCAAGAGGATAACGACCTGTCGTTCAAGTCTCAGAATCCTGGGGTGATGCATGCGTGTGGCCATGATGCGCATACGGCTTATTTGCTGGTGTTGGCTAAAGAATTGATCAAGATCAAAGCCAAATTGGCCGGTACCATTCGAATCATTCACCAGCCCGCTGAGGAAGTCTCTCCAGGTGGTGCCAAGGGGATGGTAGCAGCAGGGGTTCTCGAAGGCGTTGATAATGTGTTAGGCGTTCATGTCATGTCATCGATGCCGACAGGGTTGATTGGCTACCATACAGGCGCAACCCAAACCGGGCGGGCTAACTTTACCGATACGATTATCGGCAAAGGTGGACACGCTTCTATGCCGCACCTGAGCAACGATGCTATCGTGGCTGGCAGCTATTTGGTGACGGCACTGCAAACGATTGTGTCGCGGCGAGTTGATCCTTTTGACACGGCAAGCGTCACCATCGGCTCATTTGACGGCGCTGGTTCTTTCAATGCGATTAAGCAAGACGTTGTATTGAAAGGCGATGTCCGGATGATGAAGGAAACAACGCGCAAAACGATTCGACAACAGATCGTCACCATGAACCAAGGACTAGAAACCCTGTTTGGGGTTAAAACAAAGCTGGACTATGATGACAATTATCCGGTTTTGATGAATGATGCGACCTTAACCGAAAATGCAATGGCCGCGATCAAAGCAGCAAATATTCCGGAGATTAAGGCCATTAAGGACACTGGCGTTCAAGACCCATCCGAAGATTTTGCGTATTTTGCCCAAAAGGTACCAAGCAGTTTCTTCTACATTGGCTGTCAGCTGCCAGACGGCTCTAATCATCCTCACCACAGTCCCGAATTTATGATGGACGAAGATGCGATTCTGATTGCTGCCAAGGCTGTTGGCGCGGCGGCGTTAGGGTATTTGCAAAGTGAATCGACAACGCGATGAACAAGTAGGACTTTGCGCGGTCATTGTTTGATATGGGTGCTTTCATACAAAAACGAAAAAACCTTGCAACCATTTTAAGAGGGCTGCAAGGTTTTTTAAAATTTTTGTGAAACAGTATTCATTAGATTGTCCGATTTCGGACTTTAAGCTGCTGGCTCACTGGTGACTTGTTCCACTTTTGTCATCGCATCTGCTACTTTGGCAGGTGTTAAAGTTGGATCAACCAAGATGAAGGTTTCATCTGGTTTAGCGGCAAATTCGGCCACTTGCTTAATCTTTTCATCGACTTGATCGGTGACATGCAAATCTTCAAGGTTCAATGGCAAACCGATTTTTTCATAGAATGGAATCAAGTTGCGAATTTCGCTATCATCGCCGGTTTCAGCCAGTTGCACCAGAATGCCGTAAGCCACTTTTGAACCGTGCAAGATGGCATGGGTTTCTGGTAAGTAGGACAGGCCATTGTGAGTGGCGTGAGCACCGGCAGCGCGACCATCAATGCCGCCGAAGCCACCCACTTCACCAGCCAAGCCGATAATGGTATCGGCAACCGCCTCAAAAGCCGGGGTGTCGCGGCCGGCATCCAAATCGGCCAGGGCCTGTTCAGCATCTTTAAAGAGAATCTTTTGAATCGTTTTGGCCGCGGCACGACTCAACTGGCCGTATGCCTTTAACTGATCCACTTTATCACGGGTAATGCCGTCCATCTCATACCATTTGGCCAAGGTATCGCCAATCCCAGCAACAAAGAAATCATGTGGGGTGGACAATAAGAGGTTATAGTCTACCAAAGTAATATAGGCAGATTTTTTAAAATATTCAACGTAACTAAAGGTATGACCTTGCGGATGATAAATCGCGGCAAGCGGTGTGAATGGCGCACAGTTAGAGGCCAAGGTGGGGATGCTGATGAGCTCAGCACCCAAGGCTTCGGCCGCAACTTTGGCGGTATCGATCAAGCGACCAGCACCGATTCCTACCACGGCATCAGCATGACCGATTTCCTGTGCAAGTTCGTGTCCATTCTCATCACTGGCGGAGCCGTCGTAATGATAGACTGGCAGGCTCAGTTCGCCGGGATAAACCTTGGTGAAAGCAGCAAAACTTTTTTCGCCGGTAATCACAACTGGTTGATTAAAATCCGCTAAGATCGTATCTAAGTATGCCAAGGCACCTGACTCACTCACAAAACGATTTGCCCCAGGGCGTAGTTCCAAATCTAACTTCATCGACAAAACTCCTCTCATGTAAATCTCATCTTATGTGATAATTTTTAACATACGCGATGTTCTGTATGAAGTCAACTAGAAAATGAAAACAATCTGCAAAGCCTTGTTGTTACGATTACAACAAAATGCTTGCCATTTGTTTAGAATGCAAACAAACGAATCTTAATTAAAAATATACTGATGGAATGATGAAAAGCTTTGAAGATAAGTGTGGTCAGAAGCTCAACTTAAGCGAGTTAACAATTCATTGATCTATTGTTGGTGTGGTGAACGGGGCCGAGGTCCCAGACATGGGTTTAAGGTTACGAGCGAAGCGAGTTGCTGATGAGTCCGGCACGATTAAAAGAAGCAACTGCGCAAAAATTGGTAAGTAGGGTCTGCTCTAAAAAGATACTTGTCAAAAAAACACGATGGATCGTTGACCAACATCGTGTTTTTTTATTGTGAGCGAAGATGCAGCTGATTTGCAGAAACAACAGAGGATAGGCGATACATTTAAAAACAAGCACTTAAGTTAATGCCGGTTTCAGACTGATTCTATCGCAATGTTTATAAAATTATTTTCTGAAAATTGGATACAAATTTTTCCGTTTTTTTAATAAAATCAGTTATATAATGAAAAACAGATTCTACACGCTTACTGTTTCCAAGTGAATCATCGTATCTGAGATGGTTCGTTAAGCGTCGTGACGGGAATCGCTATTAACATGGCTGTAGGAGGATCATGATCTTGAAACTAGATTCTAAACGGATTCAATTGGCTCGACAGGCGGAACAGACGGTTCATGTCCGTTTTCGGATGTATAAAGCAAAAAAGCGGTGGCTTATTGCCGGTGCTGCTTTACTGTTTATACCAGCCTTTTTTCAACCAGGTCATGAAGTTAAGGCGGATACAAGCTCGCCACAGACACAAGTAACGGCAACGTCACAGGCAGCGGAGCCAGCGACATCTCAAAGTGCGGTGACTAGTGATCAAGCGACAACATCAAGCAATGCTGTGAATGCTACTAACTCCGGCGAGGCTGTCAAGGCTTCATCTGCGGCGAGCGCGGCTAGCAGTCAAACATCCAGTTCATCAGCAGCGCAAACACTTACGAGTCAGGCGGCTGTCCCTGAACAGACAACTGATGCGTCACAGGTAGCCTCAGCAACCTCGGCACAGGTGGCCTCGGGGTCTGGAGCGGCTCAATCAGCCGCGGCTGCAGACCAAGCTGCTACACAGGCTGCCACTGCTAGTGAAACAGCAGCATCTTCAGCCGCGAGCAGCCATGCTTCCAGTGCACAGCAGTCGGCCAGTAGTCAGGCTCAACCGGTTGCGACAGCTGCTGCTCAACCTGTAGTAACAGCCAATACCACGACAACTGACGCAACGGTTGACGGTTTAACTTACAGTTTTGATGAGACAACCAAAACGGCAACCGTTACGGGTCATGACTCTGGTGCAACGCTTACCGACATTAATATTGGGCCAACTGTCTCGTATAATGGTCAAGCTTATACGGTGACTGCGATTCAGGATGTTGCATTCTTTAACTTGAGTAATTTGACTAGCTTACATGTTGCCTCTACGGTCACGACAATTGGTGCTTCAGCCTTTGCCTATAGTAAATTCACTGGTGGGATCACCGTCGATAATGCGGCTGTTATTGGTAAAGAGGCTTTTGCCGGTGTCAATGCGAGTGCGATTACATTGAACGGTGCAGGGAACATTGGTGAGTCGTCTTTTGCCTATGCCACGATTACTGGTGTGGTCAGTGTCGCAGGTCCGGCAACAATCGGTCAAAATGCTTTTTATGGGCTTAAGGCCGAGTCGCTGACGTTGGATGATGAAGTTGCTAATATTGGCGAAGCGGCGTTTGCCTACGAAACCATTAATGACACGATTAATGTGGCAGGATCAGCGACGATCGGTAAGAATGCCTTTTACGGTACTAAGGCTACATCGCTGACGCTGGGCGGCAAGGCAACAACGCTTGCTGAAACTGCTTTTGGCTATGCACGCATTACGAATGTGACCGTCGATGCAGCAACGATTAGCAACCAAGCCTTCTTCCATCTCTTCACGGATAATCTGATGTTTGGTCCTGATGTTCAGACGATTACAGGCGGCGCTTTTCAATTTATCCAAAACATGAAGGATCTGCCTAACATTAATGGTCAGGATAATCCTGGCAATCAAATTCCGACGCTGACAATACCGGCGAACATCAGCGTCATTGATGGATCGGCTTTTTATGGGTCAAAACTAGGAACGGTTGCAATCGCAGACAATAGTCGGCTGACAACATTGGGCTTTCAGGCATTCGCATTTTCCAGTGCGGCGGCGATTAATTTACCAGACTCACTTGAACAAATTGGGGATCAAGCCTTTTACGGTGGACACCTCATCCAAGTAGCATTTGGTCCTAATCTCCAGACAATTGGTGATCTAGCTTTTACTGAGTTTGGACCGTTGCAAAATGTTGACTTCAGTCGGGCAACAGCGCTTGAGTCAATTGGTGACAGTGCTTTTGCCTATAATACGATTAACAATGCAATTGTGTTGCCACCAAATTTGAAGACAATTAAAAATGCAGCGTTTGTCGGCAACAAAATCCCGGCACTAACTTTAAATGGCGGGTTACAGACAATTGGCGACAGTGCTTTTGGCTACAATAAGATTCAAAATGGTTTGGCTGTGCCAGATAGTGTCACCGCGATTGGCAAATATGCGTTTGTCTATAACTCAATTAGCAACTTAACTTTGGGGACAGGTCTGCAGACAATAGGCCAAGAGGCGTTTGAAGCAAACATCATCTTAAATGCGCTCAATATCCCAGCGAGTGTGACTGCCATTGGTGCTAAAGCTTTTAATGCTAATCTGATTCCTGAAGTGGCGATTGCTGGGACACCGACAATTGATCAAGAGGCGTTTTCCAATAACCGGATCACAGTTTTGCATGCCGCGACGGCTGTGCCGACGACCCCGGATGCTCTAAAGCAAAATGCCGACGCCTATACAGATTCTGCTCATGTTAGTTTGCGTGATCTATTTAGTGTGGCGATTTCAGGTGTCAGTCAGGATCAAATTGTGGTTTCGAATATTCAGGGAACCGGCGTGGTCTTTAATACCGCGACAAAATCCTTTACGATGCCTGCGGGAACTGAACAATTCAGTTTTAATTGGTCATTAAAGGCGGCAGATGGCACAACGTACACTGGTCTTTACAAGGTTCATCTGAATGACCCCGTTATCCATGCCCATGACATTAACCTTTTCACGGGTCAGGATTGGAAACCAGAACTGAACTTTGGTGGCGCCGTGAAAAAGGATGGCACTGAGGTTCCGCTTAGCGATCTGACTTGGACTGTAACGGATCAGAATGGTAATGTGATCGCCTCTAAAGATAAAGATGGCATTGTCACTGGCAGTGTGCCTAATGATCAAGCGACTTGGTATACAGTCACTTACGCGTATGGGGCTGAAAGTGGCTCAGCTAAAATTTTTTATAATCAACGGCTGGCGGCGTCATATTCGTTGACTGGTACTCAAACGGCAACTGCGACGGGGCAACCGATTACGGTGGATCTGACGGCCTTTTCTCTGAGTCTTGGGGATGGCTTCAATGCTGGTGCTTTACAACTGAGTGACCTTAATTTTTTTGATGCATCTGGCAGCCAGATTGCTGCTGATGCATTGACGAAAACGGGTGTCTACCGTGTTGAACTTTCAAAGGCGGCATGGGCGCGGATTGCTGAACTGACAAATGATGCTGGTGAGTCAGCGGCTAACTATAATTTTACCGGTACGAGTACGGCACAACTTATCATCGGTCTCACAGCTATAGGTCAGTTGAATAATAGTGGGTTCACTTATGATGGCACGACATTGGCCAGTCAGGCGCCAAAACTGGTTCTTAATGTGACTTTGAGTGATGGCTCACAGCAAGCCATTGATTTGACTTCGACAGATATTTCACTTGTTGAAGCAGACTCACCAGATGTAGGTACGTATCGATATCTTCTTAATGGTAGTGGATTGACACGTATTCAAGCGATTTTGGGTGATGAAGTCACGATTGATCAGACAGATATCAATACTCACCCAGGGGTTATCACGATCACACCTGCTACTGCAACTGCAACTGTTAATGGGACACAGTTTGTATATGATGGCAAAACGACTGCTAGTCAGGCTTCAGGATTGCAGTTAACATTAACGGCCGGTTCTGGCACGACAGTTGTTGATCTTAGCTCAACTGATATTGTGGTGGGATCGGACAGCGTCAATGTCGGTGATTATCAATATCAACTGAGTCAGAGTGGTGTAGCGAAAGTCAAGCAGGCGTTGAATACCAATTATCAGTTGCCAAGTGACTTGCTGGGCAGCTTAACAGGCACGATTACGATTGCACCAGCACAAGGCACTGCGGAGTTGCGTGATGACTCATTTATTTATGACGGGCAGACGGAGGCAAGTCAGGCACAAGGTTTGACCGGCGATGTCACAATTGGCAATGTCACGGTGCCGGTGATCTTGACGTCCGCCGACATTGCTGTTGCCAATGACGGTGTGAATGTTGGGAGTTACCAGTACACGCTGACCGCCACCGGTATTGCAAAACTACAACAGGCGGCCGGCAGCAATTATCAGCTAAACGCTGACGACTTAGCAAAATTGACTGGTACAATCACAATTACGCCAGCTAAGAGTACTGCTGATGTGAACAATGCCTCGTTTGTTTATGATGGGAAGACGAAAGCCGGTCAGGCACAAGGCTTGACTGCAAACGTCATAGTTGGCAGTGCAACGGTGCCGGTAACCTTGACGCCAGCCGACTTTGTTGTTGCCAATGATGGTGTGAATGTTGGAAGTTATCAGTACAGCCTTACAAACATTGGTATCGCAAAGCTACAACAGGCAGTCGGCAGCAATTATCAGCCACAAGGCTTGACTGCAAACGTCACAGTTGGCAGTGCAACGGTGCCGGTAACCTTGACGTCCGCCGACATTGTTGTTGGCAATGACGGTGTGAATGTTGGGAATTATCAGTACAGCCTTACAAACACTGGTATCGCAAAACTACAACAGGCAGTCGGCAGCAACTATCAGTTAACAGTTTCAGAATTAGCAAAATTGACGGGCAACATTAACATTACACCGGCAACAACAACCGCTGATTTGAATGATGGTTCATTTATGTATGATGGCCAAACAAAGGCGAGTCAGGCTCAAGGGTTAACAGCAGTGGTTAAGCTTGGCGACGATACAACATCAATTAAGCTAGACGCTTCAGATATCGTGGTTGCTGATGATGGTGTCAATGTTGGCAGTTACCACTACCGGCTAAGTACTGACGCCATCATGAAACTTCAACAAGTAGCTGGACCAAATTATCAATTGAAAGCAGATGATCTAGCAGCATTAATGGGTATTATTACGATCACCCCGGCTGAAGGAACTGCAACGGTAAATGATACGACATTTGTTTATGATGGTCGTACAAAGGCAAGTGAAGCGTCAGGTCTCAATGGCGTCGTTTACCTCTCGCGCGGGACTGCTAGGCTAACTGTTGCATTGACGACGCAGGACATTGTTGTTGACGGCGATAACACGACAACTGGCACGTATCATTATCATCTTAGTCATTCAGGAATAGCGAAGTTGAAAGCAGCAGCCGGCACCAACTATGCACTTAATGAAACCGATTTGAACGCATTGACCGGCACGATCACCATCACGCCACTGACAGTCGTGGCCACCGTTAATAATGGTCATTTCCAGTATGACGGGGTTACCCGAGCAAGCCAAGCTAGTGGATTACTGGTAACAGTTCAACTACCAACTGGTGCACAAACAGTCGCCTTAACGAATGCAGATATAGATGTTGCCAATGATAGCGTTAATGTTGGCACCTACACGTATCGATTAAGTGCTAGTGGCATTGCTAAAGTGATGGTTGCACTTGGTCCTAATTATCAAATTAACGACACAACAATGAATGGTACCATTACGATCACACCCGCGGTTTTGTCAGGACAGCTCAGCGGCATGCAGCAAAAAATCTATGATGGCCAACCTGGAGAACTGAATGCTCAACATTTCGAATTGATTTTTACGGATGGTAGTCACATCATACTTGAAGACAGTGACTTGGCTTTTGCTGATGGTATTGCCCCAATTGTTGTTGGTCGTTACGCCGTGACACTTAGCGCAGGCGGCCTCAAGCGTATCCAAGCGTTGCTGCCAAATTATCTGCTTGAAAATGTCGATACCCAGCAAGCGGTCTTTGAAATCGTTGCGAAATCAGGGCCGCTTCCTGATACAGGTACTGGTACAGATACCGGCACTGGCACTGGCACAAATACCGGTACGAGTACTGGTCATGAGACAGGCAAAGTGCCGAGTGTTACTGGTCGACCTAGTCAGTCAATTAATCAGCAAACACCTGTGAAAACGACTCATCAGCTACCGCAAACAGGTGATACATCGGCGAATGATTTGTCTATTGTTGGGCTGATCTTGACTAGCATAGCGAGCTTGTTTGGGTTAGCAGGGGTTCGCAATAAGAAGCGCTCTGAATGATGCCTGCAGCAATGACGTCTTTTGGCTAAAAGCAGTAGCAGTAATAGCGTATAAAAAACGGTTAGATCTCGCAGATCTAACCGTTTTTTCGTTGGTTCAAGAACTTTCAATGTAGAAATAGAAAGCTGCATGCTGCCACTTAGATGGGAGCATTTTTATGATTTCAGAATATCGATCAGGTTCTTATTGGCAGCACTTTTAGCTGGCAGGATGCCAAAAACAATGCCGACAATGCTGGAAATTGCAAAGGTGCCGATGATGGAACCAAGCGTTATGACGGGTTTAAATGGCAAGAACGCTGTGATCATCCAGGCAATCAAGCCACCGAGAACAAGACCCACAACGCCGCCGGTTAATGTCAGCATGACTGACTCTAACAGAAACTGTTTCATAATTTCTGCCGGGGTAGCGCCAACGGCCATTCTGATGCCAATTTCCTGTGAACGTTCGGAGGCGGAAATGTACATCATGTTCATGACACCGACACCTGCGATCAGTAGCGAAATACCCGCAATGGCCCCGACGAACAACGTTAAACCGCTGATCACATCACCGATACCCTTTAGTAATTCACCATAATCAAAATATTGGTACGAGCCATTGCGGCGTTCAGTACCAGATTTCTTCAACTGACGAACGATGGCGTTTGCCAACTGGGAAATGTCACTGCCACGTTGGAAGGTGATGGCCAATTTTTGCCCTCCTGGGTTTAACTGGCCAGCGGTATAAGCCTTTTCAGGAATTAAAACGTCAACATCTAAAGCTGAATAGGACGCTTTAGGCGTGTTGAAAATACCAACAATGTTGTAACTTCGCTTCCCGATAAAAACAGATGACGTCAACGCGGCCGCATTGCCATGAAAGACCTTTTTAGCTAACTTTTTCGACAAAAGCACATCATGTCCATCTGTTTGTAAAGAATCAGGGTTTAGTTTATGCCCAGCTGCAAGTTGCACTTTAGGCATAGATGTAACAAGTGTGGCAGATAGCATCGTATCTTGATTGGCTAACTGACCATTCAGTTGTAGGCGTTCTTTTTCATGTTTGATAGTCACTTTTTTGATTTTGTCTGGAGCGGTTTGATAGGCGAGATCCACATCATCTTCCTTAAAACCAGCAGTGGAGGCAGTGCTACTTTCAGGAAGGAAGGTGATTTCAGCCGTTTGTTGGCCAGATTGATCGGTTTGCAAATTTTTGAGTGTGGCAGCTTTGATACCGTTACCGAGTGCCATGATGGTTACAACAGAAGTGATACCGATGACAATGCCAAGCATGGTTAGGAGGCTGCGGCGTTTGTTAGCAGTTAGCGCACGGAAGGAAATTCGAATTAATTCAGTTATTCGCATGGCTAACCTCCGTGTCACTGATGATCTGCCCGTCTAATACTTTAATCATGCGATCACTTTGTAGCGCCACGTGTTCATCATGCGTCACCATAATGATGGTCACGCCTTGTTGATGGAGTGTTTTAAAGAGTCGCATGATCTCTGCCGAAGTATGGCTGTCTAAGGCGCCGGTCGGTTCATCGGCAATTAAGAATTGCGGCGAATTTGCAAGGGCACGAGCGATTGCCACCCGCTGCTGCTGACCGCCAGATAAATTGCGCGGTAATTTCGTTTCAACATCGACTAGGCCAACAGAATGCAGCAACTCAGTGATTTTTTCTTTAACATCACTTCGTCGATTGCCACCATAACTCAGAGGAATAAGGACATTTTCAAAAATGTTCAAGTTATTGATCAGGCTGAAATTTTGAAAGACAAAGCCGACATGCTGATTTCGCATTTTTGACGCAGTGGCGCGATTAAAGGCGGCGACATTTTCGTTTTGAAAAAGGTAGTCGCCCTCAAAAGCTGTATCAAGGAAGCCAATAATATTGATTAATGTGGTTTTGCCAGAGCCAGACGGGCCCATAATTGCGACGAACTCGCCTTCATCAATGTGTAAGTTGATGTCTTTAAGCACTGGGAAGGCTGTGTCGCCTTGCAGATAGCTTTTGTTGACATGCCGTAAATCAATCATCAACGTTCACCTTCGCCCCGTCTTTGATTGTTTTGTCGGGTTTTTGAAGAATGCGGTCGCCGCTGCTGAGGCCATCTGAGACTTCATACATATCGTCTTTTGCCACATAGGTTACTTTAGTTCGGATGGCGCGTTTATTGACGATTTTGAAAACGGCCCCGTCCTTAACCGCTTCTTTGGGAATTAACAAACCGCTTAGGGGAATCGTGATGGTGATGGATTGGCCGTTTAAAAAGCCGTCACGTAATTTCGTTGTGAGTTCATACTTGGCGAGATTCGGCTTGCTGGATTTAGCCGGATCACTGCTAATAAAATTGATGTCTGTCGCTTGCTTTGTTTTGCTTGCCAGCGCCTGTACGGTTGCAGATTGACCGATTTTAACACTTGAATAATCAAATTCGGAGACCTCACCAACGGCTTCAACTTCAGCCGAGGTTTCCGTGATGGTCTGACTGCCATTTGCTTGATAGTCAATGTACAGCCGACCTGCAAAGGGAGCCTTAACCACCGTATTCAGACTTTGCTTTAATTTAGCGATATCCTGATTCGATTGGGTGATGGCATCAGCCGAATCTTGGCGATTATTCTGCGCCTCATCAAGTTGTGTCTGCAAGGCGGACTTCTGTGGATCATCGGCGGCGGTCTTACTTAAAGTAGCTTTGATTTGGCTGATTTGCTGATCAAGTGTGGCTTGACTGCGTTGTTGTTTTTCAAGCGCACGTGAAGCTTCATCAATTTTTGCTTGTACGTCAGGCTTGTAAACCGTCAAAAGTTGTTGATCAAGCGTCACACTATCGCCATTTTTAACCGTCATGTTTTGGACGGTGCCTTCAGGAATGTCGATTTTTTGCGTACGTACGGCCTGTACCTGTCCCGGCACTCGTAACTCATGCTTCTTCACTTGGAAGGTGGCTATCGTTGTCGGTGCGGGTGATGATGTCGGTTTTTTGGATGTGACTAGGAAAAAAACGGTGACGCCAATCATGGCTAATGCACCAATCCCAATGATCACCATGCGTTGCGAAATACGTTTACCCTTTGATCGTCCTTTATTCATACTTGCCCCTCCTGAAAGTGCTTCCCTAATCGCTTTGTTGGTGCAAGTATACGGATAGAATTGGATGACGTCCATTAATAAAAACGCTATTTGGCGGAAAAGTGTCCTTATTTTGACAGGCTTAAAATTGCTTCAATTCGCGGGTATTCGGATTCTAATACATCAAAATGTTCAATTTTGCGACAAATGCGATGTTGAATTTTAACATCTTGGGTCGTCTTCAAGGAATTCGAATGCTGTATTTTGCGCGTTTTATTTGCTAAAGGGTGTTGCATAAAGAGGGAGGGCATCAGCCAAGTCATTTAATTTTGAAGAAAAGTAGTGATCAATGGCATCAACTGTGAAGGCCAATCATCCGATGCCAAAAATAAAATCCATTATATTGCGGTTGTTGGGCCATATTAGACGAGAAGAAGGCCTTTTGTTCCACGTGGAACCAAACGAAAAGGCCGCTTTATAACGCAAAGCGGCCAACTATATAGTGAATAATAATTTTTTTAAATCCTGCAACATGTTGAAAGCTCAAGTGTGCCAGCCTCAGAACAGACTTGGCTGTTTTACCAAGTTGCCTCATCTAACTGTTAGCAAGCTAATACCAACGCCCAGTAGGACCACGGCGACAACCGATTGAACACCGAGTTGCCAAGGTTTAAAATTTTTAGCGCGCCATTCTGCAAAAATGACGAGCAGTGTTACCAGCAAAGCAACAACGACCATGATCAGAAGCTGAATAACCAGACTATCCATGTGTACACCTCTAAACCTCTAAGTCGAAATACGGGTTGATCTTCTTTTGAATGTTGTGAATTTGAATCAAGTCGATCTGTGGGAAGAGTCGATAGATGAATCCGGCAAAGTTATCACGGTGATATTTGTAATTCATCCGGGCCATCCGATGCTGCCGATTTTCGTCGGTAATCTCCCAGACTTCTAAATTATAATCCGCATTTTTGACGATACTGATATAAGTATGTTGATTGATCCAAACCACCGGATGCATTGTCGATTGTTCTAACATGAGAGACCCCTCCATCAGCAGATTTTGCGCTGTTGTACGATTATTGATCGGTGTTTCGACCACGCCCAAATAACGCACAGCATGCTTTGAGTATAGCAGAAAATTTGCGCTGCCGCGGTCTTGACTTTAATTGGCCAACACGGTATAGCAAGTGTTACAAACCTTAATATGACAGTGTTTTTGCACCTAAAATTAAATTTTTAAGTTCACAGTTCACACTTATTATTATGGGAACATACGTTTGCAAAGTCAACCGAAATTTAGCGGAAAATGCTGCTGGATAAGCGCCATAAAAAAAGCACACCAATAGGCTAATATTGATGTGTTTTTACGCATTAAAAATTAAATCAAGTTAAAATGTGCAAGTGCATTTGGAATACCGTTTTCGCGATAATCGTCCGTTTGATAATCCGCAACAGCCGCAACTTTTGGATAAGCGTTCCCCATCGCAATTCCGGTGTCAGCTGCTTGCAACAACGGAATGTCATTATAACCGTCGCCAAATGCGTAAGTTGGCAGACCACGTAAGGATGGCTGATTTAACAGGATGGCCATACCACTGCCTTTGGAAATGCCATGATTGACAACATCAAACGTATAATGCGAGTTGCGGTAGAACGTCATTTCTGGGAAATCTTGGATGAATTGTTTCCCAATCTGGTCACCTGCATCGGTCCATGGTACAAACATTAACATCATACAGATTGCTTCATGCTCGTAGAAAGATGGCTTGACCGGCGGCGGTGTTTGCCGCACCTGCGCATAGTTATCGGTTGTGAGCTGATTATGGCCGGTCAGCGCCGATGCTTCACTGTTGTACATGGCAACTTGAATGTCTTGTGCTGCACTCGTATTGAGAAAACGGGTGAGTTGCGGCTCGCCAATCACACTTTGAAAAATGTGATCGCCGTCAAGAAAAATGTCACCACCATTAGCAGCAATTGCACTGCGGACCCCAGTTGCTGCCATAATGTCAGCCAGTTCGTAGTAATTTCTGCCAGTCGCAATGACGGGCAGAATCTGGTTGGCTTCAAGGGCTTTGAGCGCAGCAACATTTTCGGGTGGCACCTGTTTGTCATCATTGAGCAGCGTTTGATCTAAATCAAAAAAAACGACAGCTTTGTACATAATTTCCTCCGTTACTAAATGTTGTGATGGCCTCATTCTACCATGGAATACGCACGGCAGAGGGCAAGAAATCGAAACGCTTACAGGGAAAGACGGATACTACTGGGGTGAAAGGGATTCACACGCTTGTCAGCCCGGAAACCTGCTTGCAAGGAGTGCGGAGTCATGACCAAAACCCGGTCATCACAGCCAAGGCTGCTTACACGCCGTTTTCTAACTGGGTTAAGTTACACTTCCATAAAAAAACAGGCCGATGAGCATCGGCCTGTTTCATCTCAGCTGATTGAAAGAAATAGCTTATTTCTTGCTCAGCTTGCTTGCAGCTGCTTTGTCCAAGATGACAACAACATCTGAATGCTTTTGCAGTGCGGACGCTGGCACATCGTTGGTGACAGGGCCTTCAATCATTTTTTTAACAGCATCTGCCTTGTTTTCGCCAAAGGCTAACAGCAAAATCTTCTTGCTCTTCAAGATTGAGCCGATCCCCATGGAGTAGGCGTAGCGAGGTACGTCATCTTCACTTGCAAAGAATCGGGCGTTAGCGTCAATGGTGCTTTGGGTCAGCGGTACTTTGCGGGTTTCTGCGTCAAATGGTGAACCGGGTTCGTTGAAGCCAATGTGACCGTTACGGCCAATGCCAAGTACTTGGATGTCGATCGGATGGTCGGCGATTACTTTGTTGTAACGCGTGGTTTCTTCTTCAGGATCCTTAGCCAAGCCGTTTGGAACAAAGGTTTCCTTGAATGGCTTTTTGTCGAAGAGGTTACTCTGCATGAAGTAACGGTAGCTCTGGTCATTGTCTGGAGCCAACCCAACATATTCATCCAAGTTAATGGAAGTCATGTTGCTGAAATCAACATCACTATTAACCATTGCTTTGTACATGGTGACTGGTGTGCTGCCGGTAGCCAAGCCAAGCACTTTGGCACCGTTATCCATACCTTGCTTGATCAAATCAAATGCGTACTTGCCTGCTTCTGTATCGTTATCAAAAATTTTTACATCCATCATTGATATCCCCCTATCTGGTCTAGTCCAATGTAGCATCAAAAAACCTCCATGTCAATAGTGGTCTATACCGTAATGCCGAAAATTTTGATTTTCTGTGTTTATGCTGAGTCGATAGGGCGTCAGGCACAACTGACATATAGTAGATAACAACCTCAGATAACAGCGTCCTCAGTATGATGCGAGCAAAAAAGTAGACAGCGGTAGCGTTTTCCATAACTTGTGAAACAGTTAACGTACACTGTTATGGTTTTAAACCAGATGCTTTCCTTAGTAAACTGTTAGCTGGGGATTCAACCTGAATGTTTGGCACAGACAACTGTGCCAAAGAAGCTTTTGTCAGCGATTATATGAAGCGGTTACAATAATACTTGTAAATAAGGGAAAGGAGTGTGTTTGCCTTGGGTGCAAAAACAGCAAACACGCCGGCAGCAGAAAAAAAGAAATTTAATCTGAAAGCCGGTATGCAATCATTCGGAACCAAGCTTTCTGGCATGGTGTTGCCAAACATCGGTGCCTTTATTGCTTGGGGTCTTATTACAGCCATCTTCCTTAAAGGTGGTTGGTATCCAAACGCTCAGCTCGCAAAAATGATTTCGCCAATGGTAACTTATCTGTTACCATTACTGATCGCTTTTTCAGGCGGTTCGATGGTGGCAGGTCATCGTGGCGGCGTTGTTGGTGCGATTGCTGCCATGGGGGTCATCGTCGGTACTGATGTGCCAATGTTTATTGGCGCAATGGTGATGGGTCCACTTGGTGGCTGGTGTATTAAGAAGTGGGACGACCGTTTTCAAGATAAGATCAAACAAGGCTTTGAAATGTTGGTCAACAACTTTAGTGCCGGCATTATTGGGATGTTGCTAGCAATCGTTGGCTTCTTCCTAATGGGTCCAATTATCTCTACGTTGACTAACGGCATGGCAACTGGGGTTGATTGGATTATCAATCACGGGTTGTTGTGGGTAGCAAACGTCTTTATTGAACCCGCAAAGATTTTGTTCCTAAATAATGCGATCAATCAGGGGATTTTGACACCGCTTGGGATTCAGGCGGCAGCCGAACATGGTAAGTCAATCCTGTTCTTACTGGAACCTGATCCAGGTCCAGGCCTTGGTGTTTTGTTAGCATTTGCGCTGTTTGGTAAGGGATCTGCTAAAGGTTCCGCACCTTCCGCCATCATCATTCACTTCCTTGGCGGGATTCACGAAATCTATTTCCCATATGTTTTGATGAAGCCAGCACTGTTCCTGTCTGTTATGGCTGGTGGTGTCACTGGGACGACACTTTTCTCCATCTTCAATGTTGGTTTGAAGAGCTCACCATCTCCAGGTTCTATCTTCGCATTATTCGCAATGTCACCGGTTAACATTGGGAATTATATTGGTTTAATTGTTGGTGTCACAGGTGCGACACTTGTTTCTTTCCTGATCTCGGCTGTCATTTTACGCCGCGATAAGAGCGCAAGCGGTGACGAATTAGCCGAAAGCGAAGCCAAAATGAAGTCCATGAAGGCTGAAGCTAAGGGTCAGCAAAATGTTGCGGCAGCTAAAGATGTGATGTCAGCTGCCAAGGGCATTAAGCAGATTATCTTTGCTTGCGATGCCGGCATGGGTTCCAGTGCCATGGGTGCTTCCATCTTGCGCGACAAGGTAAAGAAGGCAGGTCTGGATCTTTCGGTTACCAACACAGCAATCAGTAACCTGCAAGACAAGCCAGGACTGCTGGTTGTGACACAAGAAGAATTAGCTGATCGGGCTAAGGACAAGACACCTGATGCCGCTCATATTGCGGTTGATAATTTCCTGAACAGTCCGAAGTATGATGAAATCATCGCAAGCTTGAAGGCTGAAGCAGTTGGCGGTACTGACGAGGCAATGCCAGCAACTGAGACGTCTAAAGCTAAACAAGAAACACCGGAAGACGAATTAAAGGAACTTGATCTCGATAAGATTACTGAAGTTGACTTCCTGCATCATGATCAAAACATTGGTTCCGCAACCATGGCACAGGCGACATTCCGTGCTGAATTACGGAAACTGAATAAAGACGTGAAAGTTCGTAATGTCGCAATCGGCGAGATTGATGACAAGGACAATGTGCTGATTATTGCTTCGAAAGAAACAGCACGTCGCGTTAAATTGCAGTTTGCCAATGTTCAGGTCTACACCGTTGATGGCCTCTTGAACGCAACGAACTATGATAAGCTTATTGAGAAGATGAAATAAGTTCGGTCGGTGTTGCGGCCGCTTGAGGCGAAAAATATGTTACTAACGAATCGTGAACAGGAAATGATCAGACTCATGATGAGTCAGCCCGCCGGTGTTAGCCGAGATGAGCTGGAACGGCAGCTGGGTGTCAGCCGTCGGACCATTTACCGTGAGCTTTCGCAATTGGAAAGTGACATCGCCACAATCGGTTTAAAACTCGATAAAGGCACTGGCAGCACGTATCGGTTGGTCGGGGATACCAATGATTTGGCTACCTTAATCGCGACTTTGGCAAAACAGGATCAGGTGGTGACATTTGATCCTAGCCAACGACAAAGTGCTTTAACATTACGGTTGCTGAATGCCAACGGTCCGGAAACAATGACGGCGTTAGCGGCAGCGGTTGACGTGAGTGTCACCACCATTAAGCAAGATCTGGATATTCTTGAACCCGCTTTGAATGAATACCATCTGCAATTAAATCGCCAAAAAGCTGCCGGTATCTGGATTGATGGTGCGGAAGGCGATATTCGCCGAGTATTGGTAGGCGTGTTGAATGCTGAGATTAATCCGTACGTTTTCTTCCGCTTTCTTCGTGATCCTCAGCAGACATTCGATCCAGTCACACATTATTTTGTTGAACGATTACCGCAGGAAGAGTTACTGGCAGCAAACGCGGCTTTGCTGCGCATCAAGGCGTTGGCGGATCTCAGCGACAACCAGCGCAAAGCGGTGTTACTGACAGTAGCAGTTAATACCCGCCGATTGCGAGAAGATCAGCATGTCGAAGCGCAACGCCATTTCGACCAGGAACGGCTTTTCCAGGACCAACAATTGGCTCTCGAGTTTCTGGCGGAGATGGATTCCGCGATTCGCCAGAAAGTCCGCGTTGGCGATTATCAGTTTCTTGCCGTTGAGCTCAGTACCATTCGCGGTGGCTTGGCTGGAGAACCAGTTGATCCGTTTGATTTAACGGTTAACCTTGAAGTGCAGGAATTGATTCGTGAAGTTGCCAGATCATTTCCCGGGAAATTTTCCGGGAATACACAGCTTTACTCATCGCTGTTGGCTCATGTCCAACGAACCGCTGGCGGTGATTGGCTGCCAGGCGTCACGATGACGAATCCAGTGCTGGCTCATCTGCGCGACGATTATCCTGAACTTTACCACGCAGTTCAACAAGCGGCTGACGATGTTTTTGGTCGCGGTGCCTTTACTGGAAATGCGCTCGGGTATCTGGTGTTGTACTTTGCTTCAGTCTTGGACCATACCCACACCGAAGTGCCAGCAGCTGTCTTGCTGATTACGAGCGATGGCCCGGGGACCGGCAGTCTGATTGCTGGGAAGCTACGTGTACAGGTGCCGGAAATTCGAGAGATCAAGATCATTCAGGTTAGTGATCTGCCGAACCAGAATCTGGCACATTACGGTTTGATTCTTGCGACGATGCCATTGCCGGGATTCAAGCATCAGTATCTTGTCATCACGCCAATCTTGGCGCGTGATGAGATTAGTGAAATCAGACGGTTATTGCAACAGGTCAAGCCGAAAGAAGCGACCCAGCAAAGACAACCGTCATTAGACCAGACTGTGACGGCGTTTGAAAGTCTCAAAACCATGGTATTAGCAGCTGATGACATGTTACAGCACTTCGCTGTGACAGAGATCACCGAAGCGGTGACAACCTCAGGAGCCACAATCGATGCCATGCTAGCACATTTACCAGACGTGGTGGCAGAAGCGCCGGTCGTCAAAGACGCCTTGCTAAAGCGACTAGAATTAGCGCCAGTTGGGATTCCCGATACCGGACTCGCTATGATCCATACCAGTAGTCAGGGTGTGACAGTGCCTTACATCGGCGCATTCGATTTAAAAACGCCGCTGTCGCTTCCAGCCATGGATATGGGCACGATCATGTTGCATCGGGTATTGCTACTTTTGACACCGAACCCAGTTGCTCAGGAAACACTAACGCTATTGAGCGCTGTCAGCGCAAAGCTGATTGCGTCAACAACGAATTTACAACTTTTTGAAAAAGGGCATTATAGCCAGTTGTATCAAATCATCACAGAAGTATTTATGAATGAAATCAAAAAAATTGATCGAAGGTGACATGATGAAAGGACTAGACGTTAAAACGATCAAACTTGGTCAGGAAGCAAAGACCAAGGAAGAAGCCATTCGTCAGGCCGGCCAACTCTTGGTCGACAATGGTAATGTCGAACCAGCTTATATTGATTCGATGCTTGATCGGAATCGCGATGTTTCTGTGTATATGGGTAACTTCATTGCTATTCCTCACGGCACTGAGGCCGGGATGAAATATATTAAGTCGACGGCTATTTCGATTGTGCAATATCCATGGGGTGTTGACTGGTCGGATGATCCGGCTGATGAGAACTTGGTCACGGTTGTTTTTGGGATTGCTGGCTTAAATGGCGAACATCTCAAATTGTTGTCGCAAATTGCGCTTTATTGCAGTGATGTTGAAAATGTTCAGAAACTTGCCGACGCCCAAACGCCGGAGGAAATCGTCAATTTACTGAAGGAAGTTGAATAAATTATGATGGAAGCAGTACATTTTGGTGCAGGTAATATTGGTCGCGGATTTATCGGTGAAACACTTGCCGCTAACGGTTTCAAAATCAATTTTGTCGATGTTAACGAGACGATCATCAATGCGTTAAACCAACGCGGCGAATATACGATCACCTTAGCAGCGCCCGGTGAGAAGAAGATTCATGTGGACAATGTTGACGGATTGAACAATGCCAAGGATCCCGAGGCAGTTGTGAAGGCAATTGCGCAGGCTGATCTGGTGACCACCGCCATTGGTCCGAAGATTCTGCCAATCATTGCACCGCTAATTGCCCAAGGCTTGCAGGCACGTGATGCAGCCAACAATCATCAGGCATTAGATGTGATTGCATGTGAAAATATGATCGGTGGCTCCCAGTCACTTAAGAAGAGTGTCTACGAGCATCTCGATGACGCCGGCAAGACCTTTGCTGATACGTACGTTGGCTTTCCTAACGCCGCGGTTGATCGAATCGTGCCACAACAAAAGCACGATGATCCCTTGGCCGTTAGTGTTGAAGATTTCAAGGAATGGGTTGTTGACGAGAGTCAGATGAAGAACAAGGATCTGAAACTCAAGACTGTAGACTATGTGCCCGACCTGGAACCTTATATCGAACGGAAACTCTTCTCCGTCAACACTGGTCACGCTACCACGGCTTACACCGGCAAGTACCTTGGCTACACGACAATTGGCGATGCCATCAAGGATCCTAAAGTCTTCAATCAGGCAAAGGGTGCGCTGGCCGAAACCCGTTCGTTGTTGTTGTCAGAGTTCAAGAATTTTGACGAAAAAGACCTCGAAAACTATCAAAATCGGGTGTTGCAACGTTTCCAGAATCCGTACATCTCAGATGATATTTCTCGAGTTGCCCGGACACCAATCCGCAAACTAGGTTACGACGAACGCTTTATTCGCCCAATTCGCGAATTGAAGGAACGCGGTTTGAATTACAGCGTTTTGATGGACACCGTTGGCATGATGTTCCATTATGTTGAACCTAATGATGCCGAAGCTGTGAAGTTGCAAGCGATGCTGAAGGATCAGCCGCTGGTGGATGTCATCAAAGAAGTGACCGGTTTGAAAGATGCTGGCTTGATTGATGAAGTCGAAGCTAGCGTTAAGTCCAAAGATCGTTAATAGATAAGGTTAATTCATACGATTAGACTGTCAGTTGACTCACTGGCAGTCTTTTTGCGTTAAGATGGGATTAATCTTTTAATGCGATTTGAACATGGTGAAATGGAGGCCTTGGTAATGGCAGATGATGACATTTTAGCAAAAATTCAGGCAGGCTGGGCGCAGACGGCAGCGCGCGATAAGGCACGCTATGCGGATGAACGGGTGCCAGAGGATGTCCACTGGGAAACGGAATACCGGTATGAAAACTCTGCTGACCCGCAGCAGACCTTGAACTTATATTATCCGGCAAAACGCCGCAATGCGACGTTGCCAACTGTGATTGATGTTCATGGCGGCGGTTGGTTTTATGGCGATCGCAATCTCAACCGAAATTATTGCCGCTATTTGGCGAGTCAAGGTTATGCGGTGATGGGCATGGGGTATCGCTTGCTGCCAGATGTCGATGTGCGCGGGCAGATTCAAGACATCTTTGCTAGCTTACGTTGGTTGTCGCATTTTGGTCCACAGCGCGGCTTTGATCTCGATCATGTTCTATTGACCGGTGACTCGGCAGGCGGCCATCTAGCGTCACTAGTGGCCTGCATTCAGCAAAGCGAAGAGCTGCAAGAACTTTTTGGCGTTGATCGAGTTAATTTCAATTTCACTTTGGTGGCCTTGGTGTGCCCAGTCGCTGAACCTGGCAAACTGCCAGAAGCCGCTGGTGATATGAGCGATATGGCCGCTTTTTATCTTGATAAGCTGAGCGGTGGCGATGCTGCATTGGCTGACCACCTTAACTTTTCTCAAGTTGCCAAAGACCTCAAGTTGCCGCCATTCATGCTGATTGGCGGCCAAAATGACAGCTTCTATTTGCAAAGTCAGGCTTTGCTAGAAGTGTTTGCTGCCGATAAGGTGACCTATACGACCAAATTGTGGCCAGCCAGCGCCGGTCCGCACCTCAAGCACGTTTTTAATGTTCAGCATTGGGAATGGCCGGAAAGTATCGAGACAAATTTGGCCATGTTGCGTCAATTCGACGCGCTAAGTAAACAACGCGATGAGGCTGAAGCAGATGATGAGGATGACCTCTAGACTGTGCTGCGCGTTTTTGATTAGACATTAAAATGGACCGTTTGAATGGTGGTGATCATTCAGACGATCCATTTTTGTGATGGTTACAAAGCAACAGTTAGAAAAAGATATCTAGAAAACGTTTGACGTGTGCCTGATAAGCTTCCGGGTTGATCCAGTAGCTTTCCGCGTGCGCAGCGCCCGGAACGATCCAGAGGGCTTTAGGACCCGCAGAAGCCGCATAATTTTGCCGACCCATTTTCGTTGGCACATAGACATCTTCCGCACCGTGAATAACCAATAGTGGCAAATGGTTGCGGGTGAGTGCTTGGCGGACGTTGACAACGCGTAAAGGATAACCTAACCGGCGATAGTTAAGAAAACTTGCCAGTGGCACCAACGGCATTGGTGGCAGGTGAAACTGCTTTTTCAGTAAGTAGGCCAATTCGGTTTCAACATCAGTGTAGCCGCAGTCTTCAATGACAGCCTTCACTTGTTTGGGCAAACTGGGTTCGCCTGCCACCAACGAAACTGTGGCACCACCCATGCTGGTACCAAACAACAGCAGTTGACTGTCTGCACCGATTCGATCAATGATACGTTGCAGCCAACCCAAATAATCCAGCCGATCCAGCCAGCCGAAACTAATGTATTGGCCATCCGATTCACCATGCCCGCGATCATCCGGTAGCAGGACATTGAAGCCTAGATCGTAAAACATGTGGGCAAAGTTGCTCATCGTAATCCCAGTACCTTTGTAACCGTGGCCCACAATCACCGCTTTTTTACTGCCGGGATGCGGCAACCAAAGAGCTTCAAGTCGTTGATTATCCGGGGCTGTCATATGCCATGCCTCAATATTGGCCTGACTTTCTACCCAGTGGACATGGCGATAATATGAAGCCGCATACTTTTGCATCGAACGCCGCGCGTCTGGAATATAGTTAATGCGGCGAAATGCATATTGATAAAAGCTTTCGGCGGTCGCTAACGTGCCAGCCGATAATAACAGTGGGGTTGCAAGGCCGATCAAATGGCTTTGTTTCATGACTCAGTGCCTCCCATTTCCAAGTCTTGCAGTCAGGGCAAAGCACGGCGGAGACCGGGGTGCCGCCTGCTGGAGCGCTGCTTATGAATCTGCAAATGTTATGATATTACTTTACCGCATTGGATAATCAGTCGCAATTTCTTGCCTTTTCTCGTATAATGACGGTGCAGACCGTTAAATACGAAAAAGGGAGAAATCGATGCACGAATTAAAATTATTCAGTCTTAATGGGAACCGGCCATTAGCTGAAAAGATTGCGGAAGAGGTCGGGCTACCGCTGTCGCCAGCTCGAGTGAATCATTTTGCTGATGGGGAAGTTCAAATTGAACTACCGGAAAGTGTTCGTGGCGCTGATGTATATGTGATCCAGTCGGTCTCTGATCCGGTTAATGAGAACTTCATGGAACTTATGATCATGGTTGATGCGTTGCGGCGGGCGAGTGCTCACCATATTAATGTCGTGATTCCTTATTATGGCTACGCACGGGCTGATCGCAAGGCGCGCTCCCGTGAGCCAATCACAGCCAAACTTGTTGCTAACATGCTGGAGATGGATGGCGTTAATCGGATCATTGCTGTTGAACTTCATGCGGATCAGATTCAAGGCTTTTTCGATATCCCAGTTGACCATCTCAAGGCCCACCACTTGATCGGCGATTACTTCAAGAAGCTAGATCTTGGCGATAATGTCGTTGTCATCGCGCCTGATCACAGTGGTACCAAACAAGCGCGGGCATTGGCTGAAGAATTACATACGCCAATTGCTATTGTTGATAAGCGCGATCAAGAGCACATCGGGGTTATCGGGGACGTTGCCGGCATGCACGCCATCGTGATTGATGACCTAATCGATACCGGCGATCGCATCGTGGACTCTTACAAAGCCCTGAGTGAAGCAGGTGCACTTGATGTCTACGCGGCAGCCACCCACGGCGTATTCTCCCGTGGCGCTGTTGATCGCATCAAGCATCTGGGACTCAAGCGGGTCGTCATCACTGATACCATTAAGCTCGATCCTAAGCACAAATTCGAAGGCTTAGATCAGATCTCGGTCGGTCCAATGCTTGGCAAGGCGATCAAACTGATCAACAGCAATCAATCCATTCATGTTTTGTTCTAGAATAAGTTAGTGAAATAAGGCGGCGATGGCCGTCTTTTTTTGTGAGCGCGAGCAGGAGCGCATTTAAACCGGAGCGTAAGTGGCCTTGAAGCCAAATGGCCAAGTTTTGGTCATTCGACTTCAAGGTCTTTACATGCAAGGCGAATGCGAGCACATTATCACGAAATAAGAGCGTGAACAACCACTCGTCAAATGACCATCAGCAAATTGCCAGTAACCGACGAAATCGCTGCCTAACCGCTTGATGACACAATGCAGCAGTCAGCTTTTTGTCACATTCTTTGAAAAAAGATTTGCAAAACACTTGCGCCAGTAAGGGGTACATGATATTATATTTAAGTCGTGAAGCGCGACAGACATAAGCAGCATGGGTGGTTAGCTCAGCTGGCAGAGCAACGGACTCTTAATCCGTGGGTCCAGGGTTCGATCCCCTGACCACCCAGAATATAAACGTAACCGCGACCCACAGGCAGATAGAAATGCTTGTGGGTCGCGGTTTTTCGTTACTTTTAAAGCTATAAAAACTGTTATCGAAGCATTAAAAGGTTCTGCGTCAACTTGTGTTGAAGATAAATATGTCATATGAATGGCTCTCTTTTTGGGGGAGCCATCTTTGTCATGTTCTGCTGCGGTTTGGTGAACCTTCTTGAAGAAGTTCAGCAGGTTCTTGAAGCGGAAACAGGAGCGTTTGAGCGGGATGGTACCCCTTCGATGGCTCGTTGGAGAGAGGAAGAGAGCATGGGGTGGTTACGGCGAGGCGAACAGCGCCTTAGTGTTGATATCGTCATGCCCATTGGTGTGCCCTTTGGTTCGTAGGTGCTAATAAGTATGACAAGGCAGTCGGCGTCATGTAGACTTGCTTGAGCTTAGCTCAGTATCGAATGCGATATCGATATGTCTTCTATTGCATTACATATTCGTTTAAGCACAGCAGGAAACTTTTTTATTTGGCATCAGGAGCGGTTCGATGGAAAAGCCGCCGTGCCTTACAGGGTCGACTGGGTTTGTCATTGGGCTGTTTGATCTCCTGAACGTGCATTGGGTCAAGGCTGGGTCGTAAACTGGACGATATAGACCCGATTAATGATAACCTGCGCATTTAGGGAAACTTCGTGGACAATGGTCTTGTTAGGGAAGTTCATTTCCATGTTGATGATCTGTACCTGAAGGCGTTCTGTGAGTGAATAGTAAGCGATGAAGAAGACCTTAATTCTACGATTAACCAGTTGTCCAATAGAGGCACCGGTTGATGCGACACCGTTTCAAGACAGATAAACGACAGTCGAACAAACTCGTCAAAGCAGAGACTGGGGACAGGTGGCGAATGGGAAACAGTTTGAGACTCTAATTTATGGATTTGTTGGCCTAAAGAAGATGAGATCCTAACAATATGCGCGATTACGGTGACGATTAATCGTTTATAAGCCAGTTTCGCCATGTGTTTTGCGGCAGTTATGACCACGCCTCAAAGCCATCAGATTAGCCGGTAAGCTCAATAATATGATACTGGCGTCAGTGCGTCCTGTTGTCTCGATATTCACGGCGAATAGAGGCGACTTTGATACTAGTATCTGTTTTTCCGAGGACATGCAGTGTAAGATCGTTTTCGGACATTTACTCATGACCTCGCTTGCTTTTGGTTTCGACGCTAACGAGAAGGGTATGAACTCTGAGCAGGTGTCCCTCGTGTTATCGAAAAAAGTCGTACCTTGTCAGCGTTGATTATTTCTCAACACCAGAAAGTGTATACCACATTCTTCGCAATGCATGAACCGCTTTGTTGTTATTTTTTGGAAGGATTAAAATAATAGTACAATTGGTTTCGGTTCAGTGTTAGCGTGAGCCTTTTACAAAATTATCTCGAAAATAAGGAGGAATTGACGTGAATTTAAAAGAGTTAATAAAATATGTGTTTGAACATTATCCAATACGGAAGCCTACTGGTTTTAATGAAAGACAGGGAAAAGGGGATCCGCTAGTTAGCATTATAAAAAAGGGTCTAACACAAATTGAAAATAGTGAACTTGTTTTGGGGGAAAGATACTCTTCTAAGGGGTCTGCAGGCATGGGTGAATGGGCAACCATACCATGGATTGGCTTGTTCGATCATGAAATTTCAATGAGTGCAAAAAAAGGATTTGATCTTGTTTATTTATTCTCGGCTGATTTAAAAACTGTATATTTATCACTCAATCAGGGATGGAATTTCTATCAAAATAAATATAGTGGAAAATCAGCACTTGAAAATATAACGAAAGTATCGGAATATTGGCGATCCAGACTGACTAGGACAACGGATTCGATGACTGGTGACAGTATTGATTTACATGCATCACAGTTTAAAAATACAAAGTTGCCAAGGGGATACGAACAAGGTTCTATTTTGAATATCGAATACCGGAGAGACAACTTACCGGATAATGTTACGCTAATAAGTGACTTGCTTGCAATGAGAACCGTTCTCGAAGAACTAAAGCGCCAATTATTTTCACCTGATGATTTAGAAATTTCAATCGCCTACATTTTAAGATCAACTAAAAAATGTCAATTGCCTGTTGATTCTCAACTAAATACTAAATCCGAGAAAAAGATAGATTATTCTTCCCTTACTAATATGGATTTGGAAAAAGCCCCACAACCGAGCGGAATTTTACAGGATTCTAATCCAGGTTTCTTGGCAAGAAGCAGAGATTACGCGGAACTACAGCGAGACAACACAAGAGTTGGGTTTTTGGGAGAAATACTGGTATTAAAAAAAGAAAAGAAATCTTTGATTGATGCGGGCAAGGTAGAGCTAGCTAATCAAGTTGAGCATGTATCTCAAACGCAAGGGGATGGATTGGGTTATGACATTAAATCTTTTTATCCGAATGGTAGTTTAAAATATATTGAAGTCAAAACAACTTGGGGGCACGGTAATTTACCATTTTTCTTGTCCCAAAACGAAATGAAATTTTCAAAAGAAAATAAGAACCAATATGTATTGGTTCGAGTCTATGATCTCCCTAGAAATGGCCATGTCCCAGGAAAGTTCTATGAGATCAAAGGTGATCTCTCTCAACAGTTAGATATTAGCCCTCAAACATATGTTGCTAGATTTGATAAAGGTGCTAAGAAATAATAAAAAGATAGCCACTGCTTATGAGCCAATAGAATGCTTGCAAATCGTGGTTATCTTTATTTGGTGTTGCTTCAAATATATTGAAAAGGAATCGGCTAGATGTCCATATTTGAAGTAACATACTTTAGACTGCAAGGTGCTACTATTAACTAAAAGACAACCAATAGGAGGCAATGAACAAAATGGTGAAACGACTACTAAGTGCCAGTACAAGCGAGGTCATGACGTTTGATGGGCAGCAGCTTAAGGAAAGCATCAAGGCTAGCGAAGGGCGGATTATCGTTAGTGAAAATATCGTGACGCAAGAGAATTTGGACAGTATTACCACAGCCGAAATTGCTGCAGCATTTGGCGCTGATATGATTCTTTGCAATCGCCTTGATGTTGATGATCCCAAAATTTTTGGCCTATATCCTGGTGAAAGAGATTTATACAACGCGCCTCAGCATGACGGCAAAGAGAGCATCACGAGACTGCGAAAACTGGTTGGCCGACCAATTGGAATTAATATTGAACCGATTGGCGACAATCCCAAAATGATGGAAAATCAAATTGCCATTTTGCCAGGATGCACTGCCAGTGAGGCGGTCATCAAAAAAGCCGAAGAAATGGGTTTTCAGTTTATGGTGCTGACCGGTAATCCGGGTACTGGCGTTACAAATGAAGCGACCATTCGCAGTATTGCGTTAGCCAAGAAGTATTTTACCGGCCTAATTATTGCAGGGAAAATGCATGCTTCTGGTGTTGACGAACCGCTCATGACGGAAGAGACGGCGAAAAAGTTTATTGAAGCAGGTGCAGATGTGATTTTGGCGCCGGCGGTTGGATCAATTCCGGGATTTGATGAAGCTGACTTGAAGGCGGTTGTGAAAGTTGTTCATCGCTTGGGTGGTTTGGTGATGAGTGCGATTGGCACGAGTCAAGAAGGCAGCGGCAGTCATGTGTTGCAAGAGATGGCGATTCGTAATAAAATCTGCGGCGTTGATATGCAACATGTTGGTGATTCTGCCTGGGGATTCGAATCGCCTGTCGATAACTTGTATGCTGTCAGCAAGGCGATTCGCGGCGAACGCCACACTATTCAAAGGATGGCGAGATCCATTAATCGGTAACGATAACAACATGTTGTTAAAATAACCGGCAGAGCTTTCAGCCGGTTATTTTTGTGACTTTTACAAACCAGCAAGCTGCGTCATTCACCTCGTCTGCGGGTGTCGGTGGCGTAGATGACGCTGCCGATCAATGCAACGATCACGGCAATTAGCCAAGTCAGCCATGTAGCACTGGTCATTAGATAGCCGATCAGCAATAAGGCAAATCCCATTAAAAGTGGCGCCATTGGTAGGTGAATACCAGCGGGTAGGGTTGGATCATGCCGTAATTTGAACCATGCTAGGATGGTCGTGATGTATTGAAGAAAGGCACTAAATACGATCAGGTTGACTAAAAATAGGTAGCTGCCAGATACCACTAGCAATGCGGCAATACCGATTGTCAACCAGATAGCGACAAATGGGGCACCACTTTTGTTGGTTCGCCCGAATACTGCTGGTAGCAAAGTTTTTTCGGTTGCTAATGAAGCCATTTCGATTGGCGTATCGAAAGAAACGGCGACAGCAACACCCAGAATGGAGATGAGCATACCTAATATCACCACCGTTTTTCCGATGGTACCAACAACTGCGGCGAACGCTGCCGCGACTGGTAAGGTTTCAGCAGTCAGATTGGTGCTGAGAATAACGATCGTCGTCATTTGAGCCATGCCATAGATGGCAATAACGATCAACATGACCACCATGAGGGCGCGTGGGAGTGTTTTTTCTGGATTTTTCATTTTGTTCGCGGCAACTGGCAGGAATGAAAAGCCGGTAAACATATAGAATGCTGTCGAGAAAGCTGTGCGAAAATCTGATGAAACTGCTTGCGGCTGGTTTACGTGCAGGCCGTGTGTACTGATGAAATAGCCACCGGCAGCAATCACCGCGATGAGAATGATGATCTTCAAGGCGCTGGAGATATTATCGATGAACGTGAGGATATTTGGTCCGATTAAATTAATGGCGATTAAAGCAGCAATGATCACTAAGGCCACGCTAATATAGACGCTTCGTTGCTTGACAACGGGTATTAATCCGCCCAATGCAGTGAGAAAAGCGGCCAATTCAGCCGCTATGGTAATCACGCCCAGAAACCATCCAAACCAACCTGTTTGAAAGCCGACAAAAGCGCCAAAAGCGCGATTTGAATAGACCCACGCACCGCCATCATCGTCTATTTTAGAGGCGAGCATAGCGTAACTCAGTGCAATTAACGTTGTACTGAGTCCAGCCAAAACAATCGCGCTGACACTACCCAAGCCAGCTTCTTGATAAAGTGTGCCTGGCAACAAAAAGATACCGGATCCAATGATGCCATTGATCCCAAGCAGAATGACACTTGCAAAGGATAAGGTTTTGTTCGTACCGCGGTGACGCCCGGATGGTTTTCGCATCGTAGTCATTCCTTCATTGCTTTAGTGAGTGTTTTAGTCGTTAGGCAAGGAACGGGTGAGCTAATTAATTCTTATTTCTGGCACTAAACGGTACACTGTGGAAGCTACCACACGTCAATTTGAAAGGTTGATGTGTATTCGCAAACACCAAATGATAAGCCATATTCTAACAGAAAGGTTTTGAATAAGAATGCAAAGAGACTTGGGCAGTTACGATTACGTACAACGGGTTTATAACGAAAACATGCGACTGGCGGCGTATAAACTTCCGCAGACTGCCGCAGATGGCGACGTCATTTTCATCGATGATGGGTTGATCAAGCTAACCATGCAGATCGCTGATGGCCGGGTTTTGAAAATCACAATTGTGACAACAAATCCACGCTCCTCGGTTTACATGCAGGTTTTTGAAGGATTCGAATTCGGATTTAATGCAGTCAGCACATGGATTCAAAATTACGAGGAAACGACCAGCACGCATGGCCCATCGCGAGGGATCGTGAAGGGCATGTTGGCTGATTACAATACAACGGCCGATAATGTGTTGACGGTGAGTTTGACACGAGTTTCTGGAAAGGCACTAGAATAAGGTTCTTGAATCAGTGCCTGTTGCTCTTTGATAAAGAGAATGAAAGGCTTCTTATTATCCTAAAAGAGTAGCAACCTTCGACGTGACTTGGTACGCTTTAGCTAAAGGAGCTGATCAAGTTGAAAACATACGCCGATAAACAAGCCTTGCTGGACACGATCGAAGAGCGCTATGCGAAATTTAGGGCGGAATTTACCGATATCCCCGAAGAAAAGCGCGAGTTGCTGGTTGAAGGGGTTGATAAGACACCGTCAGAAATGCTGTCATACCAATTGGGTTGGCTCAACTTGTTGCTGAGCTGGGATCGCGATGAGGTTGCTGGTATTGAGGTTGAAACGCCCGCACCGGGCTATAAATGGAATAACCTAGGTGGTTTGTATCAATCTTTTTATGAGCAGTATGGTCAACAAAGCCTTCAAGACCAACTTGCTGCGCTTGATCTGCTGGTCAAAGAGTTGTGTACTTGGATCGAGACGTTATCACAATCGGAGCTTTTCGATGCAGGCGTTCGGAGGTGGGCTACGACCAAGGCGCAATGGCCGTTGTGGAAGTGGATTCACATCAATAGTGTTGCGCCGTTTACAAATTTTCGACCGAAAATTCGTAAATGGAAAAAATTAGCACTGTAACCCTATTAGGAACACTTTTTGTTGGCATCAAACAGGTAAGGTGGAGGGAAAAAAGACGACAATGACTCGTGCCGAGCTGTGTTATTGAAATCGCTTTTTAATCATGCTAAGTTAATGGTTACAGGTGTTATTGATCCTGTTTTAATCGAATTTAGCTGGCAATGAATTTCTTGATCAAATGCTTCTTCAAGAAAAATACTTGTTTTTTAAGTATCTATTGCCTAGGTGAATATTTTCGATCGGGAAGGAAGAAGAACATGAAAATAACATTTATTGGTGTTGGCGATATGGGCAGTCATATGGTGCCACATTTGGCCAAGGCTGGCTATGACGTCACAGTTTGGGATAAAGTGCCCGCCAAGATGGCGGCAGTAGCGGGCGATCACGTTCGCACGGCAACTTCACTGGAAGATGCTGTGACAGCGTCCAAGGTCATTATCACATCGGTCATGTCAGACGATGTGCCAGCACTTCATATTGGGACCACTGAAACTCCGGGTATTGTGCATTATTTGCAGACGGGGAGTACGCTGATTGTGACTTCGACTTTGGACCCGCGTAAGATTACTGCGATTCAAGCCGTCATGCCGACCAAGACCCATCTACTAGATGTGCCAATGATTGGTGGCGTGAAGTATGCACGTGAAGCTGGCTTGGTTCTGATTGCCGCTGGCGACAAACAGGCGGTTGCTGATGTTACACCTATCTTGAAAACGTTTGGCACTGTAAAATATGTCGGTGAGCAGGGAAATGGTGCAAAACTGAAATTGATCACGAATGTTGCCATCATGGCAGCAGAGGCCGGCATTCGTGAGACACTTGACTTAGCCGATGCCTATGATATTGACTACCAAACAACACTCGACTTGCTCCAGATGGGTCCATTGAAGCCAGTTGTGATCCGCGCTTTAGATGAAAGCAATCCGCGGCCGCTAAAAGATTCCGTAGCCGATGAAGTCGAACTAGACAATGCGACCAAGGACTTTGTAGATTTGCCAATTGCAAGCGCCGCCATGCATCGTCTACAAAAAGCCGTTGATTCAGTAGCAGGTGAAGCACAGTTTATTGATATCACGAACAAAAATACGGCTTTGCCTGAAGCGTCGAAAAAATAGGAGAAACGGTGCCAATGGACCGTTTCAGACATCTTTAACGGGTGTGTGAACCGGTTTTTGTAAAAAGTGGCAGCGAGTTTCACGTGGAACCAAATGTAGGCCTTAATTTTCTGAGGAGTTCCACGTGAAACTTATCTATTTTAGGAAATACAGTATTAGCGTTCATTGTATGTAAGCAACCTTAATCATTAACAACAAAAAGGCAGTGATCTTAGTATTTAAGATCACTGCCTTTTTAAAGATTTGAATGATGTTTACGACAGCGCATGTGGTGCTGTGACCATCTGATAAGTTTTATAAGGTCGGCCTGTCTTGCGATAAATCGTATCGCCTTTCAGAAAATGATGATCCTCTAGAAAACTCAAATATTTCCGGACAGAGACGTGCGAGAGACCGGTTTCTGTTGTTAATTGTGCGACGGTAAATGGTTGCGGGAGTTGTTTAATGGCGCCTTGAATGAGTTGCAACGTGGCTTTGCTCAGGCCTTTGTCTAGATCGACTGTCGGAGCGATGGTTGTTTGCGGTTCGAAATACGTGTCGAGTTGACTTTGATCAAGCTGATCAGTTACCAATGCTTGATGCTTGGTTCTGTAACGTTGAATACTTTTTTCGAAGCGTTCCAACGTGAAGGGTTTGATGAGGTAGTCAATCACGCCTAAGTGCAAGGCATCATTGACAATGTTGACCTCGTTTGCCGCGGTGATGAGGATCACATCAACGGTTTGTTTGGTGCGGCGCAGGTCGGTTAAAAAATCGATGCCGTTGCCGTCTTTGAGGCGGATATCAAGTAAAACAAGTTGGATGGATCGGCTGGCTAAGAGTTTTTTGGCGTCGGCGATGGTTTCTGAAGAGTAGATGGTGTCAAAAGTGCCGATTTTTTCTAAATAATTGCGGTGGATAAATTGCACCATTGGATCATCTTCAACGATTAGGATGTTCGTCATTTTGAGCCTCCTCGTGGTAGTCCACAGTTAATGTTAGTGTCAGCGGATCGGTTGAGCTAACGGTGACTGAGCCGTTCAACTCCGTCAGCAGTTGTTGGAAGTAGTCTTGATGAATAAGCGAGATAAAGTCCGTTCGTTTGGCTGGTTCGTCTAAATGATAGGCGATCGTGAGACGATTCTGTGCGTACTCTAGCTGGATCAAAATGGTGTCCGGCAAATCGTGCTGCAGTAGCCCGAAATGTAGATAGCGGCTTAATGTTAACAGCGTTTTGGTTTCTTGGGTATTAGGATTAGGTGGTAGTTCGGGGGAAATTTCAAAGTCGAGGGTCGTTTTGCGCTCGGCAAACTTTTCGCGTTCACCAATCATGAAGCCGGCAACGAGTGGATTTTTGACCAGCAAGGCCAAGCGATTTGCAAATTCTTGCTCTGGTTTTAACAAATCTTGCAAGTAGATGGCCAATTCGTCATATTGTTTTATTGCCACCAAGCCGTAAATCACGTGCAGCTTATTCATGAATTCATGTGACTGGCTTTGCAGTGCGTTGGCATAGGCGGTGGTGTTGGCCAACTGATCGGCGACAAAGATCGCTTCAGTAGCGTTTCGTAGAAAGATAACGTAACCTATTTTTTGTTTTTTCACCATAATAGGTGCGGCAGAGAAAAGATAATCCTGGCCATCCTGTTGATAAAACTGCTCGGTTTTGACATTCAGATTGACACGTTCAGGGTTGGCAATCAAGGTCGTCAATGGCTGGCCAATAAAGGCGCTTTCGGTTATAAGGTGATTTTGCAGCTTGGCAGCGGCTTTGTTGATGAGCATGATGACTTGGTGCAAATCAATCACAATGACAGGATCCTTGGTTTCTTCAAGCATTGCATTGCGTTCTTCAAGCAGCCTAGCAATTTCTTTGGGCTCAAGGTCATGAAGCTGATGCTTAATATAGTAGGCGACTAAAAACGCTGTCAGCAGGCCCATGATCGTACCGGCGAATAGCGCCAGCCGGAAGCCATCTTGCGAGGTCTTGATGAGTGTTTGCAGTGAGGTGACCTTAATGCCTAGTGCCACAACACCGATCTCTTTGCCTTGGCGATACACTGGGACGAATCCGCGCAGTGAGCGGCCCAAGGTTCCGCGCCGAACCGAAACATGCTCATGACCGCGCAAGGCAGTCACTTCATCACCACCTTGAAAATGTCGATTGATTTGTTTGGGATCGGGATGCGTCAGGCGAATGCCTTGCATATTCATGATGACAACAAAATCTAAATCAAAATTTTTCTCGACAGTCCCTGCGTAGGTGCGCGTGGCTGAATCAGCCTTGTTTGCTTCAAGTGCGGCGGTTACACGGGGATCCTTTGCTAACTGACGGCCAATTGAGATCAACAATTGACCTTCACGGCTTTCAAATTGCTGACGGTTTTCCAGCATGGTCAAACCATAAACAGTTAGAACCGTTAATAACAAGGTGGAAGTAAAAATTAATGAGAGCCAGCCCCATAGCCGCCATCCTTTTATTTTCATGATCATACTCCTGTTCAGTAGAGAAACCATCTTGTGAATAGTAAAACAATCGCTTAAATAAATGGGTTTATGGTTTAATAAGTTAAATAATCTTCCCCTGATGAAGCGCTCACAATATGCTGTAAGTAACAAAAGATTGGGGGTAAGGAAACATGGAGAACAAGACGGTTACACCCAACAAATCAACGAGTCCGCAGAAAAAGTGGATGGACTTCAAGGTAGGGTCGGTACCATTGCCAGTTTATATCGTGATGGCAGCGGTCATCGTCCTTGCCGGTGTGATGCAGCAACTGCCAGTTAACATGCTCGGCGGGTTTGCGGTCATTCTGACGTTGGGTTGGTTATTAGGTACGATCGGAGCCAATATTCCGATTGTGAAGAACTTTGGCGGTCCGGCGATTTTATCGCTGTTGGTACCTTCGATTCTCGTTTTCTACAATGCGATGAATCCGAATGTGTTAAAAGCTGCAGACATGCTCATGAAACAAGCAAACTTTCTTTATTTCTATATTGCCTGTCTTGTCTGCGGCAGTATTTTGGGAATGAACCGTAAAATTCTGATTCAAGGATTGATGCGGATGATTATTCCAATGATGCTCGGCATGATTCTTGCAATGGGTGTTGGGACACTGGTTGGCGTATTACTGGGTTTGGAATGGAAACACACGATGTTCTTCATCGTCACACCAGTATTGGCAGGCGGTATTGGTGAAGGTATTTTACCGCTATCTCTAGGATACAGCACGATCACAGGCACGACCAGCGGCGCGCTTGTCGCTCAGCTTATTCCGGCGACGATTATTGGAAATTTTTTCGCGATTATGTGTTCAGGTTTATTGAATCGATTAGGGGAAAAACGGCCAGAGTTGTCAGGCCAAGGGCAGCTGGTTCGATTAAACGGGGCCGAAGATGATCTCGCCGATGCGATGAAAGACGATACAGGCGAAATTGATTTGAAAATGATGGGCGCTGGCGTCTTGACCGCCTGTACTTTATTCATCTTGGGCATGTTGCTTCAGTCCATCACAGGCTTCCCAGGACCAGTGCTGATGATTGTTGCTGCCGCAATTTTGAAATATCTCAACGTTATCCCAGGAGAAACGCAACGTGGCGCTAAGCAATTGTATAAATTTATTTCCAGTAACTTCACTTTCCCATTGATGGCGGGACTTGGTCTCTTATACATTCCGCTAAAAGATGTGGTTGGTATGCTAAGTTGGCAATATTTTATCGTCGTGATCAGTGTTGTGTTGACGGTTGTTTCAACCGGCTTCTTTGTGGCTCGGTTCTTGAATATGAATCCGATTGAAACGGCCATCGTGACAGCCTGTCAAAGCGGCATGGGCGGGACCGGCGACGTGGCGATTCTGAGTACGGCGAACCGCATGAACCTCATGCCATTTGCGCAGGTCGCAACACGCTTGGGTGGTGCCATCACTGTTATCTCAATGACCGCGATTTTACGGATGCTTTCATAATTAGATAGAGCGTGAGTCGGCCCGGTTAGAAACCAGAGAGTAAGTGGCCTAGGGCGAGATGGTCGGGCTTTGACCATTGCGACCAAGGTCCTTACACGCAGGTTTCAGGGCCAGCGATCGCGTTTAGATAGAGCGTGAGTCGGCCCGGTTAGAAACCAGAGAGTAAGTGGCCTAGGGCGAGATGGTCGGGCTTTGACCATTGCGACCAAGGTCCTTACACGCAGGTTTCAGGGCCAGCGATCGCGTTTAGGTGGAGCGTGGACCAGTCCAGTTTCAGGACTTGGGAGCGCACTTTAAACAAGGGGGAAAAGAATCATGGAAAAGAAAGATTTTAATCAACTGGCACTGGATCAGGCAAAAGAATTTGGCGGCAAACTCAGTGTTGTCTCAAAGGTCCCGATTGAGACACGGGATGATCTCAGTATTGCTTATACACCGGGAGTTGGTGCGGTTTCCTCGGCAATTGCAAAAGACAAGTCTTTAGTTTATGACCTGACGACCAAGAAAAACACGGTTGCAGTCATCAGTGACGGTTCAGCGGTATTAGGCTTGGGAAACATCGGTGCTGAAGCTGCTATGCCAGTCATGGAAGGCAAGGCCGCGCTGTTCAAGCGATTTGCAAAAGTTGATTCAATTCCGATTGTGCTTGATACGCAAGATACTGAAGAGATTATTGCAGCAGTTAAGGCAGTGGCCCCAACGTTTGGCGGAATTAACCTTGAGGACATCAGTGCGCCGCGTTGCTTTGAAATTGAGGCGCGATTGATCGAGGAGCTAGATATTCCGGTATTCCATGACGATCAGCACGGAACTGCCATTGTGGTTCTTGCCGCGCTATACAATGCACTGAAAGTCGCTGGAAAGGATATTGGCGATATCAGGGTCGTTGTCAACGGTGGCGGTTCTGCTGGATTATCTGTTGCCCGGCGTTTCTTGGCCGCTGGGGTCAAGCATATTATGGTGGTCGACAAGGTTGGTATCTTAGCTGAAAAGAACGCCGATCAACTACCGCCACACCATGCCGCCATTGCGAAAATTACGAATCATGAAAATCGGACTGGCACGTTGGAAGATGCGCTGCAAGGTGCAGATGTTTTCGTAGGGGTATCCGCGCCACATGTTTTGAAGCCAGAATGGATCAAAACAATGGCCGACAAGCCGATTATCTTTGCGATGGCTAATCCAGAGCCGGAAATTTTCCCAGATGAGGCATTGGCAGCAGGTGCTTATATTGTCGGTACTGGGCGGAGCGACTTTGCTAATCAGATCAATAATGTGCTTGCTTTCCCAGGCATTTTCCGTGGCGCTTTGGATGCACGCGCACGCAAGATCACCATTGACATGCAAATCGCTGCGGCGAAGGGCATCGCAAGTTTGATTCCGGATGCAGAGCTATCGACCACCAACATCATTCCTAATGCTTTTGACGGGGATGTTGCGGAAGTCGTGGCGGAAAGTGTCCGGCACGCGGCAGAAGCAACAGCAGAAGCTTAAAAGCAATATGGAAACCTCCTGACAAGGTTGGCAAGGGTCAACTTAGTGGGGAGGTTTTTTGAATATTGACGTTAATCATAGAAAGCAGAACGTTTATTTTTTTCTGACGTTATCATGCGTGTCGTCCGTTACACTAGATGCTGCAGGAGGTGAAGAAATGACTCGAAATCTTGGCATGTCGGTCCTATAGGGTGACAGCAAAAATCTTAAAAGCTGACGAGTTGTTGCATAAAAATGAAGTTTTCAAAAAAATATCGGAGATTATTTCCCGTGCATTTGCTTTTGTTGGGCGGCCTTGTCACCATGACGAGGCTACATGCTGGACATGAATTGATATCTATGAAAGGATTCATTCTGGTTATTGGGATACTACTGCTTATTTTTACGGAAGTAGTGACTTATCGATGGTTAACAAGGCAGTCCACAGCTGACTAAGTACCTATGTAGTAGTGAGGCTAAACGGACTTATATGCACTTGGTAAGAGACATTGATATTGTCATACACTAGCTTGGCTTGACAGGACCTTTATCAAAGTCAGACAATAACATTGCGCTATCAAAAACACAGTCTGGTTGGTAGTCCAGACGCGGCTTAGGCTGTCAGTATCCTTCCCTCCTTGGATGTCCAGATTGCGTGAAAATCTTAAAGGAGGTGTTAGTTTGACAATTCAAGGCAAGCTAACAGTTTATTTTGAACGACCTTTTTATCGCGGATTGTTCGAACAAACAATGGGAGACACGTATCGTGTTGCTAAAGTCACATTTGGGACACAAGCCCCGACAGCAAGTGAGTTGTTACATTTAATTCAACAACGATGGGAAGACCTACATTGGGTAGCCGCACAGGATGTTATTCTCCCCAAGTTACAGATGACAATAAGTCCAAAAAGGCGTAGTCGTCAGGCTCGAAAAGAAGTCCGTAACGCTAAAAGGACCCAAGCAACAACTTTTTTGAAGCTAGCACACAAGCGAAATTTGCAGGTGAAAAAGCAACGACGCAAGCAACTGAAAGACCAGCACGCTTGTGAGGTTCGCTTGAAGAAGCAGGCGAAACGTTTAGAAAAACATCAGGGACATTGATGGGCAATTCAGCATCAATAAATTAGGTGAAAAATCTACGCGGATAAATACGTCGCGTAGATTTTTTTTGTAAAATGACCATTGAAAGTTGTTATGTGAGGAGGCAGATTTATTGACTAGAAAAATCGTCAATCATCTAACGGTAGCAAATCGCCACCAATTTCGTAGTTGGTTAACAGCTCACTATCAAGACGCCTCGGAATGTTGGGTAGACGTTAAGCGTGGTGTACCGAAACAGGATGACATGTTTTGGTATGTTGACGCCGTGGAAGAAGCCATGTGTTTTGGCTGGATCGACAGTACCTACAAAAAGTTGGCACCTGATCAACCAGCATCGCAGCGCTTTGTACCAAGAAAAGTGGGGAGCGCGTGGTCGGAATTGAATAAAGAACGATGTCGCCGCATGATTCACTTAGGGAAGATGACGGCAGCTGGGTATGCTGTTTTGCCTGATATGAACCCGCGTCATTTCAAGTTTGATCCCAGAATTATTCGAGCACTTAAACGTCGTCCGGGTGCGTGGCAGTATTTTCAGTCGTGTCCGCCTTTGTATCAACGAGTCCGTTGTGACACGATTCAAATCAAAAGTCACCAGCCTAAATTATTTCGTCAACGGCTGACAAAGTTTGCTAACGCCTGTCAAGCACAGCAAATGATCGGGCAATGGCGTGACGGCGGACGGTTACCTGTTAAATGAATACGTTTAACGCATTTAAGCTTCATCACAGTGATTTTTTAAATTGGTATACTTTCTATAGGTGTTGTCAGACTACCTAACAACAAACGTTGACGAGCGTTTTTACCCGATTATACTGATAAAGTAAATATTGGTATATGAAAGGAAGTTCACAATGCGTATCGAGGAAGATTGTATTGGTAAGTTGGCAATTGATGAGGATGTCTTATATGGAATTCACACGACCCGTGCGCTAACGAATTTCCCGATCAGTACAGAGCGGACTGATCCGCTACTTTTCAAAAGTCTGATCATCATTAAAAAAGCAGCTGCACAAGTGAATGCAGCTGCAGGTACGTTAGATGTTCGAAAGTCGCGGGCGATTGTTGCTGCGTGCAACAGCTTGCTGATGGGGGAACATCAAGATGCGTTGGTCGCGCCTGCGATTCAAGGTAGCGCTGGGACTTCCGTGAATATGAACGTCAATGAAGTCGTCGCCAACTTGGCCAGCGCTGAGCTCAAAACGATTCGCGTTCATCCAAATGATGATGTTAATCAGAGCCAGTCGACCAATGATACTTATCCAACAGCCGGAAAGATGGCAGCATTACAGGCATTGCCACCGCTGAAACAAGCATTAACGTTTTTGATCAAAACCTTGGACGCTAAAGCACATGAGTTTGCGGATGTTGTTAAAGTGGGCCGCACGCAACTGCAAGACGCTGTTCCTACAACATATGGACACAGTTTTCACGCATATGCTAGCTTGTTCCGTCGAGACTTAGCCCGGTTGACACGGGCTGCAGCCGATTTACAGGCGGTTAACTTAGGCGGTACGGCGATTGGAACTGGGTTGAATGCGTCGCCTTATTACCGTAGTCATATTATTCGTCAGGTTAATCAATTGATTGATCTGCAATTGAAGCCAGCTGAGGATTTTATTGATGCAACGCAGAACTGCGACGTTTTGGTGGCCTTCTCTGGTGCTATGAAGGGACTTGCCACTGACTTGTCAAAAGTAGCCAATGATCTTCGCTTGTTAAGCAGTGGTCCACAGGCGGGACTTAATGAGTTACATTTACCAGCAAAACAGGCTGGTTCATCGATTATGCCAGGAAAGGTCAATCCTGTCATTCCAGAAGTCGTTAATCAAATTGCCTTTCAGGTGATTGGCCAAGATGTCACGATCAGTATGGCAGCCGAAGCCGGCCAGCTTGAACTGAATGCTTTTGAGCCGATTATTTTCCGTGATTTGTTGCAAGGGGAGCGGTACTTGGCTCGCGGCATTGCAACCTTAACGTCAAACTGTGTGGCTGGGCTGACGGTTAATCGTGAGCAGTGTGAAACCGCGGTTCACCATTCGGCTATCAGTGCCACAGTTTTAAGCCCGTATCTTGGTTATGAGGCGACGGCTAGATTGATTCAGCACAGCATGAAGCAGCACGTTGCTATTCCTGACTTGTTGCGCTCGGAACATAAGCTGTCGGCTGCGATGATCGCGCGATTGTTTTCGCCAATGGTCATGACGAATCAAGAAACAGTGCCAGACTTATCAATTGCTGAAAAGTAGGGATTTGTTAAGCCTAGTTCCACGTGAAACGTCCGCGTATTCGAGTGAGTTTCACGTGGAACACAAAAGAGAGGCCGCATGCATCTCGATTTTGCGATGCATGCGGCCTCCTTTTTAGTGGCTTCTTCCAACAAGGGCTTCAGGGTTCAGATAACAGATGATGCATAAACTGCAAGACACCTTGTTCCTGATTGCTCTTAGTGGTTGTGTCGGCAACTGCCAGTACTGCTGGCGTTGCATTTGCCATCGCCACACCAAGACCAACTTCCCGTAGCATTTCTAAATCGTTGCCGCCATCGCCAAAAGCGCACATGTCAGCAAGTTGAATGTTTAAATGCCGACCAAGTGTTGCCAATCCGGCAGCTTTGTTCATCCCGGGTTGAATGATATCAATGTCGCCGTGGCCGCTGCTTGTCGGTTCTCCCAAGCCAACCAACAGTTGGCGCATTTCGGCAACAATAGCCGCGGTTTTTTCTGGAGGACAACTAATGGCAAATTTTAAAATGCGATCATCGAGATTGTCGAAAGTGTCAACTAAACGTAATTGCTTGTAGTATTGTCGTGCCGTTGCGATATGGGCAGCATCAGTAGTTTTCAGGGCATAGGCGCTTGATTGACCACAGACAAGAATTTTGAGATCAGGTATGCTAGTTAGTTTAGTCAGAATTGGTTGAATGGCACCGTTTTCAAAAGAACTTAAAGCATACACTTTGTTAGCATCGCGAATGTAGGCGCCGTTTTCAGCAACATAAATCGTATCAGGGAAAGCTTCAAAAAAGGAAGTCAGCTGAAAGTATTGATTACCACTTGCCACCACCCACTGAATGCCTTGCGCTTGCATTTTTTTATGTAATGTCGCAAAAAGGTCGCGATCATAGGTCATGTCGTCTCTCAAAAAGGTGCCATCCATGTCTGTTGCTATTAATTTGAACATTGTTCTCTCCGTTAATGGTCAGTTAAGACTGCTTTGATTGTTGGCTTTCATCAGCCTGTTGCTGCCAGGTTAAGAACTCATCTTTTTGTTGTTGCCACTGGGCATGATCTTTATCAGTAATCCGCCGAATCATGCGAGCAGGATTGCCAGCAACGATGACATGATCAGGAACGTCTTTTGTGACCACCGATCCAGAACCGATAACAACATCGCTGCCGATGGTCACACCTGGATTAATAATGACGCCGCCGCCAATCCAGACATCATCGCCAATTTTGATAGGCTTACCATATTCTAAATCTTCACCACGGATAGCGGCATCAATTGGGTGGCCGGCTGTAAATAAACTCACTTTAGGCGCTAAATAAACCCGGTTGCCAATGGTAATTGGCGCGGTATCCAAGAAAACACAATCTGTGTTGGCATAAAAATGATCACCGATTGACGTGTGAGCACCGTAGTCAACGTAGAAAGGAGGCTCAATGTAGTTATTGTCTCCAAATGCATGAAATAATTGTTTTAAAACTGCAGCTCGTTCTGCTTTTTTATCAGGGGCTAAATGATTAAACTGCCAGACGAGATCACTGCCTCGCTGACTCTCAACGCTGATCTCTGGATCGTTTGCTTTATACAGTTTGCCACCAAGCATTCTTTGCTTCATTGATTCCATATTGGTTAGAGCCTCCATACTTAAGATAAGCTCATTGTACCGAATCTTGGCTGTCATGACCAAACTAGAGTCGTTATGGGCCGATTTTTAATTGGGATTGTGCGTGCATCATCATAACGCGCTCACAAAAAAGCCGATGCAACAGGCGCTTGCATCGGGGCTTGGTTAACCAGTAACTGAAACACGGGTTGGTTGATGTTCGATAATCGGCATCCATTGACTCACAATGGTTTCGGGGCTAAAGTGACTGGCACGTTCGAGACTTTGATGGGCATAATGATGCCGTAATGCTGGCTGTGACATCATCTTTTTGAGATTATCAACGAAATCAGGGACGTCTTGTGCCTTTGTGAGTATACCGTAGTCATTGTTGCCAAGATATTCGCGTGAGCCAGTATTTTCCATTGCTACGATAGGTAAGCCAGAAGCCATGGCTTCACCGATAACTAACGGCATACCTTCCCAACGAGAGGTCGATACGAAGATTGAAGCATTACGATAATGATCGCGTAAGGCTTGGTCTTTCAGTGGGCCTTGGTAGATTAACTTGTCGGCCACATGGAAATAGTCAATCAAATCGTAGAAATTTTTCATATCTTCATCAGTGCCTGAGCCGGCAATCGCAATTTGCCAGTCATCTGGTAAAGATGCGGCGGCTTCGAGTAAGAAGTCGATACCTTTGTGGGCAATTGCGATTCGTCCAGTGAAGGCGATCCGGTGTGCGTCGAGATTTGCCTCACCAGTGGGGTTAAGGGTGAGGGGATTGTAAATTTTAACCGTGTTCGGATTGAAACGCTTGTAAGAATTTAGGTCACTTTCAGTGAGGGTGACCAAGGTATCAACAGCTTGCAAGCCGCCTTCAAACTCAGCTTGCATTTGAACATAGTAATCTTCCATGTACGTTGCGTAGTTATTGTGCATCCAGCCAATCAGATTGACATCTGGTAATGCCTGCTTGATGAGCGGTGCGAAGCTGGTCGTCAAACCAGCAGGCAAAATCACAGCCTGAAAATGCTGGTCACGAATCGTCATAATCAAGTCATTGATTTGATCACGATAATGTGTATATGGGTCGCTCCCAAAGAAGTTAAGCAACTTGGGATCTGTCGGACGCGGGGCAATAAGCAGCGGGGCGTCCAATTCAAAATATGCAGGGGCATCTGCTAAACTATAGAAACTGACATCATAGTGTTTAACGAGATCATTTCCTAAAACAGTTGATGCGCGTTTAACACCGTCCATGACGATGTTTTCAAGTACGATCATAACTTTCATAAGTGTTCGCCGCTAAAGTCAGCGGCTCCCCCCTTTCTTCTGAGTACGTCACGATCTAACTGCAGAGTCCAGTCGAAAAGGCACGGCTGCTAAAAGAATAGCAGCAGGGGCCAAACAATTTCTAAGGTCTACTCAGAAACTGTTTGTATTATCATACTCGCTTTTTATTAGTAAGTGCAAGGATTTTCTGTTAAATGTTGGTATAGCAAGGTTCTCACAGGGTAGACGAGCCGGAAAAGAATGAATTGTGACATTTCCATGAATAATAGGTGTTATGTTTCATGTGAAACCTTCAGGCGGTGCTTATGACAATGAATAGGGATGAATAATTTAACGAGAATTTCTAGGAAAGTAAGGAAAACTTTTTTGGAAATAGTACCGGCATTAGTGGTATGTAAAAACCGAGTATTTTTGTTAAACACTCAAAAAACACAGCAGAAATGCTGCTGTGTTTCATGTGGAACGATTATTGCGTAAAGTTAATTTTGTTTCACGTGGAATTTGCGTCGTGCGTATTGGGCTAGCTGCGTGCTCAAGGATTTTAGGGATGTTGTGAGCGGATCAGGATGAATTGCGACATGTCCAAATGTCCAAGCTTCGTAGGCATGCGTGAGCGTGGTGAAGTGTCGTTGATCGCCTAATCGTGTATCAATGCGGTGTGCATAGACTGTCAATGGTTGACTTGACTGGCGTCGTGTCACGCGCCGTAATGACCAAAGTAACAAACGATAACGGCGGGGAAAGTTTCTCTGTGTCAAATTGAAACTAATGGTGAACGCCACCAGCGCTGGTAGTTGCCAGATTAAGACAATGCATAAAGTCAAGACGACAGTCAAAACGATGATAGCTGTCCAATGAAAGCTGCCGAGAGACGATCGAGAAGACGGTTTCGGTTGAGTAGATGAGGCGCTCACAATGGAACGCGATTCTGACGAAGATACTGCTGAGCTGACTGCTGAACTGCTGGCTGATTGTGAGGCTGTATTGCTTGCCGCGGAAGGCATTACAGGATCATCAGGGGTGGCCGGATTGCTGAATCCTGGTGTTGGTTCGAAGGGAACCCAGCCTAAATTGTTGAAATAAATTTCCGGCCAAGAGTGTGCATTGCTATTGCGAATGATGTATTGTTTGTTCGCGCCACTTCCGCCTTCAAAAGTGCCAGTATTAAATCCTTTTGCCCATCGTGCTGGCAGGTTAATGCTGCGGCATAGGACAACCATAGCACTGGAAAAATTATCACAGTAACCAATAGGTGAATCGAACAGAAAGTAATCAACGTAGTCACGATTTGCCGGTGTTTGCTGTGCATCTGTTTTTGAATAGGTGAAGCGCGGATCTGAGCGCAAGTAAGTTTGAATGGCGATGACTTTTTCATAAGGCGTTTTGGCATCAGCTGTGATTCTTTTTGCCAGTGTTCTAACTCGTTGCGGTAGTGAACTAGGAAGCCGTAAATAACTAGATGAAATTAACTGAGTTGAACTCGTAGCAGTTTCGAGTTGCGTATCGGTAAACTGTTTTTGCTGCACCTGAATATCGAGGCGTTCGAAGCGTTGATCATCGCTCGCAGTTATCCTTTGTGTGGCTGAGTTAAGCAAAAAATCGGTCGTGGGGTCTGGTTTACCGCCAGTAAAAGTTAATTGCCCATACGGTAATGGCAAAAAGGTTTTACCGCCGTTAAAAACTAGTTTCACTGACGTTGCTTGACCATAATCGACTCGAGCCGATGGATCACGCATAATAGCACCGTCTAAAGGAGCAGCTTGCGTCTGAAATGTAGATGGTCGCCAACCCGTTCCTGTATAAAATGAGTCAACCTCGACGCGATAATAATGAGCTTCACGACTGGTGGCGGTGAATACTGGTGTGGGATCATCATATACCGGACCGCCTAAAACACGACTGTTTTCGGTGAATCCTGTGCGGCCTGAGCCGTTAGCGTAAGCTTCAAGGCTGGCATAGAAGCCTCGCTGATTGAGTCGTTCGCGCGCAGGAACAGAGATATTAGTTAACCAGTCATTCAACGGAGTGCTGGTGCTGAGCCACATGAGTCCAAGGGTTAAGCCAACAATACTAAGACTGCCAATTAAAAACGCTCGCCAGCGGGTGTGATAAAGGTGCAAAACAGCCAACAACCCGGTAACAACAGCGAGCTGGAAAAATTGTGTCGTCAGGTCGCTGCCATTGAAAACATGTACAGCAAGTAAATAACTGAGTACAATGGCCACTGCGCCAGGATAAAGTTGGAGAACAACGGTTATTAATAGTAGAAAGGCGACAAGAGCTACAATCAACGTCATGCTGAGGGTCGCAGGGACATCCACGCCACCAACTTGCAAAAACCGCCTAGTCGCGGTATTGAAGGTTTGGACATAAGTGTTAAACCAGGTAAGACCAAAATGCTGTTTAAGCGGCAGTATTGCCCAAAGGCCAACGATCATGCTCAAGAAAGCAGTGGTTAGCCAAATTGGCCAAGCCCGTGGCCATAATGCGGCAAGATAACTAATTAAGCTGATGATGACAACATAGCCTGCGAGTTCACGAGGATGTGCTATCGGATTAATCACCGAGAAAGGCTGTACAAAAAGTGCCAATAACCACCATGTCAGCAAAATGGTAAGGAGACGTTGTAGCCATTTAGGCATGGTCATCACCTCCAGACAAGTCGACTAGTGTTGTAGCAGCCGGAGCCAGTGCATGTGTGAAAGGCACTGCGGCCTGTGTATCAGCAGTTAAAATAAGATAGGCGCGATGCTGATGTTGTGGGGTGGTCAAAGCAGCTAAAGAATCAGGCGTGGCGGTACCGTCAGGCTCAAAGTTGGCTAGCGATGTGTTTTGCCGTCCTTGTATGACGGAGGTTAACCGACTGTCTAGCAGATAGCCGTTCCCGCTGAAGATGCCTGTGTCCATGAGACTTGCGAATAAGCTCAAGGCAGGCTCGAGTGACAGCGTTGGTGTGATTAGCAACAGCAATGTCCAGCTGACCTGACCTTCATGCTCATCGTCATGAACAATCAGCGTATCGGCATGTGCACTGACTTTCCAAGCGATTTGTTGAATATTATCACCCGGGAAATAATCGCGGAAATTTTTAATGCGGTCACTGGGCAAGCCAGCGTCAGCAGCAGACATTTTTTGCGAAAAGTCATCTGCAATTCGTGCGGCAGCTTCTGGTCTGCGTGCGGGGCCAACAGTGATCGGTGTGGCTAAACGCAAGGGTAATGTTTTACGAAACCAGCCGAATAAATCAGTCACGGTGACGGTCATCGGTAACTGATCATAAATGCCGCGCTGTAAGGTTAAACTGATTTTGGCTGTCCGTTGTCCGATTGGCAAATGCCATGTATGTGTTTTGGCACTGTCAAGCAGAAAAAGATTAGGTAGCCATCTGCCATGAGTCAGCGTGAAAAGGCGCGTTACCGGTCTATCGGCGATCATGTCAGGATTATCTGCTGTGAAACGCAGTGTGTTTTTCAATGGCCACAATAGCGGTATCGCAAGTAGTAGTATCAGGATAGCAAAGTCACTGGCAAACCAGCTGGTAGATGAGTTAAATGCCACGCCAAAAACGATCAGCAGGCTGAGCACAAGCAAAATGCCAGCATTGATAAAAAAGTTGCGCCAGTTCATGTGCTCACCCCCGAATCGGAACGGCGGTGTTTTGCAGAATATCTGCTAAGATCGTTGCCGTCGAAAGTGTCGGATCCTTGGCAATGAGCCGATGACCAAAAACAGGATCGAGTAGCGTTTGAATATCGCTTGGATCAACGTAAGTACGTCCGTTAAGCGTAGCGAAGGCTTTGGCGGCAGTGACCAAGGCAATGCCACCACGCGGGCTGATACCTAGCCGAACACGGTTGTCGTGTCGGGTTGCCTGTACTAGCGCGAGAACGTAACTGGCGATTGCATCGCTGACCGTCACGTTAGCCACGAGTTTTTTGGCTTCAGCTAGTAACGATGCGTCTAGTCTAGGTGTTAATTGAGCAATCATCGTTTTACGATCAGGCGTTAGCAGCAAACTTTTTTCCGCGTCAGCATCTGGGTAGCCAAGTGAGAGGCGAAGCATGAACCGGTCCAACTGTGCTTCAGGGAGCGGGTAAGTCCCTGCATAATCAGTCGGGTTCTCAGTTGCCATGACAAAAAAGTCAGGGGCTAGCTGATAGGTATGACCATCCGTTGTAACCCGTCCTTCACCCATGGCTTCTAACAAGGCGGCTTGTGTTCGTGGCGTGGCGCGATTGATTTCATCTGCTAATAAAATACTGGTAAAAATAGGTCCTTTTTGAAATTCGAATTGATTAGTGGCCCGATTAAAGATTGATGTGCCAAGAACATCACTTGGCAGCATATCAGGTGTGAATTGAATGCGGGAAAATGGCACCGCTAAGGTTTTGGCCATCGCTTGAACGAGGGTGGTTTTTCCAACACCGGGAATATCCTCGAACAACACATGACCACCTGCAAGTAAGGCGGTGAAAGTCAATGTGATCGGCATAGATTTGCCCACCACAATCGTCGCTACTTGATCCCGTGCTGCATCAAAAATGGCTTGTGCTTCATTGACTTCCATCATGACACCTCCATGCCGTCATTATTCACGAAAAAAAGCTAAACAGCAAGCATGCGAACTGACGGCTGGCATGGCGAAAGATGTGAAACGCTGTTTATAGTTTATAAAGGCATTTATTCAGAGCGTCATTTCAATTTTAGTGCTAAGGCAGAACAAAAAAATAGGCGACGCCAAACGTCCCAGTTCGTGGCACGATGTTGGATTAAGTAACGGCTAGTGAGAACTGATGGACACTCAGCTTGGATAATAGGAGAAGGCCTGATTAGAAGAAAAATGATACATACCGCCAAACCCTCAAAATAGCCACCCTTTCCACCCTGGAGTATACTTACCCTAGCATCTGTTATTAGGAAAGAGGGGCAACCTATGAAGAAACGGCTTGGATACAATTTGAATGTTATTGGCCATTATCTATTGATCGGTTGGCTCATTTTCTTTGGTGTCACCATTTTTGTTGGTCTGGTGACATATCTGGTCATGGGCGCGAACCCCAACTTTGTTCGTGGTATTTTTACTGGCCTCTCTGGCAAGTTTGCTAATACTCACGACAGTCTCAGTGCATTTTGGGCCATTTTAGTGAATAACGAACGCGTTGCCTTTGGCCTCATGATCATTGGTATGATTCCGATTCCTTTTCTATACTGGATTTCGTATTATCTCACCTGTGCTTCTGTCGGCTTGGTGCTAGGCATTTATGCCGCTAAGCTGGGTATCGGTGGAGCTTTGGCAGCGTTTGTCTTAGGCATTTTGCCACATGGTATTCTGGAGATGAGTGCTTTGATTATCGGCGTCGCGCTCGCTGCTCAAGTCAACAAGGCCCTTCGCCAGTCAATCAAGCGTTTTTTTGCCGATCCATATTATCGAAAGTCGTCGTTAGATGCGAAGGCTATTGCATTACAGTATGTTTGCATCATCATTCCGATGATTGCCGTTGCTGCCTTAATCGAAGGCTTTGTGACGCCAGCGTTGCTGCGACTGCTTGTACATTGACCTAATTAGAAATAGGGCGCAAAAATAAACCCCGCATGCTGATTTTGCAAGCGGGGTTTTCATATGGCGTGGTGAGCTGGAGGTGACAATTGTTTCGCATGAAACAATTAAGCCCACTCCGAACGCAACAGCGAATAAGTATTCACATCTAAGAAGGTGCCGTCAGCTCGTTGATCGTCTTGACGCAAAGTGCCATCGAGATGAAAGCCGGCTTTTTCGGCAACGGCATTGCTCGCGCGGTTTGCCACAGCGGCATTGATGGTTAGCTTATTTAGGTCGTAATCGTGGAAGGCAATATCGGCCAATGCTTCAATGGATTTGTGCATAATGCCTTTGCCGCGTTCGGGAATGGTTAGCCAGTAACCAATGTCGGCTTTATGGCGAACCAAGGTGTCGATCGTGTTCAAACTGATCATGCCAACTGGAGCATCGGCTTGATAAATGGTCAGATGCAAGGCAGTCCTTGCACCAAAAAGCTTCAGTGTTGTATTTAAAAAGTTGATTTCGTCGTCGGCAGTCAGTGTCGTTGCGACCCAAGGCAAGTAGGCAGCCAACGAATCGCGGCTAGTCTCAATTTGTTCGAATAAAAGGGGACCGTCGATTTCCGGTCGCGGTAGGGAAAGTTTCAAATCATAGTCGATTAGGTAGCTAAACATAAGGTCACCACATTTTTCTTTAAGTTTCTCTTAGTATAAAGCAATCTTGCTTTTCTTGCGCGTAGACAACCTTTAGAAAAATCGGTACACTTGTAAGCTGTGAATGGGAGCTGGGTTTACAGGTCTCAAAACACATGAATTGAAGTAGCATGCGTCATTAGCAATTTTTGAAAGAAACAGGAACTAAATGAGAAAGATGGTGTTTTCATGAGACGAGTTTGGAAGTGGTGCGTTGCTGGGGTCATGGCGTTGATGCTGGCGGTCGTGCTAGGCTCACCGGTGTCAACGCAGGCGGCCGAGAAAACTTATGTGATCGGCACAGATGTCACGTATGCCCCGTTTGAGTTTGCGGATAAAAATAATCAGTATGTCGGGATCGATATTGACCTGATGCAGGCAATTGCAAAGGCCGAGGGTTTCAAGGTTGATATCAAACCTTTGGGGTTCAATGCAGCTGTGCAGGCCTTGGAAGCTAATCAGATTGATGGTGTCATTGCTGGTATGCAGATTACTCCTGAGCGGCAGCAAAAGTTTGCCATGAGTGAGCCTTATTACAAAACGGCGGTTGCCATGGCCGTGGGGCAAAATAGCGAAGTCAAAAGTTTGAAGGATTTACGCGGCAAACGTGTGGCCTTGAAAACTGGGACGGCAGCCGCAGACTATGCTTTAAGTTTGAAGGCAAAGTATGGTTTTACCACGGTGACCTTCGATGATTCCAACAATATGTATCAGGATGTCATCACTGGCAATTCGGTCGCTTGTTTTGATGATAAACCGGTTCTGCAATATGCCATCGCCACAGGGTTGAAGCTCAAGCTGGCTGGTCCAGAAAGTAAGGCCAGTTATTACGGTTTTGCAACACAAAAGGATCGTAGCGATCATCTTGATCAACGATTCAATGCCGGACTCAAAAAGGTCAAAGCTGACGGTACATATGCCAAAATCGTTGCCAAGTATTTAGGCAATGGCACACAAGCCGCCCAAAAACAAACCAGTGCCAAGACTCAAGATAGTGATCGCAGTTTTCTCGGATTATTGCGCGAAAACTGGGGAACCTTGATGGGTGGCTTGAAAGAAACCATGATTGTGACGATTGTCGCGATCTTCTTCGCAACCGTTGTCGGGATTCTTGTGGGCTTGCTTGGCGTTTTGCCAAATCAGTTTGCTCGCGGTGTAGCCACGACATTTATCTACATTTTCCGCGGATTGCCGCTGCTGGTATTGGCCTTATTCATTTACACAGGCGTGCCAAGTCTAATCGGTTCAAAAATTCCGGCATTCGTGGCTGGGATCATCACCTTGACCTTAAACGAAGGTGCGTACACCGCGGCCTTCGTCAAAGGAGGGATTCAGGCGGTTGATGACGGTCAAATGGAAGCCGCACGCAGTCTGGGATTGCCTTTTGGAAAAGCGATGCGGCGCGTGATTTTGCCACAAGGGATCAAAATTATGATTCCGAGCTTCATCAACCAATTCATTATTACCCTTAAAGATACGTCCATTCTCTCAATCATTGGTATTCTTGAATTGACCCAAACTGGGAAAATTATCATTGCGCGCAACATGGAAGGCTTTAAGATTTGGACCATGGTTGCTTTGATTTACTTGATCATTATTACGCTATTAACTTGGCTCAGTAATTGGGTTCAACGGCGTATGGAGGCCTAGACCGTTGGCGTAAAATAATGTGACAAATGTCAATTAATCTAACATCAGGACTGGACAGCGACTGTTGCTTTCCGCTAGCATAAAAAGTAGTTTTTTTAATTAAGGTCGCTTAAGTCAGCCTGATCGTGGGCAGAAAGCGCATTTGTTGCAAGCTAAACGAGTTTGCAATCGGATATCATAGAAAGCGTGGTGTTAGGGTTGAAACGAAAATGGCTGCTAGGGCTGCTAATCGCCCTGCCTTTAATGCTGGGAGCTTTATTACCCGGCAAGTCAGTGGCAGCGGCACAAAAAACATATACAATCGGGACGGATGTGACCTTTGCACCGTTTGAGTTTGCGAACCAGGATAACAAGTACGTCGGTATTGACCTTGATCTCATTAAGGCAATTGCCAAAACGGAAGGTTTTAAAGTTGAGATCAAGCCGCTGGGATTCAATGCGGCGGTTCAAGCACTTGAAGCTAAGCAAATCGATGGTGTCATTGCTGGCATGTCGATTACACCTGAGCGGCAACAAAAGTTTTTGATGAGTGATCCTTACTACAAATCAGGCGTGGTCATGGCGGTGGCAAAAAAAGGGACTATCAAGTCGCTAAAGGATTTGCGCGGTAAGCGAGTTGCGGTTAAAACCGGGACTGATTCTGCGGATTATGCCAACAGTATTAAAGACAAATACGGTTTTTCAACGGTGACATTTGATGATTCGAACAATATGTATCAGGACGTCATCACAGGTAATTCAGCTGCTTGTTTTGAAGATCAACCGGTGATGCAGTACGGAATCAACAATGGCATGGCCTTGAAAATTATCGGTAAGCCAGCCCGTGAAGGTTCATACGGCTTTGCAGCTTCGAAGAATAATCGGGCGCTCATCACGAAGTTTAACGCTGGTTTGAAGAAACTTCGGGCAAACGGCCAATACGATAAGATCATTGAACGTTATCTTGGCAACGGCAGTGCAAAGTCCCAAAAAACTGCCGCTGGCAATGCGCAAACAACTGATCGTTCTTTCTTCGGTTTGTTGAAGGCTAACTGGGGCACCTTAATGAGCGGCCTGGAAGAGACAATGGTTCTCACGGTTGTCGCCATTTTCTTCGCTACCTTGGTTGGGATTCTTGTTGGATTGTTAGGCGTCTTGCCAAATAAATTTGCACAAGGGGTCGCGACGACCTTCATTTACATTTTCCGCGGTCTTCCACTGATGGTTTTGGCTCTGTTTATCTATACCGGGGTGCCAAGCCTGATTGGATCAAAAGTACCAGCATTCATTGCTGGGATCGTAACTTTGACCTTGAACGAAGGGGCGTACACAGCGGCCTTCGTCAAGGGCGGTATTCAGGCGGTTGATCCGGGCCAGATGGAAGCGGCGCGAAGTCTAGGTCTGCCATTTGGTAAAGCGATGCGGAAGGTTATTTTGCCGCAAGGAATCAAAATCATGATTCCAAGTTTCATCAACCAATTTATTATTACATTGAAGGATACCTCAATCCTGTCGATCATCGGCTTGCTGGAACTGACCCAAACCGGGAAGATCATCATTGCCCGCAACATGGAAGGGTTCAAGATCTGGACGATGGTCGCCTTGATTTACTTGATTATTATTACGTTATTGACCTGGCTGAGTAACTGGGTTCAGAAGAAGGTGAAGGCATGAGCGATTATCGCGTTGAAATGAAAAATGTGCACAAGAGTTACGGTGACAATGATGTGGTCAAGGGTGTCAATCTGAATGTGGCGAACAATGAAGTGGTCGTTATGATCGGGGCATCCGGTGCGGGGAAAAGTACCGTCCTGCGCATGATCAACGGTCTTGAAACCGTCACAAGCGGTGAGATCTTGATTGATGGTGAAGATATTGCCCATAAAGGCACCAACATCAACAAAGTTCGTGAAAAAATCGGGATGGTGTTCCAGCATTTTAATCTGTTCCCGAACATGTCAGTGATGGGTAATGTGACCTTGGCGCCAACCGAGCTGGGAATCGCCAGCAAGGAGGAAGCCATCAAGCAGGCAAAAGCCATGTTGGAAGTTGTTGGTTTGACGGACAAGGCAGATGCGATGCCAGCTCAGCTTTCTGGTGGGCAACAGCAACGTGTCGCGATTGCGCGGGCGTTGGCGATGCATCCTGATATCATGCTGTTTGATGAACCGACCAGTGCGTTGGATCCAGAAATGGTCGGCGATGTGCTAGGTGTTATGCGGCGGCTGGCCAAGCAAGGCATGACGATGGTCATCGTGACTCATGAAATGGGCTTCGCCAAAGAAGTGGCTGATCGGGTTGTCTTCTTTGACAATGGCACTATCCTTGAACAAGGCACGCCTGAAGACATTTTCGAGCATCCAAAGGAAGAACGGACCAAGAGCTTCCTGAACAAGGTGCTGAACGCTTAAATATTGATTTTTAGAAGATAGCAAAACGGCCAATCCATCAACTAGTGGGTTGGCCGTTTTGCTGTTTTAATTTCCTGGGAAATAGTTTTCGTTTCGAAAATACATAGCGAAGCGATTTATTCAGCTAAGCCATGATCGAGAATTTGATTCATCACTGCGGCCACACTGCCAGCGTAACCCATGCCGAACTTATCAAGATGAACCATCAGATAATACAGCCGGTAAAAGTCAAGGCGGAAGTGATAACCAGCATCAAGTGGGTAGACTTCTTGATAGCCAGTGTAAAAGTCTTGGGTGAATCCGCCAAAAACTGTCGTTACCCCGATATCGAGTTCGCGATCACCATATACTGCTGCAGGATCAATCAGAGCTGGCTGACCATCGGCAGTAAACATGTAGTTGCCACCCCATAAGTCACCGTGCAGCAGGGAAGCATCGCTGTGATGATGGGCCAGTGTTTTGCTGATGATGGTGCGCACCTGTTGGAAGGTCGCTTCATCGTCGGCTTGCCACAGCCCCTTTTTAAGCAGGTGTGCGGCGAGTTTGTCCAAGCGTTGGTGAATGAATAGATCTGCCCATGAATCGGTCCAGGTGTTGGAAAATGAGACGCTGGTGCCCGCATAAGGGTAGTCAAAGCCGAATCGGCCATTTGGTTCATAATGTTGATGCAAATGCGCGACTAATCGCCCTAAATCGCGTTGCGACCCATTGCCGCTGGTAAGGAAACTGAGTAGCAGAAAACCATCGCCTGCAATTTGACCATTAGCAATGACACGCGGTGCTAAGATTTGTGCCTCGTCAAATGCTTTTAAGCCAGCTATTTCGCCAGCATAAAAGTCAGCAGGATAACCCGGTTGAACCAGCAAAAAGTAAGGTTTTGTCGCCGTATCGATCCGGTATGCCTGATTGACGTCACCGCCACCAACCGGGGTGACTTGCGTGATGGCGGTCAGCGGTAATTGTTTGATCCAAGATGAAGTCAGCATATTATTCCTCCTCATGAACGCGATCTCCAGCGTAGTTCCCCGCGCTGGAGATCGCTCGCCCCCACCTTAGAACAGCCAGGTGCGTGATTGCAACGGGTCAGTCGTTTAACAGGTGATAAATAAATCGTTGCGGATCATCTAAAAAGTGACGTAGAAAAGCGACATGTTCGATTTGATCATATTGAGTGGATGCTAGTGTGTCACCCAACGCCAGTAGTTGCGCATTCGGATAGGCCATGAGAATCGGCGAATGTGTACTAATGATAAACTGCGAGCCATTTTCTACCGCATCATGTAGTAAGGCTAATAGACTGAGCTGATTTTCCGGCGTGAGCGGTGATTCTGGTTCATCTAGCAGGTAAAGTGCATTTGGACGCAGTCGAGCACGAAATAAAGCAAGGAACGCCTGACCATGGGAAAGCTTGTCGAGATCAACTTGATAAAGATGGTGAATGGCACTGAGTGTATTGAGATAAGGCAAGCGTTCCAAACTATCGGGTGCCAGTTGCTCAAGCTGTGTCTGCGCGTATTTGATCCGGCCACGGGTTGCGCGAATGAATGAGATAAAATCATCTGCCCGAAAGAAAAAGCCTGCCTTCGTCCGATATTGCCAAGTCAACTTGAGGCAACGGGCTAAGGCACGGCTATTTTGATATTCCGGGTCCTCATCAAGGGAAGCCCCGCTCATGAGGATTGCATTGTAATTCGCAGCAATAGCATTCAGCAAAGTAGACTTGCCACTACCATTGTCGCCTGTCAAAATCGTGACGGGTTGCGACAATGTCAGGTCACGAAAGGAAGCTTGCCAAGGCAAGTTGAATGGATACGCGGTTTTTGATTTTGGTGGGGTGTACTGGATACGATTAAGCAGCATGATTGTCTCCTTCTTGCGGCACTGATGGTAATGGCTGATACCAAGTCATAATCTGCTTGGCCAAATCAACAGCCATATAGCGGGAGTTGACTGTCTGATCGCTGTTGCCTTTGCGAATATGCACCTCTAAATGGGCAACGCCACGCGCCTTCATCCAGATAGATTGTTTGATCGTCATGGCCTGAATGTCTTTTTTACGGACAAAATAACGTTGCCTTGTCCACATTTCACCGACTTGAATGATAAGTTGCTTAGGTGGCGCAATAGCAATGGCGGCTGTGGTTGCCGCATATTGACCTTGCAACGCCATGACGACTTTGGCCAAGGGACCACAAACCAAACACAGGCCAGCCAGTACCAGCCACAGCCACCAACTGACGTGCAACCAAAACACACTTGCGAGCACAACCGGCAACACCAATAGTGTCAGATGGCCTAGGACCATGTTGCGCATGTAGTACCAGCGGTTGCTAACTGGAATTGGCTGTAGTTTCGGTGATGTTTCCGGCAGCCAGCTGACGAATGCCCGCATGCTGCTGAGTGCTTGCCGTTCTGGGATAACCGGCATCAAGACCAGATCATTATTTTGCTGGTCATCAGCGGCGCTTGAGGCTAATAACGCCTGAACGGTGCTAAGATGCAGCCATTGCCGCAAAATGCTCTGCTTAAAGCGAACCGCCTGCAAGCGTGACAGTCGGGCACTGACCGTATTGGTTTGAAAAAAGCCGCGGCTGGTTCGTAGTTCGTCACCGGTTCGGTCCAAAGTGAAGTGGTAGTATTTTTGAATAATATTCAAATAGGAGATCAGGAAACCTAGAATGAGAATAATAAGTGTCAGACCGATAATAAGGTAAACCGCTAAGCCAGTGATGGCATGCTCAGCATTCTTGTACCAGCTATCTGGCAGGTATTCTTGAGCTTTTTGTGTTAACCAAAGAATCCCGGAAATGATGGGGATGAAGCCTAGTGAAGTGAGCGCGTATTGATTAAGATCATGGCCGTTGATTTTATAGGCCGCATCTGCCACAGGCGCGGCTGGTGCGGCGGTGGTGCTTGTTTGATCGGGTGCAGCAGGGATAGCCTGATTATCAGTCGCATCAGGTGTCACTGGCTGAACGTTTCCTTGACGGTAGCGGTTGATGGTATCAGCTACGGCTACTGGCACGGCCGAGAGCATTCCTTCGGCTTTTTTAGATTCTTTGCCAGCTGTTTCGATGGCAACCTGTTCGAGACCGAGTGGCTTTAGAAAAAACCATTGTTGCCGTTGTACCGTCTGAATACGGTCATAAGGGATGTGATTGACTTTACGAATCAACACACCACTGTTGATGGTCAGACCGTTCGGGGCAACAAGATAGGTAAATCGCAAATAATGCAGGATTGACCAGATGAGGGTGAGTACCAAAACGCCAACAATTAGGCCGCCCCACAATAGAAATTGATTGAAGCTCATGTCTGCGCGCAGTATTGAAAGCCCTCCGCCAACAAATAACGGCCACCACGAAATAAAGCCTCTGATCCAAATAATTAGTAGCGCGACAGGCGCGAGTCGTTGCGGTTGGTCAGTCTTCATCGCGCGCCTCCTGAGCCAATTGGAGGATTTGATTGCGCAATTGGTCGGCCACTGGCCGCGTCACACCATCAATCACGTGAGCGGTGCTGGCGGTTTCGATGTTGACTTGTTGCAGTGTCTGCCACTGAAGTAAAGGACCGGCTTCTAACGTGACATTTTGAATTCGCGAAATCGGAATGGCTTCATTTTTTCGGAAGAAAAAGCCTTTTTGCAAGAAAACCGCGGTTGGCGTGATGTTGTAGCGCCAAAAACGATAGCGATACGGCACAAGTGCTAATCGGAACAGCAGTTGAATAATCGCAATGCCAATAAGACCCAACCCAAGCCAAAAGGACCAATGCCAGAAAAACCAAGCGGCAATGAGTCCCAAACCGATGATCATGAGCACTAGCGCCCACAACGCCGCACTTGCCCGCCAAATTCGTTGAATGGTTGCTGGTAGCGCTTGTCCCGTTTGTTCCATTTCCTCGCCTCCGTTTTCGTCAGAATAGCAGAAAATAGACCTAAGTGAAACTGTTACAACAAGAATCAGGCAAGATTTTTCACTAAAGAAGGGATTCCGCAGGCACATAAAAAGCGCGTCATCTTCGCCGGGATAAGACACCGGTAAAAATGGCAGCGCTATTATGATAAAATAAACAAACCTAAACCATTGGTGCGTAAATCAACTCGATCAACTGCTTTTTCATCGCAATATTGACGCCGGTGATCGGCTGCTCAAGAATTTTTTGATATTCTTCAAGGACATCATAGGGCAGCGGGGTGAGCAGATTGAGGTCATCAATCACATCGCTGACCCGATCGGTTGTGCTAAGGTCAACGAAAATGTCAATTTTGTTCAAGCAGTCAGCCAATAAGTCGGTCATGCCGGCATCAGGCTTGCCGCTTTGATCAGTGATGACAACTTGCAGGTGATTGACTGGCTCATGATCGATTTGAATAAACTTTAAAGCCGAATAAATATTCATGGCACACCTCGTCCTAGCTGAATAAAATCACATCGGGTTAAATTCAGTTTAACCCAATTTTAGGCATTTGGTGAAATTTTTACAAGAGAGTTGTATCTTGATCGGTCGGGCGCCATAATATTGGTGACAAGGATTATTTTACTTTTGGGGGCAAAATATGGAGCTTAATGTATCTGCTGTGGCCGCCTCACGATTGGCGCCGATGTTACATGCTGATAAGGCGCTAATCCTTGATATTAATGACGCTATTGGTCCTTATTCACGGCCATCAAAAACATCAGGACAGGCGAAATTCAATTTATTGATTCTACCGCGTACCAATGTACCCGATGTGTATGATGCACACCTTGATTCGCCGGTGGGGCCGGTATTGATCAAAAGTTATACGAGTGGGTTTTTTAAAGCAGAAACAGAATTAACAGTCAGCGGTGATCACTTTGCTATTGTTCCCGGTGAACCGCAACTTGATCCCAATGTCCGGTTGAAGTTTGTATAACTCAACCGTCTTTTTCTGTTATGATAACCCCAAGGATTGTGATGACTTGTCACAGTTAGAGGGGGAATATCTATGGATCGTACTTCTTTAAAAGATCAGGCCAAGGCTGAGCTGAATCCCAACTTTAGCTATTATTTACGGATTAGTTTACCGGCATTATTATTGACAGCCTTTGTGGCGCTGGTGCCATTCCCGCTTAATGAAAATATGCATCGAGCTGGTATCCGTGTCGTGGCTCATGGCAGCCGGCGGATGATGACAAATGGTTATTGGAACAACATCGCAATGTGGCAGACAGCAGTGACATTTATCGGTTTGCTGACAGCGCTGCTCATGATCGGTGTCAGCTTCGCCATGATTGACGGGTTGCGCGGTCGATCTGATCACCGGTTTAGCTGGACGCAGATGTTCAAAATTTTTGAACGTGGCGAATATTTTCTCGGCAGCTTGCTGATTGGTTTGCTGCAAGTCGTTTGGGTCAGCCTGTGGATGTTGTTATTGGTTGTTCCCGGGATTGTCAAAGGATTGGCTTATTCACAAGCCCAGTTGATTTATCGTGATGCCATTGATGCTGGCCAGCCAATTGGCTATACCGAGGCTGTCACGCGCAGCCGTCAATTGATGTACGGCCATAAGTGGGAGTTCTTCGTTTTGCTCCTCAGTTTCCTAGGTTGGTGGTTGTTGGAAATGATCACGTTTGGCTTAGCGTCAATTTGGGTCATACCATATCGCACGATGACACTGGCTAATTTCTATCTAAAATTGACCGAAGAACAAGCCTGACATCATCCCATAGCTTCATGCTAAAAAAGAAGGCATACGCTTTCTTTTTTTTGACTTTAGTTCCCCTTGATCCGGTAAGTATTGGTATACTATTCGTGGTTGACGACAACGCACTTATATCCGAATAGGGATAGGTCAAGTTGTCTCTGTTCACGACAAACCGCGATAATGGAGGGAAAATGATGAAGAGACGTTGGTTGCTTGGGTTTGCAACAGTGTTGATGGCAGTCCTGCTGGTTGCTTGCGGTAGCGGCAGTTCAGCGCAAAAGAGTACGAAGGGGCCAGTGACGATTACATTCTGGCACCGCATGACAGGAAATTATAACAAGGCGCTTGAAGGTTATATCAAGACGTTCAACAGCAGTCAAAAGCAGTACAAAGTTGTTGCTACTTCGCAAGGGTCTTATGATAACCTACAAAAAAAGTATCTGGCTTCAGCGAAATCTCGCACGTTGCCAACCATTGGGCAGGTAACTGATACGATCATTCCTGAATACGTGCATGACGGGATGTTAGTTAACATTGACAGTCAGGTGAAGTCACAATTTTCCGCAAATGAGCTCAAAGCCATTTATCCGGGCATTGCGACAAACTTGAAGTATGAAGGTAAATATTACCAAATTCCATTTGCCACTGGGACACGATTGATGTTCTATAACAAGGATATTTTGGATAAGTACCATCTCAGCGTGCCCAAGACTTGGGAAGAACTGACTAAAATGAGTCAGCAGCTCAAAGACGACGGCATTACTGGGGTCGCATTCAACAAAAGTTATGATTTTGAATTTGAAACCTTGGCCTATGATGCTGGTAATCGCCTGATCACGCCGAAGTATCAGGCAAAAATTGACACACCGGCCAGCATTAAGGCTATGGCCGCCATTACGACCATGTTAAAAGATAAGACGGCGGTCACTGCCGGCTTGGACAATTATTTTAACGTGCCATTTGTTCAAGGTAAAATTTTTGCCGGGTTTGGCTCTAGTGCGACTATCCAGCAAATTGCAGCAACAGCGCCGAAGTCCATGCACTGGGGAACCGCTGTGATGCCAAGCTTTGCTGGCAAGGCCAGTTCTGTACTGGGCAACAATGGGATTTCCGTTTTCAAAGGCGCTTCAGCTGATCAGATTAAAGGTGCGGTTACCTTCATGAAATTCCTGATGAGCACCAAGATTCAAACGCAATGGGCTAAGGCTAGCGGTTATGTGCCGGTTGTGAAGACCGCAACCCAGTCTAGCGCGTATCAAGCCTACTTGAAAGAGAATCCGACCTATCAGGCAGCAGTGGATGCTTATGACGATGCGTTTTCCTCAACGCCATTTATTGGTTACAATACGTACCGCAATAACTTGCTTGATGCTGTGGACCAAACCGTTTCGAAAAATGCTGAGCCCAAAACAGTGCTGACGAATTTGCAGAAGCAAGCTGATACGATTTTGAAAGATAATAAGTAAGACTCATTAGAAAGCAGGTCACCGCATGACGACATTCAAACGCATTTTAAAACGAACGCTGATGTACACGTTGCTGGTTTTAGGGCTGGCTATTCTCATGACATTTGGCTACGTCGGCTATCGGGATGTCACAGGCGGTAAGGGCTACTTGGCCATGCGTTATTTGATTTTGACACTAGAATCGGTCGTTGGCGGCTTTTTCCTGTTTCTTATTGTGGTGAGCTTGGATACGTGGAGCGAACACCGCAAGCAGAAGCGTGAACAGCAGTCAAAAAAGTAAAATCGTTGTAAAAGGGACTTGGTTAAAAGTTCTTTGCCGTGCCAAACTCCGCAATCTCCGGCCAGCTGGGGTGGCGACGCGTAGCTAGAGCGGAGACGGCGCTTCGAGCCCGCAAAGCCCGCGGTCTCGAAGTCGCCTAACAACATCAGCGACAAAGCCCGGTCGCTGTGTTGTTTGCACGGCTGAGCCCCATCTGGCCTACGATTGCTTCGCCTTGGCACTACGGTCTTTAAAATCGCAGTAAAATAATCCACGAGAAACTAAAAAGGAACAATTTTTCCCACAACAATCGGAAAATTGTTCCTTTTTATTCGTTTGACTGAGAATTATGTCTCAAGCTCTTGTTGCCCAAGAATCGAGCCATAGGTTTAGATTCGGTTCAAGTACCGTTTCAAGAACTCTTTTGTTTCAGGTTGCTGTGGATCGCCGAAGATCTGATCCGGTGTGCCTGCTTCGGCAATAACGCCATTGTTCATGAAGACGACCCGATCGGACACTTCGCGCGCGAAGGCCATTTCGTGGGTCACAATGATCATGGTTAAACCAGTATGTGCCAAAGCAGTCATCGTGTTTAAGACATCATCGACCATTTCCGGATCAAGTGCACTGGTTGGTTCGTCGAAGAGCAACACTTCTGGATCCATCGCCTCAGCCCGCGCGATGGCGACACGTTGTTCTTGACCGCCAGATAATTGGTCCGGTTTTGCAGCGATGAATGGATCCATCCCGACCTGCTTCAACAAGTCGAGGGCGTGCGCTTTAGCTGTGGCAGCGTCGCGCTTTAAAACCGTTTGTTGCGGAACCATCACATTTTGCAACACCGTCATGTTGTTGAACAGATTGAAACTCTGGAAGACCATCCCAACTTTGGCGCGATAAGTGCTTAGTTTCTCTTCATCGCTTAAAATACTTTTTCCGTGGAAAAGGATATCCCCGCCAGTTGGGGTTTCCAAAAGGTTGATATTTCGCAAAAGTGTTGATTTCCCAGAGCCGCTACGGCCAATGATCGAAACGACTTCACCGGCATTCACGTCCAGATTGATGTTGGTCAAAACTTCGTGATTGCCAAAGGCCTTTTTTAAATTTTTGACTTGGATTAAAGGTTCATTTGCCATGGATTAGCCCTCCTTTGCCGTACGAGTTTTCGGGGTTTCGACCTGCATCTGGTTGGTCATGACGTTGTAATCTTTTGGCCCGTCGAGATGTTTTTCAATTAATCGGAATAGGCGACTAATTGTGAAGGTCATGATGAGATAGATGGCGCTGACAATCAGATAGGTGTGGAAGAATTGGAAGCTTTGTCCGGCAATTGTCTCACCACTGAAGAACAATTCGGAGACAGAGATAACGGACAGAACGGACGTATCCTTGATGTTGACAATAAATTCATTGGTCACAGCTGGCAGTGAGTTGCGCACGGCTTGAGGCAAAATGACCTTCATCATGGTTTGCAGATGGGTCATTCCCAGAGCGTTGGCAGCCTCGAATTGACCTTCGTCAACCGAGATAATCCCACCACGGATAATTTCGGAAATATAGGCCCCAGTGTTGATCGAAACAATCAATAAGGCAGCGGTGGTCCGGTCCATGTTCAAATGCCAAGCTTGCGCGGCACCATAATATAGGACCGCGGCCTGAACAATCATTGGCGTGCCACGGAAAACTTCGATGTACAACGACAGCAGCCAGTTGATTACGGCGCGTAAGCCGCGCTGACCGAGTTTTTTCGGCTTAGGAGTTGTCCGGATAATCCCGACTAACAACCCGATGATAAAGCCGACGATTGTCCCAACAAGGGAAATCAGTAAGGTCATGCCTGTCCCGCGTAACAGCATTGGACCATATTGCTTCATAATCGCGATGAACCAGTTGCCATTGCTCTCAGTTGATGGCTGGTTATCGACAGCTTCATTCATCAGCTGTGCTCGTTCTTTACTTGAAATTGTGGCAAGTAGTTCATTGATCTTTGCTTTATTCGGATCATTCTTGCGCAAGCCAATCGCCAGATTCGTGTCACTGGCATCGGTTTTAAAACCCTGACCTTTTGCAAAATGGATATACATCAAGTTAGGATTAGCACGCTCTGCCGTGATCCCTTCAGGCACTTCGGAAACATAACCATCAATGGTTCCGGATTCCAAGGCCACACGCATAGCTGGAAAATCGTTCATAGCCGGTTCCTTGACGACACCCTTGATTTGATTGATCGCCTGATAATGATAGGTGCTGAGCTGGGCGGTGATTTTAGCACCCTTAAAATCCGCAATGCTCTTGGCTTTGGCATACTTGCTGTCTTTGCGAACAACCATCGTCAAGTTGGAGATGTAGTAGGGATTACTGAAATCGATGGTCTTGCGACGATCAGGTGTCGGTGACATGCCGGCGATGATGGCATCGATTTTGCCTGAAGTCAGAGCTGGTGGCAATCCGTCCCAAGATGTTTTGACGACGACTACCTTTTTGTGTAAGGCTTTGGCAACCTTCCGTGCAATCTGCACATCGTAGCCGTTAGCGTATTCCTGACTACCTTGAATCTTGACGGCGTTGTTAGCGCTGGTGGTTTGCGTCCAGTTGAATGGCGCATAGCCAGCCTCCATGCCGACTTTAAACGTGCCGCTATCACTAGCAGCATTGACCGGGGTGGCAGCAAAACTGCCTAGTAAGAGGCTCAAGGCGAACCCCAGCACGCCTAAACGTGCAACCCAATGCTTTTTCATAACTGACATTTCTCCCTTCTTGTAGTGGGAAATAGAGCTGGAAACAAAAAATCGACCTTATTGTGTTGTGATACCGCAATAAAGGTCGATTCCATCGATTTTAGTCATAAACCAGAATCATAGCGCCCCGAAGCGAGTGCTTCGACAGTCCATGGGTTATGCACCCATGGCCCAATGCGCACGATCCGAATATCGTGCAACATTTCGGCGGTGGCACTTACAACTGGTTCAACATGATACGGCACTCCCCAGTTTTCGTTGCCCACCGCAACCTCTATTTCTTGGTGGTGTATTTAAATGTCAAAATTGAGTTTAGCGGAGTCAGGGATGGATGTCAATTTATAATGGCAAAGCGTGAGCAAGTGCAGTTTCTACGTCTGCTCACACGTTTTAGATGGCACAGTAGAAGGATTCGCTCTTCTGATGCTTGTTGGGCACGCTTCGATAGTCTGAGCTGGTTTTGTGAAAATTCGGAGTAGCGACCGCCAAGGCTAAGGCGCTGGCATGGCCGCGTCCATTGAATTTTCGCTACTGCCTGATGTCTATCAGAAAAATGCGTAAAAAATTCTTGGGACTAGCACCCATGTTTAGGCAGCGTTTAAAAACAAAAATATTCAAATTTGAGGTGCAATAAGTAGTAAGATATTTTGAAAAAATGGCAAAACGTGTTAAGTTTGTCTAATAAAGTTCTCATAAAAGGGTCGGGTGCTGATGCCAGAAGAACATGTCAAAATCGGGGCATATTTGCGGGCTTTACGTCTCGAGGAAAATGATTCATTAGAAGAAATTGCAGCTGGGATTACGACAGCTGCAACTTTGTCGCGGTTTGAACGTGGGGAGACGCAACTGAGTGCGGCAGTTGTTTTAAAATTATTAACACGGTTTGATCAAGACGTTGAATCCATCCAACAAGGATACCGCGCCTTGAATCAGGATAACTTTTTCCAGCAGGTGAACCGGGCGACTGTTGCTGGGAAACCGGCGCTACTGGCATTGGCTAAGCGACAGTATCGGTTATGGCGGGAAACGGGGCTTATTTTTTACCGACTTAATCAGATTAACATCATGGCGCACAACGGGTTCAGTGACCCGAGTTTTCAAACAACACCAGCCATGAAGACTGACGTTATGCGTTACTTAAAACGAATTAAGCACTGGGGACTTTATGAGCTGGATCTTTTTGCGGCGACGTTGGTGCTTTTCGACAGTAAACAGTTGGTTAGTTTAGTGGCAGGGATGTTACTGGATATGCCAAAAACCGAGAGTCACCGGACGCGCGATCAATATTTGTGGGCGATTCTCACGAATAGCATTGCGTTACTGATCCATCGGCGTGAGTTTAGTGAAGCAGTTCGCTTGCTAACCATTGCGACCAGTATGCCAGTGCCGCCGGATGATCTCTATTCCCGATTGATGCTTCGGTATCAGCAGCAATTATTGGTGTACCATCGCGGTAAGCATCGAGCAGCAACGGCAGCGGTTGAGCAACTGTTAGCCAGTTTGCGGTTATTAGAGTCACCATTTTTTGCTCAATTGTTAACAACTAGTTGGCAGCGGTTTCTTAAGGAGGAGGGGGCTGCGAGATGACGATTGGTAGACAATTTAAGTTATTACGTAGGGAACGAGGACTGACTTTAAAAATGGCAGCGCATGGCATTTTATCGGTGTCAAGTTTGTCAAAGTTTGAAAATGGTACCTCACAGTTAGCTGCTGATCGTTTCTTTTTGTTGTTGGATCAGTTGAATTTAGATTGGGATGTGTTTGCAAAACCTCGTTCTAGGGATAAGCAACCTTTTTTACAACGTTATTTGGCGGCTGCGCGTCACGCTGACGTTCAGGAATTGGCCAGCATTTTACGTCAATTGCCACTCGCCAATGTTAATCAACGCCTGTTGTTGCATTTGACCTTACATAATGACGCGCCGGAACGCTTTTCAATTTTACCGCATGAGCAATCACAAGCGCAGTCATTGCTGATGACGACGGCTGACTGGTCGTTACTATTACGACTGATTGCCGTCCAATTGGCTAAAATTATTGGCCTGGATGAGCTGAGTCAATTGATAGCTGCTTTTTCAAATCAGATTCAACGTCCTAACACGCCGCAGGATCATTTTAATCTTGCTAACCGCACGTTTCTAGCGGCTGTGCTTCGCTATGTGGCAGCGGGTAAATTGACTGAGGCACGAAATGCTTTGAATCTTATCGGGCAAGCAACTGTTGGTGATCTAGGCATTGAGTTTCAGATTGCTTGTGTGAAACGATTACTTATGATTTATTCATCCGACAAAGTGGTGGCGTTACAAGGACGGCAAGAGTTTTTGCAATTAAAAAAAATGCTGGCGCAATTGGGGGCACCAGCATGGACGGCGACGTGGCTTCCTGCAATTGAACGGCTTGCAGCAGCAAAAGGGTGTAGCCAAGAAGCTTAAAGATCCGCGCCAGCAATCATGCAGGCAAAAATCGGTACTGAGAAAAGACACTTTCCAGTACCGATTTTTGACGCCATTAGTGAGAAGATTGCCAGAAGCGTGTCTTGCAAATGCTCAAAAGTTCCACGTGAAACTTCAACTGCCGATAAATAAGTTTAAAGGAAGAAAGCACTTTTTTCCGGATTGTTGACATTTTGATGAATAAATTCTAATGAATAACGCAACTGTTGTTCTTGTTTAGGCTGATCAAGGATGTGTGCCAAGCTAATAGCCTGATGGCACAACTCCCAGCCAATTTCAGGCTGATCGGCGATGACGTGATACCAACCGCGTAAAAAAAGTAACATAGCAGCGTTGGTCAAATCGTCACTGTCATGCAATAAAGTTTTGGCAGTATCGAGCGCTTTTTTCGCATCGGTGAGCTGCCGATCATTAATAAAAACGGAGAAGGCCGCAAAAAGTGTCCTGATTCGGATATTGCGGATTTGGTTAAAAGCACGATACTTTTCCGAGCGTTTGATGGCAAGTGGCAGTAAGTTTTGAATCGTGGCTGTCGGTAAGGCGACCATAAGATGGCGAAACCAATAGAGTTCAAAGTAGTTCCATGTTTCGACCGAATAAAGATAACTCACGACCGGCTTTGCCAAAGCCTGAAGCTGGGCCATAGCGTCAGCGACACTTTTGAATGGAGATGGTTGGTTTAATTGTTTAACCCGATCAATCATGGTTAGCCGAAAAAGTTGAATGCTGATCAGCTCGAAGCGGGTTTGGCGGTTGTGGTCTTGGGCATAACGAGCTTGCCATTCCTGCTCCTTTTTGAGGAAATAAGCATAGTCTGCTGGTGTCGGTTCCTGAGTTGAAAAGCGATCCTGATAGTCAAGCACTTCGACAAAGGCGCGATGCGTTAAGGTATTGTACACAAAATTAGGATCATTCGATGTCGGCACAACGCCGGATTGAAGATCACGGATAAAAACAAATTCTTCGACAGAGATATTAATGCGATACAGCAAATGGGTTAAACGCGAAAAGCTGATATTAGACTTGCCTTGCTCAAATTTACTGATAAAAGCAATCGAATTATGGTCGTCTGCCACTTGCGCTAAGGTTAGCTGATGATTATGTCGCAACTGCCGAAAAACCGCACCATCTGTGGCCTTTATTTTTTCTACCATAGTGGAATTTCACCTCAATCCGATTTTACCCTGCGTACACTCTAGATACAAATAAGCAGAGCGTGAACTGGCGCGTTTAGAAACCGGAACATAAGCGGGCGCAACCTTAAATGGCAGGGTTTTGGCCATTTAAGGTTGCGGTCCTTATGAGCAGGTTTCTGCGGCAGTAAACGCGTTTTAGTCAGAGCGTGAACTGGCGCGTTTAGAAACCGGAGCATAAGCGGGCGCAACCTTAAATGGCAGGGTTTTGGCCATTTAAGATTGCGGTCCTTATGAGCAGGTTTCTGCGGCAGTGAACGCGTTTTGAAAACTCATAGGCGTGTCTAGAAACCAGTAAGCACCTTGAGGAGGAAGATTGAGATGCATGAATATCTTACCAATCGCGGGTATCGTGCGATTTTAAATGCCAGTTTGTTAAGTGGTATTGGTGATAGCCTCTATAATATTGTGTTCATCATTTATGCCGCAACTATGCCATTCAAAAGTCTGGCGGTGACGTTAGCCGCCATGGCAACCAGCGTGCCGACCATGCTGTCGCTTTTAACTGGGAGTCTGGCAGATCGGACACATGCTAAAACTTGGCACATGGTGGCAACCCGTTTGGGACAAATGTTGTTGTTCCTAAGTTTAGCGGTCATGATTTTACTACCGGCCAGTTTTCCGCTATTTCTATCATTACTTTTAATCAATATTGTTTCCGATTCGTTAGGTCAGTACGGCAATGGTTTGACGCTACCGCTCCTGCATCGCTTGATTCCCGCAAAAGAGCTTAACACTGCCTTAAGTTTCCAAAGTGCAACGAGTTCAACTGTGCAACTGGTTTTTCAAGGGCTTGGAGCCAGTTTGATCGTGTTATTGAATCACAATTACGCACTTTTTGGCTTGCTCAATGCGTTGACCTTTTTACTAGCCGCTGTGACGCTTGTCTTCCGAAAAAAGCAATTGAAGCAAGCAGAACCGCCAGTGACAACGGGCAAGTCACAGCCAGTTATCGGTAACATCCGGGCAGTTCCTAAGTTTCTTGCTGGCAATCAATTCCTATTCGCGGTTATTCTCTTCGCGATGTTAGTCAATACGCTTGGCTCATCCGTTGACGGGTTGATGAATATCACGCTTGTGCAGGAGCCAGACCTATGGCTGCGCGACTTTGGAACCACCGTTGCAATCATCAATGTTGTGTTTTCTGTCGGCCTTATCTTTGGAGCTTTATTTGCCAAGGATGGTTTGCAGCGTTTGAGCACGTTCAAATTGCTAAGTCTGCTGATGGCGGCCATAGTGGGTTTAAGCAGCAGCTTTTTCCTGCTCCATTCGATCGTGGCGGCACTGGGGTTCAGCTTTGTGACAGCATATCTGATGGGCAAAATCAATCCACGTTTAGCCACCGTGATGATGCGGCAAGTGCCTGAACAGCAGATGGGTACGACAGCAGGGGTGGTCAACCTGGCAGCATTGATCGGCATGCCAGTAGGACAAGTGATTTTCTTCACGATTGCGAACCTTGCTAGTGCTCATGTTAGTTGGATCGTTATGGCAGGGTTGGCGACAGGATTATTTTTGGTTTTGATTTGGATGAGCACTAAAATTTTGGACCCAGTCTTTACCGATTCCGATCAATATTCGCAAAAGGCTTAATCCAACATAGGCAAAATTGGTACTTACCAATAGACCAATTCAGCGAAATCGCTTTTCAGAAGTGCATAGAGAATGTATGCGCTTCTTTTTATGCACCCTTTTCAAGTGAAAATGCTTGCATAGCTGTGCGAAGGACGTCATACTATTCTATTGGGAAGCCTTGTTTTTTAGATTATTTTCGTTTATTGCAGATATTATTTTCAAGGCAACCACAAATTTTTAGGAGGCGTAAAAATGGTCGGAATTATTCTTGCTAGTCACGGCCAATTCGCTGCTGGCATCAAGCAATCCGGTCAAATGATCTTCGGTGAGCAAGAAAAAGTCGAAGCTGTGACCTTCATGCCCGATGAAGGTCCAGATGACTTACACAAGCACCTCGAAGATGCGATCGCTAAGTTCGACCCAGACGATGAAGTGCTTTTCTTGATCGACTTATGGGGCGGCTCACCATTTAACCAAGCGAACTCGATTTATGAGGCGCATAAGGATAAATGGGCAATCGTGACCGGACTGAATTTACCGATGCTGATTGAAGCGTATGGTTCACGACTTTCGATGGATTCTGCACAGGATATTGCAGCACATCTGCTCGATGCTGGACGTGAAGGTATCAAGATCAAGCCAGAATCACTGGACAAAGTGACGAAGCCAGCTGCCCAAGCAGCACCAACTACTTCGAATGCTGGTCAGCCAGGCTCACTTGAGTATGTTCTGGCGCGGGTTGATTCTCGGTTGCTACATGGTCAGGTTGCCACAACCTGGACCAAGACAACCAACCCGACACGCATCATTGTTGTCTCTGATTCAGTTGCTAAAGACGACTTGCGAAAGAATCTGATTAAGGAAGCTGCACCAGCGGGCGTTAAGGCGCATGTTATTCCTATCGATCAGATGATTAAGATCGCTAAAGACGATAAGCATTTCGGCGGGCAACGTGCATTGCTATTATTTGAAACACCTGAGGATGCACTTCGAGCAATCGAAGGCGGCGTTCCACTCAAGGAACTTAACATTGGTTCCATGTCCCATTCAGTTGGTAAGGTTCAGCCGAACAAGGTGTTGGCCTTTGATCAAAAAGATATCGACACTTTCCATCAATTGGAAAAAGACGGTGTCAAATTTGATGTTCGCAAGGTGCCTGCAGACCATGCCGAAAACATGGATGCAATTTTGAAGAAAGCCCAAGACGAACTGAATGCACAGAAGTAATTTTTTTGAAACGGAGGAAGAAGACTTATGACTTTAAACTTTATTCAAGTCATTCTGGTCCTCATCGTGTCATTCCTTGCTGGTATGGAAGGTATTTTGGATGAATTTCATTTCCATCAGCCAGTTATCGCGTGCACGTTGATCGGACTTGTGACCGGCAATTTGGCACCTTGCTTGATTCTAGGCGGCCAATTGGAAATGATTGCCTTAGGTTGGGCCAACATTGGCGCTGCTGTCGCACCTGATGCCGCTTTGGCATCTGTTGCATCTGCTATTATTCTGGTTCTTGGCGGTCAGGGCACAAAAGGTATCAGTTCAGCGATCGCGATTGCGGTTCCACTGGCTGTTGCCGGTTTGTTGCTGACCACTTTGGTACGTACCTTGGCAACCGCGATTGTTCACTTTATGGATGCAGCTGCTGAAGAAGGCAGTTTCCGGAAGATTGATATGTGGCAATGGATTGCGATCTGCATGCAAGGCCTGCGTATTGCCATTCCAGCTGGCTTGATTCTAGCCGTTGGTGCTGGTCCTGTTCGGGCATTGCTTGAAAGAATGCCTGACTGGTTGACCACTGGCCTTGGCATTGGCGGGGGCATGGTTGTTGCCGTTGGGTATGCCATGGTTATTAACATGATGGCGACCCGTGAAGTATGGCCATTCTTTGCACTTGGTTTTGTTTTGGCAACAGTTAAAGAGATTACCCTGATCGGCCTTGGTGCCATCGGGATCTCTCTGGCGTTGATTTACTTGGCTCTGTCCAAAATGGGCGGCGACTCAAGCAAAGGCGGCAGCTCGAATAGTGGTGCCGGTGATCCCGTCGGCGACATCATTGACAACTACTAAGAAGGAGGTTGACAAACATGGCTGAAGAAGTTCATTTAACTAAAAGCGACCGAATCAAGGTTTGGTGGCGGTCAACCTTCATTCAAGGTTCTTGGAACTACGAACGTATGCAGAACGGTGGCTGGGCTTATACCCTGATTCCGGCACTGAAACGTTTGTATCATACCAAGGAAGACCGTTCCGCTGCTTTGAAACGGCATCTAGAATTCTTTAACACGCATCCATATCTGGCATCACCAATTATTGGTGTTACCATGGCACTGGAAGAAGAACGTGCCAATGGGGCGCCAATTGATGACAAGGCGATTCAGGGTGTCAAAGTTGGGATGATGGGTCCGCTGGCTGGTGTCGGCGATCCAGTGTTCTGGTTCACGGTTAAGCCAATTATTGGTGCTTTAGCTGCATCATTGGCAATGGCTGGTAACATCATGGGACCAATCTTGTACTTCGTGCTTTGGAATGCAATTCGTATGGCTTTCCTGTGGTACACGCAGGAATTTGGCTACAAAGCTGGGAGCAAGATTACCGAAGACCTTTCCGGTGGTCTGTTGCAAGAAGTTACGAAGGGTGCCACGATTCTTGGGATGTTTATCTTAGGGTCGCTGGTTAACCGTTGGGTCTCTGTCAAATTCACACCTGTCGTATCGAATGTTCAGAATCAAAAGGGTGCTTATATCGATTGGAGTTCGATTCCAAACGGAACTAAAGGCATTCAAAAAGCCTTGGAATTACAAGCGCAGGGCTTGTCATTAACGAAGAATAAGATTACAACCCTACAGGATAACTTAGATAGCCTGATTCCTGGTTTAATGGGCTTACTGCTGACCTTGTTCTGCATGTGGTTACTGAAGAAGAAGGTTTCTCCAATTGTGATTATCCTTGGCCTGTTCGTTGTCGGGGTTGTCTTCCACGTTATCGGCTTGATGTAATATCAACCGTTAAAACGAACAAAGAATCACGGAAGCTCAGGCGCAAAGTCTGGGCTTTTGTTTTATAATGGAGAGCGTGAACAGGAGCGGTTAGAAATCGTAGTGTAAGTGGCCTCAGACATAAATGGCTGGGGTTTTGGCCATTTATGTCTGAGGTCCTTACACGCAGGTTTCTGGGCCTGTGAGCGCGTTTGGAGAACAGACCGAGTCGTCTCCATCAGTAAAAAAACGTTCAAGATGAGTTTAAAAGGATGGCGGAAAATGGTTCAATCGATCAACACGAAGTCCGAATTAGTGGTCGAAGGCACGGCCTTCATGGGGATGCCGACATATGGCAAGATCATGATCGGCGATAAGGGGTTTGAATTTTTCAACGAAAAAAACGTGCGCGATTTCTATCAGATCCCGTGGAATGAGATTGATTTGGTCATTGCGTCGGTGATCTTTAAAGGCAAATGGATCCCACGATTTGCAATCAAAACGAAGAAAAATGGGACATATACCTTCGCGGCAAGAGATCCGAAACGCGTTTTGCGCGCCATCAGAAATCATTTCCCGGCAGATAAAATTGTACAATCACTGACATTTTGGCAGGTTATCAAACGGGCGTTTAGACGCAAAAAGTGAGTGATGCCGGCTCACCATCCGTTTTTCGATAATAAAAAGAAGCAGCTCGTTTCCGCATGTGTGACATGCTGAAAGCGGGCTGCTTTTTGGATTGTGCGAAGTCTGTAGCCTAGAACAATGCGTGATTATTCAGCACGGAATTTTTTGAACAACTCGTCAATAGATGCATATTCAGCATCGCGTAAATTGACGTCTAAAGCTTTAGCATTGCTTGTAGCTTGTTCAGGTAGGCGGGCACCGGGAATCACAACCGCAATGGCCGGATTCTTCATGTACCAAGCCAAGAAAACCTGAGCCAAGGTTGCCTGATGGGCATCAGCGATGCCATCGACTTCTCGCAAAGCGGCAAGAATGGTCTTGAACTGATCTGCCGAGAAACGTCGACTAAACTTGTCAGCATCATCAAGGCCATACTTACCAGTTAACAAGCCGGATGCGAGTGGAAAGTATGGGACGAAACTGATCTGGTGTTCATTCAAATACGGGAACAGGTTTTGCTCAGCATCGCGATGTACCAAACTGTAATTGTCTTCAACGACATCAACCTGATTGTCTTGGTTGGCCTCTTTGATTTGGTCTAATGAGAAGTTAGAAACGCCGATCGCCCGAACCTTGCCGGCCTTGCGGGCATTGGCAATGGCATTGACCGCCTCCGCTTTGTCAGTTTTGTCATCAGGAAAATGAATATAGAAAATATCAAGGTAATCGGTTTTAAGGCGTAACAAAGCATCATCAATTGCCTGCGTTAAAAATTTGGGATCGTTATTTGGTTTGAGATCATTGTGCGGATCCTGTGCTGCCTTGGTTGCTAGAATAATTTTGCTGCGATCATAGCCTTGTGTGGCTTCACCGATTAATTTTTCCGACTGCCCTAAACCATACATGTAAGCGGTATCGAGCATGTCAATGCCGTGGTCAAGCGCGGCTTTCACGACGGCGATGCCATCTTCGTCATGCAGATTAGGGAACAAGTTGTGGCCGCCGACTTTATTGGTGCCTAAACCTAGTTTCCCGGTTGTGACCGTACTTTTACCAATTGTCGTTGTCATTGCCATTTTGTGACCTCCTTAGCCATTCATGCTTAGTGTAAAAAAAGTAATAGAAACTTGCAAGCGCTATCTATTCACCTTTGATGGAAAAATCCGATGGTTCGCATTGATGATCAGCCCTGCCACAAACATCAGCAGCGTTAGCCCGACTGTCAGCCACAACAATAAATCCCACGAACCTGTAGCCGTTTGGATGAAGCCGTATAATACTGGACCAACCGCCGCAAATAAGTAGCCGACACTTTGAGCAAAGCCAGAGAGACTAGCTGTTTCATAAGCATCGGCGGTTTTCTTCTGGAAAAAGACAATGCAGATGGCAAAAGCGGCCCCAGAAGCAACGCCCATGAGCAGCGCGTAGACAACGTTTAAGCCAAAGTTCGCCCCAGGGATAAGAATACCCAAAGCACCTAGTACAAAGCCTAGCATGATGCCCCAGACACTATATAAGAGGCCATGGCGCTTCTCAGCAATGAATGGGATGGATAATGTTGCCGGCATCCCGCTCAGCTGAAAAATGGTAGCCAGATTACCCGCCGCGATTTGGGAGAAACCGGCCGCTTGCCAAAGACTTGGCAGCCAAGTCAGCAAAGAATAGTAGAGAAAACTTTGCAGGCCGAAGAATAAAGCGATCCACCACGCTAGCATGGATCGCGAAACGGCGATATTTTTGCGTTGGACGCCTTGCCGGGCTGCTTTCTTTGGTAGTGTGCGGAAGGCCAACGCCCAGACGAGTAATCCAAAGACGCCGACTAACGAAAAAGCTGCCAGCGTGATCTGCATGTTGAATTGCTGATTTAGCAATCCTGCGAGTCCAGTACCGAGGGACGCAATAAGTCCCATCGTCACGGTATAAAGACTGGTTTTAGCACCGATAGCGTGGGGAAATTGGTCCTTGATGATTGCCGGTAAAAGGACATTACCGCCAGAAATACCAAATCCGATGAGCAAAGTACCAGCAATTAAAGCTGTCAAGCTGGGAATGATTCGCAGCAGGCTACCAGCCAACAAGATAACCAGCGCTACCAGCAAGCTCCACTCATTACCACGACGATTACCCATTTTGGCGATTAACGGTGAGGCCAGCGCGAACATGAGCAATGGAATGGTTGTCAGCATACCTGCCATGGATGCAGGCAGGCCGAGTGTTTGCTTAATTGTCGGCAGCAACGGTGGGATCATCGTGATGGGCAGCCGCAGATTGGCACCGACCAGCATGATGCCCCAAGTCAACCAGGCTGTCGAGGTGTGGTTCTTTTTCATGGCTGTTTTCCTCCGTCATTAGAATACGCCCACAGTCGCAGCAACCTACATGTAAGCATGCCAGTCATAAATAGTCAAAACTCGGCCATTCAGGTTATGCTTCCTAAGCACGTCTGCTGACGTTGTGCAAGCGGACACAATACTTTTATGCTAGCACTTTTTGAGCTGAAGGGAAAAGTGGGCTTGTTACACGAACGTTGATTTACCGGCGAAACAATCGTCTGCTTTCATTGGAAGATGAGGTGTTCTGACGGATGAACTGTCATGAAAACTGACACTAGTTTTTTTCGTGTGCCTGCCACGGTTTGATTGTCAGGCCGATGGCGATGGCTCCGAGGATAGCGAGCACAGCCGCGACAATCATGGCAACTTGTAAACCGCTGATAAAGAATTCGGGATGTGCTGTTGGATAGTTCGTTACGCGGCTGCCAGCAAGTTGACTCATCGTGCCAAAGAGCACTGTTGTCGCAACCGCCGTGCCGCTGACCATCCCAAGATTGCGTGCGAGCGCATTGAAACTGCCAGCGATGCCAAGCTGATTTTTCGGAACAACTGACATGACCACATCGCCAATTGGAGATTGAAAAAGACCGCTGCCGATGCCGACAAGGAGTGTACTGATGATGTAAATGGTCAACGGTGCGTTTAATTTCAACGTGGCACCGATAAGACTGCCGACAGCGATAAAAATGCTGCCGAGCAAAGCAACTGCCGGGACGTTCCATTTATCGGCCAGCCAACCGCCAAACGGGGCGAAGAAGACCATCATCAGTGGATAAAGCGATAATAGCGTGCCAGCCGTACCTGGTGTCAGGCCACGAGCATCTTCAAGGTAGAACGGCATCAGCACTGTGCTGAAAAACTGCACCATAAAGATGAAGAAGACAGTGACCACACCGAGTGTGAAAATACGGACACGGAAAATACGCAAAGGAAGCAATGGTGCTTGTTGCCGTTGCTCAAAGACGATAAAGGCGATGAGAGCAACGACTGCCAATGCAAGGGTGCTGAGGACAACTGGATCGTCAAAACCGCTTTGCTGAGCAAGATTCAGTCCCCAAAAACCGCTTGCAATCGCTGTTGCCTGCAAAATCATCCCCCAACCATCGTACGTACCGCGTTGTGGGATACCATTGTTCATAGACCACAAGGAGACACCCAATGCGATTAAACCGATAGGAACGTTGATGAGAAAAATCATTGGCCAACTGAAATGGGCCAAAATCAAACCGCCTAGACTTGGACCAGCGACACCACCCAATGCGACGAAGGTACTCACAACTCCCATTGCCCGGCCACGTTCAGCAAGTGCGAAAGTCGAGGTGACGATCCCGTACGTATTCGCCAAAGTCATCGCCCCGCCAAGTGCCTGGATCATCCGGGCTAACATCAAAAAATTAAAGCCGAGATTAATCCCAGCCATCAAGGAACCTAAGACAAATGTACCGGTGCCCCATTTAAAAATCCGCTGCTTACCGATGCGGTCGCCAAGTTTACCAAAGGGCAATAGCAGCGCACTTAAAACGATTAAATACAGCGAGACGGTCCATTCCATCTGACTGGCGGGGACTTTGAGATCTTTGGCCATAATTGGCACGGCAATATTCACAATTGAACCGTCGAGATTGGTCATGAAGGCAAAAAAACCCAGCGCGACCAGTAGCCACCAACGTTTTGGTGCCGTTTCAGAACGTTGCATGTTGAATCCCCCTAACCATAACGCGTTCGCCAGAGCAGTCACCTGCGCGTAAGGACCTCAGTCGCAATGGCCAAAGACCGGCCATCACGCCAGAGGCCGCTTACGCTTCGGTGACTAATCGCTCTGGCTCACGCTCACCAATAAAATAAGGTACCTGTTCATTGCATCATGCGATGTCATGGGCAGGTACACATCATAAGCGATAAGAAACGAAACGGGGCTGCTTTAATCAGCCCCGTTCATGTCATATTGTTAAAAAGCTAGTCGCCTAAATTGATAAAGTCGCCTGCACCCAGCAGCAGTTTAACAAAATCCGGTACAGTTTCGGTTCGGTTCCAGTCGCGCTGCCATTCGCAAGCCAGTTGGGCATTTGTGGTCAATTGTGCACCTGCTTGTTCAACGCGGCGTAAAGCAGTTTCATGAGCAATTTGTGAGGTGCCGCCAACAGCATCCACGACAGGATAAACATGATAGCCTTCAGCCAAAGCATCAATTGTTGGGAAGGTTAGGCAGGCTTCTGTCCATAAGGCCGCGATAACCAAGTTCTTACGGCCAGTTGCCTTGACTGCTTCGACAAACTCTTTATCTTGCCAAGCATTAATCGAAGAGCGATCAATACTTGGTATATCGCCGAGGGCTTTTTTCAAATCGGGGATGGTGTCTTTATTGCGTCCGCTTTTAACGTTAACAGTAGAGAGAACAATTGGCACATTGTACGTTTTAGCCAACTTGGCCGTCATCACAACATTTTGGATCAAAGCGTGATGGTTCATGGAACCGATGGATTCAATTTGTGTCGGTTGGTAGTCAATCAGAATCAAAGCAGAATTTTCCGGGGTGAGCAGCCGGTCAGTAACCGGGTCACGGCGTGGATAACTTGTCATCAAAAATCACTCCTTTTAGTGAGCGTGAGTCAGCACGGTTAGCAACCGGAGTGTAAGTGGGCCTGTCCGTGATGGTCGTACTTTGACCATTGCGAGCAGGGTCCTTACATGCAAGCTGCTGTGCTGACGAGCGCGTTATGAACCGAGCGTGAGCAGGAGCGCTTAAAAGCCGGAGCATAAGTGGGCTTGAACCAGAATGGCTCGAACTTGGCCATTCTGGTTCAAGGTCCGTATGTGCAGGCTTCTGCGACTGCGAGCGCGTTATAGCCATTACTAATAATGAACTAACCTTTACGAACCCATTCTAGTCCGAAACCCATGAAAACAATAATATTTTGCCCGATTATGCCAATGCTGATTTTGCCCGCCGTTAAGGACAAGAAGACGCTATCAAATCAGTTTGGAAAAGAGCCCGCGAGTTGGTGTCTTTTGTCAGTGAATGCGTTTAACAGATTCTGTATTGTTCAATCCAGCCAGGTCGGTCAAGATGTGGTTGACGACCATGGTTTGCGACCAATCGGCAGAAATGAGCTGCTCAGTCGGCACATTTAAACGATCATGAGGCAAATACCAGTCACGCATGACGTCGGCTCCGAATTCCTTGGCTTTTGCGCGATGGGCATGGCGGCGCAAAGTCTCATCAAACGAGAGGTCATAGTAGTAAACCAGACTTTGATCAGCTTCTGCAATGAGTGTTTTCAACATGTCGCCATAGCGTGCTGCCGACAGAATCCCCTCAAGGATGACAGTTCGCTGATGCTGCAATCCAAAGCGAGCAATCGTCTCAATTAGTTCAATTGTGGGATTGCCCGGTTTGTCTTTTTCGGCGAGCATGTCACGGCGCACGACGTCTTGAGATACTAGCAGCGTATTGGCCAGTTGGGTACGCAAGGCGGTTGCAGTGGTGGTTTTACCACTGCCTGAATTGCCACGCAGAATGATCAATCGATTCAATCAAAATACCCCGTTTCATTTGCGATAAAGTGCGCCAAGACTTCCCGATGTTGTTGATTAAACAGGTCAGGAGCGGCTGCTGGATCCCAAAATTTTAAGGCTTCTGTCTCACTGTTGTCACTATTTAACACACCGCTTAATTGTTTCACAAGAAACACCGGGCACAACCATTGGGCAACATCGCCATTTGGATAGGTGAGGGTGAGATTGCCATTAACGCCAAGCAACCGGACAACTTCAACCTCCAGATTGGTTTCTTCTTTGAATTCACGCACCATCGTCTGGGCAGGGGTTTCGCCGTATTCGATCGTCCCGCTAATCAAGCCCCATTCACCGGTAAAATCGCTGCGTTGTTGGAGTAGAACGCGCCCAGCCTGATCGGTCAGGATGCCAATCACGCCAGCCATAATCAAGGGCGCATGACCAACCTTTGTCCGGATATCTTTAATATAATCTGCCACTATGAGATTCACTCCTTATCTAAGATTAACTCGAATCGTTTACCGCTATACTGACATTAACATAGTTGACGATTGCATTATTTCCTGGGCAATAATTGTGGTATGTTGTTAACAAACATCAAAGGAGCGGTGAACGCATGACAGTGACGCTAAAACATTTTCAATCTGAAGATCTAGAAACACTGTGGAAGGTGGCTTTTTCTGATCCAAAGGCTGAATGGCATCAGTGGGACGGACCGTATTTTAACCAAGAAGTACCGACACTACAAGAACTGCAGGAAAATCAGGCCAATCAAACTGGCTTTCAATGGGTTGCCAATCCATTTGTCAACGGCATTTGGTCAAACGGCGTTTTGATTGGGCTCGTCTCTGCCCATTATGAAGATGGCGATCTGCAGCGGTGGCTGGATCTTGGCATCGTTATCTATGACTCGGCTGATTGGGGAAAAGGTTATGGGCAAGATGCGCTGGATCAGTGGATTGATCGCATCTTCGGACTCGTCAACTTGCCGCATTTAGGTATCACCACCTGGTCAGGCAATGATCGGATGATCGGTTTGGCTAAAGCAGTTGGCATGCAGGAGGAAGCGCGTGTCCGACAAGTTCGTTATTATCAGGATCGTTACTGGGACTCTGTTAAGTATGGCATTCTGCGGGAAGAATGGCAGGCAGGTCGCCAGCAAAAATAACATATAGTATTAAAAAGGCGGCTCATTTGCTGAGTCGCCTTTTTGGTGCGATTATTTGGGATTTCATAACAGCCGTTTATTCACAATGGCCACTGCAAATAAGCCTTCATGCGTCATCGCGTGGCGAAGGCTTATTTGTTTGCCTAGGCTTCTTTCTCGCTTAATCGTTTGTACAAATCAACCATTTCACCAGCTAAATCGCGGAAGGTGATGGCATTCATCAGATGATCCTGACTGTGAACCATTAACAAGGTAACCTCGGCATGATCGCCTTGGGCTTCAGCGGTTAACATGCCTGTTTGAACGTTGTGGGCTTCGTTCAGGAAGTGGTCGGACTCTTTAAGCTTTTCGTCGGCCTTTTCAAAATCGCCTGCTTTGGCTGCGTGAATAGCTTCAAAGGCAGAACTCTTGGCGTTGCCACCATTCATGATCAAGCCCATGACAGTTTCGAGGTTCTGATCTTCTTCACTCATTATGCTTCTTCTCCTTGTTTACCATCTGCAATTGCCTTCAAGGACGCCTTGAGGACTTTTTCGCCGTTCATCAAGCCGTAATCCTGCATGTTAATCACATCAACCGGAATATCGAGATCCTTTTTGAATTGACCTTCAAGATAGCGGACTTGAGGTCCTAACATCAGAACATCTGGTTTTTCCTCAGCTAATTTGTTGTCTGCATCGGAAGCGGCGGTTGCAAAAATATTGACCTCAATACCATCTTTTTCGGCGGCTTTTTGCATGCGTGCAACCAGCATACTTGTTGACATACCAGCGGCGCAGACCAACATAATCTTTTTCTCTGCCATTTTTTTCGGCTCCTTTTTAAAAAAATGTAATCGTTTTCTGTTTCTTGTGCTGTTATAATTCGTAGGTACAAATTTTACAAGCGTTTTCAAAACCACACCTTTGGAGGGGGTCATAAATGTATCACGATATTGCAGAGCAATTGATTCAAGATATTCTGGCTGGTAAGTATCCAGTGAAGTTGCCGACCGAGCAAGTGTTG
>OBUS01000027.1_pt1 | contig 195871 bp, 176 predicted proteins | sample 1475921 | NCBI WGS metagenome assembly OBUS01 (sample SAMEA2579948, study PRJEB22360) | human gut metagenome | reverse complement strand
ATCCATCTCCATACATGTTCTATCTATCTGGTGGCGATGTAGAGCTCACAGGTGCATCTCCAGAAACTTTGGTGAAAATGACAGATGGCAAAATGTACACCTTCCCAATTGCAGGTACGATGCGTCGTGGCAAAAACGAAGCAGAAGACCTCGCTATTGAGGAAAAACTCATTAACGATGAAAAAGAATTGGCTGAACATAACATGCTCGTTGACCTGGGACGCAATGATTTAGGTAAAATTTCTAAGTTTGGTTCCGTAAAAGTTGAAGCGTTACATATGTTACAACGTTTCTCCCATGTAATCCATATTACATCTACTGTAAGCGGTGACATTCAAGAGGGCAAAGATGCACTCGATGCTATTGGTGCTACATTGCCGGCAGGCACATTGTCTGGGGCTCCTAAGATTCGTGCCATCGAGATTTTACATGAACTTGAAAAGAGCCCACGCGGCGTATACGGCGGCGCCGTAGGTTATATCGACTTCTCCGGAAACATGGATGTATGTATCGGTATCCGCATGGCTATGAATAAAGGCGGTAAGGTCTATGTTCGCGCTGGCGCTGGTATCGTTCGCGATAGCGTTCCTGAAAGCGAATACAAAGAGACCTTGATAAAAGGCCAATCCATGATTTCCGCAATTACAAATGCACAGGAGGTAGAATAATGGTACTCCTTATAGATAATTACGATAGCTTCTCCTTTAATTTATACCAATTAGTAGGATCTATCGATCCAGATATTAAAGTTATCCGCAGCGATGAATTAACAGTTGAAGAAATCCGTGCTTTGAAACCAGACTATGTGATACTTTCACCAGGACCTGGTAGACCAGCTGATGCGGGTGTATACGAAGACCTATTGCGTGAATGCAAAGGGAAATTCCCAATCCTCGGCGTATGCCTCGGTCACCAAGCCATCGGCGAAGTATTCGGTGGCACCGTATCCTACGCAAAACAAGTTATGCACGGTAAACAAAGCGTAGCAAAACAAGTCCACCCATCCAAAATTCTTAAAGGCGTACCAGAACAATTTGAAGTGGCTAGATACCACTCCTTGGCGATTGTAGACGAAACAATCCCAAACGAGCTTATCGTTACATCCGTTACAGACGACGGCGAAGTAATGAGTGTAGAACACAAAGACTACCCGATATATGGCGTCCAATTCCATCCGGAATCCATCATGACACCAAACGGGGAACAAATGATTCGCAATTTCTTAGAAAAATAAACTGTGATTTAATTTAGGTATTTGAGGGGCTATTCTTAAGCTCTAGAACGATAAGACAGAAATAAGGTCGCTCGGAACTCCGATGGACACCCACCCCACTATGTGGGGCCGCCAAGTCGTTCCTTAAGACCTTATTTCCTGCCAACTCAACCTTGGTTTTACCTACTTAATAGCCCCTCTACAATACATATTGTGAACTGTAGTTATATTTTTCTAAAGAAATATGCGAATCAGAACCCCTAATATAGAAAAAGGTGGTGTAAAGCACCACCATTCCCACTACCTTATAAAGAAATGACCGGCGCGTTACTTCATATAATGCGCAGGATCATTTGGTAATAGATATCCTCAAAAGGAGATATAAATGATTAAAGACGCATTATATGCAGTAACGCATGGTCAAGATTTATCCTACGACCTTGCTAAAGATACAATGAACAAGATTATGAGCGGTGATGTACCCGAGGTTCCTATGGCTGGTTTCTTGTGCGCTCTTGCAGCGAAGGGCCCTACTGTAGATGAGGTTACGGCGTTTGCTGAGGTTATGCGCGAAAAGGCCGGTTCTGTTCCTCACGAAGGCACTGTTGTAGAAATCGTAGGTACTGGCGGTGATGAAGCTAATACGTTTAACATTTCTACCACATCTGGTTTCATCATTTCTGCAGCAGGTATTCCTGTAGCAAAGCATGGTAACCGCAGTGTATCTAGTAAATGTGGCGCTGCAGATTTGATCGAAGCGTTGGGTGCTAAATTAGAGCTTAACGGCGAGCAAAACGAAGCGGTTCTTAACAGAGCGAATATGTGCTTCATGTTTGCTCCTGTGTATCACCAAGCTATGAAATATGCAGGCCCTGTACGTAAGGCTTTGGGCGTTCGTACTGTGTTCAACATCCTTGGCCCTTTGGCAAATCCAGCGGGCGCTACGGTAGAGTTGATGGGTGTTTACGATAAATCTTTAGTAGAACCATTGGCTCGCGTATTGGCTAATCTTGGCGTAAAACGCGGAGCCGTGGTACATGGCTTCGACGGTCTTGATGAGATTACAGCTACCAACAAAACGTACGTATGCGAAATTAATAATGGTACTTTCACAAATTACGAATTCGATCCTAAGGACTATGGTTTCGAATACGCTGATAAAACTGAGCTTGAAGGCGGCGACGCAACAGTAAATGCTGAGATTACACGCCGTGTTCTTGGGGGGGAGCAAGGCGGTAAGCGTACCGCAGTTCTTCTCAATGCTGGCATGGCGATTTACCTTGCAAAAGATGGCATTACATTAGCAGAGGGCATTGAAGAGGCGAAACATATGATCGACTCTGGCAAGGCGCTTGCTACAATGGAACAGTTTGTGAAAGCAACCCACGAGGTGTAACCATTGATTTTAGATAAGATTATAGAGGCGACCAAAATTCGGGTAGCCCAAGAAAAACAGGTGGAATCTCCAGATTCTGTGAAAGCAGCGGCTTTAGCATTACCATCTGATATAGGATTTCCTTTTGAAGCAGCCCTTCGTCAGCAAGATTTCAATTTCATTTGTGAAGTGAAAAAGGCATCTCCCTCAAAAGGCATCATAGCAGAGCACTTCCCGTATTTAGAGATCGCCAAAGAATATGAAGTGGCTGGTGCTGCGGCTATCTCTGTTTTGACGGAGCCAGATTTCTTTAAGGGTGATAAAAAATATTTGCAAGAAATTGCAAGCACTGTAAAAATCCCAGTGTTACGCAAGGACTTCATCATCGATGAATACCAAATCTACCAAGCAAAGGTATGGGGTGCTAGTGCAATCCTATTAATCTGTGCATGCCTCGATGTGCCTACGCTGACAAAGTTCCGTGAGTTAGCTGATTCTCTTGGTTTATCCTCTTTGGTAGAGGCGCATGATGAACATGAGGTACAAATGGCCATCGATTGCGGTGCCCGCATTATTGGCGTTAACAATCGTAACCTCAAGGACTTTACTGTAGATGTAAAAAACAGCGTACGCTTGCGCAATCTCGTGCAAGACGATGTGATCTTCGTATCTGAAAGCGGGCTAGAAACGCCAGAGGATATCCAAGTATTGCGGGATAACAATATCGGCGTAGCCTTGATGGGTGAAACCTTTATGCGTTCTCCAAACAAGGTGGAGAAATTAGCATATCTCTATGGTCCAACCTACTACACACCAAAGATTAAGATGTGTGGAATCTCCAAGGTGGAAACAATCCCTGCTGTAGTAGAGGCACAGCCTGATTATATGGGCCTTGTATTTGCACCAAGTAAACGACAAGTCACTGTAGATCAAGCTAAGATTTTAGTAAGTGAGCTACACAAACAATATGTAAATCGATATAACAGAAACGTCATACAATGGAGTAATGATGTAGTACAAGAATTTATTAAAACGGTAGGCATTTTTGTCAATGAAACGCTAGATAATCTCGTTACGATTGCCACAGAAGTAAATCTTGATGCGGTGCAATTGCACGGTGATGAAGATGAAGCTTTCATCCAATCCTTAAAAGAACGTACTAATGTAGAGGTTTGGAAAGCTGTTCAAGTCCGTAGTGCTGCAGATGCAGAAAAATGGATTGATAGCAGTGCCGATATGCTTTTATTTGATGCATACCACAAAGACGAGCGGGGTGGCACAGGTGAAGTATTCGACTGGTCCTCGTTAGATGAGTTTGAACGACCATTTATGCTCGCTGGTGGTATCGATAGCACCAATGTGGCGCGTGCCATTCGTACGGTTCGACCGTACGGCATCGATATTAGTAGCGGCATTGAAACAGATGGTGTGAAAGACGATGAGAAGATAAAAGCTTTCACCAACATTGTGAGAACAATAGCAATGCCATAGTATGGCGTGCTAGCAGGAATGGTATATAGAAAGGTAAGTTATATGAGTGAACAAAGACATGGCTATTTTGGCTCCTTTGGTGGTCAATTTATGCCAGAAACATTGATGAATGCAGTCATCGAACTAGAAGAGGCGTACAACAAGTACAAAGATGATCCTGATTTCGTACATGAACTTGAGGATTTACATAAAAAATATACAGGTCGCCCATCTCTTTTATACTATGCGGACCGTATGACAAAGGACCTTGGGGGAGCCAAAATTTATTTAAAACGTGAGGACTTAAACCATACTGGTTCTCACAAGTTGAATAATGTAATCGGCCAAATGTTATTGGCAAAACGGATGGGTAAAACACGCGTTATTGCTGAAACCGGTGCAGGTCAACACGGCGTGGCAACGGCTACTATCGCTGCATTGATGGGCATGGAATGCGAAGTATATATGGGTGCAGAGGACTGTGAACGTCAAGCGCTTAACGTATATCGGATGGAATTGCTAGGCGCTAAGGTGCATCCAGTAACAACAGGTACTAGTACATTGAAAGATGCGGTTTCCGAAGCGTTGCGCGAATGGACAAACCGCATGTCCGATACGCACTATGTATTGGGCTCCGTTATGGGTGCCCATCCATTCCCTATGATCGTTCGCGATTTCCAATCCATTATCAGCCGTGAAGCGCGTGAGCAAATCCTCGAAGCAGAAGGCAAATTGCCAACAGCTGTTATGGCTTGTGTAGGTGGCGGATCTAATGCGATGGGCATGTTCTATCACTTCATTCCTGATGAAGGGGTTCGTCTCATCGGTTGTGAAGCAGCAGGTCGCGGCATCGATACAGAGGAACATGCAGCAACAATCGCAAAAGGTTCTGTTGGTATCTTCCACGGCATGAAATCCTACTTCTGCCAAGATGAAGACGGTCAAATTGCTCCAGTATATTCTATTTCTGCAGGTCTCGATTACCCTGGTATCGGTCCTGAACATGCGTACTTGCACGATAGCGGTCGTGCTGAATATGTGCCTGTTACAGATGACGAAGCAGTAGATGCCTTTGAATATTTATCTCGCTTGGAAGGTATTATTCCTGCGATTGAAAGTGCTCATGCGGTGGCACATGCACGTAAAATTGCTCCTACTATGAGCAAGGACGACATCATTATTATCTGTTTATCTGGTCGCGGTGACAAAGACGTAGCGGCTATGGCGAAATATAGAGGGGTGGATCTTCATGAGTAAAATTAAAGACGCTTTCACAAAGGGCAAGGCATTCATCCCGTTCATTAGTGCTGGTGACCACGGTATTGAAAATACAGAACGTTATATTCGCATTATGGTGAAAGCCGGTGCAGACATGGTGGAAATCGGTATTCCTTTCTCCGATCCCACAGCGGAAGGCCCAGTTATCCAAGAAGCAAGTACACGCGCATTATCTACAGGCGTAAAAATCAATGATATCTTCGATATGGTGCGTCGTCTGCGTACAGGTGATGATGCGGTGACCATACCGCTTGTATTCATGACCTATTTGAATCCTATTTATGTATTTGGTCGTGAAAAATTCTTTACCCTCTGTGAAGAGGTGGGAATCTCTGGTGTTATCGTACCAGACATGCCGTTTGAAGAAAAAGGCGAGCTCGCTAGTGTGGCTCATAAGCATGGTGTTGAAGTTGTATCCTTAATTGCGCCAACATCTGAAAACCGCATCGAAATGATCGCCAAAGACGCAGAAGGCTTTGTATACTGTGTATCCTCACTTGGCGTTACAGGCATGCGCAGTGAAATTAAGACGGATATTAAATCCATTGTTGAAATGATTCGCAAATATACGGATATCCCTGTAGCTGTTGGTTTTGGTATCTCTAAGCCAGAACAAGCGGAAGCTATGGCGCGCGTATCCGACGGTGCTATCGTAGGCTCTGCCATCGTTAAAATCGTGGCAGAACACGGTGAACATGCGGATCAAGCGTTGTTTGATTACGTACAATCCATGAAACAAGCTGTTCTAAAGGCTGGCGCATAACATAATAACTCATATAGCCTTGGGAAAAATTATATAGGGGATAACACAAAAGGACGTTATACAATGTATAACGTCCTTTTCATTGGTTGGTTAATTTAGTTTTGTGTTTTTAGGGCTAGTAATATGTATTATGCGCAAGGCTTAGTCATTAGAAGATTCAGAACGTTGATGTCGTTCACTGCGTTTTGCTGTTGCATTTTTATCATGCTTTTCACGTTCAGATATTCTATGCTTTCTGTGCTTTTTCTTTTTATCATTTACTTTGTACCATGGATGATCGCTGCTATCTACTGTGCCATCATCATTTTTTACCATGCGATGGTTTTCACCGATTTTGAAGTGATAATCTTTGGCTTGGGCTATATTGGTACCAATACCAACTGTTAAGAAGGCACCTAAGCTAGCTAAAGCTACTGCTTTCATTAATTTAGCTTTCATAATTATCTCCTGCATAATTAATTGTACGAATTTTAGTTGTAAGAAATATATCTGTAGTATAGATAGATTTCATGAATAAAAAATGAATCAACTAAGTTGATAAATCATAGTATAATAGGAATATCTATATATGTTTATTATCTAATATTATCTAAGATTATAGTAGGAGCTTTATGAAACAGAGAGTATACGAAATCCTCTATCGTGAGCTAGTGGAAAACTATGCGAACAGTAAGGGACGTACCAATACAGCCGATTTTTGGCTCACCATAAGTGCTATATCCTTTGTATATGGCTTAATTATATGTATTACAGGTCTTGCAACCTACATACCGTACGGATTTCTTTATGCTGTCTCTATTGGTGGCGGTGTATTATTTGTATTGTCCATCCTGTTATGCTTGCCGAAGATTATGCTAATGGCAAGACGGTTACGAGACTCTAATAATGATCCAACGTTGATGATTTTGCTTTTGGTTCCTATTTTAGGCTGGCTTGCATTATTGTATCTATTCTGTAAGCGCACATCGCCTGTATCTAATGGATTAGAGGAAAAACGTTCCGTATCGGGCCTCTTTATTGTGGCTATATTAGTATTAGGCTGCCTAGCTATTAGTACAGGTAGTACAATGATTAATCATAATTTTATAGTAGAGAAGACTGCTTATGGCAATTTAGAACCTAGTTCGTTAACGAAACAAGCAAATCGTCTTTTACAAAGTGAAACGGCTACAACAGAGGGGCGTACTGTGGTAAGTAATTATTATGAAGCCCTCAATAAAAAGGATTATCATGGTGCATATCGTTATTTGAGCGCTCGTGCTATGGAACGATATGGTACCTTTGAACTATGGGAACAAGCCATGACTAAGGAAGAGGTTCCTAAGGTGAAAGCGATACAGCTTGACTATGTTTCTCAAGACCAAGATGATGATATTGTTGTAAACTATATGGGCTTTACCGTTACCTTTGAAGATAAATCAGAGCCTCTATTAGTTCGTTTGCATAATGAAGGCAAAGGCTGGAGCATTGTTGCTATTGAAGCCATGGAGGAGGATTAGGTTATGTCAACCATAAATATATATAATTTGAACTATACTGATGCCTTCAAATTAGGTATTAGGAACTATGCTAATTTTAACGGTCGTGTTAGCCGTAGTGAATATTGGCGATTTGTGGCAGGCGTTACATTGATACAAGGATTACTTGGCATTTTAGCTTTACTTTGTAGTATCTTGGGCTTCCCTAATTATGAAACGCTTATCGATAATGTTGCTGTAGGGGTATCCCTTTTCTTTATAGTTCCCAATATAGCTATCACAGCGCGGCGTATGCATGATATTGGCCGGAGTGGTTGGACGCAGCTAATCTCATTTATTCCTGTTATAGGATTCTTTATATTCCTCGTTTACGAATTGCGTCGTGGTGATGAAAGAGAGAATTCATATGGTGAAAGAACCGGCTATACACCTATTACTCCTGAGGTTAGCAAGGCTACAGGACTAGAAGAGACTCCATCCCGTCGCCAAGATTGGGCGATGGGGATTGCTATCTTTATTATCCAATCTATTATTATTGCTGATATCATTAGAGAGATATTATGGTATGGTATTAATGGGAATGGATATATGTAATAAAGATCTGCATTTATTAACAATCTCATTATTTTATTTTATAAAAGTTTAACATCTCCTTTATAGACAATATAACACTTTGTAGTAAAATGAATTTCAGATGAATTCAAAAATATAGATATTAATAAATAAAAAATATCTAAGTTGTTATATGTGTTAAGTACAGCAGGACTTCGTAATCTTTGCTGATTCCTGTTTGTAACTAGAAGGAGTTTATTATGAAATCTTGTCCCTATTGTGGACATGAAGTGTTGAAAACAGATTGTTACTGCCCAGAATGTGGGCATGTTAGTAGGCCACAAATCTCGTTAGATAAATACAATCTAGGCTTGATTGAAAACTTTAAACAATGTTTGGTTTATAAATATGCTGATTTTGATGGTCGTGCAAGTCGTAGTGAATATTGGCATTTCTTGTTAGTCTATCAATTGTTGTTTGTGGCCATTCTGTTTACCTGTGCTTTTTTGAGCTATATTAGCCCACTGTCTAGTGTAGTAGGCGTAGGTTTTGGCTTGGTCATTCTTGTTCTTTTGTCCGTGATTATGGTTATTCCTGGCGTGGCCGTTTCAGTACGACGCTTACACGATCAAGGCCGATCAGGTGGACTTGTATTTATTGGCTTTATCCCAGTGGTAGGGACCATTATCCTGTTGATCCTTATGGCTCTACCTGGTGAAAGCCTATCAAATCGCTTTGGTCCCCCTACAGGTCAAGTGGTTGTAACAAAACAAATGGCCCGTGAATTAGGTCTTATTGATACTACGCCATCTATGGGACTAACTGCAGGACTATTCTGCGCTATCTTTGTGCTCTGGTTCTTGGTAGATAAACTACTTATGACTAGTGCGATGTAGGCTATGATGTAGTCAATAATACTGATAATATTAACTCTCTTTATGGTTCTGCTATAAAGAGAGTTTTTGTTTTTGATATACGATAGATATGAAATGCCATTCTTTTATGTCAAATAATTTAAAGAAAACATGAATTTTTAATTTGTGCTTGCAATATAAAAATAAAAAAAGTATAATTGATTTGACAAAAGGTAAAGTATATTTTACAAAAAGTAAAGTAGAGTTTACATAAAGTAAAGCTTACTAAAAGTAACTTTAATTTAACTGTAAGTACAATAGACTTTGCTAGACGTAGTTTTTTTATTTTATTGTAGTAAATGTAAGACGTGTTGTATCGAATGTAAGACGTGTTGTACCGATTGTAAGCCGTGTTGTGTTGTATGTAAGGCGTGTTGTATTGAATGCAAGAGTGTTGAAGTCTGTTTTGGAATAATAGATAGAATTATTTTACAATGACAGACGAGTAAAAGGGAGTAGTGGGAGAAATGGCAAACAAAATTAAGCTTTATAGAACGATGTTGGGCTTATCTCAGCATGAATTAGCGGGAAAAGTAGGTGTTACTAGAGCGACAATTAATAGTATCGAAAATGGAAAAACGATTCCTAGTTTAAAATTAGCAAATGATATAGCCGTAGTTCTCGGTAGAAGCATAAACGATGTATTTTATACATTGAATTAAAAAATGATTAATTTAATAACTAGTAGATAATAAACCTGCATTATTCATGACCACTGAGCAAAGGCTATTTCATAATTTTTAAGTTCATATTTCTTTGTGATTTTTATGATTGCAAGGAATATGCATAGGCCTTGAATGGTGGAATATTGGATGAATGGAGGTTTTATTATGTTATTTGCAAAACTTTTTAATTCTGGCAATTGTGTTTCTATAGGCTTCTATATCTGTGGTAGTTATGGACGAGGTGGATGGTAATTAGTAATCCTCGTTATTGATAAACGTTATTTATTTTAATACAGTAATTTAATATAATGATTTTAATTTCTACTAATTGAATAAATCCACCATTTAAGGCTATATTATTTTGTATTTTAAACAAGTCATATAATAAGTTTTATGTTTTTCGAGGGTGTGGGAGATGCTCTGGATGTAATGTTAAATTACATCTTTTCAGATTATCTTGCACACTCTTTTTTTATTATTGTTATTAGATATTAGGCTCTTTAATAATGTCAATAATTGGTTGTTGCAAAGGTTTTGAAAAATGGATCGAAGCAAATCATATAAAGAAAAAATCTATATCGATATTGTTGTTTTATCTATATTTCCAGTTTTCTTTACGATTATCTCAGGGATAATCGTAGACCTTCTTATTGGTGATTTACGATATGGGTATCTTTCTTCAGCACTTACAGTTTGGATAAGTATGATTATAGGAATGTTCATTTTTCCTATTATTTATTTGCGTAAGAATGATAATGCTGTGTGTAATCCTGTTGATTTAGGGTTGGAAATTGATTTTCCTCTCGATGTAATTCTTATCACACTTGTGATTATATTTCTTATAGTTGTAAAGACTATGATTTTTAAAGGAGATATTGTTTTTGCTCTTGTGCAGAACATACCAATCGCTTTTTGTGAGGAGTTTTGGTGTAAAGGTGTTATCTTTACACAATTGAAACATATATTCAAAAATAATTATATAGTTATACTTATATCGGCAATAATATTTGCTTTTATAACGCATTTAGGACAGAGTTTTTTAGCGAATCTTGTCGTTAGGTTTCCATTTGGACTTGTTTCTGGATTTATTTATTATAAAACTGGAAAATTAATTTATCCTGTTTTATTGCATTTATTATATAATGCAATGATTGTTTGACTCATCTTTTCAATCATTCATTGTTAATAATTGAAGGAGGCCAGCAATTTATGAAGAAATATACTTTTATATTATTACTCGTCTATATAGTTAGTATATTAGCTATAACGATGTGTGTTGAAAAAATTAATGCATTATCTATTTTAGGTATATTTGCATGTCAACTTATTGTTTCAGTTATTCTCTTAATTCTATCTAAAAATAAAGGTAGAAAAAGTTTAAAAGTGTTAGTGGGAATAAATATAGTTTTCTTTTCAGTATATAATATTTTACAAAACTTTTTTATTTTGACTGGCAGCAGACTTGAAAGCGTTTTACAGAATAGTAATTTTGTAAATAGTAATAATATTTCCGAATCGTTGAACAGTCCGATAGAAAATACTATTACTAGTATTATAATTGTCATAGTTATACACTGGTTTGTTTTTTATAAGCTTAATAGAGATCAGAACAATGAAACGATTTAGTTTACTATTTCAAAGACCTTTACTTGCCATAGGTTCTTTGATTTTGGCTGTTCTTTATTCCATAATGATGCCGATGTTAGCAATATTGATGCAATGGATTACTAATTCGTTAGTTGAAAATCAGGGAATTGATTTCTTCCAGATATTTATATGCTTAGGGTTTGCGATAGGTATTTTTATATTATCTACTTTATATGTATTGACAAAAGATAGATTGATTAATTTTATAATAAAAAATGAGAAACAACGCATATTCAATCAATTATTCAGCAAAAATATAAGTGACTTTCGAGAGGATAATACATCTACTTATACTACCATTCTGAATCAAGATATATATATTATAGAGCGAGACTATTTTGAGACACTATACAGTATTATAGGAGCTGTATCTACTGTTATTGTATCACTTGTGATTATGTGGTCCATATATTTCAAAATAGTCTTCATTATGTTAGGTCTTGTGATAATTGGGTTGGCTATTCCTAATTTATTGGGATCTAAGATGGGGAAATATAAGAAAGAATATCTTGGTAGCTTTGGACAGTTTAATGGAGTCATAAAGGATTATTTTAATGCCTTTGAAGTGATAAAGTCGTATCGTGTATTGAAAAATATTATAAGCTCTTTTAATTTTTATAATAATGACCTTGAAAATAAGAGGCTAAGGAGTAAATTATTTGAAGATTTCGTTCTGCTGCTATCTACTGTTACTGCATTCATTCTAGGACTTACCATGTTTTTGATATGTGCATATTATGTAAGTATAAATGAAATACGTGTAGGAGATATGATTGCGGTCGTACAGCTTTCAAATAGTATTATGAGTCCCATCATGATGATACTACTGTCGTTAGGTCAAATTGTTTCAGCAAAAAAAATATGGAATCATATCGATCAGATTAAGTTGAGAAAAGATAACGCAACTGATATTGATACAATTGAGAAGCCTATTAATAATCAAATTAATTTTTCTAAAAGTATAGATTTTAAACATATAAGTTTTGCATATCCCGGAAAAGAACGAAATATACTCAATGATATTAATCTTAGTTTCAAAAAAGGTAAAAAATATGCAATTGTAGGCACATCTGGGAGTGGTAAGACGACATTGTTGAAACTGATTTTACGTTATTATGATAGTTATTTAGGAAGCATAACTTTTGATGAATATGACTATCATCAAATTAATGATGAAGTAGTGTATGACAATATCACTTATATGCAACAACATAGCGTAATGTTTAATGATACTTTGGAATACAACTTGACATTAGGCAATACTGTTTCAGAGGAACTCCTATCTCAATCCATTGATAAAGCAAATTTAAAGGGGATTATAGAACGTTTGGATAAAGGAATTAAAACAATTGTTCAAGAGAATGGAAATAACTTCTCCGGTGGAGAGAAAAAGCGGATTGAAATATGTAGGGCACTTTTAAAACAATCAAATATTATTATAGTTGATGAGTTTTCTTTTGGCCTGGATAATCTTACAGCGAAAACTTTGGAACAGGAACTTGTAAGTCTTGATGCAACTGTTATTAATGTAACGCATTTTTTAGAAAAAGATATTTTGAAACTGTATGATGAAATTATTGTAATAGAAGATGGAACTATTAAAGAGGTCGGCTATTTTGATGATTTGTATAAAAAGGGATTTCTATTCTATAGACTAATTGAAAAAGGAGGGCTAATAAATGAACAGCATGCTTCATGATAGAACATATTTATTTAATATTAAGGGAGTAAATATTATTGGCAATGGAGAAAATGGGGCAATAATAGGATTAGATGATGCCGGTATAGACTTCGTTAATAGAATGAAAGCAGGCTTAATTGAAGAAGATACGCTTAATAATGATGAAAAACAAATTATGGCTGCATTAAATGAGTTTGGTTATTTTAAAAAAGACACTAGTGTCTTGAAAAATGCCTATCTTCATGTGACGGATAGATGTAATTTAAGTTGTGTAGGTTGTTACTCGTATATAGAAGAAAGAAATACACAAAAAGATTTAACTACTGCACAGTTAAAGCATATTGTTGATCAATTAGCAGCTTGTGGGGTTGAGCGGTTAGTTATATCAGGTGGAGAACCTTTTATAAGAAATGATATGGCAGACATTTTGGCACATATTAAAAAACATAATATAAGTGTTGCGGTCATTACTAATGGTACAATGGATTGGAATCGAGTAGAGAAAGCAATCCCCTTCATTGATAGTTTAAGTGTATCTGTAGATGGATATAATAGAGAAACCAGATTTATCAGAAATGAAGGAATAATGGGCAAGGTCTTAGATTTTGTGGAACACTTTAAGAGTCTTGTACATGTTCATTTGATATTTACTTTACATAAAAAGAATATTGAATATATGAGAAATTATATTCGGCTGGCTGAAGGTTTAAAAGTATCCTTTAATTTCAGTATATTTACAGTCGATCCATATGATAAAACTTTCTCAGACTTTATTTTAGATGATAATGATATTTATGAAATTGTAAAAGTAATTAATGAAGGAGACAATGTTTATATAGAAGATAGTGTTATTAATGGAAATAGTGATGGAATAGAGGGTCTATGTTGTAAAGTGGGCTGTGGATTGGGTTGCAAAATGGTTAGTATTGCAGCAAATGGAGAGGTTTATCCATGCCATATGCTTCATAAGGATACTATGAAGATGGGGGATATTAAAACGGATTCTTTGAAAAATATTCTAAAAAACAAGGAATCTATATGGTCTCATATGACAGTAGATAATGTTAAAGGTTGTAGTAGTTGTGACTATAAATATATGTGTGGCGGAGGTTGTCGAGGAAGATCTTACTTATATGATAATGTTATAGACAATAAAGATCCATTCTGTATGTTAACAAAGTTATATTTAGAACAGCGAACTAAAGTTTTTGAAAATTTTACAAAGTAATGAGGTGATAATATGGCTTTTGGTGCAGAAACAATTACAAGATGGCAAAATAAACTTGTTCAATATTTTCATGATAATGGTGCTTGTTCAGAGGATTCAGCATTATCAGAATATGAGGTTTTACAGGCCAGTGCCATTAATAAACGGACCTTACGTATATTGATTCGTGAAGGGGTTATTGTGAAATGTTCCAAAGGGTTATATTTAGATGTAGATAAATGGAATACTTTTAAGCATTCTATAAAGCGATTTTTTCTTATATGTTAGTTGGAATATTTTAAATACTAGAGGTATACGAACAAATTAGTATAATGAGTCTATTAGTATAAATAGAATATATATTTGACAATTACGTTGTTTCCAGCATATAATTATCTATTATATGAATATTGCGTTGAAAAAGACGGCATGTCTCAGACGGATTTAGTAGAGACCAAACTCATGGGCTGAAAGGTTTGGAAATCTAGAGATGTGCGGATCACTTTGGAGCAAGCGGCAACGCCGCCGGTGAACACCGTTATATGTCTAAGTGGCTTTCACAAGTAACGAGAGTCAGTAGGGTGGTACCACGGATATGACGTCCGTCCCTTCGGGGGCGGGCGATTTTTTTATGTAAAAGGAGCACATCATGGATTACGGTAAGACGTTACATTTGCCTGAAACAGAATTCCCAATGCGCGGCAATTTGCCTAAGCGCGAACCAGAAATCTTAAAATTCTGGGAGGACAACAAGATTTATCAAAAACGTTTGGAATTGCGTAAGGACGCAAAACCTTTCATTTTGCATGATGGACCTCCATATGCGAACGGTAAATTGCACATTGGTCATGCCCTCAACAAAACGTTGAAGGACATCATCATGAAATACAAGACTATGACTGGTCATTATACTCGCTACATTCCTGGTTGGGATACGCATGGTTTGCCAATCGAGCATGCGGTTATCAAAAACACAGGTCTTAACCGTCATGAAATGGCTCCATTGGACTTGCGCAATAAATGTAAGGAATATGCATTGGAGTGCGTAGAAACACAAAAACAAGACTTCATTCGTTTTGGTGTATTAGGCGAATGGGACCGTCCGTATCTGACATTGCGTCCTGAGTTCGAAGTTAAACAACTTGGCATCTTTGGAGAAATGGCAAAACGCGGCCATATCTATAAAGGTCTTAAAACTGTATACTGGTGTACGCACTGTGAAACTGCATTGGCAGAAGCAGAAATCGAATATGCTGAGAAAAAATCTTTCTCCATCTACGTAAAATTCCCTTACGTATCCGAGAAAAAGGTTACATTGCCAGCTGGCGTAGATCCAAAACAAGCATACTCCGTTATTTGGACAACTACTCCTTGGACAATGCCTGCCAACGTAGCTATTTCCGTTAACCCTGACCTTGAATATGGCTGGGTGAAAGCTGGCGACGAATACTACTTGATGGCTACTGAGCTAGTTGATGCGGCGATGAAAGATATCGGTATCGAAGACTATGAAATCATAAATCACTTCTCTGGTGCAGATTTAGAATTGGCTGAATTCAAACATCCATTTGTTGAACGTAATGCTACAGTATTGTGTGGTGACCATGTAACACTTGAAGCAGGTACTGGTTGCGTACATACAGCACCTGCACACGGTGAAGATGACTTTAACATCGTTATGCGTTATAACAAGGAAGGCAAAACTGAACTTCCTATCGTATCTCTTGTTAATGAAACTGGTAACTACACAAAACAAGTAGACGACAACCGTTATGGCGATACTGAATTCCCATTGGCTGGTGTAGAAATCCACGATGCAGAGGTGCCTGTAATCAAAATCTTGGCGCACAATAATGCATTGCTTCACAAATCTAGCTTGCGTCACCAATACGCTCACTGCTGGCGTTGTAAAAATCCTGTCATCTACCGTGCTACAGAACAATGGTTCTCCTCTGTAGATGGGTACCGTCAACAAGCTCTTGATGCAATCGACAATCAAGTGCAATGGATTCCTAAATGGGGTCATGACCGTATCTTCAACATGGTTCGCGATCGTGGTGACTGGGTAATTTCTCGTCAACGTATTTGGGGCGTGCCAATTCCTATTTACTATTGTGAAAGCTGTGGCGAGCACATCATCAACGATGATACTATCAAAGCATTACAAGAAAAAGTAGCCGTAGAAGGCTCCGATGCTTGGTGGGCTCACAGTGCAAAAGAATTGTTACCAGAAGGTTTCAAATGTCCTCATTGCGGTCATGATGAGTTCAAAAAAGAAACTGACATCATGGACGTATGGTTTGACTCTGGTTCCTCTTGGGCTGGTGTACTTGAAGTTAACGATCTTGAAGTACCATGCGCTATGTACCTTGAAGGTTCCGACCAACATCGCGGCTGGTTCAACTCTTCCTTGTTAACTGCAGTGGCAACAACAGGTAAGGCACCTTACAATTCCGTATTGACTCACGGCTTCGTCGTGGACGGCGAAGGTCGCAAAATGTCTAAATCTGTAGGTAATACAGTAGCACCTAGCGACATCATCGATGTATACGGCGCTGACGTTATGCGCTTGTGGGTATCCTCTGCAGATTACCAAGCAGACGTACGTTTGTCTAAAGACATCGTAAAACAATTATCCGAAGTATATCGTAAGATCCGTAATACATTCCGCTTCTTGCTCGGCAACTTGGATGACTTCAATCCAAATACTGATAAAGTGGCTTACGCAGATATGTCCGAATTCGATAAATGGGCATTGTTACGCTTAGAAGAAGTGCGTCAAAAGGTTACTGATGCGTACGAAAATTATGAATTCCACATGTTATACCATGCAATTCATAACTTCTGCACCGTAGACTTGAGCTCCATCTATCTTGATGTAATGAAAGATACTATGTACGCTGAAGGCAAAAACAACGTAGCTCGTCGTTCCGCTCAAACAGCAATGTATGAAATCTTGAAAACATTGGTAGCTATGGTATCTCCAGTGCTTTCCTTTACAGCAGAAGAAGTTTGGAAATACATGCCTAAAGAAGAGGGTATGCGCGAATCCGTTATGCTTCAAGATTGGCCACAAGGTCATCCAGAGCACTTCAACCAAGAATTGGCTGATAAATGGAACCAATTGTTAGACTTGCGTACATCCGTACAAAAAGCTTTGGAACTTGCGCGTCAAGACAAAACAATTGGTCACCCATTGGATGCATCCGTTACGGTATACGCTGAAGGCGCTGCATTTGATGCATTGAATGCTCTTGGTGAAGAAGGCTTGGCTAAACTCGTTATCGTATCCGAAGCTCACATCGTGAACGGCGCTGCACCGGCAGAAGCTGTAAAAGACGAAGAAACCGGCGTTGCAACAGTTGTTGTTGCCTCTGGTCTCGAAAAATGTGAACGCTGCTGGATCCACCGCGATACAGTAGGTCAAGATAGTGAACATCCTACACTCTGTGCACGCTGTGCCAGCGTTGTAAAAACACTATAATAAAAGTGCTGTCATAAGACTACTATAATAAAAATGCTATAGTAAAAATCTATAATTAAAATAATTCTATTATCAAGATTATAGGAATTATCAAAAAAAGACCATCCTGTTGAACTTCACTTCCCAAAATTGTGTCCAATTTTGGGAGAGCAGCTCACTGGGGATGGTCTTTTATGTTTGTAAATCTTTTGGCACCGTTAATTGTTTCCAATTATCTAGTTCAGGGATTTCCAAGGTATTTATTGTTTTTTGAATCCAATAGTTTAAAGATACCTCGTTTCCCACATATTGTTCGAATAAGTAGGTGTTGCCAGGCGTGTCTTGTTGGTTTCCATCTTCATCGATGGTGTGACGGGCGGATTCTTTCAGATAGAGCTGCACTCTAAATGGGGTCGACTGATTGCCTTTAAAAATAAAATAGGATGGGCCCACAAAGTCATGGGTACGAATATTAATTTGTTCGTACTTTTTCTCTTTCAATCCTTGCAAGGCAGTCTGAATCATAGTGTTCGCATCGTCGTACTCCTCTAGCAAGAATGGCTGTTGATCCACATCGAGCACGTAGTGCCAGGTTGGCTTTTCTTCGTTCTTTTCGATGGACCAATTCTCTTCGAGACTAGGTAACTGACGATTATGGTAAAGCTCTTTTAATAGGCTTAAGGTATTTTCTTTGTTGTATACGGCCTTATAAACGATTTCATGTCCTTCTGTTGGATCATAACCGTGTAGTCTTACTTGATAATGATTTCGTAGCATCCGTGTTACATCGAGCTTGAATATATTGCGTAATGTATCTGGAATGGATAGGAAATGATTGTAAAAGCTGAGCTTCATTTCCTCCTGTGACTCTAAGGCTGTTTCGATGGTTTGCCAGTCATACAAAGTTGTATCCCACAGGAAGTCGTCCATGGTCACAGATAAACGGGTCGCATTTTGAGGCCAACTAGTAGGTGCAGGGCGCACCGTAGTAGTGGATTCGGCAACGCCTTCTTTGTATTGCCAGTGACCATCAACCTCTTCAAAGGCTGCTAATCGTTCTTCTGCTTCGTCATCGATAGGAATATCTTTTAGCTCCGGATCTAAATTGGCTTTGTGAGACAAGATATATTGGTGGGATTGCTCATAATAGGATACAGCTTGATCTAAATCTGGATTGCCTGTTACATAACCTTTTTCGTAGGCATAGCCCAAGGCAACGCGTGTTAAAGCGCGCGTAATATCGTAGAAAAGAACGCGATCCTCTTCTTCAAAGGCTCGTTGTTCCTCATCTAAGACACGTAGTAACGATTGTACACCGAAGCGAATGTTTTTCGTCACCCCTAAACCGTGGATTCGCATGTAACCGATATAGGGCAAGGCGAACATAAATCGATCTTTTGTAGCTGCCATATGTGTTAAGTCTGCTATGAGACCCCAGTCGAGAGGCAGGTGGCCTATGTGAAAGATATATCCAAAGGCCGCCTGTAAGGCGGTGTAGCCCGCATCACTAAACTCTTTCGTTGCAGCGCGGCGGTAGAGACCTATGGCTTTTACTGGATTGTAGGGGATAGTACAACGTAAATTTTTGGCATCATAGAAATGATAGTAATAATCTGCTAATTCTGCGATGCTTTCAGATTGACCTAAGGCGGCCCCTTTAGTGAACCACGTGAAAGCATCCTCGTATTTACCGTTTTCGTGGCAGTCTAAACCTGTATATAGCATCATGGCAGGGTTGCCAAGCTCGGCCGCAGTTTTGGCGACACGGCGCGCATTGGAAAAGTCGGCTTCGTCGATATAGATATTGCGCAAGTTTCCTTGGAACATGGCAAGACCGTTGTCGAGAGCCTTATTAAACCATTCTTTCGCTAGGTTAAATGCATTTTTTTGTAATTTTTCGTCTGGCACGGTGCCTTGCAAGGCGGCGATGCGATCCTGTACAGAGCCAGCTGTAAGGCTTTTTTGGATGCGTTTAGTCCAGCTCATAGGCGGTGGTGTTAGCATAGCTTCAGCGGAGTCGATGCGATTATCATCGCGCCAGAAAAAGACATTGCCTATAACATATTGGCAATAGGCATCGCCTCGATTCGCATGGTCATAGACAATGCGGAAAGCATCGTCGAAGGAGATTTGCATATCCTTTTCAACGGTAGGCGTGATGGAGCCTTTGATACGCAAGGCTTGTAATGTACCGATAGGGCTACAACGGCGAATGCTATCGTGTAAGCACTGATAAGTACGCATATTGTCCTCTGGGAAGTTAGACTCTTCCCAGGTAAAGCGAGGCCCTGCATAGACACGTGCTAAGAGGGCATAGGCATCACCTAGCTCTCGGCTCTCTGGATCGTTGGCTATTTTGAGAGCATCTTCTTTAGTATCTATATCACTTTCAAGAAGGGTGGTCATATCGTTTCGCAAGGCAAGATGATCAGTTTGTACTGTCCCTTGCTGATTATTGACGATGAGTTCTAACTGACGTAATCCTTCTTGAGCCATTTTTTGATTATAGGATGTAAAAATCATGTGGAAGACCTTTTGCAGGCGTTCCGTAAAGTACTGTGCCATTAGGCCTCCTTTTATACGATAGAATACATATTTATTATATAACGAACGCTAGGTACCGTAAAAGAGGCAATGCTAGTATAACTGTATGTCTTCTATTGATATTATATTGATATCGTTTAACTGTTCTCACAATTTACTAGCTTATTTCTAATATGCCCGTATGTAATACAATTTAATACGGAAGCTTTAGTATGTGTTGTATTAAAGCGCAAAAAATCCCCTCTGAAGAAGATCTGTTGTCACAAATTTTATGTGATGGTTGAAATCTTTCAGAGGGGTTATTATGTATCCTAGTTCGTAGGAATACATATTATTTTTTGTTGTAATCGCCAAACCATTTGTCGTAAATTTTTTGGTAAGTGCCGTCTTCTTTAAGTTCTTTAAGAGCTTTGTTAACAGCTTCTTGTAAAGCTTTGTTGCCTTTTTTCACGCCAAGCACTGTGCCAGGAGATTGTGTAGGTTCGCCTACGAGTTTAAGGTCTTGATCAGCACCTTGTTTGAGGTAGTACATAGCTACAGCGTTATCGATGATAGCGCCATCAATTGTACCGGCTTTCAATTCCATGAAGATATTAGCGTTGGAATCGATTTGTTTTACTGTTGTGTTAGGGATTTTTTGAGCCATTTCAACCGGGATTGTGCCGATTTGAACACCTACAGTTTTACCTGCTAACTCGTCCATGTTGTGGATGGTAGTGTTGTCTTTACGCACAACTGTGATGAAACCGCCTTTATCAAAGTATACATCGGAGAAGTCCAATACTTTTTCACGTTCAGGCGTAGCGTTGATGCCTGCTGCAATCATGTCGATATCGCCAGATTGAACAGCTGGAATCAAAGCGTCGAAGCCCATGGATTTGAATTCCATTTTTAGGCCGATTTTTTTAGAAATTGCTTCGGACAAATCAACGTCGAAACCAACATATTTGTCGCCTTCAGTGAATTCGAACGGTGGGAATGTAGTTTCAGAACCTACACGCAATACGCCTTCTTGTTGTGTCATTTTAGGTTTGTCGTTTCCACAACCAGCCAATAAACCCATTGCTGCTACCGCTACGAGGGCGATGGCTGTCAATTTTTTGAACTTAAACATAGTATCCTCCTCAAACATCCATATACATGGTTTATACATTTCTGTTTATATTGTACGGAATTTTACACCAATAGGCAATAACATTGTATAATTAAGAGTACATGAGTTTCATATTTAAAAATGGATTTCATTTGGACTGATTTTAGATATATTATATCTCTGTTGTTTATGTTAGTTTTCGAACCGCATTAATTTATCTTAATTGGCTTAGGTAAAGCCGTTCATATCCATTTATTTATATTAATTTATTTATATCTATTGGAGGCGCTATGAACCTTACGCATACATTTTCAGATCTTTGTAAAAGCTTCGCTCCAGATGCTTTTGCGGTGAATTATACATTAGCTAAAAACCCTGAGATTTCTAGTCAAGAATTCGAGTCCGTCAAAACCATTGGTGCTGTTCTCGAAAAATATGGTATGGACGTAACCTATAAATTCTGTGATTTACCGACTGCCTTCAAGGCGTCTGCCGTAAAAGTAGATAAACCTCAAGGTCGTTTAGCGATACTTTGTGAATATGATGCACTGCCAGAGGTAGGCCATGCATGCGGTCATTCTGCCAGTGGTTCTATGAGCGTGTTGGCTGCGTTGACACTACATAAAATGCAAGAAGAGGGCGTAGCTTTCAACATGGACATCGATATTATCGGCACACCAGACGAAGAAGCGATGGGGTGCAAGGTGGATATGTGCAATGCAGGGGTGTTTAAAGAATACGATTTTGCCATCATGGTGCATCTCGACGGCGAGGAAACACGGCCTAATTCACAATTTTTGGCACTCGATTGCTTCCGCGCTAAGTATCACGGTAAGCCAGCTCATGCAGCCGGCGAGCCTTGGAATGGTGTCAATGCGGTAAACGGCGTACAACTCGCTATCCATGCTATGGATATGATGCGTCAACAAGTACGCCCTGAAACGCGCATCGGCACATGGATCATTGCTGGAGGTACCGCATCTAATGTTATTCCTGCTTTCGGTGAATTAGAGGTTACCGTGCGTCATACGGAGCGGGATTACTTAAATGGCTTATCTGAGCAGATTAAAAACATCTTTGAAGGGGCGGCCCTTTGTACAGGTACAACTGTGGATGTAGCGTTTTATGGCAATCCGTATGATGATATGAACCAAAACCATCGTGGCACAAAGCTTATCGAAGAGGTAATGGCCGACATGGGCCTCGATTTTGAACCTGGTCCAGCAGCCCTCGGAGGTAGTTCAGATATTGGCAATGTAAGCTATCAATGTGTAGCACTCCATCCTAAATTGCGCCTCGCTGGCGAGCCGAAGGTGTGCCATTCTAAAGAATTTGCCGGTGCCATGTTAGAGCCTACCATTGAACAAACCATTATCGACGGCGCTAATATTATTGGTGGCGCTTTACTACGACTCGTAGAAAACCCAACAACCTTAGAAGAAATTGTAGCTGAATTTAAAGGATCTCTAGGGGAATAGTCATAGGATACTATGAGGATACTCATTTGAAATTCAAGATATTGATAAATCTATTTTAGATACCATGAGGGAGGCAGTATGACCTCAAAAGAAATATTAACTATAAAAAATTATATAGGTCTAGTTGGAGATAAGCCCATTCGATTCATCGCATCCGATGTAGATGGCACCTTGGTAAACGATGCAAAGGCGATTCCTGAGGATGCCATTGAGGCGATTCGTGCAGCTCGTGAAAGTGGGATTCGGGTAGCCATTGCTTCTGGCCGTGCTTGGAATGAGATGAATGATGTCATCGAAAAACTGCCTTGCTTGCGCTATTTTATGTGCACCAATGGTGCTTACGTGATGGACAAGGATGAAAACCGAAGTCTATTCCACGTAAATTTTGATAAAGAACAAGCTCTACACTTGTTACACAAACTATTAACCTATGGCGTTTATGTAGAGGCCTATGTGAAAGACCAAATCTTTGGCATGTATCCACCCTCTAGATGTATTACACCTGAACGCTTAGGGGTATGTGCTAGTGAACGTAATGGAGAAGATAAAAAGACTTTGCATGGCATAATGGATAATCATCTGCCTAATACTAAAAATCAGATTTCTGGTACAGGAGACACTCGTCTGCCAGGAGCAACTTATGATCACTATGCATTAGCGGAAGGTAATGAAGCAGCAAAGGTAAAGATGTCTGAATGTGAAATAGAGCAATCTAATTTCTTCTTTAGACCTAATATTCGTCCATTTATCTTGGCTACGCGGACCATGGTATGTGATCTATTAGCTCATATGGAAGCCTTAGATGAAGGACCTGAGAAAATTCAAATCTTCTACGGTGACGAGCCGATGCGTCAGCGTATCTTGCAAGACTTACGAGATGAATACCAAGGTCTGTCCCACGATGGCACAGGTCGTGAACGTTTCTATGATGTATTGCTCTCTAGTGAAGGCAATCTAGAATTCGTGTTGCCCCACACCACAAAGGGCACAGCCGTAGAAGCCTTGGCAAAACATTGGGGCTTAAGTCCTGATGAGGTAATGACACTGGGGGATAGTGAAAACGACCTATCTATGCTACGCTTTGCGGGCGCTGGTGTAGCCATGGGCAATAGCAAGCCGAACATTAAAGAAGCGGCACGATACGAAACGACAGACAATAACCACCAAGGCGTGGCAAAAGCAATCTATTCTGCTATTGCGTATAATAGTGAATTAAATAAGAAAAAACAATTATAATAGCTGTTCTTGTATTGAAATATTTTGAATATATTCTTGAGCTAGCGTGATGTTTGTGATCTTATATATTTAAAATATGAATTCTACTACTTAAAAGTAGATAATGCTAAGTTAGGCATAGATAAAGAATGCATAGGAGGTGATGTATAATGGGAAATCTAAAGTTTAATATTGATGACACTTGCGTTAAATGTGGTGCTTGTGCTGAGGATTGTCCTGTTCAATGCATCACCGAAGGGAAGACTCGATTTATCATTGGGAAAGGTTGTATCAGTTGTGGCGACTGCTATTCCATCTGTCCCGTGGGGGCTGTAAAAATGTATAAACGAGAGGCTCCTAAAAAGTGATAGCCAGATATCTTTCGGTATTGTTAGCAAATTGACTTATATACGGAAAGCTCCTAAAGCGTGATAGATAGAAATCCGAACATTATAAAGTTATTTATAATTTACATACGGAATATATGGAGTCGTTATACTTCCTATGGTATAATAAAATGTAATGAAAAATTAGCGTTTAGCTCGGAAAAACGCGCCCCCAGTACAGAAATGTATGGGCATAATAAATAGTGAATATACTTTCACAAATAGATGCATATGGAGGAAGGCATGGAAAACAAGGAATTTGTAATTGTTGTTGACTTTGGTGGTCAATATAACCAATTGATCGCGCGCCGTGTTCGTGAAAATCACGTATACTGCGAAGTATATCCATACAACAAAGCGCTGGAAAAAATTAAGGAATTGAAACCGCAAGGTATCATCTTCACAGGCGGTCCTAACAGCGTGTATGAAGAAAACTCTCCAAAAATTGAGAAAGAGATTTTTGAACTTGGTATTCCTATTCTTGGCATGTGCTATGGTATGCAGTTTATGGCGCATACATTGGGTGGCGAAGTTAAATCTGCGGACAACCGTGAATTCGGTAAAACACCTACTAAAGTGGATACTACATCTCCATTGTTCAAAGGCTTGGAAGAAGACCAAGTTGTTTGGATGTCTCACGTTGACTATGTAGCAAAGGTTCCTGAAGGCTTTGAAATCGTAGCACATACTAAGGATTGCCCTGTTGCATCCATGCAAAATAAAGAACGCAAACTATATGCTATGCAATACCATGCAGAAGTATTGCACACTGAACATGGCAAAGAAATGCTTCACAATTTCTTATACGAAGTATGTGGCTTCACAGGCACATGGACAATGGCAAACTATGCGAGATCTGCTATTGAAGACATCCGCAAAACCGTTGGTGATGGAAAAGTATTGTTGGCATTGTCTGGTGGTGTAGATAGCTCTGTTGCGGCAGCTCTTATTTCTAAAGCTGTAGGTGACCAATTGACTTGTATCTTCGTTGACCATGGTTTAATGCGTAAAAACGAAGGTGACGAAGTAGAAGCAGCTTTCAAAGATTCCGGCATGCATTTCATCCGTGTCGATGCAGAAAAACGTTTCTTAGATAAATTGGCTGGTCTTGAAGATCCAGAAGCGAAACGTAAAGCTATTGGTGAAGAATTTATCCGCGTATTCGAAGACGAAGGCCGCAAAATCGGTTCCGTTGACTTCTTAGCGCAAGGTACAATCTACCCTGACGTTATCGAGTCTGGTACTGGCGAGGCTGAAGTTATTAAATCTCACCATAATGTTGGTGGCCTGCCAGCAGTGGTAGACTTCAAAGGCCTTATCGAACCATTGCGCAACCTCTTCAAAGACGAAGTGCGTGAACTTGGTTCTGAATTAGGTTTGGCTGATTACCTCGTATGGCGTCAACCTTTCCCAGGTCCTGGTCTTGCAATCCGCGTAATGGGCGAAATTACTAAAGATAAACTTGACATCTTGCGTGATGCGGACTATATCTTCCGTGACGAAATTGCAAAAGCTGGCCTTGATCGCAGCATCAACCAATACTTTGCAGTATTAACATCTACACGTACTGTAGGCGTTATGGGTGACTTCCGTACATACGATTACACATTGGCATTGCGTGGCGTAACAACAACAGACTTCATGACTGCTGACTGGGCACGCATCCCTTACGACGTATTGGACACAATCTCCCGTCGTATCGTAAACGAAGTACAACACATCAACCGCATCGTGTACGATATTACATCTAAACCACCTGCTACAATTGAGTGGGAATAAGAATAATAATTATAATAATAACAAATAACTTTAGTTATTACTAAGCCACAAAAGCCTCCTATCTTTTGATGGGAGGCTTTTATGAAAATCATAACTTTATTCTAATGATTATAATTTGTTGTTATTTAGTATTTTTTAAGAACAAGCTTGATAAAATTAAGAAAAGGAGGTAGGCTAAAAGTAGCGTATGGTTAGAGTTTTTGCTTGTGGTTCGCAAGCGTTGAATTTAATGTGAGAATTGCGTTCAGCTCTCAATGATTCTTTAATAATTTCATGTACACATGATGAATCTGAGGTAAAGAGTAACCATACGCTTTTTTGTTATGAGTAATTATGATGAAGCACGTATGATAGTAGCTAAGCTGATAAATGTTGAGCTTAGAGCGATTACTTATGTACTGTATAAAAAAGGAATTGAAAAATCATATACATCATTTGAAATCCCAAAGAAAGCTGGAGGAACTAGAGTTATTGATTCTCCGAATAAGCAGTTAAAAAGAATTCAAAGACGATTGGGTAAAAAAATATATGATATTCATAAAAATTATTTAGATCAAAATAGAATAGCTTCGAATATATCTCATGGGTTCGAAGTGGGTAAAGGGATAATAACCAATGCTCGTATACATAAAAATAAAAAATATCTATTAAATATAGATATTGCTAATTTTTTTTCATCAGTTAATTTTGGTAGAGTACAAGGATATTTTAATAAAAGTCAAGAGTTTTTGTTTTCAAAAGAAGTTTCTATTATAATTTCTCAGTTAGTTTGTTATGATAAGAAATTACCTCAAGGTGCACCTACATCCCCAATAATTTCAAATTTAATTTTTAATATTGTAGATTTACGTATTTTGTCATTGGCAAAAAAATATAAACTATCTTATACTCGATATGCTGATGATATGAGTTTTTCTACTAATAATCGAGCCTTTCAAACAGATTATATTAATTTTATACAAGAGTTGAGAAACCTTCTTGAAAATAGTGGATTTGAGATTAATGAAAATAAAACCAGATTAGAGTATTACTCCTCACGACAAGAAGTAACAGGCTTAACTGTAAATAAGAAGATAAACGTTAGTCGCAAATTTATAAAGCAGACCAGAGCAATGGTTGATCAACTCTTTAAAACAAATGGTTTTAGCATAGATAATACGTTTGGTACCGAAGAGCAATTAGAAGGACGTTTGGCTTTTATAAATCAACTAGACTGGTATAATAATGAACTAGAACCTGAAAGTATAAAGCAGAAAGCTAATAAGAAATATATGTCAGGTTTAAATGCTAGAGAAAAACAATATCAGTATTTTTTGTTTTATAAGTATTTTTTTAAACCAAGTAAACCTACTATTGTGACTGAAGGTAAAACAGATATCCTTCATATAAAGGCTGCTTTGATGAAGCATAGTGATAGATATCCAAATCTTATTAGTAAAAATGATGAAGGTAAATATGTATTCAATTTGTATTTCTTGAATAAAACTAAACGGTTAAAGTATTTTTTCGGTATTGTACAAAATGGTGCTGATACAATGAAAAATATTTGGAATTTTTATAATGGAAAAAATAATTGTGATAATATATTTAAATATATAAATGATAAGAGTCAATATGGGGTAATAAGAAATGTTAATCCCGTAATTCTTTTGTTTGATAATGAAAAAGAGCCAGACAAACCATTAAGAAAATTTCTAAATCATATAGGTATGCAATCGGGGATTGATAAACCGTTTTTGAAATTGAAAGCAAATCTATATTTACAAAAAATACCTCGTATTAATAATAGTGATTGTGAAATAGAGGATCTATACAGTAAAGAGATTTTAAATATATCTATTGATGGGAAAAAATTTGAAAAGACTGTAAAAGATTCTGTTGAAGATACTTTTTCAAAAGATATTTTTTCTAAATATATTCTAGCGCACTACCAAGAAATTGATTTTAAGAATTTTCTACCCCTATTAGACTCAATAAATAATATTTGTAAAATAGAATAAGTAGTGTATTAGAGTACCAGTGATAAAATATTAACAAGCTGAAAATTGTTTTAGATAAAATGATGGAATGATATTATTTTTTATCATTCCATTTTTTAATAGACATTTTAAGAGATTGTAATATAATGAGGTCCTATGAAAACAACAAAATCTTTTGGCGAGTATTCCAAGTATTCTCTCCATGATGCAAGGGCACAGAAAATAGAATACGTAGACGATAATTTGATCCTTACTTTTGAGTACATTTTCTCTTATGAGAACGGGATTGAACAAACTCATAAGGCTCAGGTCGTATTTGAGACGTGCGATATAGATTTTTCTGAAATTCTCGTGTTTAATAACACAATTCTAGATACTTTCACAGGTAAAAGAATTGAGTTGCCTGAGTATCAACAGGATTATAGTGATAGTGAATTTGAGGTCATTACGGAGACCTATAATTGGGGACACGCTGTATTCCAGGGTTGGTTATGGACCGAAGGAAATCCCGTACACTGTATAATGAACATATACTATAAAGGTGATATGGTATATGTAGTTGAATGAGGCCCGAAATGAGTAATTTAGATTTTACTATTGGCTGTACTGTTACTTTCTTCAGCAAAAAGAGAAGAACTCCACCGAATTTAAATAATGGAATGTACTATCCTCATTTCGTTATAAAAGGTACTGAGGAATATCTTGGTATCAACTTTATTGATGGTGAAGATGTCATTTTTGATAAACCAATTCAAGCGAATGCTTTACCAGTATATGAGACCGTGGATTACTCTGCTATACAAGCAGGTGCAGAGTTCCTTATCATGGAGGGTGGCAATATTGTTGGTGAAGGGATTGTAAAAGCTATCTTTCAACATAAACCGTATGGGAGTAAATAACTATGGGCTATAAAAATGTATGTGTAAATTGCCGAATCTCCTTGTCGGAGGGTACAAATTATGAGCTATTTAACAGGAATAAAACCTGCCCTACCTGTAAAGGTAAAATGTACTTTGTGAACGAGAAGTTCAAAGCCCCTAAAAAATCTAATGATAAAGACTGGAAAATCATTGAGTATTTGTTGTTGAGCGGCTATGATTTCCGCAATCCTTATTGTGGACATGAGCAATGTATTTATTTTGAGTTCCCTAAGAATCTGCAAGAGGCAGAAGAGTTTATCCGAGAAATGAGGAATTTAGACTAAGTCAGGAGGTTTCGTATGGCACCGCAAGTTACAGATTTTTCGTTCTGGAATGAAATGTGGAAACAAAGTTATTATAATCGTGAGAAAGAGATTCGGGCGAATCCATTATTAGAGTATTGGGACAAGCGGGCCAATGATTTTTCTCTTATGCGTAAAAGCAATGACTACGACTTTGGTCGGAAAGTGTATGCTGCTTTAAGTAGTGTCTTAACACCTGATTCTAGTATGTTAGACATAGGTGCTGGTCCAGGTTCTTTCACAATTCCTTTTGCTCAACATATTAAATCTGTTACTGCTATTGAGCCGTCAAAAGGTATGGTGGCAGTCCTTAAAGAAAATGCCAAAGAATTAAACGTTGAGAATATTAACATCATTGAAGAATTGGTGCAGGACTTACCCCAAGATGGCTCTCCAGACTTTCAATTTGATCTGGTAACCATATCTCTTGTGCTTTGGATGTTCCCTGATGTGTGGCCTCGGCTTTTACAAATGGAACAATACACTAAAGGCTATTGTGCAATCGTAGCTGGCATTCCTGATTGGAAGAATCCTCGGGAAGCTAGCAAATCTGATGTACAAGAGTTTCAAATTCTCTATAATATGTTACTTTCACAAGGGCGCTCACCTAATGTAAGCATCATTGATTATAGATGTGAACGTACTGTAGAAGATGAAATCGAGTGCCGAAAGATTATATACGAACAGTACTATGGAGATTTAACGCCAGCAGCAGAGGAACAAATCAAAAAAGAAATCATAGCAAAATCTAAGGACAATAAATGTTTGATTTCCTCTCGGTCTGCTATAATTTGGTGGAATCCTAAGGAAGTTGTTTCACACACCTAAGATGTAGTTGGTAAATGGATTAGAAACGGCAACAGAATGATTAATATCGTTAAGGGCGATAGGGCGATTACCTATACCGAAGAAAAAAACTTTACCCCTCAGCAGGTAGCAGAACTGTTTTTATCTGTTCGTTGGGTGGTGGGAAAATATCCGGACCGATTATACAAGGCTTTGATGAACTCCTCGCGCGTGATTTCTGCTTGGGATGGAGATCGTTTAATAGGTCTTATTCGTATCATGGACGATAGTGAACTTGTGTGTTTCATCAATTATGTGCTAGTTCATCCTGATTATCGGGGCCAAGGTATTGCAGGGCACTTGCTTGAAATGGTGAAAGACGCTTACAAATCGTATTTGTACATCAATGTTATGATTGGTGAAAGCAAGAATGCTCCATTCTATGAGAAACATGGTTTTAAGATCAAAGACAATTCATTGCCGATGCAATATCGTAATGTACCTAAATATACGAAAAAGTAAATAGAGACAAAGGCTACACAAGATCAAGGTGCTGATTTAATGATATAGTTTATAAATTAAATGGGTACATTACTAATCAATGTGTAGTCTTTGTTGTTTAAACAGTATATACTTAAATGAGTAAATTAATACATCGTGTGTTTATTGTATAGAGTGGGAGGTATTATAAGTATGTTTACCTGGTTAAAAAATCTTTTTTCTTCTAATAAAAAATCTCTTGATTCTCATACGAGAGTAGATGCTACAAAGTCTGTCGAGCTAAATTCTGATTTATCGGATGATGAACTGGATCCTTGTACAATTGGGTGGGATGCGATTACTGCAGAATGTGAACGTGTATATTCTGGTCAAACAGATCCTATGCATTTTGGAACATTGATTAGCTGGCGGCTTGGTGGCGATAGCCCTCTTGATGGTATCAGTGTGTATGATGATGGAGATAATTGGCACTTTGTAACATATGGTTTGTCCGAGCTGTATGAAAAGGATAGCGAAGATCCTACAATCAGTGGTTACGGCATGGAGTTTACTTATCGTTTAGATAAAGCAAGTGCCAACGATGATGAGATCAGAAGTGTTTGTGGTGTATTACAACAAATTGCAAAATTTACTTTTACTGCTGGAGAAATTTTTAAACCTTATGAATATCTTTACAGTGGGCAAACAGAGGGCATAGACTCAAATAATAGTTCCAATATTGTTGGCTTTATTACTATTCCTGATGCTAAATTGCAAACTCTTGATACTCCTAATGGCAAATTAGAATTTGTAGAGTTCATCGGTGTGACTAACGAAGAATTACTTGCTGTAAAAGATAAGAAGATGACAGTACAAGAATTATATGAGTTGTTAGGGACTGATGTAACATCTTATAATAGAAATCCGGTTCTTGAGTACAATGGTGCTGAGTAATAACTATTAGTAATATTAAAGAAATTAATTGGTAAAAAGAGATTAAAGCATATTCAATTCGGATTGGATTTTAATGAAATAAGCTGAAAGCCTTGCTAATAGCGGGCTTTCATTTTTTTATTTACAGTAAAGTAGCAAATATCGATTATAGCAGTACCCCTATACGTTTATTGACACTGTATACCCCTCATGCTACGATGAGAAAAATCACATATGATTGGGTTAGGTGTCTATTGACTTAATAGAGAATTTGGTAGAAGCCAAAGCGGTCACGCCACTGTAACAGCGAGGTACTTTGCATAGAGGGTGAAATGCTCTCGGTCACTGAAGTTTTTGGGAAGGCGCAAAGTAACGTTGAACTGGAGCCAGGAGAACTGCCTAATTAACAATTGCCAATTGACCTGCGAGAGACAGGGATGGGGATTGATATAGATGAATTTATACTAGCTATACATAGTTGAAAGCTCATACTATATGCTAGCTTATTAGGCGTGGTAGTTAGTCTAACTGAGATGACAGCCCGTTTCCTCTTCGTGGGGAAACGGGCTTTTTATGTGCACTTATAGAGATAGTTTTAGTTGAGAGAAGAGAGGTACTTATGTTTAAACAAAAGAAGTTCATAGCATATTTAGCCACGGTTTTCCTCCTAATTGTTAGTATGCTCATCGCTGCATGTGGAGGTCCTAGTGAGACAAAGAAAGATACGGCGCAAAATAGTAAGCCTATCGAGATTACTGACGTAACAGGTCGTACGGTAACGCTTAAAAAGCCAGCAGAGAGAGTTGTGTTACAGTGGAGTGGTGCTGGTGGTCCATTCTTTACGATTTCTGCCCTTATGGGTAAAGATACTCCAAAGGTTATTGCCGGTATGGATACATCTTTGCAGGATTACAGGGCGGATATGTGGAAGCACTTTACTGCTGAAATGCCCGAGTTAGCTACTATTCCAGTAGTAGGTACCATCGGTGATAAAACATTTAACGTGGAGCAAGTTATTTCCTTGAACCCAGATGTTATTTTCATTCCTGTTGACTTGAAAGAACAATATGAGTCCGATGCTAAACCAAAACTAGATGCAGCAGGTGTACAAACGATTTATATCGACTACCATGCTGAAAAACTTGAAAGTCATCAAAAATCCATCGAAGCCATCGGCAAGGCTTTAGGTAAAGAAGAACGAGCTGCAGAAATTAGCAAGTTCTATACAGATCGTGTGACAAGAGTTCTCGACCGTGTTAGTAAAATTAACAAACCAAAACCAACTGTTTACCTTGAAGTTGGTATGAATGGTCCGGAAGAATTTGGTAATTCCTTTAGTAGCAATTACTCTTGGGGGGCATTAGCTACCATGGCTGGTGCTGATGTAATCACAAAAGATGCTATTAAAAAGTCATCTCCAATTAATCCTGAGTTTGTATTGGAAAAGAATCCAGACATCATTATGATTATGGGTTCTTACTGGCCTAAGAAACCAACTTCTATGCGTTTAGGTTTTGAAGCTACTGAAGATTCGTCTCAGGCGTTGTTGAAAGCTTTCACCACAGAACGTCAAGGTTGGAGCGAATTAAAAGCTGTTGAAAATAAACAAGTTTACTCTGCGCACCACGGTCTTCCACGTGAAGTCTTTGATGCAGCCGTATTCGAATATTTAGCAAAAACCTTCTATCCTGAAGAGTTTGAGGATGTAGATCCTGAAGCTACACTTAAAGAGTTCTATGACAAATTCTTGCCATTCTCTTATAGTGGCATCTGGTTTATGCATATGAATTAGGGTTGTGTTGTGTGTGAAGGAGCTGATGATGTAAAACCCAAATAAATGCTGTCGTACATTGTGTTTATTAGAACTTATTAAGTTTGGAATCGAGGTATTCTATGGTTAAGAAAAAGAAATTTATGGCTTATCTTGCCACGGTGCTCCTGCTAGTTGTGAGCATGATTATGACAGCTTGTAGTGGCCCAGCAGATACGAAAAAGGATGCGGCACAATCTGGCAAACAAATTGAGATTACAGACGTAACAGGTCAAAAGGTTACGTTGAAAAAGCCCGCAGAACGCGTAGTAGTTCAATTGAGTGCTTCTGGTGGTGCGTTCTTGACTATGGCTGCGTTGCAAGGCAAAGATGTGGCTAAGACTATTGTTGGTATTGACCCTTATTTAAGCAAATTGCGTACAGATATGTGGGATCGCTACAAATCTGAAGTGCCAGAGTTGGAAAAAATTCCTCTCATTGGTAACGTAAATGATAAAACATTTGATGTGGAAAAAGTAATTTCCTTAAACCCAGATGTTATCTTCATGCCTTTATATTTCAAAGATCAATATGAAGCTGATTACAAACCTAAAATCGATGCAGCTGGCATTCCTACTATCTATATCGATTACCATGCGGAAAAGCTTGAAAATCATCAAAAATCTATCGAAGCTATCGGTAAAGCATTGGGTAAAGAAGAGCGTGCAGCAGAAATCAACAAGTTCTATACTGACCGTTTAACAAGAGTTATGGACCGCATTAGTAAAATCAATAAACCAAAACCAACTGTTTACATTGAAACAGGTAACGAAGGTCCAGAAGGTTTAGGTTTTGCGTATAGTGCAAACGTAGCATGGGGCGCATTGGCAACGCAAGTTGGTGGCGACCTTATTACAAAAGATGTAGTTCAAAAAGCAGGTCCTGTTAACCCAGAATTTATTTTGGAAAGAAACCCAGATATCATCATGATCATCGGTTCTTACTGGCCTAAGAAACCTACATCCATGCGTTTAGGTTTTGATACAAATGAAGCAAAATCTCAAGAGTTATTGAAAGCTTTCACTACAGAACGTCAAGGCTGGCCTGAATTGAAAGCCGTTCAATCTAAAAATGTTTTCTCTACTCACCATGGTTTACCTCGTGAAGTATATGACGTTGCAGTATTTGAATACTTAGCTAAAACATTCTATCCTGAGGAATTCAAGGATGTAGATCCTGAAGGCACACTTAAGGAATTCTATGACAAATTCCTTCCATTCTCTTACGGTGGCGTTTGGTTTATGCAGTTGAACTAAAAAGGGGTTTTGTATAGTGACGGAAACTAACAATCAGTACGATTATAAAAAACAGAGCTATAAAAAGCTCATGTTTATTATCATTGGTCTGATCATTTGTGCGGTAAGTTTTGTTACCGATATTATTGTAGGTCCTGCATCACTTACGTTAAGTGATGTATGGCTCGCATTAACAGACCCAGCAGAGGTTTCCAAAAACGCATATGTTATCATTTGGTCGATTCGTCTTCCGACGGCCATTATGGCATTGCTCGTAGGTGCTTCTTTGGGCATTGCTGGTGCTGGCATGCAGACTATTCTTGATAACCCGTTATCTAGCCCATATACACTTGGTATATCCGCAGGGGCTGGCTTCGGTGCATCTCTCATGGTTGTTGTAGGCGCTAGTGCATTAGAGTTTTTAGGTGTCTTTATGGTTCCATTTGGCGCCTTTGTATTCGCTAGTTTGACGAGTTTCTTTATCTATTCCATCAATAAGATTAAGAACTTCTCCTCTGAAACGATGATTCTCGCCGGTATCGGCATGATGTTCTTGTTCCAAGCGCTTCAATCCTTGATGCAATATATGGCATCTCCTGAGGCCCTTCAAAACATCGTGTTCTGGACGATGGGTAGTTTAGCTAAGGCAAATTGGGTGAACATCTCTATTGTTCTTATCGTGCTAGCAATCATGCTTCCGCTTATGATGCGTGAATCTTGGCGTTTAACAGCATTAAAATTAGGCGATGAAAAGGCTTCTGGCCTTGGTGTTAATGTTGAAAGCTTACGAGTAAAAGTGTTTGCTTTCATCTCCATCATTACAGCCGTTGCCGTTTCTTTCGTTGGAACCATTGGTTTTATCGGTATTGTAGGACCACATATTGCACGTATGCTTGTGGGTGAGGATCAACGGTATTTCTTACCGTTATCTGCGGTGTGTGGCATGGCGATTTTGTCTCTCGCATCTATTGCGAGTAAGATGCTCGTTCCTGGGGCGATGTTCCCAATCGGTATTGTGACAGCAATCATCGGTGTACCTTTCTTCTTCTCGTTGGTATTAACTAGGAAAAGGAGCTATTTCAAATGATTGAAGTTCATAATCTAACCTTTGGTTATTCCGCTACGGAAGACGGACAAATCTTAAAGGGCGTTGATTTTGCCGCTAAAACAGGTAAATTGACTGCGCTCATTGGTACTAACGGTGCTGGTAAATCTACACTGTTAAAAACAATCATGGGTATCTTGAAAGGCAAGGGCGAGATTTCCGTCAATGGTAAACCTGTATCTCAATATTCTACAAAGGATTTTAGTAGTACAGTGAGCTATTTGTCTCAAGATAATGACTGTAAAGTCAATCTATCTGTTTTTGAAGTCGTTATGCTAGGGCGCATGGGATCCATGTCCTTCCGCGTAAGTGATGAGGATATTGCAGCCACACAAGAGGTATTGGAACGGTTGAACTTACAGCGCTTTGCATCGCGCAGCATCATGGAGCTCAGCGGTGGTCAACGCCAACTTGTGTTCATGGCGCAAGCCCTTGTAAAAGAACCTAAAATCTTAATTCTTGATGAACCGACAAGTGCTTTAGACTTGCACAAGCAATTTGACTTGTTAACATTGCTTAAAAATCTGACTCAAGAAAATGATTTTACAACACTCGTAACATTGCATCATCTTGATCTGGCGGCTATGTTCGCAGATGAAATCATCGTGCTTAAAGAGGGTACAGTATACGCTCAAGGCGCGCCGCAAGACATCTTTACAGAAGCCATGATGGAAGATGTATACCGTGTTAAAACGAAAATTTATATGGATGACAATGGGCTACCTCATGTAATTCCATTAGAAGCTATTATTAATTAATAGGATTCTTTGTGATTGCGTTGAGCTTATTATAGTGTTGGTACTATTTGTTATAGATAGTCATTGACGTGAATCCAGTTATTAATAGGATGTAAGACTATTAGTTAAAATAAAAGAAGCTGAAATCTTTGCAGAACAGCATTGATTTCAGCTTCTTTTTGTTGGGAAAAGTATTGGTATTGTATTTAAATAATCTCTTTAACCTGTGCTATACCCTTATCAGTAAGCACGTAGTGTCCATTTGTCACATATAATAGACCTTGTTTCTTTAGCTGTGAAGCAGCTTGATGAGTATAATCAGGCCTCCAGTTCAAATGCTCATGAATGGTACCGATGCCGTTTTCAACGTGCGCGATAGGTGTATCCATATGTGTATAAATATGGCATAGCATCATCGTTTCCCGATAGTGGCGACGTAAGTGACGTTGACGACGGTATGTGGCGATATAGCCTGTCTTCGGTGTTGCGATAACAGCGATAATCAGTGCGATACCGATGGTGGTTGCAATAGAACCCGCGATGGATACGTCCATGGTGAAAGCTACTTCCGTACCAATGACAGCACAGATAATACCGATGATGATACTGCTAGTAAGCATGGCTTTCACAGAGTCCGTCCATAAATAAGCGATGACCGCAGGCCCAATCATAAGGCCGATGACGAGAATGGCGCCTACCGCTTGGAACGAGGCCACAACGGTGAGGGATACCATGGTCATCAGCACGTAGTGGATGAGGGCTGGCATAAAACCGAAGAGTCCCGCTAGTAGCGGATCAAAGGTGGAGAGTTGCAATTCCTTGTAGAACAGCATGACTAATATTAAATTGATGATCGCCACGCCTAGAGAAATCCATAGCGATACAGGCCCCAAGTCGGTGCCGTTCACAATCCATCGATCAAAGGGGGCAAAGGCTATTTCGCCGAGTAATGCGGTATCTACATCGAGATGAGCGTTACCGCTGTATAGGCTGACTAGAATGATGGCGATAGAGAATAGAAGCGGGAAGATGATGCCGATAGACGCATCTTCGTTGACAAGCCCCGTATTGTGTATCATTTCTGTAAGCCATACGGTGCCTACACCAACTAAGGTAGCCCCGACGAGTAGAAATGGAGAGTTTAAATCTTCCGTCATAAAGAAAGCGAGCACGATGCCGAGGAATACGGTGTGCGTAATGGCATCGGCCATCATGGACATGCGACGCAATACGAGGAAGACCCCAGGGATGGCACATGCGATGGATACCGCAATGGCAATGAGCAATATCTCTGTATGAACTGTCATGGGGCACCTCCTATGCGAGGTTGTGCGTCCTCTGCTACGTAAATACTTTGCTGTGCCTTGGATTTGGAATCCCTTGTGGTTTCTAACAATAATGCGTGCTTTGACTGTCTATTTTTGCGGAACTGCCACAGCATACCTCGGTTAGGAGCAAAGATGAGACTCAATAATACGAGAATCGATAAAATGACGATGATAGCTGGACCTGTCGGTAATTTTGGGACCGATGTACTCCAGATAGTACCGCCGATGGCGGATATCATGCCAAATAATCCTGCTAATATACACATGGTGCCCAGTTTATTCGTCCACTGTCTTGCCCCAACGGCGGGTGCAATGAGGAGAGAGCTAATCAAGATAGCCCCTACCGATTGAATACCGATGATGATGGTCATGATCAATAATGAACGATATAAAATAAGGGTGAAAGTGACGGGAATTTGTAGTGTTTTGGCGTATTCCACATCGAAGGAGATGAGCTTTAACTCCTTCCAGAATAATGCGGTTAATACGATGATGATGAGCGCCGCTGCAGATGTGATGTACACATCGCGCGCTAATATGGTGGCTGCCTGTCCAAATATAAATTTTGAAAGCCCTGCTTGACCAGCATTGTTTAAGCTTTGTACATAGGTGAGCAATACCATACCAAGCCCAAAGAAAGCGGAGAGTATGGTCGCTAAAGCGCCATCAAATTTGATTTTGCTGTTTTCTACGGTGATGGTAATGAGCCAAGCCGCAGTGATAGAGGATAGGGCAGCACCTGCGATGAGAACTTCGATGTCCTTGATGCCCGTCAGCAAGAAGGCAATGACCACACCGGGTAGTGCCGCATGAGATAGGCCGTCACCGATGAGGCTTTCCTTGCGAAGTACCGCAAAGGTACCAGCGATACCGCTAGCGAGGCCTAATAATGCCGTGCCGAGCAGTACCATTTGCGTCGTATAGGATTGGAGTATGGTCATACAATCCTCCCCTTGCCGTAAGTGCGCTCAATAGCTTCGTCCGTAAATGTATCTGCTACGGGTCCATAGGCGACAGTTTGTTTGTTTACCATCGTTACCCAATCGAAATATTGGGGCACCGTATTTAAATCGTGGTGGACGACGATAACCGTTTTGCCTCGAGCTTTCATTTCTTGTAAAAGCGAAATAATAGCATGTTCTGTTGTTTTATCGACGCCCTTGAATGGTTCGTCCATGAGGTAAATATCTGCCTCTTGGACGAGAGCTCTTGCGAGGAAGACGCGTTGTTGTTGTCCCCCTGAAAGCTGGCGAATTTGTCTATCCACATAGTCGCTCATGCCCATTTTTTCAATCATGGAGAGGGCGAGTTCCTTATCCTTTTTGCTAGGTCGCTTGAACCAACCTAGATGACCATAACGACCCATGAGTACTACATCTAGTACGGTAGTGGGAAAGTCCCAGTCTACGCTACCACTTTGAGGGACATAGGCGATTTTTTTGTAATCGTTTATGTCCATTGCTAAGTGGTGATCGATATAAAATTTTACACTTCCTGAGATAACTGTTAGTAGGCCGAGCATGGCCTTTAATAATGTGGACTTACCGGCACCATTAGGGCCGACAATGGCCGCTAAGGAACCGATGGGTACCTTCATATCTACGTCCCATAATACGGGTTTTGTCGTATATGCTACGGTCATATCTTCAACTTCAACGGCCCATTCCATGGAAACCTCCTTGTATTAATGAGTGCCACTAGCAGAAAGTTGCTAGTAGCACTTGTACTTACAATAACAAAGTAAACTTAAGTTAATCTAATTTAGTATAAGTAAATTTACTTTGTTGTATTTAATTAAGAAATTCTAATAAATGATTATTTAAGTGCTTTGGTAATTGTATCAATATTAGCTTTCACCATACCGATATATGTGCCACCCTCAGTACCTTCAGAACCGAGAGAGTCGGAATATAATTCGCCACCGATGGCAACATTCCAGCCTTTAGCCTTAGCTGCTTCTTGAACGGCTTCAATTGTTTTATGTGGTACAGAAGACTCTACGAAAATCGCTTTAATTTTGTGGTCTACGATATATTGAACCAGTTCATTCACATCTTGTGTGCCTGCTTCTGTAGCAGTGCTTACACCTTGCAAACCTTTTACTTCAAAGCCGTATGCGCGAGCGAAGTATTGGAATGCATCATGAGCTGTTACAAGTACGCGAGATTCTTTCGGAATAGATTCTGCTTGAGCTTTAACGTACGCATCAGTTTCATCTAACTTAGTAAGATATGCGTCATAGCGTTTTTTGTAATCTTCTTTATGAGCCGGATCGGCTTTAGCAAGACCTTCGTATACTGCTTTTGCTGCCAGCTTCCAGTTAGCAACGTCAAACCAAATATGAGGGTCTTTTGTTTTTACACCATCTTCTTCGTCAAAGTCGAGCAATGTAGATGGATCAATGGCATCAGATACGCGGATGGTCGCTTTATTTTGCTTTGTTAGATTATCGAAAATGGAGCCCATTTTACCTTCCAAGTGAATGCCGTTGTATACTACAACATCCGCCTTAGACATAGCTGTTACATCGCCTGCACTCGCTTGATATAGGTGAGGGTCTACACCTGGGCCCATGAGACCTTGAACGGTTACATGGTCACCGCCGATTTCTTTTACTAAATCCGTTAACATCGTCGTTGTAGCTACGACATTAAGTTTTTTCTGACTATCTTGGGCTGTGTCTTTTCCGCAGCCTGCAAGGGCAAATACTATAAGTGCTAATGATACGACGACTAATAAAATTCGATTAAATTTCATAATAAGTCTCCTTTTTATAGATACTAAATTTAAAAACATTAATGACTTTGTTTGAGGGACATATTTTGTTCTAATAATGAAATAATTTGAAGAAGGAAAATATCTCTCTGAATTTAAACGGAAAACTAGCCGCTACTAACGTAGCGGCTAGTGGCAGTTATACGGTCTTCTGCTAAGGTCAAAATAATCTAGGGAATAAGTGCTTGTAGATGGTTAGGCCCAATGAGGGCAACAATACCAAGTACCATCATGACCTTCATTTGAATACGCTTTCTACGTCTCATGATGAACCTCCTTTGTGTAGTTTTTTGTCATATCAACTAGATATGTGAGTCCGGACAGTTATCTTGAATTCAATATATCATAAATGAGAAATTTTATCAATAAGAATTTATTCTTTTAATATTCATCTTTATTTAGTATGATATTATGCATAGACAAAAGGTTAATAAGGAGGCTTCTTATGAATAAATTATTCCGATACGCTGCTGCAGGTGTACTTGTTGCATCTTTTGGCATGGTAAGTGATTATACAGCCGATGCGGCGAAGTTTTTAGAATCTCCACGTGAGGTTACTATTGTAAAACCTGAGTTGCCTGAGATTCCTAAAACCGCTACGGTAGCGCCTGATATGCGCGTACGCTTCTTGATTGATAAAAAAGGTAATGTTAAAAATGTTTTCGTTGAGCGTTCTTCTGGCTATGCTCCAGTTGACGAAGCAGTAAAAAAAGCAATTTTACAGTGGAAATTCACACCTGCTATTGGCACAGATCAAAAGGCACACGAATCCATTATTGGGATGACAATTACTCTGCCTAAGCAAGCTGTGAAAGCTAAATAAGGAGAAAACGATGAATAAAGTGTTGCGTTGTATTATATTAAGTTCATTGTTTGTAATGAGTATGGTAGCTTCTGTGTTGGCAGCTCCATACGACCCACCAGTAGCTATAGCTACACCACCTATTGACCGAGCACTGCTCGCTGCCTATGGTGAAGCAGCTCATGGTGCGGATATACGTTTTACCATCAAGGAAGATGGTTCTGTAGGGGACGTTGAAGTTGTTTCATCTAGTGGCTCTAGTGCTCTTGATGCGGCTATTGTAGATACTATTTCTAAATGGAGATTTAGTCCTGCTACAGATTCCAATGGTAAACCTGTAGCATCTTCTAAAACTGAATATATTGATTTTAAAAACTAATCAAAATCACTCATACAGAACTGCACCCAAAAAATTGGACACAATTTCGAGGTGCAGTTTTTGCATGCCAAAATATTCTAAAAAATAAAGTAAGGTTATTCATTTTCATAATATTGGATTCGTAAATCTTAAAAATTAATCAAAATTGTATCTGTAGCAACTGAAAATTACTTTCAAAATGATATAATAAAACTGTAATAATAAATTAGCCCGTGGAGGTATAAGCATATGAATCCATTAAAACAAAAGCTAGATATTAATAATGAACGTTACAGAATTATCGTGTCCATTAAAGAAGATTATTTGGATGGTAAATTGTCCTTAGAAGAGGGCAATCGCATTTTAAAAGAAAAATTAGGCACTTGTACACCTGATGAATTTGCCTACGCAGAGCAAAGCTTGAAAGGTGTTTACAAGGACGAAGAAATCCTAGAGAAAATGGATGATCTCTTAGAATTATTTGATGGCGTTTTGGTGCGTGCCGAAAATGAGTACCCTGAAAATCATCCGTTATGGGCATACTTGGAAGAAATTAACGCTGTTGAGAAGGTAGCACTAGAAGCGGATGAGTTATTAAAGCAAGAGAAGTTTATCAAAAATCCGTGGCTCGGCGTTTTTGATTCCTTAGCAGAGTGGAGAACACATCTGTCTCGTAAGCAAAATCAACTTTATCCAATGCTTGAGGACCACGGCTTTGACCGTCCAACGCGTATTATGTGGACCTTTGATGATGCTGTGCGCGATGCTATCTCTGCATCCTATGCATTGCTTCGAGAAGATAAATACGAAGAATTCCTAGCGTCTGTGCCAGAAACATTGGCAAAATTGCGTGATTTGAATTCTAAAGAATTAGAAGTCTTATTGCCCACATCTTATAAATTGTTGAGCGACGAAGAGTTTGTGCGGATGAGTAAAAATGACCATGAAATTGGTTATGCCATTATTCAAGCGCCAGGTTTATATGTAGTGCCAGGTATTAATGATTCTGCGGCGCAATTGAATGGTAATAATTCAGCTCAAGGTGGTGCTGTATCTAATGAATTCTTAAATGATTTAGCGGGTTTGTTATCTAAATATGTAGGTCCTGTTGGAGGTGCGCCCGTTGGTAAGGACGCAGTCCTCGATGTAGCCACAGGTAAATTGACATTAGAGCAAATTAATTTGTTATTCCGTCATCTCCCTGTAGATTTATCCTATGTAGATGAAAATGAACTAGTTAAGTTCTACAGCGATACACCACATCGTATTTTCCCTCGCAGCGCGAACGTTATCGGTCGTGAAGTGAAGAATTGCCACCCAGCGAAATCTGTTCATATAGTAGAGGAAATCGTAGAGAAGTTCCGTTCTGGCGAGCAAAGCCAAGCGGAGTTTTGGATCAATAAACCAGGCTTGTTCATCTATGTTATTTACACAGCCGTACGCGATGAAAATGGTAAATTCCGTGGCGTATTGGAAATGATGCAAGACTGCACTCATATCCGTGAGCTCGAAGGTTCCCGTACATTATTGACTTGGGATAAAACTGATTTTGTAGGCGATGGTGGTAAGGAAAAATCCTTGGCTCAAGAGGCTGCAGAAGAGGTAGAAGAAGAGCCGTTAACAACTGATGCGGATGGTCGATTCCATATCGATGCGAAAACGACATTATCTAATCTAATTAAACAATGCCCAGAAATTGTAGATCATTTGATTTCTTTAAATCCTAAATTCGAGAAATTAAAAACACCTATGGTAAAAGTAATGGCCAAGGTGGCAACAATTAAGATGATGGCAGAACGTGGCGATTTTGAGGTAGATGATCTAATTAGTAAAATCGATGCATTTATCAATAAAGATAAGAAATAGTTGTACTTTTAAACGTGAAAGAGGCAAGTGCTTAGGACTTTGCCTCTTTTTCGTTTTGCTATTTGACTAGTTGATTTGTACATATAACTAGTTACTTTGTAACTCTGTCTAGTTTTTAAGGTGTTCTATTGAATACTAATAGTTTCATGCCGCTAGGTATTAATTTATTACATTACAAATGTGTTGCACTAATTCAAAATAAACATACATTAATTTCCTATAAATCATCTGTTTTATGTATACAAATTTGACTGAAAAGGGTAAAATAGAAAATAATGAAAGTATTTGCCTAAGCAGTGTTTTCATATACAACATTACTTTTACAAGCGAAATTGCTAATATATTTAAAGGTGAGGATCTAGATACTATGTCTACAAGACGCGTTTGGAAGCAAAGTGAAATTAAAACAAACCCATTATTTTCTATGATGCGCAGTACAATTGAAACTGCATTCTATGGGAACAATGTAACTCCTGTAACATCTGTGGCACAAGCGTATCAACTAGCCTCTGAAGAGCCAGGTGTTATCATCCTCGATATGCCGGTATTTAAACCATTAGAACAAGGCTTGCCAGCTGATGCAAAGGTCCTTGTTACAAATGATGGTAAAACTACAGGTCGTTATGCTAAAGCTCGTCGTATTATTGGAGACGAGGGTATCGATGAAGTTGAACTCGCGAATATTGCACGTGATGCAGTATATGATAGCCGTAGTAAAGAGTGGATTTCTGCAGAATCTATCGTTGGTCTTGATAAAAAATTCACAGCTCGTGCTCATTTGATGATTCCAAAAGATCACGCATCTATCTTGTATTCTTGGCTCATGAACTTTAAGTTCTTTGATGCAGCTGTAAAAGAATTCTACAATGACAGTGTAGAGATTCCAGAAGGCGACATCTATATTTACTCTGATCCTGACTATGTTGTACCAGGTCATCCAGGCGGTCTTGCTATTTTCGACCCTGCTCATAACTGTGCTATGATTCTTGGTATGCGCTACTTTGGGGAGCATAAAAAAGGTACGCTTACACTTGCGTGGTCCTTGGCAAATCGCTTCGACTATGTTGCTTGCCACGGTGGCATGAAACGTTACAACCTTGAAGATGGTAAATCCTACACTATTGGTGTATTCGGTTTGTCCGGTTCTGGTAAATCCACATTGACTCATGAAAAACATGATGGTCGTTATGATATTTCTATCTTACATGACGATGCATATATCATCAATACTGAGGATTTGAGTTCGATTGCTCTTGAACCTACGTACTTTGACAAAATGCAAGATTATCCTGTGGAACATCCTGCTAACGAATTCTTGTTGACGCTACAAAATGTAGGTGTAACGATGGATGAGGATGGCCGTAAGGTTGTACTGGCCGAAGATGTGCGAAACAGCAATGGACGTGCTATTAAATCTCAATTCTGGACAGATAACCGCGTAAACTACGTAGGTGAACCTGTTAATGCGATTGTATGGCTTATGAAAGATAAAACATTGCCACCAATCCTTAAGATTTCCGATCCTGTATTGGCTTCTACAATGGGTGCAACCCTTGCGACTCGTCGTTCTACAGCAGAAAAACTTGATGCTCACGTCGATCCAAATGCGCTTGTTATCGAACCATATGCAAATCCATTCCGTACATATCCATTGGTTCGTGATTATGAAAGCTACAAAAAATTATTCTCCAAATGTGGCGTAGAATGCTACATTATGAACACAGGTTTCTTCTTGGAAAATAAAATTCCTAAAGAAGTTACTCTCGATTTGTTAGAGCGTTTAGTAGAAGGTACATTAGAATTTAAACCATTCTGTGAATACGAAAACCTTTCCTATGTAGAGGTTCCTGGCTTTGAACCTCCATTCGAAGTGCGCGAGTATCATCACCAATTGCACCAAGCTTTTGAGTTCCGTTATGATTATGTAGAAAAACTTAAAGGTCATAAAAACGAATTACCTCAAGAAGTATTGGATGTACTTAAATCTTTAATGTAATCTAAAAATTAAAAAGGGTTATAATAGAATGGGGCTGTAATAGAATGCGATTTTACCGCATCCTATATGTAGTTCGTTTAACTTATAAGACATACCAAGAAATTTAGGTTTGTAAGACACTAAATTTCTTGGTATTTTTTTATTTTTCCCCATGTATATGTAACGTATATTTTAGTAATATATAGTTATAATAGAAATAATGTTTTATTATAAGACTTGTATATGTACATAGTAATAAGGACTCGTATATGGACATAAAAGACATTAAATATATTAGTACCATTGTTGAGATGGCATCATTTTCAAAGGCATCTAAAAAATTATATATTTCTCAGCCCGCGTTGAGTCAGGGGATTCGTCGTATTGAAGCAGAGCTAGGGGTTACGTTATTTGTTCGTGATCGTACAAAAGTTGTGCCAACTGCTGCGGCGTTACAAATTGCAAAAGAGGGTATGCCGTTAGTTTTAAAGGCGGAGGCTTTAACGCAATCTATCATTAATCAAGGCACAGATGTAGCCTATCATGTACGTATCGGCTTGTCTCAATTCTATGGACATCATATGCTTGGGAAAACACTGAAAAGCTTTCAACAGATAGAGCCTTCTTGGGAGTTCCATGTTGTAGAGGGAGAATCTCACTTTTTGGAACAGCAAATTTGTGATGGCTTAGTAGATGTAGGGCTATTCCCAACGCCGATTTATTCTCAGGACCTTGAAAGTTATCCCGTTTTAGATGAGCAGATTTTATTGGCTATTAGTGTGGAAAATAAGAAGGCCATAGACATTGCAGATTCGCTCATGACCGGTGATGGAATTCGAGAAATATCTCCTTTTGGAGCATTTCCGTTTATTTTGCTAAGAGAAGGTCTCAAATTGCGGATGTTGGTTAACCGTCTATGCCAAGCGGAGTCCTTTGTGCCAAAAGCCGTCATTGGCTCTGAAACGTTAGATTCATGCCGGTCCTTGGTAGAAGATGATTATGGTATCACATTCTTGCCGAATACTCTTAATAGCAAGGGGGATGACGATAAGGTTAAATTCTATCCTCTTGCATCGAAACTTTGTTTCCGCCAATTAGTTCTTGTGGCGAGGTCTGATCGGGCAAAACGTTTCCATTTATCTGAAGTAGCACATATCATGCTGCAATTTTTGTAGTGTATAGGTATAAAGATAGTTAGGTGGCATATCCTGAGGGGTGGATCATATTAATAAATTAATAATTAATATATAAATTAATACGTAAATCAATCAATTAATCAATAAAATAAAGAGACTAATTCCTGTAAAATTTAGGAATTAGTCTCTTTTTATTTATGAAAAGAAACTGAAAAATCGAATTAAATAAATATAGTAATTATCATATTCTTAGATATAGATGCGTCAAAAATTTCTCAAATTCTAATTGACAAATGTCTTTTCAGAAAATATACTTATAGTAGATTAAAACATATTTAGGAGATAGGATTTAAAACCCATCATTGTAGTGGATTTAAAGTGAATTAAAAGTAGAATATGTTTTTGTTTTTATTGGTTGGCCTATGTAGGCCCCTAGGAGGTTTCAAATGAGTAAAGATGTGGAAAATAAAAATACCCATGAACACAATCATGGTGAACAACATGGTCACGACCATAATCATGAACATCATTGCCACTGTGGCGGTCATGATCATCATGGTCACGACCACGATCATCAACATGACCACGATCATAGTCATGCAAAGGCTCTTCCGACGGATAAATGGGTGCCACACACTCATGAACCAGGGGTACCTCATGAACATGGTGTAAATGACTACATGAAAGCTGTTGCTGAGTATCGTAAAACATGGCCTACAAAACAAGATGTAATTGAACAAACACCAGATCCTGCTGTGCGTGAAATGATTCTTCGTATGGAGCAAATCGGTTGTGATACGGTATTTGACCGCTTTGATAAACAACAACCACAATGTACATTTGGTATTGCTGGTATATGTTGTCGTATCTGTTTCATGGGCCCTTGTAAAATTACACCTAAGAGTCCTCGTGGTGTCTGCGGTGCGGATGCTGACCTCATCGTAGCTCGTAATATGACACGTGCTGCTGCAGGTGGTTTGACTCAACATGGTGCACATGCTCGTGAAATCTTGATTTCTTTGAAAGCTGCTGCTAATGACCAATTGGACATTCCAATTTTAGGGGAAGAAAAAATCCGTACTGTATGTAAGGCTTTCAACATCCCTGAAGAAGGTCGTTCCTTGAAAGAAGTGGCTAATGATTTAGCAGATGTATTGCTCGAAGATTTGAGCCGTGCATTGCCAGGTGAATATAAAACAATTACAGCTATGGCTCCTGCAGAGCGTCGCGAAGTTTGGAAAAACTTGGATATCTTGCCTGTTTCCGCATACAATGAAGCCTTTGATGCATATCATCGTACAACCGTAGGTACAGATGGCGATTGGGAAAGCAACATGAAACAATTCTTACGTTGTGGTCTTGCGTTCACATTCACAGGCGTAGTGGCCGCAGATATCGCTACTGATGCATTATTCGGTCAAGGCGGTCGCCGTACATCCAAAGTTAACATTGGAGCCTTGAAAAAAGGGTATGTTAACATCGCTGTTCATGGTCACTTGCCAACATTGGTTTCTCAAATTTGTAAGATTGGTGCGTCCGAAGAGTATTTAGAAAAAGCAAAAGCTATCGGAGCTAAAGGTATTCAATTCTATGGTATTTGCTGCTCTGGCTTATCCAGTATGTACCGCTATGAAAATGTTATTCCATTGTGTAATGCTATCGGCGCTGAGCTCGTACTTGGTACAGGCGCACTCGATTGCTGGGTAGCTGACGTACAAGACGTATATCCTGCTATCATGGACGTAGCACGTTGCTTCAACACAAAGGTTATCACTACATCTGATGCAGCTCGTTTACCAGGTGCTGAACACATCGGCTACGATCATCATCACACTAACTTGGCTGAAACAAAAGATTTGGCTCGCAAAATTTTGGATCGTGCTCTTGAAGCGCATGAATTGCGTAAAGGTATGCCTGTATTCATTCCGCCATACGAAATCACAGCAGAAGTTGGCTTCTCTCCAGAATCCACTGTTAAACATTATGGTTCCTTCAAACCATTGGCAGAGGCTTTAAAATCTGGTAAAGTTCGCGGTATCGTTAACGTAGTAGGTTGTTCTAACCCTCGTGTTATCTATGAAAAGGCAACTGTAGATATTGTTGATACACTTATTAAAAATGGCTGTATCATCCTTACAAACGGTTGTGCATCTTTCCCATTGATGAAACTTGGCTATTGTAATACAGATGCTAACAAGAAATGTAGCCCTGCATTGCAAGAGTTCTTGGGCGATGATCAACCACCAGTATGGCATGTGGGTGAATGTGTAGATAATGCGCGTTCCTCTGGTATCTTCGGCGGTATTGCTGCAGAACTTGGCCTTAACTTACCTCAATTGCCATTTGCTATGTCTAGTCCTGAATGGTCTAACGAAAAAGGTATCGATGCATCCCTTGGCTTCCGCCTAATGGGTATTAACTCTTACCACTGCGTTGAACCACCTACACAAGGCTCTGATGCTGTAACAAAATGGTTGAAAGAGGACACTAAAGACATCTTAGGTTCTGTTATGTATGTTAATACAGATCCTGCTAAAGTAGCTGAGAAAATCTTGGCAGATATCGATGAAAAACGTGCTGCTTTAGGTTGGGCTGAAGTAAAATAGTAAGATAGAAATTAGTAAATTGTAGTTTATAATAAAAAACGCTCAAAAGCGTAATGGTTATCGTATTTCCTTAAGCTTTTGAGCGTTTTTTTTTTAAGAATATAGTATTACTTGTTAATTCGTGAGTCCTTATAAACCCTTTACTATTAACCCTTATGGTAATATGTATGTAGACTTAACAATATGTATAAGTTTATGAAGTAACGAAAAAAGGACTCTGTATAGAGTCCTTTTTTCATGTAAGGGGAGTGTTAGTATTAATATCAAATGAAACATGTATTTAAACAAGTAGTAGGTTTGGGGTTAGTATTACTTGTCGGGAGATAAATACACGTACGGTAACCAGGGAATTGTTACCTCTATTTATCATTTGACATTATCATTATAGGAAGAGTAAATGAGTTAAAAATGAAGAAATTTAATAAATTTCTTTAAGTTTCTTATATTTGTAAAAAACATGGTAATTAATTTTAATTATTGTTGATAAATATGGGACAATTTTGGTATTATATAAAGGAGAAGTTGTATATTTTATAAAGGTTTATCCACATTAAGCTTTTATAAAATATACAGCTCGATAGCATGAGAGGGGCAGTCATATGAGTAAAATATTCACCATATTAACACTTTTGTGGCTACTCAGTATAGGGGGGACTACTAACGCAACGGACTGGTACTATGTTGGACCAGATGCATCAGGAAACCAATTATTTATTGACAATGACAGTGTACAGAAGAGTGATTACGATGCACTTTTGTGGCTGCGAGTTAATGAACTGGGTGGCGACGAATTGCGATATAAAGTTTATATCAGTAGATATAATCGAACCATGGAAACATTGAAGGTAGATGCGTACATGTCAGACGGGACGCCGTATGAGAATGTAGAATTTAATGAGAATCCTGAGCCCATTGCGGGTAACACAAATGGTCAAGCCATTTACATTTTATTATGGAAATAAAAGAACCATCTAGTACAGCAAACTAGATGGTTCTTTTTATGTGTAAAATATTTATAAAGCATTAGGGAATAATTTATATACTACATCCTCTAGATATAGAGAATGGTATATATGAGGTTTTTAGACTTGAGCTGTATTGCGAGTCAACTCCAAGTCTTGAATCATTTGGAGATCGTCTTGAGGTGAACGACCACCAGTAGTTAAGTAGCCACCAACCATAATACCGTTTAGGCCACCTTTTAGAGCATAAGCTTGTAAGTCTCGTAGATTTACTTCGCGACCCCCTGCAGTACGAATCAATGCGTTTGGCAAGATGAAACGGAATACGGCGAAGGTACGTAAGATATCCAATGGACGTAAAGCTTCGTTGCTTTCAAATGGAGTCCCTTTAACAGGATTCAAAATGTTTAATGGCACGGAGTCAATATGTAAACGTTTAAGTTCGAACGCCATTTCTACGCGTTGTTCTAATGTTTCGTTAAGTCCAAGAATGCCACCAGAGCAAACACGGATGCCTGCTTTTTGTGCATTATCTATGGTAAACATTTTATCTTCGTAGGAATGTGTAGTACAAATATCTGGGAAGTGACTAGGTGCCGTTTCGATATTGGAGTGGTATCGAGTAACGCCAACTTCTTTTAATTTGAGTGCTTGTTCGTAAGTTAACAACCCAAGAGAACAGCAGATTTCAAGGCCAATTTCATTTTTGATACGGCCTAATACATGGATGATTTGATTAAATTCATCAGGGTTATTAGTATTACGACCACTTGTTACGATGGAAAAACGAATTGCACCAGCCTCTTTAGCTTTACGTGCTGCTTGGAGAATGCTTTCTTCATCCATGAAAGGATACTCCTGAACGCCTGTGTTGTGGTGTGCGGATTGAGCACAGAATTTACAGTTTTCAGGACATTTGCCGGATCGAGCATTAACAATGGCGCATACATCCACAGAATTATCATTGAAATGTTGGCGAATTTTATCAGCCATAGCGAGTAGAATCATAGTATCATCATCTGAAGTATGAATTAGCTCGATTGCTTCTTCTTTTGTAATTTCGCCGCCGTTCATGATGCGGTTTGCAATGGTAAATATTTTTTCGTATGTACCCACTTGGGATGGTTGTTGATCTATAGGCAAAGCCATAATAGCCTCCAGGAAATTGTTAACTTAATAAAAACATAATATATTGACAATTTGATTGTAAACGTTCGCGCATAAATTGTCAACTTAATGCATGAATTGGTTAACAAAAAATATATTATGATTTATATCTTATGATGAAAGAATATGTGCTTATCTTATAATTTATATTTATTAATAGTTAAGAGAAGTTTAGTTTAACTATATCTTTTTGATGCTAAATGATAGTTATTTTTAACTTATCTTTAAGGTTTTGTAGTATAATAAACTATTGTAATTACTATATATAACTATAATAGGAATATTAATGGAGGAGTGGATATAGATGCAGCCGTTTCGATTTATACACTGTGGTGATCTGCATTTAGGGGCACCCTTTCAATATGCTACAGGTATTAGCAATGCCGTTGATCGCGCCGTAAGTGAAGCCACTTATGTAGCCTTAGATAAAATTATTGATACTGCTATTACAGAACATGTTCATGCTGTTGTAATAGCTGGTGATATTTATAATAGCGAAGACCATAATTTAGAGGCTCAAGTCCGTTTTGTGCGCGCCATGTATCGCTTGGCGGAGCATCGTATTGATGTCTATATGGTACAAGGTAACCATGATCCTGCTGAAAGCTGGAAAGCACAATTACAGATGCCAGATAATGTACATGTATTTTCTAGCGAACAGGTACAGCGTTTCCCGCTCATCGTTAACAATATAGAAATTGGTGGCGTATATGGTATTAGTTGTGGTCATGGTAATGAAAGCGACAACTATGCTCGTCAATACAGAGCTTTTGAACGGGATGAGTTTTCTCTTGCTGTTATGCATGGTACTGTAGGTTCTAGCGTAGGCTCTGAAAATCATAATGTAATAGGACCTTGTAACTTAACTGATTTAACAGAGGCTGCTATGGATTATTGGGCATTGGGCCATATTCATAAATCTCAAGTTCTTAGCGAGGAGCCTCTCGTAGTTTATGCTGGTAATTCGCAAGGATTGCATCGTAAAGAACATGGACCTAAGGGATGTTATCTTGTATCTGTATCTCATAATGGTCATTGTGATTTGCGATTTATCGACACCTGCGCTGTCCGGTTTGAGGAAATCAAAATCGATATTGCTGGCATGCAAAATGAAACGGATTTCTTAGAGATTTTGCGCCGTAAAAAAGAAAATTTGCGAAAGCAGCATAAGAAAAACATCTTGCTATCCATCGTTTTGTCCGGTACAGGACCTCTACATCGCCTATGTACGCAAGAGGGGATTCGAAAACTATGGTTGCAAGAGTCTCAAAATGAAGAGAAAGGCAAATCTATATTTGTTATGCCTTACCGTATCATTTCTAATACAAGACCTAGTATTAATCTAGTCGAACGACGTCTGTTAACAGATGTAGTAGGTGATTACTTGCGTGCTTATGATGATATGGTAGATGGGGATGCGATACAGACTGCGCGCCAAATTATGGCGAATCGTCCTGAATTTAAGCGCTTAGGCGCATATGCCGATTTATTAAGTGATGAATTATTGGCACGAGCTTTGAAACGTTGTGAAATTGAAGGTGTTACTGTATTGATGGGGGCTAATGATGAACATTAAACGCATACGATTTGATGAATTTGGCCCGTATCGCGACTGGTCTTTCACCACGGGTGACAATGGGGTTCAACTGATGTATGGCCCTAATGAAAGTGGTAAAACATCCTTGCTCGAAGGGATGCGCACCTTGCTATTTGGCGGTACTCATAAGGCTTATGGCCCTATGACGGGGGCCCTTGATGTGGACCGTAATGGTGAAAGCTACTATATCGGTCGTAAGGGTAAGCAGTTAGACTTTTACAGTCCTGGTAATCCTGCCATCCATGAAGAGCCGGCTCAACATTGGTGGCATGGCATCGATAAAAAAACATATAATCGCATATTTGCGTTAACATTAGACGACCTACAAGGCCTTGATGTATTACAAGAGGTAGAGGTTCGTTCCCGATTCTTTGGCGCCGAAGGGGGAGAACACTTAGGGGGAGCTGTTAAGGATGTTGAAAAAGGGGCTACAGACCTACTTGTAGCATCCTCGAATGGTAAACGTCGCATCAATGTGTTGATGGATGAGCTTAAAGAAAACCGCCAAAAGCTGAGTCAGTTGGCGGAGCATGAAGCGCAATATGTGGAATTACAAACCGTCTTTCACAGTACGGAGCAAACCGAAATAGAATTGCAAAATCAGTTGAAAGAATGGAAGGAATATCGGGATGGTATCGATGTAGTATTGCGTGCGTGGGATACGTATCGTCGCAGTGAAGAGGCACGTATGCACATGCAGCAGTATAATAGTGAGCTCGCCTTGAGTCGTGATGAGTTTCTTCGCCTTGATGAAGAAATTAAACGGGCTCGTGACAATATGCAATTATGGCAGGAAAAGGAAGCAGCATTGATGCCAGCTAACTTTAGTCCTGATAGCCCATTTGGAACTTATGGCCAAGATATTGAAGATCTTATTCAACAAGGTGCTAAATGGGAGCAGTTACGCCGTGAGTGCGAGGAAGGCGATGCGTACATCCGTAAGGTTAGAGAACAATTGGAGTTTTCACGCACCCTACATTCTGCGTGGCGTCATGATGAGCCAATGGCAGAAGACATCAATTGGTTTGATGGAGAACGTTTGGCAAGTCGTTTGCGCACCGCAAAAGAACAACTTTTACATTGGCAAGACCGCAAACCTGCAGAGGCTACCGATGAGGTGCCGACGGCGAACCTTGAAGGGGCATCCTTACCTAACTTTAGTGAAGAAGAATTAGCTAAAAAAGAATATTTAGAACGTGAATTAGATCGTATCTTAATGGATATAGATCGAGTAGAGGCTAGACGGAATAGTCCTGGTTCAGATGCACAGCCTACAATTCTGCCAAAATGGCTACAACGCATTAGTGGTATAGGTGCTGTTATTGCTGTATTGGTAGTATTAGCAGGCCTATTGGTTCTTGAATCTGCACTATATACTATAGGTGGTTTTATTTTCTTGATTCTATCTATGGGGCTATTCTGGTATGCAACTTGGAGGCTTCATAATGGTAACTCTGATGTGTCTAAATTAAACTATGAGTTACAAATTTTATCCTCCCGTAAATCCGATGTAGGGCATCAGCTAGAGGCTTTGATCAAGGCTGCTACGCCTACAGCGAGTCCTGTACCATCCTTAGAAGGGGTGGCACATCTTGAACGTTGGATTCAAGAAGGTCATACATTACAAGGCATTTACGATGAAGCTCTCGCAGCATGGCAAAACTGGTTACCCCGAGGGGCGGCTAAGAGTCTCGATGAAGATGATTTCTTTGGCCTCAAACATGAATATGATCAATATCATGAGCAACTACGTACTATAGAAGGCTATGAAAAGCGTTTAGCGGAGCATAAAGAAGGCCTACGTATTATTGAAGACCAAGCGATGGCTTTGTGGTATAACCTTGGGATAGAGGCGCCAGTATCTCCAACAGAGCTAAAACGCATTTATAACCAATATAAGAACTTCCAACAAAATAAGATTGTATGGGAACAAAAGGAAGCACAACGTAAAAGCTTCCGCAATGAATACGATAATTGGCATCGCAAGGAAAAAGAGCTACTCCTTCGTCAACAAGAACTGCTCCATAAAGCTGGTATGGAAAGCTCTAACGAGTATCGTCAACATCTTATCGATGAGGACCAATATAAACAGTGGCAAACCATCTATAAGCAAAGTCAGGTGCAGCTTGATTTACTTGCTCCTGATGCGGAGAATAAAGATTTGTTCTACCGTCGTTTGCGAGAAGGGAACAAGGATAACTGGTTGGATGAATTGGCTCATTCTGAGCGTGAAATAGCCTCTATCGAAGATAAATTGGCTACCTTGTACGAGCGCCGCGGCCAAATCGTTGAAGCCATGCGTACACTTGGTTCTGACCAGGAACAACACCAAATGTTGCAAGAACGAGAGGCTTTACAAAGTGAATTAGAGTCTGCTCTCGAAGATTGGGCTACGCAAGTATTGATAAGCCATTGTATGGATAAGGCTCAACAATCATATGAACAAGAAAAACAACCTCATATGTTAGAACTTGCATCCTCTTATGTTGAAAGACTAACTGGTGAGAGGTATACACTTGATATTCTAGGTATCAATAAAGGGGTAGCACTTATCAACAACAATGGGGAACGACTAGAACTTAAATTCTGGTCTAGTGGTTTAGCTGACCAAGTATACTTGGCATTGCGTCTTGCCCTAGCAAAGGTATTCTCTTATCAAGTAGAATCCTTGCCGATTATTTTGGATGATATTTTGGTGCGCTTTGACGAAAATCGTCAACGTAGTGCCTTGGAACTGTTGGCTGAGCTTGGAAAGAATCAACAGATTTGGCTCTTTACCTGTCAACGCTCTGTATATGATATGGCTCAATCTATTATGGGTATCGATTGCCATAGATTAAGTCGTAGTTAAATGAATTTCGGACTTGAAGTAAAGACTAGTTGAATTAAAGACTAATTAGATTAAATAGATATTAACGAGGTAATGAAATAATCCCTGTGGTCGCCGCAAGCTTTCACAGGGAATATTAATGGCATTGTTGTGTGTGATTGTAACCAAAGTAACTGTTTTAGTTACCATAGTGTGTTAGTATACATTTAGAACGAAAGGGGTTGAGTACTTGAACACAGCTTATTTGGACATGATCCAAGGGAAGAACCCTGGTGTAACGCCTGTGTGGTATATGCGTCAAGCTGGTCGTAGCCAAGCGGAATATCGCAAAATCAAAGAGAAATATTCATTATTTGAAATTACAAAAGAGCCCGAGTTATGTGCTCGTGTTACGGAATTACCTGTTAAGGAATACGGCGTTGATGCGGCGATTCTCTACAAAGATATCATGAGCCCAATGGTGGCTATGAATGTAAATGTTGAGCTCAAGGCCGGTGTGGGTCCTGTGTTTAGCACGCCTATCCGTTCTATGGCTGATGTAGAGGCTCTAGATTCCTTTGATCCTACCAAGGTAGAGTATATCGGTAAAACGATTACACTCTTAACATCTGGCATGCTCGACGTGCCACTCATTGGTTTTTGTGGTGCGCCGTTTACGATTGCATCCTACCTTATCGAAGGGGGACCAACGAAGAACTACAATAAGACTCGTGGCATGCTCATCGGTGCTCCTCGTGTGTGGAATGCATTGATGACTAAATTGGCGGATATGTCCATTGCGTACTTATCCATGCAAGCTGAAGCGGGTGCCAATGCACTTCAAATCTTCGACTCTTGGGTAGGGGCTGTTAATGCAGATCAGTATAAACAAGGGATTTACCCTCATATGGAGCGAATCATTAAGGCTGTAAAAGCTAAATATCCTCATTTACCTATAGCGATGAATGGCGTTGGCACTGACCATTTGGTGTCTATTTGGTCTCATTTGCCATTAGACGTAATTGCCCTTGATTGGCGTAGTTCCATTGTTATGGCGAATGAACGGGGTGTAACGCAAACCGTGCAAGGTAACTTAGATCCAGCGTATCTGTTCGGGGACGAAAAAACATTGGCTCGCGAAGTAGATCGTATCTTGCTCGAAGGAGTTCGCTACGGGCGCCATATCTTCAATTTAGGTCATGGCGTATTCCCAGAGGCAGATCCTCAAAAACTTCATTGGCTTACTGATTATGTACATGAACGTAGTCGTGAACTTTGGGCTCAAGAGGGATAAACAAGTGAACGTAGAAAAAAAAGGATTATTATTCCTGTCTTATGGTAGCCCTTCAAGTAAGGATGATTTAGTACCTTATATGACGAGTATTCGTCGTGGCCGTGTACCAACGGAAGGAGAAATTGCCAATCTTACTAAGCGTTATGATACTATCGGTCAATGGGAAAATGTTGAACTTCAAACTATGGCAGAGTGCCAATATAAAACCTTGCTTACTCTGTTGCCAACTATGCCTTCCGCTATTGGTTTTTTACACATGAAACCATCCATTGCAGATGCAGTTGACTCCTTAGTTCAGCAAGGTGTGGAGCATATTATCGCTATTGTAACGGCTCCATTCTTCACCGCTCTCGGTACCGGGGCTTATGAAAAACAAGTGCAATCAGCTATTTCAAACCATGATAATGTGACATTCGACTTTATCCGTTCCTGGTGGGATCAACCAACTTTTAAGGAATACTGGGTAAAAACAGTTTCAGAGTGTGTGAATAATGATAAATCAGAATGTGTAGATAGTGTTACATCAGTGTATGTAGATAGTACAAACTCAGAGTGCGCAGTTGTAGATGCGAACGGTAAAGATGTATTTGTTGTTTTTAGTGCTCACAGTATACCTCTTATCAATAATCATGGTGGCGATTCGTATGCGTTAGCTTTAGAGGAAAGCGCCAAAGAGATTGCTGAACATTGTAAATTACCGAAATGGACTGTGGCGTGGCAAAGTGCAGCTCCTCATGGACAATGGTTGGGCCCTACTGTAGAGGATGCTATCAACGAAGCCTTACAAACTGGTGCTGATCGCATTGTTTTTGTACCATTTGGATTTGTAAGCAATCACGTTGAGGTATTGTACGATAATGATGTGGAGTGTAAAGAACTCGTTGAAGCAAAGGGCGCAACATATATGCGTGCACCCATGCCAAATTGTAATGAAATATTTTTACAAGCAATGGCGAGTGCAATAATAGAAAGGATTCATTCGTGAACGTAACAATTGTGGGCGGTGGCTTAACAGGGCTAACAGCGGCTTATTATCTAGGTCATGCAAAGCCAGAATGGACCATTACTCTTTATGAACAAGCACCACGATTTGGTGGGAAAATACAAACGCAACATGTGGATGACTTCGTAGTGGAACTCGGTCCTGACTCCTATTTGGGTCGTAAAACAGAAATGACAGATCTTGTGCATGATCTTGGACTAGGGGATACCCTTGTGTCTAATGAAACAGGCCAAGCCTTTGTATATGATAAGGGTTCTATCCACCCAATTCCAGGCGGCTCCATCATGGGCATTCCTACGGAAATGATGCCCTTTGTGAAAGCAACGCTCATTTCTTGGTCTGGTAAATTGCGTGCGGGTTTAGATTATTTTAAGAAACCATACCAACTCGATGAAAATGGTGATGTATCCATTGGTCATTTCTTCAAATACCATTTAGGTCAAGAAATGATGGATAAACTTATCGAGCCCTTATTAGCGGGTATCTATGGTGGGGATATTTATAAAATTAGTCTATTGTCGACATTCCCTCATTTTATTCAAGTAGAACAAAAATATGGGAACATGGTAAAAGGTATGATGGCCGCTAAGATGAGTCATTCCAAAGCAGGTGTCTCTAAAGCAGCTAAAGATGCTGTAGCAGAAGGCGATGTGCCTCGTGCTGGTAAAGGTACTATGACAGATTGTCAATTTGAAAGCCACGAAGCAAAGTCTAGTCAAGCTAATTTTGCTAGTAATCGTGCAAGCAGTTCTAACCATGTAACAAAGACTAGTTCAAATCATCAGTCTGCTAAGGCGCAAACGGATATGGAAAGTCGGAAGGGAACAGCGGCTCAATCCGGTATGTTTCGTCAATTGACAGGCGGCCTTGAAAGCGTGATTACCGCTATCGTTGAGGCTATGCCTAGTAATGTACACTTGCATACAGGTACACTAGTTTCTGATATTCGATATGTTGATGGTGTGTATGCAATCGATGTGGTTAATCAGTGTAACGATTCTTGTGGTCGTCAATCTATGGCAGATCATGTGATTATTAGTACGCCGCCGGCAACGTATAGACAATGGTTTAAGGATGATCAGGGTTTTGACTTTTTGCGTTCCATGGAGCAATCTAGCTGTGCCATTGCTATTATGTCTTTTGATAAAAGCACCTTTGATGGTGACCTCAAGGGATCAGGTTTGCTCATTACTAGAAACACAGATACGCCTCTTACAGCGTGTACTATTCTTAATCAAAAATGGCCTCAAACAACGCCAGATGATAAGGTGGTGTTACGCGTCTTTATCGGTAAGCCTGGCAATGACGTGGTAGAACGACTCAGCGAAGAGGAACTTTCAGAATTGGCAGTCAAAGAAATTCAACATATCATGGGTTTCTCTGTCAAACCAGAGTGGGTGCGCATCAATCGCCTCATTCACTGTATGCCTCAATATAATGTAGGCCATCGCGCAGGCATTAAAGCTGTTCGTGAACATGTGGCAGAGCATTATCCCAATTTACACCTCATTGGTACGCCCTTTGATGGCATTGGAATCCCTGATGGTGTAAAACAAGCAAAAGAACTGGTAGAAAAACTTGTGAATGACAAGTAAAATAGTGACTTGCTTAAAAGAGTTAGTATAGTATTAAGAGCTATAGGATTATCCTCAGCATAAAAGTAGAAGTTTAGTCTTAACTAAAGAATGTACTAATAAAAAATCTCAATAGAAACTAAATTGAAAAGACTCTATATGCTATAATAGTAAGTGGAGTCTTTTGATTTCCTTAGTTATATAGATACATTATTATTTTGATATAATCACCGTAGATAGGAGTGATCATAATGGGAAAAGCAATCCCTACAGTAGAAGGTTGGCATAGCCAACACATGGTATTCGCCATGGATTTCAGCGCATGGAACTGCTTCACAGAGGATGAAAAAGCAGCAGCGCGCAATGAATTAAAAGCATTCTTAGCAGACCTTGAAGCTAAACATCAAGCTAAAGAAGGAAGTTATGCATTCTATGATTGTAATGGAGCAAAAGGGGACTTAATCCTATGGATTCTTGGTCCATCCCTTGAATACTTGGCGCAAGTAGAACGCAAATTCCGCCGCCTTGCCATTGCAAGCGTATTAGTACAAACATACTCTTATACATCTGTAACAGAAGTAAGCACCTATGTTAAGGCTAAACTTGATACAGAGGAAGTTAACCAAAAACTATATCCTTACGTACCTCGCGATAAATATATCTGTTTCTATAATATGAGTAAAAAACGCGAAGGTGATGATAATTGGTTCATGCTACCACCGCAAGAACGCGGAGCCTTGATGAAGTCTCACGGTGAACTTGGTAAAACATACTTGGACGTTTTATCTGAATTCACCACAGGTGGCTGTGGCTTAGATGACTGGGAATGGGGTATTACCATCTTCAGTAACGACGACATCCAATTCAAAAAAATCGTATATGATATGCGCTTTGAAGTAGCCAGTGCAAAATACGGCATCTTCAGCGACTTCTACGTTGGTACCATCATCGACGACGCACTACTAGAAGAAATCTTTGGATAATAAAAGAGCCTGCAATGCAGGCTCTTCTTTATTATTTAATTCATATATATCGATAAATAACTGCTTATTGTATCGTATATTTGTTCAATTTATAATGTTGTTAAGGTAGTTGGCGAGGTTGGGCCTCTCTTCGTTATAGAAGGGGGTGAGCTTATGAGTGACTTTGAACTTATTACAGTTATTACTGGAATCTTGACGCTAGTCATTTCCTTTGGAGCACTTATAGCGCTTATTTGCCTCACAAAAAGCAAATAGCCCTCCGTTACCAAGTGTAATTAGATAAACAGAAAGGCCATTTCCTAGATAATTAGTTTTTGAGATGCGCCTGACGTTCCTACTCGTCTGACTATCTATTTATATTATAGAGATAAAGGTATATATCGTCAAATTAGAATGAATGGACTGCCTTGCAGTCCATTTTTCTCCCCTCAAAATGAAGGCTATAATTTTGAGGGGAGAAAAGTTAATATACGCACTATACTTCGTAAAATATAATTCACAATATATGAGTATCGCACTCGCAACTATATTCTCATAAAAGAGAACCCCGCATCGATCCGACTTACGAGGTCAAGGCCCTAGGCCGCAGACCTGATAAGTATGGAGGAGAGATGCGGGGTTTCTTTTATCACTTAGTATAGAAAAGTGAATTATATTTTGTTGTACTGTTCAGTGAACGTAAATTTTCTGTTCCAGAAAATTATACGTTCATGTTTGCACCTTTACGCACATAGAACCAGTAGCATACTGCTACAGTTACGATGTTGAAGGCTAACAATACAGCAAAGGCTGGGTGAATATTGCCAAACATGGAATATACAAAGCCGAAGATTTTAGGTGTAATGAAGGCACCGTATGCAGCTACGGCAGCAACGAAACCTGTAATTAAAGAGGAAAGCAATGGATTACCGAATACGTGAGGAATCATACGGAATGTAGCACCAGTTGCGAAGCCACAGCATACGAATGTCAACACGGACATAGCAAAGAAGAATGGGAAGTTGTGCATATCTACGCCAACTGCAATTAGAGCTGTTGTAGCACATAGTCCGAGAAGGCTTACAAAGGTAACTTTTGTACCGCTGTTAATTTTGTCTGCTAACCAACCACCTACAGGGCGAAGTGCACCTGCTACAACTGGACCTACGAATGCGATAGAAGCAAATGGTACTTCTGGGAATTCTTTACCTACTAATAGACCAAGTGCTGCTGCATAACCAGAGAAAGCACCGAAGGAACATGTATAAAGTAATGTAAGTGCCCAAGTGTGTTTGTTACCAAAGATTTGTACTAGATTTTTAGGATTTGGTTTTTCTAGTGGTAAGTTATCCATGAAACGTGTCATAAGTGCAAGGATAACAACAAGTGGTACAATCCACATGAAAGCCGCATTGGCAAGGTATACTGCATTACCTTTGATGATAGCTGGTGTTACACCAAATACGCTACCTAATGCAGCGGAACCCATAGCGAATGGAGCTAAGAAGTAGATTACGGAGATACCAAGGTTACCAACGCCGCCGTTGATACCAAGAGCTGTACCTTTTTCAGATTTAGGGAAGAAGTTGCCAATGTACGCCATGGAGGACGAGAAGTTGCCGCCCGCTAAACCGATAAGGGCAGTTAAAATCATGAATGTCGTATAAGAAGTTGTTGTATCTTGAACGGCAAAGCCAAGCCATACAACAGGAACTAATAAAATAAGTGTAGAAATAAATGTCCAGTTCTTACCACCGATTAAGGCTGGCATGTAGGCATATACGAAACGTAATGTAGCACCTACAAGACCTGGTAATGCGGCTAATGTAAATAATTGATCTGTTGTAAAGTTAAAGCCAGCGCCATTTAGTTGTGCTGCAATGGTTGCCCATAAATACCATACACAGAATGAAAGGGTTAATGCAATTGTGGATATAACCAAGTTTTGTTTAGCAATTTTTTTACCAAACTTTTCCCAAAATTCTGGATTTTCTGGTTGCCAATTAGCCACAATTTCGCTACGGCTTGCCCCTACTTGAGGCATTTTTAGTTCGTTCATTTTGAACTTCTCCTTACTGTAACAACTATACACGTAGACAAGAAAAATATATAAGATTATATATAATATATATATATAAATAGTAAAATCTAAAGAATTTCCATAGAAAGCATTCGATTTACTTACAAAACTGCGTTATAATTATTGTAGCATTAATATTTTTCAATGTCTTACATCACAGATATATTATATAGTGTAATTTTTTTTGTGAATGTGATGTAAAACACACATATTCTGAAATTAATAAGTTATAATAATCATATATATACGAAAAAGTATATAGTATACGTACTTTTACTATAAATAGATTAGTATAACTAATGGATTTTGTTATAAAAGTACTGTGGAGTGATAATGGTATGGATCAAGAATTAATTAACCAATTGCTTGCTTTGCCGGGTGAGGAACTACATCTTAAAAAAGGTGATTTTCTCTTCCGTGAGGGGGACAAGGCAGAATACTTTTACGTAGTAGTAAAAGGTAGAATGAGCATTAAGAAGTTCGAAGCTAGCGGACACATTTTTGCGTTGCGTTTAGTAGGGCCGAATAATGTAATTGGTGAGGTTCCGTTGTATGAGGAGAACACTAGAACATATGTGTTCAACGCCATTGCTCGGGAGGATTGCTCTGTTTATTGTATACGCTATGATGTGTTGGAAGGGGCCATTGCAAAAGACCATTCATTGGCTATTGCAATGATGAAAATCTACACTTTACATATGCGTCGTCAACAGGCAAAATACCGGGACTTGCTACTTTACGGCAAGAAGGGAGCATTCTATTCTACCTTGTTGCGCTTAGCCAATAGTTATGGTGTAAAGCGCGAGGATGGTATCTTTATTGATATTGCCCTAACAAATCAAGAATTGGCTGAGTTTGCTGCCACATCAAGAGAAAGTTTAAATCGCATGTTAAGTGAGTTACGTAAGTTAGGCTATGTAGCCTATGACAAACACCATCTAGTAATCTGTGATTTTGACGCTTTAATCGGATTACTTGATTTAGAGGTTGATAGTATTGACCCTAATATTAGTAATATCGAATAACAGGATTTTCTCCCTTGTGTTAGCACATCTAGCACAAGGGATTTTTTTGTAGTTTTGAAGGAGGACATGAGATGAGCTTGTTGTCTCAAAAGTTTAAGTTTCTTCGCAAGAAGGAAGTATCTCCAAACGGCCATCAAATCACAGAAGATGGAGGTCGTGAATGGGAAAATTATTATCGTGACCGTTGGTCTTACGATAAAGTTGTCCGCACAACGCATGGCGTAAACTGTACTGGTTCTTGTAGCTGGAATATTTATGTCAAAAACGGTGTTGTAGCCTGGGAAAATCAAGCAATTGACTACCCTGAAACACCAGATGATATGCCAGATTATGAACCACGTGGGTGCCCTCGTGGTGCAACATTCTCTTGGTATCTTTATAGCCCTTTGCGCGTAAAATATCCTTATGTACGTGGCGAATTGGTCGAGCTTTGGAGAGAAGCGAAGAAGCATGCTAAGAATCCAATCGAAGCTTGGAAATCTATCGTAGAAGATCCTGAAAAAGCGAAAAAATATAAGTCAGCCCGTGGTATGGGTGGCTTTGTGCGCTCCACATGGGATGAAGCAACAGAAATTACTGCAGCATCCTTACTATATACAGCAAAAACATATGGCCCTGACCGCAACGCAGGCTTCTCTGTAATTCCTGCGATGTCCATGTTGTCCTATGCAGCAGGGGCTCGTTTCCTTAACTTGATGGGTGGCACACCATTGTCCTTCTATGACTGGTATGCCGATTTGCCACCTTCCAGCCCTCAAGTCTGGGGTGAACAAACTGATACACCTGAATCTGGTGACTGGTATAATGCTGGTTACATCATGACGTGGGGTTCTAACGTACCGTTGACCCGTACGCCAGATGCTCACTTCTTGACAGAGGTTCGTTATAAAGGTACTAAAGTAGTATCCGTGTCTCCTGACTATGCGGAATCTACAACTTCTTCCGATGCATGGCTCAATGTAAAAGCTGGTACCGATGCGGCTCTTGCAATGGCAATGGGTCACGTTATCCTAAAAGAATATTACATCGACAAAGAAACTCCATACTTCAAAGAGTATGCAAAAGAGTTCACAGATATGCCATTCCTTGTACGCGTTGAAGATATCAACGGCACAGTTCAACCAGGCCGTTTCTTGAATGCTAAGGACTTAGGTCGCCAAGAGGAAGGCGCTGACTTCCAAATGGTATTGATTGATGAATTAACAAATGAAATCGTTGTACCTAATGGTACAATGGGTGAACGTCACACGAACCCACAAAAATGGAATTTACGACTTGAAAATCGCGACACAGGAGCTAAAATTGATCCTCGCTTATCCGTGTTTGATCAACGGGAAGATGTGACGATTGTTAAATTGCCGTACTTTGGTGATGAAGAGCACGAAGGTGTTATTGAACGTGCTATTCCTACTATTACGGTACAAACTGCAGATGGTCCTGTGAAAGTAACTACAGTGTATGACCTCATTCTTGCTAACTACGGTATTGACCGTGGTATCGGTGGTGAAGTGGCTACAAGCTATACTGATGACACTCCATACACACCTACATGGCAAGAAAAAATCACTGGCGTAAAAGCGGACATTGCTATTGCTACAGCACGTGAATTTGCAGATAATGCTGAAAAAACGAAAGGTCGTTCCATGATTATCATGGGCGGTGGTATCAACCACTGGTACCATGCCGATGTTATTTACCGTACTATTTTGAACCTTATCATGTTCTGTGGTACAGAAGGCGTTAATGGCGGTGGTTGGGCCCACTACGTAGGTCAAGAAAAGCTTCGTCCTGTTGAAGGTTGGGGTGGTATCATGACTGCCAATGACTGGAGTAAGGCTCCTCGTTTGCAAAATGGTACATCTTGGTTCTACTTTGCTACAGAACAATATCGTTCTGACTGCATCGACTTGGCAGACCGCGTATCTAAATTGGCTAAACCTCGCTATCGTCATCCTGGGGATTACAACGTCTTAGCAGCTCGTTTAGGTTGGTTGCCATCCTATCCTACTTTCAATAAAGGTAGCCAAGAATTGATTAATGATGCTCGTGCAGCCGGTGCTAGTACAGAAGCGGAAATCAACCAATATGTGGCACAAGCCTTGAAAAATAAAGATTTACAATTCTGTGTAGAGGATCCAGCAGCTAAAGAAAACCATCCACGTAACTTGTTTGTATGGCGTGCGAACCTTATCGGTTCTTCTTCTAAAGGCCACGAATACTTCTTGAAACATTTATTAGGCACAAAAAATGCCGTATTGGAAGATGATGATGCTCCTACACGCCCAGAAGAAATTAAATGGCGTGAAGCAGATGGTGCGGGTAAGCTTGATCTCTTAATTGATATCGACTTCCGTATGGCGTCTACAGGTTTATATTCTGATATCGTGTTCCCCGCAGCTACATGGTATGAAAAAGAAGACTTGTCTTCTACGGACATGCATCCATATGTACATGTATTCCAAGCAGCTGTTGATTGCGCATGGGAAACTAAATCCGACTGGGATACATTCCGCACTCTTGCAGAAACAGTATCTCGCGTAGCAAAAGAATCTGGCTTTACAGAATATGAAGATATTGTAGCTACTCCACTTGGCCATGATAGCCCAGGCGAAGTAGCGCAACCAGAAGGTAAAGTTCTTGATTGGAGTAAAGGTGAATGTGAACCAATCCCTGGTAAAACAATGCCGAACCTCGTTCATGTAAAACGCGATTACAGTCAGATCTTTGAAAAATACATTGCTTTAGGACCTAATATCGAAAATAAAATGGGTGCTCACGGTTTGGCGTGGGATGTATCTGACGAATATCAAACATTGTATGGTCAAAATGGTACGATTGATAATCCAGACTTCATTTCTCATGGCCGTCCAAGCATTTACGAATGTAAGGAAGCTTGTAATGTTGTATTAACATTATCTTCTTGCACAAATGGTAAATTAGCGGTTCGTTCTTGGAAAGCGATGGAAGAAAAAACAGGTCTTTCTGGGCTTGAAAAGAATGCAAAAGGTCGCGAACAAGAAAAGATTACTTTCGATGACATGGTTCGTCAACCACGCTTTATCATTAGCTCTGTAACAAGTACAGGTAAGAACGATAAAAACCGTCGTTATTCCCCATTTACAACATCTACAGAAGATAAGGTACCATTCCGTACTGTAACAGGTCGTCAATCGTTCTATTGTGATCATGAAATGATGCGCGACTATGGCGAAGCTATGGCATTGTACAAACCTGTATTGTCATATAAACCAGTACAAGGTGATTATAAACAAGAAGGTATTCCAGAAATTACGTTGAAATACTTAACACCACATAATAAGTGGTCTACACATAGTATGTACTTTGATAGCCAACAAATGTTAACATTATTCCGCGGAGGCCAAACAATTTGGCTTAACGAAGATGATGCAGCAGAAATTGGTGTTAAAGATAACGACTGGGTAGAAGCTTTCAATAAAAATGGTGTAGTTGCAGCTCGTGCAGTTGTATCTCCACGTATTCCTCGTGGCATTTCTTATATGCATCACTCCCAAGACCGTCACATCAACGTTCCTGGTACGCAAGTTAAGAAAGATCGTCGCGGTGGTACACACAATGCGCCAACTCATATTCACATGAAGCCGACACACATGATCGGCGGTTATGGTCAATTGAGCTATGGCTTTAACTACTATGGCCCAACTGGTAACCAACGTGATATGACAATTGTGGCTCGTAAATTGAAGGAGGTGGATTGGCTTGAAGATTAAAGCTCAAGTATCCATGGTCCTAAATTTGGACAAGTGTTTAGGCTGTCATACATGCTCTATTACTTGTAAAAATACATGGACGAACCGCGAAGGCGCGGAATATATGTACTTTAATAACGTGGAAACCCGCCCTGGCGTGGGTTACCCACGTAATTGGGAAAACCAAGAGAAATGGAAGGGTGGCTGGACTCTCGATAAAAGCGGTAATTTGGCGCTTTCCACAGGCTCTAAAGGCTCTCGATTGATGAAGTTGTTCTATCATCCAGAACAACCAGAAATTACGGATTACTTTGAACCTTGGACATACGATTATGAAACATTAATTCATACCGGTCGTAAAAATAATCAACCTGTAGCACGTCCTCGTTCTTTGTTAACAAAGCAAAAAATGGAAGTAACATGGGGCCCTAACTGGGATGATGATTTGGCTGGTGGTCATCATGCACGGGAAGATGTGAATTTGGCTAAGATGGGTGATGATATCGTATTTGACTACGAAGAAGTATTCATGCGTTATTTACCACGTCTTTGTAACCATTGTTTGAATCCTGCATGTGTAGCAGCATGTCCATCCGGTGCTATCTACAAGCGTGATGAAGATGGTGTTGTACTTGTTTCTCAAGATGTATGCCGTGGTTGGAGACATTGCGTTCCATCTTGCCCATACAAAAAAATCTTCTATAACTGGGAAACAAATAAAGCTGAAAAATGTGTATTCTGTTACCCTCGTTTGGAAAATGGCTTGCCTCAAATTTGCGCTGAAACATGTGTAGGTCGTATGCGCTATGTTGGTGTAGTTTTATACGATATGGACAAAGTTCAAGAAATGGCAGCTACGAAGGATGAACAAGAAATTTACCAAAATACAGTAGATTTGATCTTGGATCCTAATGACCCAGAGGTTATTAAAGCCGCTCGCGAAGCAGGTATCTCTGAAGCATTCTTGAAAGCAGCTAAAAAATCTCCTGTTTACAAGCTTGTAAAAGAATGGGGCGTTGCATTGCCATTGCATCCAGAGTATCGCACATTGCCAATGGTTTGGTATGTGCCACCGCTCAGCCCAATCTTACAACGTGTTACATCTGATGTATACTTGCCAGATGCACATGAAATGCGCGTGCCTGTACAATACTTAGCTAATATGTTTACTGCTGGTAATACAGATATTTTAGCTCGTGTATTACAACGCATTCTCGATATGCGTGAATACATGCGTCGCCGTGAAACAGGTGATGAAGCAATCGCTCATGAAGTAGATCTTACAGAAGAGCAAATGTATGCTATGTACAAATTGTTAGCCTTGTCTAAATATAATGATCGTTTTGTTATCCCATCCGATGTTAATGTATCTCGCGAAGGTCGCTTAGAAATGCAACACAATCGTGGTTTTGCATGCCCGACAGGGGGTTGCCATAATGGATGATGCACAAAAAATAGCTCTCATTGCTTCTTTTTTGCTTCGGTATCCAGATGAATCTTGGTACAATGAACTTGGTGAATGGAAAGAGGATACTTACTCTGTTGAGCATCCTCAGCTTCGCCAAGGATTGCTAGAGTTCTTTGATTACATTGAAGAAACGGATCGTAAGGCCTTTGAAGACCAATACGTACGTATCTTTGACTTCAGCCGTAATACGACGATGTACTTATCGACTTACGAATTGCAAGGTACAGGGGAACAAGCAGAGGAACTCGTTAAATATAAAGCCTTCTTTCTAGAAAATGGCTATGATTTACCAAAGGAGATGCCTGACTATATTCCAGCTATTTTAGAGTTATGTGCAGTTATCGAACCTGAAAAGGCTCGTGAAGTGTATGATTATTGTAAACCAAAGTTAGAATATATTAGGGATCGATTGATCGAAGCAAAACTGACCTATGCATTCTTATTTGATATCATATTGTCGGTTGCAAATGGATTGGAGGACGGTGCACGATGAATCTATTTTTATGGGGCGCTTTGCCATATATTGCGTTTACCTTCTTAATCGTAGGCACACTTGTTCGTTTCTTCTACTTTGAAAGAAACTGGACTACAAAATCAAGTGAATTTTTAGAGAAAAAACAATTACGTATTGCCAATCCATTGTTCCACTTTGGTTTGCTATGCGTTATCGGCGGTCACGTAGTAGGTGTATTAGTACCTAAAACTTGGACTGCAGCTATGGGTATTAATGACCATATGTACCATGAAGGTGCATTGTATATGGGTGCTGTAGCGGGTATCATCTTTATCGTTGGTTTCTTGCTCTTAATGAAACGCCGCTTTACTGTACCTGCTATGAAAGTAAATACATCTGGCTTTGATAAATGGCTATATTTATTCTTAACATTGGCTATCTTTAGTGGTATGGCCGGTACATTACTTAATGCATCCGGCTTCTTTGATTACCGTGTATCCATCGGTCCATGGTTCCGTAGCTTGCTATCCTTTATGCCTGATCCATCCTTGATGGAAGGCGTACCATTCATGTTTAAATTCCACATGTTGGCTTGGATGGTAGTGGCTATTATCTTCCCATTCAGCCGTTTGGTACACTGCTTGAGTGTTCCACTCAACTACTTAACACGTCCGTTCATCGTATATCGTAAACGGGATCAAAAATAATTAGGATGATGATTAATTTGTATGTCTATATATAATAGGATTCATTAATCTATGGCCTCTTGTAGTGGTGAAAGCTTATGTTCACAACTATGAGGGGCTTTTTATTTACCGATTCTGTATTAGTAGATTACAATGTATTCCCTGTAGAGAAGAAATTTATTCATTGTAATAAGCTTAGAATGACTATAATAGGTATTTTAATTTAGAATTATTCTTATAATATATACTATGTATCTAATATAAGTAATCTACAAAATTCGATTTAAATGATAAACTATATCGTATAGATTGAATTTTTTAGGTATTATTTTCGAGAGGTATATGATGAATCAAGTTGAAACAAAACAGAAAAAAAGTATTTACCATATCTTTGTATGGATTGCTATTTTCTCCTTAGTTATGATCGGTTTATTAGAGTGGGGCTACATGGCCGGTGGTCGTGCCTTTGGTAATTATAAAGTGTATACGGGTCTTGTGCCATGGTGTGTATGGATCATCATGACCTATTTAGCGACTCGCCCTAAATGGTTTACAAGTCGCTATAATTTAGGTGACATGTATAAGGTACACCGTGCATTAGGTATTGCCACTGTAGCTGTTATTGCATTCCATTTATATCTCTATTTTGGTAAAGCGGCTAAATCCATCCTTGGTTGGTGGGGCGGATATGTGGCTCTTACCTCCTTTGGTATTGCTACAATCTCTGGCCTTGCGTTCTTAACTCCAAAACTTAGAAAGGTTACACCATCTGGTCGTAATGTAGGTATTTGGTTACATCGATTAAATCTTGTAGCACTTGTTGCTGCAGATATCCATATTCATGGTTTTAATCGTATTTCTAAAATGGTACCATTCTTACAAGTGTTTGATATCATTACATACGGTCTCGTTCTTTACTGCATTTACTTGATGTTTAAAAAGAAATAATATGAATTACTAGAATCCCTTCTGTATCATGCAGAAGGGATTTTTCGTTACATTTATAGTTTCTAGTAAATTAACATAGGATATTATCAGTTTGAGTCATAAATGATTGTGAGATTGATATACATTTTCCCTTTACTCGTATAATGAAAATTGTTATTATCTGTATGTTAAACATGATAATGATAATTAGGTTCATAAATTCATTATCTATTCATTTTTATTCTTGTTATTTTTATTGTGTGAGGTTTAGTATGATTAAACGTAAAATGACCAGTGCTTTTGCAGTGGCTGCCATGATGGGTGTGGCTACAGCTTTTGCTGTTAACCCATTTTCTGATGTTCCTTCTGATAGTTGGGCTTATCAAGCAGTAGATCAATTGGCTACAGCTGGTATTATCAATGGATATCCTGATGGTACTTTCAAAGGGCAAAATAATATTACGCGTTATGAAATGGCCCAAATGATTGCGAAAGGCATGGCTAATCAAGATCGGGCAAATGCGGAACAACAAGCTATGTTAAATCGCTTGGCGGATGAATTTTCCAATGAATTGAATACACTTGGTGTGCGTGTAGCTAAATTGGAAGACCGCGTAGGCAATGTAAAAGTTACTGGTGATGCTCGTATCAACTACATCGGTAAAGAGGGTGGCGATGGTTATGATTACGAAGATAAGATCACAGCTCGTGTACGTCTAGGTCTCGATGCAAAGGTTAATAAAAATACCTCTGTTAAAGCGCGTATTACTACAGGTTCTATTGAGCTAGGTGATAGCTCTAAAGAGGCACAAGCTAATTGGGATTTGGCATACGTAGAGCACAAGTTCGGTAAAAATGTTGTGGTCGATGCGGGGCGCTATACTCAAAAATTTGGCGGTGGTCTCATTTATAACTCCAACTTTGATGGTGTTGGTGCTACAGCTAAGCTTGGTAAAAAAGTGACATTAAATGGTGGCTATGGTTATATGACAGCAGGCCGTTTTGCAAAAGTTTCCAAGGAAAATAACGGTGATGTGGGCATTGTGAATGCTAATGTGGCTGTAAATGATCACTTTAGCTTTGGTGGTATGCTTGCTCATGTTGGTACAGCGAATGTACGCATGGGTAATGGCAAGAAAAATAATGATTTTGATAATGTATATGGCTTCAATGCGAAATATAATGTAGGTAAACTTGATGTTCACGGTGAGTGGGTTAAAGCATCAGGCTTGAGTGATTCTGATATTTGGAATGTAGGCGCTAAATGGGGCAACTACAAAATTGATAAAAAGAATTCTTGGGCAGTAGGCTTAGATTACTACGATCAAGCTAAAAATGCACCGATTTTCAAAACACAAAAATACGAATCTAATGATTTACAAAAAACAACGCGTTTTGAAGGTTATAAGGCGTGGGAGTTGGGCGCATCTTATGCACCAGAGAAAAATATTGGCATTAATGCATACTACGGTTTCAATGCTAAAACACAAGAAGGCAATCGCGTAAATGATTACTATCGTGCGGATCTTAACTTCAAATTCTAATGTAATAATTGGATTCTAATTTAATCAGTAATTAGTTCTAAGTAGAATGCTATAGGGTGAGAGTGTTTTATTAGCATGCTACATTAGACCAAACTAGATGTATACTTGTAGATCGTATAGGACATAGAGAGGTTTATTATGGCAGAAGTTGTAAAAAAACAGTTTAAGAGTAAATACCATATTTTAATTTGGATTGCAGTTTTATCCCTAATATTTATGGGTATGGTGGAATATGGTTATGTAACAGGTGGTAGACCATTCGGCAACTGGAAGGTTCACTTAGGACTTATTCCTTATGTGGCATGGCTTGTATTAACATACATTGCAACAAAACCAAAATGGTTTATCAAACGATATAATCCAAAAGAAATGTTTGAAGTTCATCGCATTGTAGGTATTGTTAGTGTTGTTCTCGTATGTGCACACTGGTATGTATACTTCTTGAAAGCTTTGAAATCCTTCTTAGGCTTCTGGGGCGGTTATATCTCCCTTGTGGCTATGTTTATTGCTCTTATCTTTGCTGTATTATACTTAACACCTTGGGTAGGCAATATGGCAAAATCTGTATCCCGTAAAAAAGCAATCTGGATTCATCGCTTGAATCTAATTGCCATTATTGCGGCAAATATCCATGTTCATGGATTTGGCCGTTTATCTAAAATGGTACCATTCTTGCCTGTATTTGACGTAGTAACTTATGCGCTTGTTATTTACTATATTTATTGGATGTTTAAACAAAAATAACATATCGTAGGCATCTCTTTCTTTAGTAAAAGTAGGGGAACCACATGATAAAAGAGACCATCTCTGGCCCTAATGGGTATAAGCGATGGTCTTTTTTTGTCGTTTGCGATACAATAGAATCATAAGTATATATTCTATGGATTTATGTAAATATATGCTATTGCATTCTTTTGAGGTAAGAGTAAAAATCTGTTCTATAAACATTTCTTTTGTATTATAGTATTCTTTAGCTCATATCGATATGTATATTACTACCTTTATAGGTAATTTCAAATAGGAAAGAAGGATATTATGGATTCTTCTTGGAAACGAATTATATACCTAATCTGTACTATACAGGTTGGTGGGGGTATAACAATTATCGGTGTATTATCCTTCCTTCCGTTATTTTTAGCTGAGCTAGGCCTGCATGATCCAGGGGAAGCGGCCATGTGGGCAGGTCTTGTATCAGGTGTAACGCCTTGTATGGTGGCACTGAGTGCTCCCTATTGGTCGCGTAAGGCAAATCAGCTTGGTCCACGTAAGGTAATGATGTTCATCTTGTTTACCCTGATGGTGACTGTTGGCGCCTGTGCTTTTACACAAACACCATGGCAGTTATTGATGTTACGTATCTTGCAAGGTGTGGTAGGGGGCTATGTTCCAATAGGATTGGCTATTATTATTCTCGTAACTCCTGAGGATAAGGTACCTTGGGCAATGGGTTTATATCAAGCCTCCATGGTTATGGGTCTCGTATTTGGACCACTCATGGGTGGTTTGGCGGCGGACTTATTAGGTTATCGCGCACCATTTATTATGTTCTCAGCCTTAACAGGGCTTTGTATGTTAGGGATTTATCTATTCATGCCTAATCTACAGTTTGAGCATAAGGTAGATGCTAGAGAGTCGCAGCTGTCTCTAATTAAATCCTTTTTGGTCATACCTCGTGTTCGCCTCTTGGTAGGGCTATTGTTTCTATGTAATTTTGGTATTACCGGTATTGGCCCCATTTTACCACTATACATTAAGCACTATATGCATATGAATGATGAGTTTGTAGCCACTATTGTTGGTATAATCATCTTTGGCGCCGGTTTGTTTAGTGCTTTAGCTTCAATCTCCATTGGCAAGATAACAGAACGTTTAACCATGCCTCGTATTGTTTTTACTGCTACATGGGCTGTAGGGACTTTGTTTATACTTCAATATATAATGCCTAGCATATGGGGACTTGGTATATTCCGTGCCATTGCAGGATTCTTCATGGGCTTTATTACACCGATTGCGAATACGCTCATATCCAAGGCTGTTCCTATTGAGCGCCGAGGTATCGTGTTTGGTGCAGTGTCCAGTGTAGCCATGATGGGAAATGTATTGGGGCCTGTCCTTAGTGGCATGATTGCTCGTGCCTTTGGGTACGGGGCAGTATTTTGGTCTACAGCAGCTATATTCTTTGTAGCGGCACTGTTTATTTATCGTAGTTTAGTTATTCCCAGTGAAAGTTAATCATCATAGCTGATCTGCTTTCACCGTTTTAGACATAGTTAAATATATTTAGTACTATGTAGAGAATCGATAGATACTATAGATTCTATGTAAGATACTATGTAGAGAAAACGTATAGCAAACTCCAATATGGGGCTGTATGTTGCGAAATGTTTCAAAGGTATTGATTTGTCTAATCCGTAAGAGAGATGAGAGTGCATCGTTATGTTATTAAAACAATTAGAGTATTTTGTATGTGTAGTAGATAATAATAGTTTTACACAAGCTGCAACAGAGCAATATGTATCTCAATCTGCTATATCTCAGCAAATCAAAGCTCTTGAAAATAGCCTTGGTGTTGAATTAATGGTTCGAGAGAAACGAAGTTTTCATCTAACACCAGCAGGACAATATTTATATCGATCTGGTAAGAAGTTATTAGAACGGTTCCATGATATTAAGGTAGAAACGACGCGCATTGGTACAGATGCACGGGTGAGTTTGCGCATTGGCTATTTGAACCGTTATAGTGGGATTGCTATGCAGCAAACTGTGATTCGCATGGCAAAGCGTTATAAAAATTTAGATATTCGTATGTACAGCGGCAGTCATGAAGAGCTATATGGCATGCTCAGCGATCGTCGTGTAGATGTAGTATTTAATGATCAATGGCAAATTTTGTCTGATGATTTTGAAAGTCATTTAATTGATAAAGCCACTACATTTATAGAGGTACCACAAGGATATACTAATGAAGATTGTGTAGAACTAAAGCATATCGATGATTTACCACTTATTTTATTGTGTCGCGGGAAATATACCTTGTCTGAAGAGGAACACTATCGTAAGGCCATAGGTTATAATGGTGCCTTCGCTTATGCTCGTACGTTAGAAGAAGCACGATACCTGGTTGCAGGGCAGCAAGGGCTATTACTATTAGATTGTTTTAAATACTTAACAGATCCTATGCCAGGTATCGAACGTAAGGTGTTGACGAATCATAGTAAACCTATGGAACGCCACTACTACTTTATATCGCAACGAAATCAAAATAATTCGTATATTGTAGCTCTTAGAGATATGTTCCGGCAGGTACTTGAAGAATTATAAATGAGATTATAAATGAAAAAGTCGTTAGCAACTTGCTAACGACTTTTTTCTTTTTTGTACATCATCTATTTGTATTTTTCTTATATAGTTATGATGGTATTAGTGATTTAGACTTTTCTTTGTATCTATGACTATAACCTTACAAAAAGTCTCTTAACATCATGAAGCCATCAATACATAGTTTGATACCGTAAATGACGAGAACCGAACCACAGAAACGGTTAATCCATGCCATATGAGTAATTTTAATTTTTTTAGCTAGTAGATGCATTGTAGTAGCTAGAGAACCAAACCAAATTGGTGTCATAACTAAGAAACCAGCGAAAAAGTGGTAGATGCTTTCTTTTGGAATATTAGCTTGAAAAGCACCGAGCATCATTGTCGCATCTAGAATGGCTTGAGGATTGCCCCATGATACCGCAATGGCTGAGACAATAATTTTTCTAATCGGAATATGTGTGTCCACATTGCGCATGTCTGGTTCAGTTTTAAATATATTAAAGCCCATATAAACAATGAGGAGGCCCCCAAAGAGTAGAACTATGAGCTTTGTGAGTGGCCACATTTCAAGAACGGCACCAATACCATAGAAGGCGGCAGCACTTAAACTCATGTCAAAAAACGCTAGTATGATTAGCGTCAATATAATGCGACGGACAGGTTGCACCAAGGCCGTATTAATAATGAAGAGGTTTTGCATGCCAACAGGGGCAAACGTAGCGAGGCCGACAAGAAGTCCTTGTAAGAAGTACATATTAACCCTCCTGACTATGGTATGATAAAGTACTAATAAGGTGAATAGTAGCACGAAACCCCTCCATTACTGGAGGGGTCCTTACTATTCTATTCATATATAATTATAACATAATATACAATATATGTATATTTTCTACCATAAACCTATCATATGTTGTGCCATAAGGCTTACGACAGAAATAGCAATCCAGCAACAAGCACCTAAGGCTAGAGCAGAGCCGCCGGATTTTAATAATTTTACAATATTTGTATTAAGGCCGATTGCTACCATGGCCATTGTAATAAAGTATTTGGAAATTGTTTTGAAGATACTCAAGAATTGAATATCTACATTAGCATAGGATAATGCTGTTGTGATAAGGGAGCAAAGTACAAAGTATAAAACGAATCTTGGGAAAATCTTAGCAATACTAACGTTTGCACCATCTGTCTGAGAGGCATTTTTCTTGGCTTTGTATACTTGATAACTAGCGAGGCCTAAACATATAGGAATAATAGCTAGGGTACGTGTTAGCTTTACGATAGTAGCATATTCCAAAACTTGAGTGCCCGTACCTTTCATACTATCCCATACAGCAGCTGTTGCTGTTACAGAAGAAGTATCGTTAACTGCAGTACCAGCGAACAATCCAAAGCCCATGTTAGAGAGCCCAATGGCGTCGCCTAATTGAGGGAATACGAAGGCGGCTACTACATTGAAGAAGAATACAACAGAGATTGCTTGTGCAATATCATGATCCTCTGCTTTAATAACTGGAGCCGCAGCAGCAATAGCGGAACCACCACAAATGGATGAACCAACACCAATGAGGACTGCTGAGTTAGAGTCAATATGGGTTAATCGATAAATAACATAGGATACGATTAACGATGTAGCGATGGTAGAAATGATGACAGGTAAAGAAATCCAACCTACATGTAGAATCTGTGTAATGTTAAGACCAAAGCCCAACAAAATAACGGCCCACTGTAAAATCTTTTTGGATGTAAATCCAATGCCAGCACCTGTTTTTTCCCGTTTCCAAGAGGTGAAGATAGAACCGATAATTATACCTAAAATGATGGCAAAGATTGGACTACCTACTAGATGAAATTGCTGTCCTAGTAGCCAACAAGGAATAGCGAGAATGGCACAGAGCAAAATGCCTGGCAACGTTTTTTGATTGATACCCATTATAAAACCTCCTTACTGTACATACAGTTCACGTCATATGCGGTATCATGTGGCGTTTGCTTTCTATAGTGTTAATAGTACCATAGGAAGGGTTTTTAAATCTACTATATATGTCAGAATTATACAGAATATTCATCGCATTTTTGAAGTTTTTATATGATTAATATAAATAAAAACAAATTATAAGATAGGAGTTAATATTATTGAGTTAAAGATTTTGTATAATCGTAAAATTCATAATAATAATTTATAAGTTGTAATTTAAACTTGTTTTGTGATGAATAAGGTGTATATAATGAATAGAATCTATTTCAGGTGGGAATAGAGTATATAAAGTGAGGACCCTTATGATTGATATTATAAAAATAATTGAAACCAATAAAGAATATGTGAAACAACACCCTGAGCTACCAAAGGCAAGATTAACAAGCCATCCTACAAAAAAGTTAGGCATCGTAACTTGTATGGATACCCGCTTAGTAGGTATGCTTGAAGAAGCACTAGGCTTTAATCGAGGTGAGATAATTGTCATCAAAACTGCAGGCAATAGTGTAACACAACCTATCGATAACATCGTGCAAAGCTTGCTCGTTGCTACCTATGGTATGGAAATTGAAGATGTGCTAATTATCGGTCATGAAAACTGCGGTATGATTGATTTTTCTGCTACTACATTCATGGAATCTATGAAAGCAAAAGGTATCAGTGAAGATGCTATTCGCATGATCGAACCGGGCCTTATCGACTGGATGGATCGATTCCATATCTCTGAAGACAATGTAATTTATACAGTTAACTTCCTACGCCACCATCCACTATTTCCAAAAGGAATGGGTTTCTATGGAGGCATGATGGATCCTGATACAGGCGAATTTCGTTATATTGAGATTTAGTGGTGGCCTCGATGGGGTCCCGTTAGATAACTACATTTAGGTAAAAAAGAGTGATGACTAACCTCTACGCTCCAAAGCGAGCTAAGTCGCTAATCGATTAGTCATCACTCTTTTTATAACTGTATTTGTGAACTCGTCCCATCGAGTCTATCCATAAATTAATAAAACAAAATTCACTGTATCAAAAGAGAAAGGGAATGGCTTAGCCATTCCCTTTCTCTTTTCTTATATAGCCAACCTATTATTATCGTATTCAAAGTAGCGGTCTGTGACTCTATGGGATTAATACTGCGATAATGTTATAAAAAGCTGTGTTTCTAATCGAAGTGCGACTTAGTTTACTATGGAGCGCGGAGGTTAGGGACACAGCTTTTTAGCTAAAATGTAGCGATGTATTCGGGCCCCATAGAGTCATAGAATCGTAAACTTGAATAGTAATAATAGGTTGACTATATATTCCTTTTCGCTGTATATTGTAATTAGATTGTAAACTTAATCATATAAATTAGTTAACCTATGCGGCAGTAAGTATTCGCTTGAGAGGAGCTTTGTATGAAGCAGTTAGGTATTTCTATAATTGGTACAGATACAGATGTAGGTAAGACGTTTGTGACAGGGTTATTGGGGGCGATGGCTGTAGACGATGGCTTTGCTGTTGGTATGGTGAAACCTGTGTCTTCTAGTGCAGTTCCTTTCCCTGAATGTGTGACGATGGATGAGGATAATTATAATATTGGCCTTGAGAGTAAAGATGCAACACATTTGATGCGCTCGGCAGGTATTCCTGAATCTCGTCGTTATGAAGTGAATCCTTATGCTATAGCCGGTGATTTCTCTCCTCGCCTTGCAGCGGAATTGGCTGGTATCGAGATTGACTATGATGGCCTTGTAGAACATACATTAGATGTAGTGAGTCGCTATGACATAACCTTTGTAGAAGGTGCAGGCGGTATCACGACCCCTCTCTATGGAGATAAAACTTTCACGGATTTTATGAAAGATATCAAATTACCAGCTATTGTTGTAGCAGATGGTCGTCTTGGATCTATTAATCGCGCCGTTTTGACTTGCGAATATGCTAAGTTGCATGGTATCGAGGTGAAAGCTATTATCGTAAATGATACAACAGCTGTAGATCTGTTTTTGTTGAAAACAAATGTGGCAGATATGGAGCGTTACACAGGTGTTCCTGTAGTAGCTGTAGTGCCGCCATACCAAGGTCCGGATATTCAAAAGGTTCAACTTGGTTGGGCTCGATCTTTTATTGATTCTAAGGAATTATGGAACACAGTATTAGGTCTATAAATAATAATTGGCTGATTTTATATTAGCTATAGCAATTTTATATATGTTAGAAGTGATATTGAGTACATATTAACAGTAATTTTGAGACGTATTAAATTTGTAATTTAGCATACCTTAGATTGGGCAACTTAATTTAGTTTATATAAGGTATATGTGATAGAGAGTTATAGTTTGTAAACTTAGTAAGTATGAGGTGACGAAATGGCAGAGAAACAGCTTTCACAAGCAGCACAATGGGACCACGAGTTTGTATGGCATCCATTTACACAAATGCAAGATTGGCTAGCACAAGAACCAGTAGTAATTGAACGCGGTGAGGGGGTATACCTCATCGATGAGAACGGTAAAAAGTATTACGATGGCGTATCTTCGTTGTGGGTTAATATTCATGGTCACAACCATCCTGTATTGAATCAAGCATTGAAGGATCAAATCGATAAAATCGCACATAGCACATTATTAGGCCTCGTAAGCCCTCCGTCTGCACAATTGTGTAAAGAGCTTGTAGAGCTTGCTCCAGAAGGCTTAGATAAAGTATTTCTCTCTGATGATGGCAGTACGGCTATCGAAGTGGCTATCAAAATGGCGTACCAATACCGTCAACAAGTAGGGCAAACGAAAAAGACTAAGTTTATTGCCCTCAATGCAGGCTATCATGGGGATACATTAGGTACCGTATCCGTAGGTGGTATTCAATTATTCCACCAAGTATTCCATAATCTATTATTTAAACCATTAACATTGCCAAGTCCTGGTGTATATAGAGATTTGGCAGATCGAGATAAAGCCTTTGAAGAGTCGTTGACTGAATTGGAACGCATCCTTAACGAAGAAGGCGATGAAATCACAGCTCTTGTTATGGAACCATTGGTGCAAGCAGCGGCAGGCATGCTCGTAATGCCTCATGGTTATTTGAAACGGGTTCGTGAGTTAACAGAACAACACGATGTATTCCTCATCGTTGACGAAGTAGCTACTGGCTTTGGCCGAACTGGCAAATTCTTTGCTTGTGAACATGAAGGGGTATCTCCAGATTTTATGACCTTATCCAAAGGTATCACTGGTGGGTACCTTCCATTAGCGGCAACATTGACTACAAAACGCGTATTCGATGCATTCCTCGGCACCTTTGAAGAAAAGAAAACATTCTATCATGGTCACTCCTATACTGGTAATGCATTGGCCTGTGCCGTTGCGTTGGCTTCTTTGAAAGTATTCCGTGATGAAAAGGTAATTGAACAATTGCCTGCTAAAGTAGACGCTTTCACAAAGGCTCTAGAACCTATTAAATCTTTGAAACATGTTAAAGAGGTTCGTCAGCGGGGCCTCATTGTAGGTATTGAACTTGAAAAAGATGTGTCCACCCATGAAGCGTATCGCCCAAATGATGCGGTAGGTGCTAAGGTGGCAATCCTTGCCCGTGAACAAGGTCTTATTTGCCGCCCTATTGGCGACGTGGTTATCCTCATGCCTCCATTGGCATCCACTGTGGAACAATTAGAGGACATGGTTCGTATTGTGGGTGAAAGTATCCAACGTGCCACTGAGGAAGAGGGGATACTTGAAGATATGCGCCCAATTATTTTATAATGCTAAATTAATTATTGGAAAGCTACACCTATTGTCTTTTGCTAGTAGTTTAAGACAATGGGGTGTAGTTTTTTTGTATAACATATCGAAATTTCGTTATATTTTAAACTATAGACTATACATTGCCAAAATTCGATGATTATTTAGCATATCTATGATACTATATATGTATAAAGGAGGTCATCGTATGGACATTTATGTAATTATGCAAGTTATTATTTTATTTGGTGCCATCTTCCTCGGTGTTCGCCTAGGTGGCATGGGCATCGGTTACGCTGGCGGCCTTGGGGTTGTGTTGTTAAGCCTTGGTATGGGGATGTTTCCGGGACAGATTCCATGGGATGTAATTCTGATTATCATGTCTGCTATCGCAGCCATCTGTGCCTTACAGTTAGCCGGCGGTCTTGATTATTTGGTGCGCATTGCTGAAAGTATTTTGCGTAAAAATCCTAAGCATATCAACTATTTAGCACCAACTGTTACGTATTTCTTAACTATTCTAGCGGGTACTGGTCATACAGCATTCTCTATGATTCCAGTAATCGTAGAGGTGGCGAAAAGTGAAAATATTAAGCCATCTGTGCCATTATCTATCGCCGTTGTAGCGAGTCAAATTGGTATCACAGCGAGTCCTGTATCGGCAGCAGTAGTTGCTATGAGTGGGTTCCTTGAGCCATATGGTGTTAACTATCCTACATTGCTCGCCATCTGTATTTCCACAACATTTGTAGGGGTTATGATTACGGCATTTATCATGTCTACCTTTGCGAATAATGATTTATCTTCTGATCCAGTGTATCAAGAACGTTTGGCGGCAGGTCACGTGGCGCCACCTCGTGAAAAAAGCACTGATTTCCACTTAAAACCTGGTGCAAAAACTTCAGTATTGATTTTCTTGATTGGTATCATTTGTATCGTATTCTACGCAACAGCAATTTCCAAAAACATTGGTATTATTAAACCAGTTATCTTTGGTCGAAATGATGCTATCATCGGCTTTATGATGATTATTGCGGCTGCTATCACATTCTTCTGTAAGCTTGATACAGCAGAACTTGTTAATACAAGTACATTCAAATCCGGTTTATCCGCTTGTGTCTGTGTACTAGGCGTAGCATGGTTGGGTGATACCTTTGTAAAAGGTCATATCCCTGAAATCAAAGCGCTCGCTTCTAGCATGGTAACAGCATATCCGTTCCTATTGGCGGTAGCGTTCTTCTTTGCAAGTACATTGTTGTATAGTCAAGCAGCGACTACACAAGCCTTGGTACCAGCTGTAATTCTAGCTCTCGGTATTACACCAGAGAATACAGGATCCGTTTATATTATTATCGCATCCTTTGCAGCTGTATCTGCACTCTTTGTATTGCCTACATATCCAACACTTTTGGGGGCTGTACAAATGGACGATACGGGCTCTACACGAATTGGTAAACTCGTATTTAACCATCCGTTCTTCATACCTGGCGTACTTGCTATTGCCATCTCCGTAGCACTCGGTTTCTTAGTGGCTCCGTTGATGCTGTAATTGGTGAAAGCTAAATACGGTTAATTCCAAAGTATACGCTAAAACGTTAAAGGACGTAACTACAGTGTTACGTCCTTTTTGTTATTTATTTTTATCCTTACAGTTTCTACAGATTCCAGCAATCTCTAAGTGATGTTCCGTCACAGTAAATCCTGCTTCGCTGAGTTCTTTAGGCATTTCTACGACAGGACAGGTATGGAGTGGTATCATAGCACCACAGCTCGTACATACAGCATAGTGGCGGTGTGTATGAGGGGTGATTTCATAATATGCCATATCACTACCCATGAGCGTGGTACGTGTAACGATACCCTTAGTTTCTAATAGTTCAAGTGTACGGTAGATAGTAGACATCCAAGTAGTGCTACCGTCACCTAAGCGTTCTGCGATTTCAAGGGCTGTAATGGGTTTATCTGTAGTTGTTAATACAGACCAAATGGCTTCGCGCTGTTTGGTCTTTTTTATGCCTTCTGGCCAAGTTGTTGTATTCATAGCTCTCTTTCGATTCTATTTTAATACTAAACATGCTATACACCTGTATAGTTAAATGACTTATATGGCTAATAGAATATCAAATATGCTATCGCATTTGGTTAGATATATTTTTATATTTAACTAGTTATATTTTTTAATCTACTAGCTGTATTATTTGACTCTAACTAGTTATATTACTCTAACTAGCTATAATATTTATGCCTAAATATATAAATTATTGTTTTAGCTTATCTACTAAACTGAAAGCGTCGTATGATGGTGCGAATATTTTTAATGACTAACACTACCAGTAAAATACCTACCGACGTTAGGGACACGAAGCCACCAGGTGCTACGTTAAGGAAGTAGGATCCAAAAAGTCCGATAATCATGGCAAGTAAGCTAAATCCAATGGAGCATAATAAAGTTATTTTAAATCCTTTTTCTAATTGTAATGCAGATGCTACTGGTAATGCAATCATGGCACTCAATACGAGAACACCAACGATTTTAATAGAAATGGATACGGCGGCAGCCATTAAGATAGCAAAGATATAGTTGATAAAATCTACCTTAACACCTGCTACACGAGCCGCTTCTTCATCGTAAGCGATGTAGAGTAAGGAGTTATACAAAAAGTATAGCGTTAATACTGATAAAATGGTGAGCACTGCAATACTAATCATATCGGTTGCGTTTACCGTTAGGATGCTACCAAAGAAGAATACATTTGCGTTAGCCTTTAGTTTGCCTGAGCTAATAAGTGTAATAGCTGTACCGATGCTGAGGGATAAGATGATAGTAAGAATAAGATCGAGATGGTGTGAAAAATATTTTCGCAAGAACTCGATGAGTGCACCGCAGATGGCAGTGAAGATAAAGGCTCCTAAAATTGGATTAGTATTTGTTAATAAACCTAGTGTAATACCTGCTAGCGATGCGTGACTCATGGTATCGCCAATCATACTGGAACGGCGTAGCACCATGAAGATACCAATACATGGACATAAAAGAGAAATACAAATTGCTACGAAGAAGGCATTTTGCATGAAATCATAACTAAACATGGCGCACCTCCTCAACTGTGGTATCATCGGCCTGAGCCTGAGCCTGAGCCTGAGCCTGAGCCTGAGCCTGAGCCTGAGCCTGAGCTTCTATTGTTACATCTGTGAAACAGGAGCGGTTTTTGTGATCTATTGGATTGCGACCTGTACTGTGCATGATTTCACTAGCATATTGCTCAGGGGAGCAAAGGTGACCTTGACCATTTGCAATATGGTAGATATTGGTAGAGTTGGCGAGAGCCATTTCGATATTGTGCTCAACAGAGATAATCGTAATATGGTGCTCTTGGTTCAAATTTCGAAGTAGAGCATAGATGCCCTCTTGGCTTTTTCTGTCGATACCCGTTGAAGGCTCATCGAGAATGATAAGATCTGGCTTACCGATGAGGGCACGGGCGATAGATACACGCTGAGCTTGTCCACCTGAAAGTTTGCTGATGAGACGGTCTTTAAATTCCGTCATATGGGTAAGCTCTAATACGCGATTGACTTCCTGCTTATCCTTAATCTTTAAAAGTTTTCGGTAGGAATCGAGGATTTCTTTTACCGTAATAGGAAAGCCTGCGTGAGAGAAGTCATTTTTTTGAGACACATACCGAATATTATTGGTGCTTCGCTTGATAGAACCTTTTACCGGTGTAAGAAAACCTAAAATAAGACGGAGTAAGGTACTTTTACCACACCCATTATCCCCAACGATGGATATATAATCACCACTGTGAATATGTAAATTAAGGTCGTTTAGCACATAAGGAGGTTGACCTTGATAGGAAAAATAAAGATGTTCTATTGATAACATATGAAAACCACATTTCTGATTGACAAAATTCTAAGTAAGTTTATACTATAACTATATTACAAATGCAACTGAGTCGCAACTGCAACTAAAGAATAGAGTGTATTCTGTATAGGCATAGCGATCAGGATTTTACAAAGGAGGACTACGATGATCAAGAAACTGATTTTGTTAGTTGTAGGTATTATGATGGCTGCTTTATTTGCAGGTTGTGGCAATGATGCACCGAATGCACAGAAGGAACAAGCAGGTAAAAAAATCCAAGTGGTAACAAGTTTTAATGCAATGGCTGAGTTTACAAAGGCTATTGGTGGTGACAAGGTAGAGGTATCTACTATTATACCAGATGGTGTAGAACCACATGATTTCGAGTTGAAACCTGAAAATATGAAACAATTGGCAACAGCTCAAGTGTTTGTGTATAACGGTTTTGGTATGGAGCCTTGGGCAAAACAAGCTATCGAAGCAGCTAAGAATGATAAACTCGTATCTGTTGTAGCTACTGAAGGCGTTGAAGCTATTAAAAATACTGATCCAGAAGAAATTAAAGAACATGGTGCAGAAGATCCTCATGCATGGTTATCTTTGAAAAATGCTAAAATTGAAGTGAAAAATATCAAGGATGCCCTTGTAAAAGTTGATCCAGCAAACAAGGATTATTATGAAAAGAATTATACTGAATACGTTGCTAAATTAGATGCAATGATTAAAAAATATGAAGATCAATTCGCTAAAGCTCCTCATAAAAACTTTGTTACAGGCCATGCAGCATTTGCGTACTTATGCCGTGACTTTGGTTTAGAACAAAATAGTGTGGAAGATGTATTTGCTGAAGGTGAACCTAATGCAGCACAATTGGCTAAACTCATCGAATACGCTAAAGAAAACCATATTACTACTATCTTTGCAGAAGAAATGGCTAGCCCAGAAGTATCCAAAACTTTGGCACAAGAAGTAGGTGCTAAGGTAGAAACTATTTATACTATCGAAAGCAACGAAGATAATAAAACATACTTAGAACGTATGGATGAAAACCTTACAAAAATTGCAGCATCTTTGCAATAAGATAAACGAAAAGGCGGCCCCTAGTGGGGCTGCTTTTTTGCGTTATAATAGGTTAGAATAATGTCTTAAAATTTGAATTATATAGTATAATATATTAATAGATGAAATAAAAAGGAAACCTAATATGGTTATCATTAATAAATCAGGGGTTGCTGATGAAAGGGCTTGACCATAGTTATTATTTTGAAGGGGCAAGTTACCTATAAGCAATTTGGTCTAAATCTTTGGATAACGGGAATTTCTTTTTACATAATATCCTTCATCTTTGGTGTGGGAGGTATAATGTTGTCCATGACGGTTTAAATATAGTTTGTGTTACAATTAAAGAAATATAGGTGTTTTGGAGGTTTTATGGAAACAAAATGGTATTCAGATATTTGGCAGCTTGTGGTAGCTCCCTTTAAACGCGGTATTCCACAGATTGTAGAGCATGGATCTTGTCGAAAAGGGTTCTATGCTACAGTAGCTTTGGCATTGGTGGCATTCGTATTTTCAAATATTCTACCTACTTTTTTGAGTATGATATTTGTGGATAAACTTAGTGTTGCACTTACTGGTGCGGCGGCTCTTTCTGGGGCCGGTATATTAGGCCTAGCGGTTGGCTTGCTATTTGCTTTTATTGGTATTGCTATTTATTCTGCGATTTTCTCTTGGGTCGCCAATAAATTTGATGCCCATACTACATATGAGTCTGTGTTAAAAATCATGTGGTACGAACAAGCTTATAATCAGATTATGGGCTTAGTATATTTCATTGGCTTCCTATTACTATCATTGCCATTTTTGCTGCTACTAGGCTCTCATCCTGATTCTACAGTAGGTAGTATTGTATGGATAACTATTATTATATTCGCAACGATAGCTTTTGCAGTCTATACATTCTGGGTATGCTTAACATTATTGAGTCGCCAAATTAATAAATCCCATTTAGCAACTTTTGGCATTTCTATTATTACGAGTTTAATTCCTGTAATCATTTTAGGTATCTTGATTGGTATGGTAGTACTTGCTAGTTCCAGATAATTACATAACATGAAAAATATGAAAGGGGCTGTAATAAAACAGCCCTTTTCTACTAAAAAGCTATTAGCTGATTATATATAATCTTCTAATAGCTTTTCTCTGTATTTTATAAGGAAAAAGGCTTGAAAGACCCATTACATTGGGATAATTAAAGTATGAAAAGATATGTGTTTTGTGCTATAATGATGAACGGAAAATGAAAAGTAACTATTTTTTATAGTTTCTTTTGGTGTGTTGTATGTTATAGTATTTAAACTTGAATGTTATGTATGTATAATGTGTAAAAGGTGGTGATACTTATGATGGTAGGTTTAATGCAGTTTATCTATCGTTTATTAAACCCTATTGAAGAGAATAATCCTCGTATGTATCACTTTGATATTGCCTATGGGCAACTCATAGGAATGTTGCTATTAACACTTATATGCTATCAATTTACTATTGTAGGTGAAGGCGTATATTTAGATGCTATACGTGCGTTTATACGTAATTCTTCGTTATTGGTAAGGTGGGAATCACTATCTCTTCCAGTAGGTCAACATGAAATACAACTTTTTTTGGAACAGATGGGTAGTCCTAGAGAATTTTGGAATATAGGTCGCTTTGCATGGGTAATCGGAAAAGTCATTCTCATGGCATGTATCATTATAGTCTATGCGGTTGCTCAACAGCGTAAATTCTATGTTCGAACTGTTACAACCGGTATTTTGCATATCATGTCATTTGCTCAACTTGTTGTGGCACTGATTACTTTTACAGCAGGGATTATGCTGATTCTAACTTCGGTACCATTAATACTGCAAGCGATCATTGGCTTCTGTATGATTGTGCTATGTATTTTAAGTACCGTATTATTGTTACAAACTATGGGACGTATTGCGGGAGCATGTATCAATGGGACCCCTTATGAAGGTCTGATTCTAATGTTGATTGCTCTTTTGGTAGCACACGTGTTTGAATGGGTTTATATGTTGACTCGATAAAATACATATGATATATCTAGGATGAGCTATGACTCGTCCTTTTTTACTAGTTTTAAACTAAAAGGAGCATTTATGACATGGTATAAGGATATATTACATTTATTTACCAAACTTAGCGAACAATCATTTCAAAATATTATCAATTACGGATCTCATACGAGAGCCATTCTGAATCTAGTTGTATCTACTATTGTATTATATATAATGACCTATAGCTTACCGTTTATGGTAAAAGTTATATCTCCATTGCTTGGGATTAAACGGATTACTGGGTTAACTCACTTTGATTTAGTTAGCACTCTAGCAAGTTCTACATTCTTGATTTTTCAAATTATCATCGGTTCATTTGTCATATGGAGCTTACTTATTTTAGTAGGTGGACATGGTACGTATAGCGGCGTGCTGCGCAATTATATATATGGCATAGCTTATACAAATGCGCTTCGCACGGTTGTATTATTATTAGTCCATATAATAGGGATTATTTTCTTCTCGCTATCCCTTCAAAAATATGTTGGAGATATGGCGTATCTTATTACGATGTTTAGTCAATATTATGCTGTATTTATTGTAGCTCAATTAATGCGACGTTATGTTGGACTAGGTATCGTTAAAACCTATATAGTTATGTTTATTGTGGCATTACTATCAGTATCAGCATTGCCTCAATGGATTCGCTTTGTCCATACATTATTTAAATAATATATTGTGATAAGACCTAAAAACCGCAAGATAAAATTCTTGCGGTTTTTTTCACTCTATAAGTTGGGCTTCATAGTATTGTAATAATAGTGCCACATTATCTTCGTCGTATTCGATTTGTTGTGACCATCTTGTAATTTGCTTTAAGGGCTGCCCCTCTAAGGCGCTAACTATAAGTATATAGTCAGTACCATCCTTTGCATAAGCTAAGATAGATTCCAAGGAATAGTCTGATAACATATCAATTTGGCGATACAATATATATTGGTAGACCTTGTTAAACAGGCTCATATCCTCTTGCTGTATATAGGTCTGTACGGATGCGGTGAGTTGGTCTAGTTTACTAGATAATGTATTAACCTGTGCAGTCCAATTTTCATCGATGGGTTCCGTTTTTTTATATAGGTCTAATAATTCTTTGAAAGACTGCTTTGTGGGATTTGGCGCATATTGGAATAGATTAGGATCTAAATCAAAGGCCAATAATTCAAATACATCCTGAAGTGTTAATCGCTCCTCAGAAGTAAATTCGTTATCGTCATCCTCAATTGTAAAGAGGAGGGAGTCTATCGTTTTATTTTGAGCTAATAACTCAACAGAGGCTTCACAAGATAAACCGACTCCACATAGCTCTAAGTCTTCAATATATTTATAAAAGCGCGGATGCATATGGCAGGTGTTGCAAAGTCCTTCTTCGCCCAATTCGAGTACAACCTTACACAGTCCATTTTCATTGAGTAAGGGGCACATAGGTTGTGTTTTGGAAAATACGAAATGACTACCTTCGTCATCAACCGTGATGGCTTGACGTAAGCTTTCACCAAGAGAACCAGTCATAGCATGGTAACGTTCAGCAGTAGGCTCATCTATATCGATAGTCCACAGTTGGCAACATGTATTTTCGCATCGATTGGCCTTGCATTGGAATGCGTGATATATAGTGGGATAAATTGAAATCATAGTTAGCTCACTTGTAGGTACAAAAATTATTCTATGTGCATTGTATCATAGGGAGTAGGCACATGCACTAATTATATAAATAAAGATTCATAAACCGCGTTGATTTAGTGTATAATTGTATATATATTGTTATGATAACTGTTTGAGATATGGAGGAACCAATGAGATCATTTTTTGTAAAAGGTAGCCTTGTATTGGCCTTGGCAGCGGCATTTGGTATGCCAAATGCAAGTGCAGCCCCTTTAGTAGCTGTAGAGCCAACTGTGGCAGTTGTTGATGGCAACCATGCGGCAATTGTAGGAGCTAATGGTTTATTAAATGCCTTTATCCAAAATCATCCAAATGCTGGAATTACGGAAATCGCCTTTGATGCGGATGGAGGTCAAATTAAGTATGATGTAGAAGGTTTTGATGAAACTGGCAAATATGAGTTAACGTATATCTATGCTACTAATCAAATCTTTGAAAAACGCGAAGGGGACTTCCATAAATCGTTAAAGAAAAAATCTTTTGATCCACGAGAAATTTTACCTCCTGCAGCAGTGGTGAACTTTGCTTATGCCCAAACAAAAGGCAAAGCTGTGAGCCTCAACGAATGGGCTGTGCGCTATGATAAAGGTAAAATCGTGTACAAAGTTAGCTTTGGTACAGAAGATAATAAAGAGGTACATGTACGTATGGATGCAATGAACGGTAAATTGCTATCTGTTAAATTTGATGACTAATATATGATTGACTAGTTATTATATCTTAATAGTGCCTAGTTATTTTATTCTGAATATAATAATTAAATGCCTTAATACTGTTTTTCTTAAAAAAATAACTAGTATTGAAGTATTTTTTGTGAAAGTTTGCTCATGAATGTGAATTTTTAGATATCAATACGTGTATTTTGAAGCCGTTTATCCCTTATATATGGGGTAAACGGCTTTTGACATGTTATTCATGGAATTTTTAAGTATAAAGTAAATCCCATAGGATTTTATAGGAATTATATATAAATTCATTCTAAACTCACTATAAAATAAGCATTTAATGGTTCTTCTACATTTTGACTTCATAGACTATCGATAGTATGTGTACCAGTCGAAAGACAAACTCAACTATATCTGAAATTTCCAAACTATATATCTACAAGTCCATGCTAGATATATGTTTTGGAACTTACATGATGACATTGAGTTGACTGGAAATATACATGCGTAAAGTTGCATGTATATGAATTAATAAGGAGGACAATATGAAAAAATCTATTTTAAAAAGTAGTATTGCTTTAGCAGTGGCTGGCGTATTTGGTGCCACTGTAGCTGTAACAGCGGCTGAACCAGTAACTCCAATGCCTGTTACGCAAGAAACAGCGAGTACAGCGACTCCAGCACAACCAGTTACTGATCCAGTAGTTCCTACTGTAGCGGTGGCTCCAGATGTGGCTACTACTGCAGTTGCACCTAAAACTCCGGTAGCTCCTGTAGCAGAAACTAATCAAGTAGGTACAGCAGTTCGTAATACTACACCAGTTCCAACAGCTACACAAGATGTTAAAACACCAGTAGCTCAAGAAACTGTAGTGCCTAGTACAGAAAATCCTGCAGCAGCGGTCCCTTCTATTGAAACTGCATCTGTAGCTAAAGCTCCTAGTGAACCAAGAGTAGTACGCAGTGGTGATAAAAAATCTGATTCTGTAGCGAAGCATGGTAAAGAAGTTAAAAATACTAAAAAAGCTGCAGTAGATAAAGCGCCTAAAGTAAAAGTTGTGAAAGACGAAAAAAAAGCTGATAAAGAAGAGCCTACTAAAGAGGAAAAAAAAACTCTAAAAGTAGAAAATCACAACCTAGCACAACCAACCAGCAAGAAGGCGTAGTAGACCAAAATAGTATTTTCGTAGTTGGTGCTAATTATTTAATTGACCAATTCGAAAGCAAATTTGGAAACTCCAAAATTACAAATGTATCTTTCAAAACTCAAGGTAAAACTGCCATCTATGAAGTAGCTGGTTTTAATACTAGTGGTGCTCATTCTATGACTCTAGATGTGGCTACTGGTAATGTAACGGATGGTACTCCTAAAGCATATGATGCATCTATGGAAGCTAGTGCTATTGATGCCGGAACAGTAATACCTCCACATGTGGCAATTAATGCAGCTTTCGTACAGTCTGGCAAGGTAGCGACTGGTATTAATGCGTGGTCTCTTGCTAATCAAAATGGAAAATCACTATATACCATAGAGTTCCATGATGCACAAAATAAACCGATATCCGTTGTATTGGATGCTAAAACAGGGACGGTAGCAAAATAAGTTGATCTCCTATTCTATAGCGCTGTAAAGTAAACCCTTTCAAAAACGAACACTAAGCACTCAAAACTATACACACATAACATAAGTACACTTACACACACATACACAACACATAAAACACACAAAAACACACACAATAAACAACACACACAATAAACAATTACACACAGCCCTCTGGATTGGATAGATAAACATTGACTCTCTCCTATGCCGTCTATCATTCAGAGGGCCCCTTATGAATTGTGGTTCCCTCCGAATCATAAGATTATATACTTGGTATATATACTCTCTCTCACAATAAGAACGTAACTGCTTTACAGCACGCTGGGTATAGGAGAGCAAGAAAGCCCGTATCACATGTAGACTTCTACATGTGATACGGGCTTTCTTTATTTTACATAGGTTAAATATATTGTCGTGGTACGCGCTCTGAGAATCCACAAAAGATTTCATAAGGTATTGTAGAAGCAAGGGCTGCAATTTCTAGAGCAGAAATGCTTTCATGACCTTGAGACCCTAGAAGTACCACCTTATCGCCAGGCTTTACCGTGATTGTATCTGGAACAGAAACCATGAATTGATCCATACAAATACGACCTACTACGGGACAACGAGTGCCATGAATCAGTACGGTGCCCCGATTGGATAAACTACGAGGATAGCCATCCGCATAGCCTACAGGGATAGTAGCAATTGTCATTGGCTCAGCTGTGATATAGGTAGATCCATATCCAATGCCTTCGCCAGAAGGGATATGTTGTACATGAACAACTTCACTATGGAAAGATAAAACAGGTTTTAAGCCCAATCGATTTGGCACATCAAGAGATGGCATGATACCGTATTGAATAATACCAGGACGAGCATCTGTGAATAGACTATCTTTGACAGATAAAAGACCTGCACTGTTGGCGAGGGAGAAACGGTAATCTGCTTCTGGACGGAATGCTCGTATTTCATCTACCATGTGATGAAATTTTTGAGTTTGGCTATGGGCGTGTGATTGATCCGCCGCATCAGCATTGCTCATGTGGGAGAAGAATCCATCTATTTCCAAATTTTCGTAGGACTCAATGCGTTTGATAAACTCAATGGCATCCTCAGGCTTGATACCGATGCGATGCATGCCTGTATCAACGGCAATAGCAACGCGAATAACCATGTCGTGATTATCGGCTACTTTATCAAGTGCTTCCAAGTCTGTAGATTCACAAACAGCAGGAATGGAATTCGTATCTGCCACAAGCTCAAAAGATTGTGGCCTTGTGAGCCCTAATAGATAAATAGGCACCATAATACCTGCGTTGCGAAGAGGTACAGACTCTTCCGGAATAGCAACGGCTAAGGATTCGTAACCTTCCTCTACAGCAATACGGCCCATCATAACGCTGCCGTGGCCGTAGCCATTGGCCTTGATAACAGCTGTAGATGTGCTCCACTCAGGCAAACTATCTTTAATTTTACGCAAATTCTCGCGAACGAGACTTGTATTTATGGTCAAATAGGTGGGTCTCATGGTATTCCTCAATTCTATATAACATTACTCTTATTTTATAACTTTTGGGGAATTACACAATACTTTTGTGAAAGTTTTATACAGAAAAATTAGTTATATTTTTAATTTTATAGCTCTTCTGCATATATTATGTACAATAATTGTGAAAGAATACTAATTAATATGGTTAGATGTGTTATTTAGGCTATATATTATAGTATTATTTATACAAATGATGTTTTTGATTCTATAGATATTTGTACCAATTCTATAGATAATAGTATAATTTATATGGATAAATTCTTTATATATTTGATATATATCTATAAAAGTAATTGAGTAAACTTTTTCTTATTTTTTTAGTTGTTTAGGAGGTTCTCATGAGTGAACGTGTAGTAGTTGTAAACGCAAGTAAAATGAATTATGACCATGCATTAGATTTCTCCATATTATCTAATGATGTACAGGTTTATGATAACAGTACAAATACTGAGCTTATCGAACGCATTCAGGGTGCTCGCGTAGTAGTAACAAAAGAGATTTCTGTTACTGCTGAGTTACTTTCACAATTTCCAGATACAGTAAAGCTCATCGTAGAAGCCGGCACAGGCTATAATAATATCGACCTCAATGCAGCAAAGGCAAAGGGTATCATTGTGTGCAACATTCCAGCATACAGTACAGAGCGTGTAGCACATACGGTAATCATGATGATTCTTAATTTTGCGTCCACTATGCAACAACAAATTGGTATGCTTGCTAAAGGTGATCGCAGTAACTTTACAAAATATTTGCAAGTGAGCCATACAGAAGTAAATGGTAAAACATTAGGTGTTGTCGGTGCTGGTCACATTGGTATGGAAGTCATCAAAGTAGCAAAAGCACTTGGTATGAATATCTTGGTTCATACACGTACACCAAAAGCTGATGGGGATGGTATTTGTTATGTAAGTCTTGATGAATTACTTGAAAATAGTGATTATATTACATTGCATTGCCCATTGAATGATCAAACTAAACATCTTATTAATAAAGAAACAATTGGTAAGATGAAACCTAATGTAGTCATCGTTAATACTGGTCGTGGTGCCCTTATCAATGAAGCTGATCTTTGTGAAACATTAGCAGCTAAACGTATCGCTGGGGCAGGTCTTGATGTACAAGAGGTAGAACCTCCAGCAGAGGATAGCCCTTTATATACGTTAGATAATGTCATCATTACTCCGCACATGGGTTGGAAAGGCCTTGAAACACGTCAACGCCTGGTAGGTATTATTCGAGATAATATACAAGCATTCTTAAAAGGTGAACCAATTAATGTGGTGTCACAATAGTTACGATAAAGATTTATAACAGTATAATTTATACTATTACACCTTGGTTTAATATAAAGGTCTATATTATAGGGTTGTTTGAACATCTACAATATAGTGTAGTTTATAATATTACATAATAGGTTCTATAACGGCATGAAAGTAATTGTCTAATTTTGTAGGTGATTCTTTCATGCCGTTTTTTACCCACCATAACACCATTTCCACAAAACTACCTGAAATATGATTGATAATAAAATCATCCGGTAGATTTGTATTTGCTTTACGGTCTTGATTGATGAAATATCTTTGTACCAACTCATTTAAATGATCTCTAAAATAGCGCAAAAAGATTTCGTTATTATCACTAGCTAGTAGTTCGAGGATTTTATTTTCATTTTGCTGTAAATGTTGTAATAAATGACCAAATACTGAGACTGGGTAAATATTTTGTTGATAAAGTCCATGAGCATGAGGTAAATGATTAATACTATCTTTTATATGTAAAAATAAGTCTTCGCAGAGGGCTTCTAGTAATGCCTCTTTTGTGTCGAAATGAGCATAAAATGTGGTGCGGCCAATATCTGCGGCACTAATGATTTCCTGAACGGTGATTTTGTCATATGCCTTATTAGATAATAGTTCGTTAAAAGCTATAAATATGGCTTTACGAGTCCTTTTCTGTCTACGATCCATATTAACTCCTGTCATACTTTTAGTACAAAACATCATATATGTTCCGTAATGAACATATATGATGTTTTATATATTGTATTAAAACCATAGGTTGATACAATTAAAGTGAACAAAGTGTTCGCTATCGTAATTATTGTACTGTAAGTATAGTCATAATTCAATTCATATTGATAGTGAAAGTCTGATAAGGGGATTGCTGTATGGTACATCGAATACATGATATATTATCTGGTTTATATATGACGATTTTAGCAGGGCTATTTTTATTGCTTGATGGGATTCCGCATTTAATAGAGGAGTTTGGTGGACAGAGTCCGTTTCAAAATATATTCCCTTTTGAACCTTCCTGGATTACCGTAGTTATTTGTGGCTTTCCTCTTGTGTATTTATCTATTCGAAGGATCGTATATAATAAGGGAATTAGTAAAATCTCATCGGCCCTATTGATTTCCATGGCTATGTTTGCAGCCATTGCCATCGGAGATATATTTGCGGCTGGTGAGGTAGCGTTTATTATGGCTTTAGGCGCTCTTCTTGAAGAAGCAACTACCGAGCGAGCAAAAAAGGGGTTAAAAAAGTTAATTTCATTAGCACCTGTTAAGGGCCGTAAAATACAGGATAACAAGGAAATAATGATTCCCGTAGAGTCTATACACAGTGGTGATTACTTACGAATCCTTCCGGGCGAAACGATACCTGTAGATGGGCGAATTATTAACGGTGAAACAACGGTAGATCAATCCATTATGACAGGAGAGTCTATACCTGTTGATAAAACAATTGATGATGATGTATTTGGTGGAACTATTAACTGTTTTGGTGCCATAGATATTATAGCTACTAAAGTGGGCGAAGATAGTTCTATTCAAAAAATGATTCAGCTTATTAGAAATGCGGAACAGAAACAGGCTCCGATTCAGCGTATAGCTGATACTGTTGCTAGTCGATTGGTTCCTATTGCATTGATGATTGCATGTATAGGCTATCTAGTAACTGGAAATATCATCGTCGGTGTTACTGTGTTGGTAGTATTTTGTCCTTGTGCATTGGTGCTTGCTACACCTACTGCGGTTATGGCCGCTATTGGTCAAGCTACTAAACATGGCGTTATTATTAAATCTGGTGAAATTCTTGAAACTATGGGAAAAGTAGATACCATGGCATTTGATAAAACCGGCACATTAACACGTGGGCAGTTAGCGGTTCAATCTATTTTAGCCGTTGATACAGATTATAGTGAGATTGATATTCTTCAATTAGCTGCATCTGCAGAGGCTAAGAGCGAACATCCTATTGGTAAAGCTATCGTTTCTCATGCGATAGAGCAAGATTTAGAAATACTTGATACTACTTCATTTACGATGTCTGTAGGTAAAGGGATTATAGCCGTAATAAAAGGTCGAGAATTATATTGTGGAAATGAACGATTCCTTGAAGAGCATAATATTATTGTATGTGAGTCTATTCAACAAACCCTTAATGTATATCGAAGTGAAGGAAAGGTATCTGTCATTATTGCAGATAAAGAGCATATTATAGGTATCATTACATTATCTGATACAATGCGAAATGATGCGATAAATATGATATCTGATATCTCAAGCTTAGATATGACAACAGTATTACTTACTGGTGATAGTAAAGCCGCAGCTACATATATTGGAAAGAAATCTGGTGTTTACGAAATACATGCGGAGCTTTTACCAGGAGAAAAAGTGAGTATTATCGAATCTTTGCAAGGGAAACATCACAAGGTTTGTATGGTTGGCGACGGAATTAACGATGCTCCGGCTATGAAGACTGCTGATGTGAGTATTGCAATGGGGACTATTGGTAGTGATATTGCCATAGAAACAGCAGACATTGCTTTGATGAGTGATGACCTTAGCAAAATTCCTTATATTAAGCGACTATCAGATGCTACGATTAAAACTATAAAATTTAGTATTGCTTTATCAATGGCCATTAATTGTATCGCTATTATTCTTTCATTGCTTGAGGTTTTGACGCCTACTACAGGTGCATTAGTGCATAATGTGGGATCTTGTTTAGTGGTCCTCATCGCTGCCCGTTTGTATGATAGAAAGTTTATTTAAATGCAATAAGAGCCGTCCCCGGTTGTATGGGGGCGGCTCTATTGATTAGGGCTATCATAGATCAAGTTTTGGTATATATATTTATATATATCAAGGGAGGTAGTTATCCTCAAACTTGATTATGATTGATGTTGTGTTTTGATGGGACTCCACCAATGGCGTCTATAGGCCTTGATGCCTTCCACCACGGTTCTTGTCGCTTTAGCTGCAATATCTCTCGTTGCAGCTGGGATGCCCTCTAGGCGATAAGGAATACCTAACTCCTTATATTTAGCAATACCCATAACGTGATAAGGTAAGCAATCAACGGCTTGTAAATTTTTCAGAGATCCTAGAAAAAAGCCTAGACGATAGTGACGATCGGCATTATCTGTAATCGTAGGGACTACTACGTGACGAACCCAAATCGGAACTTCCACGTCTGCCGTCAATCGAGCAAACCCGAGAATGGGCTCTAACGGTTTACCTGTTAACCATAAATGCTTGGCTGGATCGATTTCCTTAATGTCTAGGATGACGAGACTAGTCACACTGAGTAATTTACGGTATGCCACCTCTTGGTGGGGGTCAAAACAAATTCCACTTGTATCTAAACAGGTATGGACGTTTCTTTCACGGAAATATGTGAAAAGCTCAATAACAAAGTCGATTTGCATAAGAGCTTCCCCACCTGTGACGGTGATACCACCATTAGTATAAAATTGGCGGTTACGTTCGTACTGGTCCCATAATTCCTTTACGGTCATGAATTTAGCATTATCGCTAGTTTCATCCCATGTGTCAGGATTATGGCAATAAGCACAGCGCATGGGGCATCCTTGAAGAAATACCACCATGCGCATGCCTGGACCATCAACCGTACCCATCGTTTCAACCGAATGAATACGTCCAGTCATAGGAAACCTCGATTAGATACGTTGATGGAATGTACGGGAAATAACTTCGTCCTGTTGTTGTTTTGTCAATTTGTTGAAGTGCACCGCATAACCGGATACACGAATCGTCAATTGAGGGTACAACTCAGGATGTTTTTGAGCGTCTAACAATGTTTCACGAGTGAACACGTTAACGTTCAAATGATGGCCGCCCTTTTGGGAATAACCATCCAATAACTCTACCAAGTTATCAACTTGTTGGTTGCTCATGGGTATAACCTCCTTTCAACCAAGACTAACACACGTATCGGTGCCGGTGAAAGCAATCCGATACTGTGGAAGATTTTATTTATCTTCCTCTATAGTAACATTTGGTTCACTGCATGCGAAGTTTGTATTGCTGTTAGGCAATTGAGATGGATCTAACTCAATATCAAAATCGCTAACGGAAACAAATGTTTCACCAGATTTACCTAATGCGTCCGGAATGATAGAGAAGGTATTAGAAATACCATCGGAGCAATCACGCCATGGCATTTTAGCTACGGATGCCAATGAAGATACGGCACCGTGAGAATCACGACCGTGCATTGGGTTCGCTCCAGGAGCGAAAGCTTCGCCAGCTTTACGGCCGTCTGGAGTAGAACCTGTAGCAGTACCATATACTACGTTGGAAGTAATTGTTAACAAGCTCATAGTAGGAACGGATTGACGATATGTAGGATGTTTACGAATTTTGTTCATAAATGTGGAAACAACTTTTGTTGCCAAGCCATCTACACGGTCATCATCGTTACCATATTTAGGGAAGTCGCCTTCGATTTCGAAATCAACAGCGATGCCATTTTCATCACGAATAGGTTTTACTTTAGCATATTTAATAGCGGATAAGGAGTCTGCTACTACGGATAAACCAGCGATACCAGTTGCAAACCAACGAGTTACCTTGCGGTCATGCAAGGCCATTTCTAGTTTTTCATAAGCATATTTATCGTGCATGTAGTGAATGATGTTCAATGCATTTACATATACGCCTGCCAACCATTCCATCATGTCGTCGAATTTTTCCCATACTTCGTCAAATTCTAAGTATTCGGAAGTGATAGGGCGGTATTTAGGACCAATTTGTTTCTTCAACTTTTCGTCAACACCGCCATTGATTGCGTAAAGCAAGCATTTAGCCAAGTTGGAACGAGCACCGAAGAATTGCATTTCTTTACCGATACGCATTGGGGATACACAACATGCGATGGCGTAGTCATCACCAGAGTTAGGACGCATCAATTCATCGTTTTCGTATTGAATGGAAGATGTTTCGATGGATAATTTCGCACAGAAACGGCGGAAACCGATAGGCATGCGAGGGGACCACAATACAGTGAGGTTTGGTTCTGGAGCAGGACCAAGGTTGGTCAATGTATGTAGGTAACGGAAGGACATCTTGGAAACCAATGTACGGCCATCGGTACCCATACCACCGATGGATTCAGTGGTCCAAACAGGGTCTCCTGTAAATAAATTGTTGTATTCATGGATACGTGCGAAACGAACCATGCGCAATTTCATAATGAAATGGTCTACGAATTCTTGGATTTGTTCCTCTGTGTATGTGCCGTTGCGAAGGTCTCGTTCCGCATAGATATCGAGGAATGTGGAGTTACGGCCAATGGACATAGCAGCACCGTTTTGCTCTTTAATGGCACCAAGATAGCCGAAGTAAATCCATTGCATGGCTTCACGAACATCCTTAGCTGGTTTGGAAATATCATAGCCATAGGAAGCTGCCATCTCTTTCAATTCTTTCAAAGAACGGATTTGATCTTGTATTTCTTCACGGTCGCGAATGACATCCTCTAGCATGTCACCCATTGTGATGCTAAATTGTTCTTTTTTATCTTCAATGAGATAATCAACCCCGTAAAGAGCGATACGACGATAGTCACCGATAATACGACCGCGGCTGTACGCATCTGGCAAACCAGTTACAATATGAGCTGTACGTGCAGCACGCATTTCTGGAGTATATACATCAAATACGCCATCATTGTGAGTTTTGCGATGTTTCTTGAAGAAGTCCTCTGTTTGCGGATCCATTTTGAAGCCGTATTCTTCAATAGCGGATTTTGCTGTGCGCAAGCCACCATAAGGGAACATAGCGCGTTTTAAAGGTTTGTCAGTTTGTAAACCAACGATTGTTTCAAGGTCTTTGTCGATATATCCTGGCGCATGGGCAGTAATGTGTGTGGCCACAGAAGTATCAGCATCGAGCATGCCGCCTTTTTCACGTTCTTCTTCATAAAGCTTCATTACTTGTTCCCACAATTTTGTTGTTCGTTCTGTAGGACCAGCAAGGAAGGAATCGTCCCCTTCATAGGGAATATAGTTTCTTTGAATAAAGTCGCGTACATCAACGGCTTTATCCCACACACCTGTGTTAAAATCTTTCCATGCAGTATGTTGCATTTTGCACCTCCATAAAAGGATATAACTATAGATTTCTATGCCTATAGTGTACAATGTTTGTCACAATTCCACAATGAATAGATGATATAGATTTTCAATACATACTATGCGATTTTGTGAAGTATCTCATAAACTTCCATAAGCTAAATTGTTTGAATACACCAGTATATATAGGTTTGTATGAGTTTTTGCTTTTTGTGATTTTATTTAATGTATATATAATAATATGAAATTGCATATCAATATTGTTAAGAAACCTTGGATACCGATTTTTCAATAATATTGGATAGCTTATATTTGTGCATAGTTCAAGCGGTGAAAAAAGGTATGATTTGATTTCTTGTAGTTTCAGTGGTATATTATGGTACAATTTAGATCGTGTTATTAAGATATAATACATATAGATAACATTATCTTAGTAGAATTAATCAAGATAGAAATAATTTGGATAGAATATACGTTAATCAAAGTGGATTATAAGATTGTATAGGCGAATACTGTTGAAAGGCGGATGTTAATGACAAATCGAAAGATAGCACTTTTAGGTGCTTCTGCTACTATTGCGGTATGGGCTACTGCATTTCCTTTCAGTAAAATAGCATTACAATCCGTAGATTCATTAACACTTTCTGTGGCAAGAGTTATGGGTGGGGCCTTACTTATGCTGGTAATCGGTGTTGTAAAAGGCTTACACATACCGACAACATGGCGTGAGTGGGGACTATATATTCTGTTAGGCGCCACAGGGAATTTTGTTTACCAAGTTGTTTTTAATGAAGGTTTGCGCACAATTCCGGCGGCCACATCCAGTATTATTATGGCCTTGACTCCGATGACGACGGCACTGATGGCCATGATTGTTTATAAAGATAAAATACGCCCCATAGGCTGGTTATTTACAATAACAGCTTTTATAGGTGTAGCCATAATTATTCTTTGGAATTCAACCCTTACAATTCCTACAGGTGCATTATGGACTTTGCTGGGGATGACACTCTTTGCAGTTTATAATATCCTTAATCGTGGCCTTAGTTTAAAAGGATATAAGTCTATCACTATCGCCATGTGGTCTATGTTTACAGGTGCCATTATGGCTTTGCCTTTTGCGGAACATGCCATTGAAATGATAGCTGTGGCACCGATTAGTGCAAAATTTGCCATGGCCTATTTAGCATTTCTTTCTAGTGCGTTAGGCTTTGTTTTCTGGAGCTATGCCTTGGAACATGCGGAAAAGGTTTCAGATGTAACCAACTTTATGTATATCTCGCCCATAGTGGCAGCTATTGTAGCCGCATTTTTATTGGGAGAAATTCCTAATATGGGGCTCTATATTGGGGCACCTATCATTTTGGGGTCATTATTCTTGTTTAATCGATTTAGGTGATTAGATTATATATAAAAAAGACGTACACAGTATAGCAATTTTGGCTTTGTCTCGAATGAGACAGACTTGGCCTGTGAAAGCATATGTGTACGTCTTTTATATTTGTCTTATACTGTCATTCCTGCAGCATAGTTTTCATATAGTTCTTTATAGTGACCACCGCGTTTGATGAGTTCGTGGTGTGTTCCTTGTTCTGTGATAGTGCCGGTAAAAATCCAAGTATCTTGCAGTACCATGCCTACCGTGTTGTGTAAGCTTTCACGAGATACGTCGCGAATATCTACGCCATCGTTGATGATTGTGGCCGTTAAGGTTGGTATATATAATGTGCCTGCCACGGTGAGTAACGAAAGAATTGATATGATGATGACTGGAAACCATAAAGATTTTATATAGCGTATAAAAGGTTTCATTTAAATCCTTTCAGTAATTTTAGTTAAATTAATAATTTTCGATATTTATATTATATTGTATAAAATCAAAATTATCTAGTAAATACTATTACTAAAATTTTGGCATCAATCAATAAGTATTATGACGAATATTATATTCTCACTAAAAAATTTCTGCTATACTGTATTAGCAATTTTGCAGTTTTATTTTTAGTAAGGAGTGTTCTTAATGAAGTTGAATTGGAAATTATTCGCACCGCTTGTGGTAGCTATTCTTGTATGGCTCATCGGTGCGCCTGAAGGTCTTAGTCCAAATTCTTGGATTTATGTAAGTATTTTTGCAGGCCTTGTGGTGGGGTTGATTTTAGAACCGATGCCACCAGCTTTCATCGGTATCATTGCTGTTACCGTATCTATGTTATTTAAGGTTGGTCCAGCACCTATTGTAGATAAAGCAACTGGTGTAGCAAAGGCAATTACTGATGCTCAAGCTATTAGCTGGGGGCTTAGTGGTTTCTCTAATGCCATCGTATGGTTGATTTTTGCAGCCTTTATGATCGGTATCGGTTATGAAAATTCTGGTCTTGGCCGACGTATTGCATTGTTCCTCGTAGCCAAGCTTGGAAAGTCCTCTTTAGGCCTTGGGTATGCCATTGCTATTACTGATCTTGTGTTGGCTCCATTTATTCCAAGTAACGCGGCCCGTTCTGGTGGTACGATTTATCCAATCGTATCCAGTATTTGTCCGATGTTCGATTCTTATCCAGATAAGAATCCTCGTAAAATTGGTTCCTATTTGAACTGGGTAGCATTGGCTACTACGTGTGTATCTAGTTCTATTTTCTTGACTGGTGCGGCGCCAAATCCATTGGCTCTTGAATTGTCTGCTAAGTCGGGTATTGTAGCTGCCAACTGGGGCACATGGTTCCTAGCATTCTTGCCAGTGGGTATTATACTATTTATCATCACACCATTATTGACGTATGTATTCTGCAAACCAGAGGTAAAAGGTTCCCCTGAAATTGCAGCATGGGCAAGGGATGAATATAAGAAATTAGGCTCCATGACACGCAGTGAAATCTTCATGGCCTTGATTTCTGTATTGGCTCTCGTATTGTGGATTGGGGCTTCTACATTTAAAATCAACCCAACTACAACGGCTTTAATTGTTATTATCTTGATGATTTTTACTAAAATTATGACTTGGCAAGATTTTCTTGCTAACAAACCAGCATGGAATGTTTTGACTTGGTTTGCCACACTTGTGCCTATGGCTTCTGGGCTTAAGAATGTAGGATTCTTGGAATGGCTTGCTAAATCTGCAGGTGGTTCTTTAGTTTCTTTAGATCCAACAATGGCTGTTCTTGGCTTGTTATTAGCTTTTTGCTTACTTCGTTACTTCTTTGCTTCTGGCACTGCTTATGTAACAGCTATGGTAGGTTTGTTTGCTACTCTAATTCTTCAGATTCCTGGTATTGATCCAGCTCAAGTTATGTTAATTCTTTTAGTACCAATGGGTATTATGGGTATCCTTACACCATATGGTACTGGTCACAGTCCAATCTGGTTTGCTAGTGGCTATAACAAAGGTCCTGAATTCTGGAAATTAGGTGCTATCTTTGGGATTATCTACCTTGCGATATTTATCGTGGTGGGGATTCCATGGATTCAGTTCGTAATGCCACTTTTAGGATAGGCTTTCTGCCGCCATATGTCTCTCTGCGCTCCATTCGCTGCAAGTCGCTGGACAGACATATGGCGGCTTTTTCTATCTTAAAATGGCATAGCTCACTTCAAGAGGGCAAGTCGCTTAGTAGATACCATGCGGCTTCTTTTTATCCTGAAATGGCAATACTCACTTCAGAAAAAGTCGAGCTTACAGAACACTACGAGGGGCGTTCCTTATATCCGAAAATGGCATAGCTCACTTCGGGAGGGCAAGTCGCTGGACAGACATATGGCGGCTTCTTCTATCTTAAAATGGCAATACTCACTTCGAGTGGGCAAGTCGCTGGATAGACATATGGCGGCTTTTTCTATCTTAAAATGGCGATACTCACTTTAGGAAAAGTAAGTCGAGCTTACAGAACACTACGAGGGGCTTTCCTTATATCCGAAAATGGAAAAACTCGACAGAACTCGACAAATCTAAAATATTAAATATAATATTGATGTGATAGTAAATATCTTTTTTGGGTTTTCTGATGGAGGTGGTTTATTATTATGTCTGCTACAGAGCGTGTTGTACAGTCGATTTTATATGAGCTAGGCTGTGTTTTGATTGGCTGTTTGGTGATGCAGTTTGTTCCGCATGAGGGGCAGCCTTTGGTCTTGATGATTATTTTTTCCTTGTTGGCGATGGTTTGGAATTTTGTGTTTAACTGGATATTTGATAAACTAGTACCAGGTGACCGATTAGCGCGAGGTCCTGTAATCCGTACAGTTCATGCGGTGTTGTTTGAAGGTTTGTTTATGCTTGCAACGGTACCGATAATCATGTACATGATGCATATGAGCTTTTGGATGGCCTTTGCTACAGATATAACGATGACATTAGTCATATTAGGTTATACTTATATTTATAATTGGGTATATGATCGAGCACGTCTATATTTTGTAGAGGCTTAATTTTAAATGTGAGGTAGGTACCTCTTGTAAAATCTATATCGTATAGTAGGAGGTTCTTATGTCTACAAAATCTATTACGGGCACAGGTCTCTTGTTGGCCGTTGCCTTATTGGCGCAAAGCTTGCGCCTCATTTTCCCCTTTATTCCTAATCAGGTGAGCATGTTCCTCATCGGTTCCATTACGTCTGCAACCTTTGTACTTGCCACATGGCGCTATAGCTGGAAAAATGGACTCGTCATCGCTTGGATTGCTCCGGTAGTGGCGCATTTACAAGGTATGTTGCCGTTGCCGCCATTTATTTTGATTACGGCTCTTGGTACGACTGCGTATGTATTCGTAGCCCACTGGTTACAATATAAACCCAAAGCATTGCTTATCATTGTGGCGGCTTTGGTAAAAGCCGGCGTACTCTTTGGAGGGTACTCCTTGTTCTTCTCCTTGTTCCAATTTCCACCAAAGATTGTAAATACCATGCTTTTTGTATCTAGTTGGCCTCAATTGGTAACATCTTCTTTAGGTATTATTTTGGCATTACTTATTACAAAACGTACTAAAAATTAGTCTAACTTAACTTAGAGTTATGACAACCCATTCAAAATAGATATGACTTTTTCGGGGCACTCAGGCAGTATGAGTGCCCATTTTTGTTGACCTTAGTCATTGTCTACTTTTATAATTAACATATTGTATACAAATATGAGGAGTTGATAGGAATGAAGTTTAATACAAAATGCGTTCATGGCAGTGGTAAACCGGATGATACCGGTGCGATTTCCCCTGCAATTTATATGTCTAGTACGTTCTCTCATCCAAAGTTGGGTGATACAACAGGTTACCAATATTCCCGAGAGTCTAATCCGACGCGTGACCGCTTAGAACAATTGATGGCAGGTCTTGAAGAAGGTACAGATGCATTGGCATTTTCCTCAGGTATGGCTGCGGTGGACGCAGTATTCCACCTATTCTCTCCTGGAGATCACATCATCTTAGGTGATGATTTATATGGTGGTTCTATTCGTATGTTCACAAATATTTACGAACAGAACGGCATTGAGTTTACTTATGTAGGCACCTCTGATCTTGATGCGGTGAAAGCAGCTTTTAAACCGAATACAAAGGCTGTATATATTGAAACTCCTACAAATCCTATGATGGAGATTACCGATATTCGTGCTCTCTGTGAGTTAGCCCATGAGCGTAATGCGCTAGTAATCATCGACAATACATTCTTGAGCCCATACTTCCAAAAGCCATTGACTTTAGGTGCTGATATTGTCGTTCATAGTGGTACCAAATTCATTGGTGGTCATCATGATGTAATTTCTGGCTTTACTATTGTAAAAGATGAAGAAATCGCTGCAAAATTGCGTTTAACATACAAAACAGTTGGTGCATGTCTATCCGCTATGGATAGCTGGCTCGTTATTCGCGGCGTAAAAACATTGGCACTTCGTATGGAGCAACACCAAAAGAATGCCATTGCTCTTGCTGAATGGCTAAAGACACAACCTAAGGTAACAAAAGTATTGTTCCCAGGACTTCCTGAACATCCGGGCTATAAAATCAATAAAGCCCAAACAACAGGCTTTGGCGGCATGTTATCCTTCGAAGTAGATAGTGAAGAAACGGCTAAACAAGTATTAGAAGGTATTGAGCTTATTCAATTCGCTGAAAGTCTTGGTGGTACAGAATCCTTGTTGACGTATCCTGTGACGCAAACACATCCAGATTTAAAACCTGAAGATGCAGAACGCAAAGGTATTACACGTCGTTTGTTGCGTTTATCTGTAGGTATTGAAGATACAGAAGACTTGATTGCGGACTTGGAACAGGCTTTTAACAAATAAAGGAGTTCCTATGGGACAATATAATTTTGATCAAATATTAGATAGAACTCATACAAAATCATTGAAATACGACTTTGCTGTAAAGCGCGGTAAACCTGCGGATGTGTTGCCATTCTGGGTAGCGGATATGGATTTTGAAATTCCCCCTGAGTTAAAACAAATCTTATTGGATCGTGTTAAGCATGGTGTTTTCGGCTATACAGAGTCTGACGATGAATACTTTGAAGTGTTGAAGAATTGGTTTGCTACGCGTTTTAACTGGACGCCAGAACAAAAATGGCTTGTTAAAACGCCTGGTATCGTATTTGCTTTAGCGATGGCGGTTCGTGCTTTTACCGAGGTTGGCGAAGGGGTGCTCATTAATCAACCTGTGTATTACCCATTTAGTATGGTTATTGACGATAACAATCGTCGTCTTATCAATGTGCCGCTCATCAAAGGCGACGAAAAATACACTATCGACTTTGAAGGTATCGAACGCGCTATTATCGAGGAGAATGTAACATTATTCCTCTTGTGTAATCCGCACAATCCAGTAGGGCGCGTGTGGACTGAGGACGAGTTGAAACGCCTCGGCGACATTTGTATTAAACACAATGTGCTCATCGTGAGCGACGAAATCCATGCGGATTTTGTTTGGGAAGGGCATACGCACAAGGTATTTGCTGACCTTGGTGAAAGCTATGCAGAACACTGCATTGTATGTACAGCGCCTAGCAAGACTTTTAACATTGCAGGCTTACAAGTAAGTAATATCTTTATTCCAAATGACTCCTTACGTCGTCGTTTTATAAAAGAAATTGACCGTGCTGGTTATAGCCAATTGAACACGATGGGGATTGTGGGCTGTGAAGGAGCCTACAAAGTCGGGGCTCCTTGGCTAGATGAATTAAAAGAATATATTCAAGACAATATTCAATTCACCATCGACTATGTAGCAAAATATATGCCAAAGATTCGTGTATATCGTCCTGAAGGGACCTATCTCATGTGGCTGGACTGCTCTCAATTGCCGCTTAGCCCTAAAGAGCGAGATGAATGGATCATTAATGATGCTAAGCTATGGCTCGATACGGGTTCTATGTTTGGTGTCGATGGGGAGGATTTTGAACGTATTAATGTTGCTTGTCCTCGCAAAATCTTGGAAGAAGGGCTCGAAGCTTGGCGTCGTGCCTATGAGGCTAAAGGCTTTTAATTAGCTTATTTAAATTGTTTAGATTAGGTTATCAAATTGTAGAATATGTAGAGGTGACACTATGCCTATTAAAGTAATAAAAAATTTACCGGCCATAACGAAATTAGCTCAAGAGAATATTTTCGTCATGGATACTGAACGGGCGGAAAATCAACAAATCCGACCTTTGCAAATTTTGCTTGTCAATTTGATGCCTACTAAAGAAGTGACGGAGACGCAAATTTTGCGTGCTCTCAGTAATAGCCCATTGCAAGTTAATTTAACATTGTTGCATACCGCATCTCGTAAGGCTAAAAATACAGATGAACAATATTTAGAAACTTTCTATCGTACTTTTGATGAGGTAAAAGACCAGTTCTTTGACGGTATGATTATTACCGGTGCTCCTGTTGAGTTAATGCCTTTTGAAGAGGTAGACTATTGGTCTGAACTCGTAGAAATCATGAACTGGGGCGAAGAACATGTATATTCGACCTTCTATATCTGTTGGGGGGCTCAAGCTGGTTTATATCATCACTTTGGTATTAACAAATCTATTATGGATGAGAAATTATTCGGTGTTTATGAACACGATATTTATAATGATCGACCAGTGCTCATGCGTGGATTTGATGAAAAGTTTTGGATGCCACATTCTCGTCACACTACAGTTTCTTTGCAACAAATTAAGGAAAATCGTGACTTGGAACTTTTGGCTGGGTCTGAACCAACAGGTGCTGCTATCGTTCGTAGTTTAGATAATAAGCATATCTTTGTATTTGGTCATGCCGAATACGATTGGGACACACTTAACCGTGAGTACGTGCGGGATATCAAAAAAGGTATGGATATTGCAGTTCCTGAAAACTACTTCCCGGATAATGATCCAAAACAACGTCCCATCGTGCGCTGGCGCTCTGTAAGTACACTATTATTTACAAACTGGTTGAACTACTATGTATACCAAGAAACACCGTACATCATTGAACAAATCCAAAAAATGAAATTTGAACGGGATAAAAATTTAGGCGCTTACATCTAAATGTAAGTACTTATTTCTAATCTATTGATAGTAATATGTACCCCTAATTACTTCTAACATTTCTCAAGGGAACTAGTTCTTTGGAAGTAATTAGGGGATTTTTATTTTTCATAAAATGATTTAGTTCGCATTAGAGTCTTTGGTAAAAGTTTTTATCGTCCTTTGCTTACCATAGTTTAAAGTTATGGAGAAGACCATATAAAAAATAGTAGACATATTTTTTAAAACATAGTATTATACTAGGCATAAAGAATGAACTCAATTCACAGTTAATATAAAGGAGTTGTTATAATGAGCAAACAATACAGATTTGAAACATTACAATTACATGCTGGTCATACCGTGGATCCAACAGGTTCTCGTGCAGTACCTATTTACCAAACTACATCTTTCGTATTTAAAGATGCAGAAGAAGCAGCAGGCCGTTTTGCATTGACTAATCCTGGTGGTATTTACTCTCGCCTTGGCAATCCTACTACAGATGTATTGGATGCTCGTGTGGCAGAACTTGAAGGCGGTGCAGCTGGTATCGCAGTAGCATCTGGTTCTGCAGCGGTTACGTACTCTATTTTAAATGTAGCAGATGCTGGTGATAATATTGTTGCTGCATCCACATTGTATGGTGGTACTTATAATTTGTTTACTGCTACATTGCCTCGTTTGGGGATTCAAACTAAATTCGTAAATCCGGATCATTTGGAAGAATTTGAAGCAGCTATCGATGAAAAGACTAAAGCCGTTTATATCGAATCTATTGGTAACCCTGGTATTAATCTTATCGATGTACAAGCCATAGCTGATATTGCACATAAACACAATATCATCTTGATTGTAGACAATACATTTGCATCTCCATACTTATTCCGTCCATTAGAACATGGTGCTGACGTAGTTGTACACTCTGCTACTAAATACCTTGGTGGTCACGGTACAACATTGGCTGGCGTAGTTGTAGAATCTGGTAAATTCGACTATAAAGGTTCTGGTAAATACCCTGGCTTCTCCGAAGGTGACGAACACTACAATGGATTAGTATTTGGTAATTTGCCAATCCCATTCACTGTAAAAATTCGTGCTCAATTACTTCGTGATACTGGTGCATGCATTACTCCACTTGCAGCATGGCAAATCTTACAAGGTATTGAAACATTGTCCTTGCGCGTAGAACGTCACGTAGAAAATGCTCGTAAAGTAGTAGATTTCTTGAGCAAACATCCTAAGGTAGCATGGGTAAGCTATCCAGAATTAGAAGATAGCAAATACAAAGCATTAGCTGATAAATACTTCCCTAAAGGTGTTGGTGCAGTATTCACATTCGGTGTAAAAGGTGGTAAAGAAGCAGGTATTAAACTTGTTGACTCCTTGGAAATCTTCTCCAACCTTGCCAACGTAGCAGATGCTAAATCTCTTGTTATCCATCCTGCATCCACAACACATGCACAACTTAACGAAGAACAACAAAAATCTGCTGGCGTAACACCAGACATGATTCGTTTGTCTATCGGTCTTGAAAATGTAGATGACATCATCGAAGACTTAGCACAAGCTTTAGATAAAGCTTAATCTTTCACACCTTTAGTTTGAAAACTATAGATCAAACTTTCAGAACTTACAAATGACATCCTTAAGCTGAACTTTGCTTAAGAAATAGAACACATAACTATCAAACCTATAAAACTTATACAAAAGACCTCCCGTTGGGAGGTCTTTTTGTTAGTATGTGCTAATTTTATAAGAATAAAAAGTTGTATAGGTGTAATACAACCTTGATAGAATGGATATATAAAAAGACCTTGGATTCAATGATCCAAGGCCTTTAAGGGAGTATAGTGTGTGTAACGTTTGGTCTGTGGTGTGTGCACAGACCGTTTTCCTATTGTGTGAGATAGGATGTTAGGGAACCCGTGGTTAGTGTTACGGGCTCTCTGAGAGTGTGTTAGAGAGTGTATCCAAAGGATACAGTGTGTATAGTATGTGTGTTATATGTGTAGTGTGTCATCTAAGTGGGTTAGGATAGGGTTTCACTTGATGCAAGAAAAATCTTAGTATTTTGTGTTTTTAACTTTAGCGCTAATAACTTTACCGGATGTAGCGTCTACTTTTACTTCAGCATTTTTACCGCCGCCAGTTGTCATATCGAATTCATATACAACTCTGCCGTTTTCACGTTCAACAGTCCAATCCATAGTTTGGAAATCAGAACCAACTTTTTCCATAGCTTTTGTTTCAGCTACTTCAGGAATGATGATGTTTTGAACGTTAATTGTTTTAGAAGCTTTGGAGTAACCTTTTACTTCTTTACCAACGATTTGACCAGATGCTTCGTCTACTTTAATTTCTACTTCACGGTTGCCATAATAACCTTCTACTTCATAGTAAGGATTGTGTTTTGCGTCATAGGAAATAGATTTTACAGTAGCGCCAGGGAATTGTTGTTGGAATACTGTAATAGCGCCCATATAATCAACAGAATAGTTAGCTTGTGCGGATGGAACAACGCTACCAACACCATTCCAGTTGCTATGGTTGTTGTAACCATGGTTGCTAGCTGCACCAACTACACCTGCTAATAATACTGTACTAACGCCAAATGCACATAGTACTTTGGATACTTTCTTAACATTTTTCATAAGCAATGCCTCCTGATACCAAATTATAATTTTCGTTTAGTTACGATTTTGTGAAAGTAGATTTTACTCAATCTACTTACGTATAATTTAATCTTGTTATATGAAAGATAAATGAAGTTTAGTAGTTTTTGTATGAAGATGAGTATATCTTTTAGTTATTATGAACTATTGATAATAACTATTAGCTATAGTCAAATTTAAAAAGTACTAAAAACATAGTATATATAGTATTAGACTATATAGTAAACTAAAAGTCAATCACTATAGTTGACAATTAAAAATACAAGTGCTTTAATTTAGATAGTTAGTAGTTTGTTTCCGTGTTATCTTGGACTTTTATTCTCCATTGATAGCACAAATTCCTGCTTAGGTCTGTTATGAATGGAGGTATACCATGAGCTCTACTGTATCAAAACAAACTCGCATTACCACCCGTCAGTTAACGATGACAGCACTCTTTGTGGCGCTAATCGCGGTTGGTGCTTTTATACGGGTCCCATTACCGAATTGTCCGTTTACATTGCAAATCTTATTTACTACATTAGCGGGCATTGTTTTAGGTAGTCGTTTAGGTGCCGCTAGTGTTGGCATTTATATTGTACTAGGTCTTGTTGGGGTTCCTATTTTTACATCTGGTGGTGGTCCTAGTTATATTTTGCAACCTACCTTTGGTTATTTAATTGGTTTTATGGTTGGTGCGTATGCAGTAGGACGCATTGCAGAGACAATGGATACACTATCGTTTAAACGTTTGCTAGCCGGATCCATATTAAATCTATTTATTGTATATGGTCTTGGCATGGTGTACCTATACTTTATTATGAATCTGTATTTAGGTAAGCCGATTGGTGTGGAAGCTGTCATTATTACTTGCTTCCTAATCCCAGTTGGCCCAGATATTTTCTTGTGCGCTGTAGCAGCATCTCTCGGCAAGAGAATTATTAAAGAATTACAGCACTAATAGGACGTTTTAATAACTATTATAATTAGAATAACTAGAATAACTAGAATAACTATTATAACTATTATAAGGCGTCAATCTGTTGTAGATTCATATAGACATTGAATTATGAAATATACGTTATTTTATTTAACAGAATCATTCCTATTAAAAACGAGGCGTTAAGCCTCGTTTTTTATGTAATTCTTAAGGGTATACATAGCCTAAAATAGGTTCTGCAGATTTGATTTTTGTAATCTCTACATATGGTTGTTTACGACCGTGGAAGTCTCGGGTAGAAACCTTTCCTTCAATCGATACCCATTGTTCATTTTGTAAGCTATCACCATCTGTTTTATAGGCTGTCATGCCAATAGGGGCAACGTCAGCAATACAACAAGCCATAGCCATACGAGAAATAGTAAATTCGTTAGATTTTAATGTATTATCTTCGCGGTTCACATAGCCTGTCATATAAACTGTGTAGTCTTTATATTGATCAGCATTAGATCCAACTTTTACAATGGTTTGATAGAAATTGTCTGAGTTCAAAACGATTTCTTTTTTGTCCTTGGAAATTCCTGGCTCTTTGCTTTCACTGTTAACAGTGACAACCTCTCCAATAGCATCGTTTGTAAAGTCAAAATTGTTAGTATCATCGTTTACACGAGTGGCACCATGAACGCCTGTTGAGGGTACAAGAACGGGAGGAACGATGAGCAACATAATAGGAATAATAATCGGAACGATAGATTTCCAGTTATGCTTGTAGTATTTTGACGGTGCCCAAATAATCGTCGCTAGACCACCTAAAATAAGGGCAACGCCACTAATACCTAGTAAAAGTTCATAACGCGGTGCAATATAGTTCAAATAACGACCTGTCACAATGAGGTAAATACAACAGATACCTAAGATGAGATACAATAGACCTTTCACGATAGAAAAGCGATCTTTCAGTCCTAATGTCATGAAATCATCTCCTTTTAATTAATTAAGAACTGAGATAATGATTATAAAAATTTGTAAATTAGCTAAGAAAGAATTTGAATACTAATGCTGCCATATAGGACATAACGGCAATCGTTATGCTTAATCGTATGATAAATGAGGTAGGCATATATTGCTTTAATATATATACGTTTTTGATATCTAGCATCGGACCTAAGATGAGAAAGCCCATTACGGAGCTAATAGGAAATAAGGTGCTCAAGGATTTACCGATGATGGCATCTGATGTAGAGCAGACTGAAAAGAAGAATGCTAACATCAGCAAAATTGGAATGGCTGTAAATTCTGGCAAGGTTAATCCTGCGTTGAGAAGCCAAGGCTTGCCATACACTTGAACTATAGATAGTACAGTTGCCGCCATGGAAAAATAGAATAAGAGTTGAGAAAACTCTCGTTCCATATGGACTAACAATCTTTTTTTATCGATATGTTTAGTTTTAGTTGTTTCTAAAACGATTTCTTCGTAGCTAAGATTCTGTGGTGTTCTTGCTTTCAAAATAGATGTGGCTGGAGGCCAAAATCGGAACGATAGGGCTACTAACAAGGCAACACCTAGTCCTAAAACGATACGCCATACGGAGAGCATGGGATTGTCAGGAAACGCATACCATGTAGAAAGAATGGTGATAGGGTTGATAATCGGGCTAGCGAGCATAAATAAAAGAGCTACTGATAAAGGGATGCCTCGATCTATTAGCGCCTTGAATAAGGGGATGATGGCACAGTCACAAATTGGCAAGGCAAAGCCACTGACCATAGCAGCCCCATAGCTTTTCAAAGAATGGTCACCTAACAGTTTTAGTAATACTCGTTGTGGTACGAAATAGCGAATAATCGTTGAGCCTACCGTGCCTAATAAAAGGAATGGAATGGCCTCGATGATGAGGCCCGTGATTATGGCGAAGCATTGGTGAATGGAATAGGGGATGTCATGGCGAAAAGCTGTGACCAACAGTATATAGGTTGTAATACCAATAACTAATAGATTAGGAATGAGTCCCCATGTGGAATTCCGGCACAGTTGTTCTACTTTTTCTGGTGTAGGAGCTGTTATAATTTTAGCCTCTCCGTTGTAGGTACGTAGTAAAGCGTGATGTGTATTGGATTCTGTGATAATACAATCTGCACTATACAATTGACTCATTACATCATTACCTAAACCAGGGAGTATGGTTGAAACAAATTGATCGGTACAAATATACAATACCTTTTCTACTTGTAATAGGTGGCTTAATATATCGCTATATAGTAAGGCTTCTAGTTGATGAAAGCTTACCATGCCATTCCACTCAATCCATAGCTCTTTTGGCTGTAGTCGTTTTAAATAATCCCCGATTTTACAGGCTATCAATTCGTAAGACTTGATATCGCTAGGAACAATGGCACTGAGTTCATCCGCATTGAGTTGTAAGGGCTCTTTGATGAGAGGTTCACTGCCTTCTTCGGCGCTGATTATTGCGGTACCGCCTAGCTTTTTACGGTATTGTAATTGTTCGTTTATGAACGTGCTTTTACCGGATCCAATAAACCCTGTAACGATATAAACTGGTATCATGATTGACACACTTCGTTATGTACCATTGGTACATTAAAATCTGTGCCGATAACGACTAAACTATAGTCATTAGTTTCACTAGGTGAAAGCGAACAGTAATGAGTGCCGTATTGGAGTTCGTGAGGACCTTCCGTGGTTGGTACAATCCCTTTGGCACGAAGCACTGTATCAGGCATGCCTTCTAAAATGGTTTTCCATTGTGCAAGACTAAGGGTGCGCAAATCCTTAAAGGTATGACTCATAAATAAATGTTCATCGTGTAAGCAGTGATCATCATGACAATGATACAGGCGCTTGATGTAATCACGCAAACCAATGGTATCCCATGCTTCTTCATGAATTGGTGTATGTGGCGCGAGGTCGCGAATCATACGTTTTGTAATGCTTGTCTGTTGAATATCTTCTGTATGGCTCAAAAAAATCGCATCACTATGAGTGATTTGATCCTTGAAGAAAAGACCAAAATTTTTGATAAACATTGGTGCTTGCATAGCATCGACAGTCGTTATTGATGCGTGAATGTAAGCAGATTTTGCAATGTCCTCGTCGTTACAAGTATGGATGATTTCACTGAGCTTGCTAACACCTGATGGCTCGATGTAGATCATATCGATTTTGTAATTTTGCAGAATATCAAGTAGTGCTTGTTGGAAATTTCCTTGTAAGCTACAGCAAATACAGCCAGATGTTACTTCACGGACTGTGGCCCCTGTTTTTGCAAGATTAGCAGCATCGAGGCTAGTTTCACCAAAATCGTTTTCTATAATAAGAATTTTATCTTTCGATGTATGTTCTTTTAGTATATGTTGTAAGAATGTTGTTTTTCCAGAACCTAGAAATCCGGATATGATAACTATTGGAATCATATATACCTCCTGCGTAATGTAAACACAGTATACACCTATAGGATAACACAGAAAATACTCTATGGGGTATATGGAAACTAGCAAGTTTATCAGAGTTTAACAGCCTTCTCTGAAATTTATAGATTATATACTATATATGAGTATACTGGCACATGTAGTTGATATTCATAATTATTTATAAATAAAACGATGCATTCCATGTTGTTCATATATGAAAGAATACTCCTGTATGAATAAATATTTATTTATGTAGTTGAAAAATTTTTATGAAAAAAATCCCTCCTACAAGATAATTCAGTTGGAGAGATGGCTGAATTACTTGTAGGAGGGTTGGAGAGTCACTATTACATGGGTCTCGTAACTTGATGTGTTATTTGCTTATAGTATAACAAATTATACATCAAAAATATAGTAATTATTTATTTTATTGTAATTTTGCTAATAATGCTTTGAGGTACACATATACATTTTCAACAGAAGGTAAATGAACGCGTTCTGATGGTGTATGAGGACTTACGATAGTAGGCCCAAAGCTAATCATTTGTGTATTTGGCAATACGCCTTTTAACAAACCACATTCGAGACCTGCGTGAATAGCATTTACATTAGCTGGTGTATCGAACATTTCGTTATGCAAGGAAATCGCTTGTTCTTCCAATTTTGAGCCTTTGTCGTATTCCCATGCTGGATATCCACCTGTACGCTCTGCAGCTACGCCAAGTGCTTTTGCAAGAAGCATCATTTTTTTCGTTAAGAATTCAAGACTATTGCTATTGGAACTACGAATAGAAATGAGTATTTCAATGGTATGTTGATTTTCACGTACGATAGCAATATTATTAGATGTTTCTACAAGGTTTGGGATAGACTTACTTACAGAATGAACCCCATCTTGTGCAAGATAGATATATGTAATAAGTGCTTCTGTTGTGTCTTCTGCATATACTATTTCAGGAGTAGGAACATCTTCAACTACAAATGTAAGGCCTGGATCCTGTACGCTATATTCGTGTTGGTATTGTTTTTCTTGGTATGCGAGCAATGTTTTAATGGCTGCCACATCTTCAGAGCGTACGGATAGTACAGCTACTGCCTTAGACGGGATTGCATTATGTTTTACGCCACCTTCGAAAGACGCTAAGCTAATAGGATATTGTTGTTGAATATCATAGAGTACACGGGTTAGTACTTGGTTTGCATTAGCTCGTTGCTCGTTGATTTCGATGCCGGAGTGCCCCCCTTTAAGACCGGTTACTGTAATGGATAAGCCCGCATCATAGCCTGGTTGATTGTTATCGCGTAACAATGGAATTTTTACATGTACGTGGCAACCGCCAGCACAACTAACGGTGAAGTCATGTTCTACTTCTGTATCTAGGTTGAGTAAGTAGTCACCAGTTACTTGACCTTCTTTAATGGCAAAGGCACCATCCATACCAGTTTCTTCGTTGGTAGTGAATAATAATTGCATTGGTCCATGTTGTTGGCTTTCATCTTCAAGGAGAGCAAGCATCATAGCAGCACCCATGCCATTATCGGCACCTAATGTTGTATGGTCTGCGTGCATCCATTCGCCTTCGATGATATTAGCGATTGGATCTTTAGAGAAGTCGTGGTTAGAGTCATGGTCTTTAACACAAACCATATCAATATGACCTTGTAAAATGATGGATGGACGGTTTTCATAACCTGGAGATGCAGCTTTTTTGATAACTACATTAAAGATTTCGTCTTGATGAACTTCAAGACCTAAATTTTTAGCAAAGTTCACGATGTAATCGCTGATGCCTTTTTCATTGCCGGACTCACGAGGAATTTGGCTCATTTCTTTAAAAATTTCTAATACGCGTTTTGCTTGAACGATTGTTTCCATAATGGTACCTTTCATTCTCATGTAAAATAGACATGTATGTATTATTGAAAGCTTTTAAAACAATATAAAATAAAATATTATAGCGTAATGGTCGCTTGTTTTACAGTCTAGACTAGGTCCTTTCATACATACGAACTATATAAATTATTATTGTATATATAGTTATATCACAATAAAGATTATTAGGATAGCTTATGCTAGGTGCTAGCTATATAGGAATAATATTGTATAATGAGGGTATACGAATAACGAATAACAATTAACTAAATTTCTATAGATCTTAGAAGGTTGGTGAACCAATGCAACATGAAAGCCGCAATATTAGCATGCTTATGGATTTTTATGAGATGACTATGGCACATGGCTACTTTACAAAATTAAAAAATGTGGATCGCGTCGCATTTGATGTTTTCTTTAGACGTAATCCAGACAAGGGCGGTTTTGCTATTTTTGGTGGTCTCGAACAAATCGTTGAGTACATTTTAAATTTACACTTTGATGAAAGTGATATCTCTTATTTACGGAGTCAGGGTATTTTTAGTGAAGAATTTTTAGCATATCTAAAAGATTTCTCTTTCACCGGTGATGTATATGCCTTCCCAGAAGGTTCTATCATCTATCCTAATGAACCTGTAATTACAATTGTGGCGCCTCTCATAGATGCACAAATCGTAGAAACTGCAGTGCTTACTATGATGAACCATCAATCTCTTATCGCCACAAAAGCTAATCGCATCGTTCGCGCTGCGGATGGGCGTATTGTGGCTGACTTTGGTGCTCGTCGTGCACATAATGTAGACGCAGCCGTATACGGTGCAAGAGCCGCTTATATTGGTGGTGTTCAGTCCACTGCAACCGTTTTAGCAGGGCAACAATTTGGCATTCCTGTCAGCGGTACTATGGCGCATAGTTGGGTCATGTACTATGGCTCTGAATACGATGCTTTCAAAGCCTATGCTGAAGTGTATCCAGATAATGCAGTATTCCTTGTTGATACTTATGATGTGTTAAACTCTGGCGTGCCCAATGCTATTAAGGTAGCAAAGGATGTATTAGAGCCAATGGGGAAACGCTTAAAAGGAATTCGCCTAGATTCTGGTGACCTTGCGTATTTGGCGAAAAAAGCGCGGCGCATGCTAGATGATGCAGGCTTAGAAGATTGTAAAATTATGGCATCTAATAGTCTAGATGAGTATACAATCACATCTTTGCTCATACAAGGTGGCCCTATTGATATTTTTGGTGTAGGGGAACGCCTCATTACCTCTAAGAGTGACCCCGTATTTGGTGCGGTATATAAAATTGCTAGCATCGAGAAAGATGGTATGTGGGAACCTCGTATCAAGATTTCTGAAAGTGTAGAAAAAATTACTAATCCAGGTCTTAAAAAGGTATATCGTGTTTATAATGATAAAGGTCGTGCGATTGCAGATCTATTAACATTGTTGAGAGAGGTACCTGATACAGAGGAACCATATCGTTATATCGATCCTGAGCAACCTTGGCGTGAATTATATTTTGAAAATTGTACTTTTAAAGAGATGAAGCAGCTTATTATTAAGGATGGTAAATTAGTTGTGGACTTACCAACACTAGAGGAAATTCGAGCATATGTGCAAGATCAATTAGCTAATGAAATTTGGCCTGAAGAGCAACGCTTTGAAAATCCACATCGTCACTACCTTGATATGAGTCCTAGCTACTATCAATTGAAGATGGATTTATTGAACCGTATTTATCGGAAAAAGTAGGAGGGCCTATGTTAGAAAATCCACAAGCTACAAAGGATGCCCTCATTCAATGGATTCGAGATTATTTTGGTAAAAATGGTCCTAACTGTAGTGCTGTAGTTGGTATTTCAGGTGGTAAGGACTCGACTATCGTGGCAGCTCTTTGCAAAGAAGCTCTCGGTGCAGATCGCGTAGTTGGTGTTCTTATGCCAAATGGAGTGCAATCGGATATTGATGATGCTCAGGCAGTGGTAAATCATTTAGGAATTCCGCACATGACGGTCAATATTGGTGCTGCCTATGAGGCGCTAACTCATGCTATCGTTCAGGCTAAGGGGTATGATGTTGTAACGGGGAGAACCGATTTATCTAAAGATGCTGCCATTAATACCCCGCCTCGTCTCCGGATGGCAACTCTCTATGCAGTAGGACAAAATTTACCAAATGGTGCTCGTGTAGCAAATACTTGTAATGGATCTGAAGACTACGTAGGATACTCTACAAAATACGGAGATAGTGCAGGTGATTTTAGCCCTCTCGCACAACTCGTAGTAGAAGAAGTTCGTCAAATAGGAAAACTTCTTGATATTCCATTGCACCTAGTTGATAAGGTGCCAAGTGATGGTCTTAGTGGTCAGTCCGATGAGGATAAATTGGGATTTACCTATGCTATACTGGATCGTTATATCAGAACTGGTGAAATTGAAGATCAGCCAACAAAAGAGCGAATCGACTATCTGAATCGAATTAATAAACATAAATTGGAGTTGATGCCATCATTTGACCCAAAGCTTTAATTGATAAGGCAGAAATCTCGATTTATAGAGATGAATCCATGAATCTATAGGGGCGAAGCCATAAAATAAGATAAAATAATTTTTTAGAATATAATAAGGCTGGCCATTATTGACCAGCCTTATTGAATCGTACTTAGTTTAAATTTAATAACAATAATTATTTTATAGTTTTATAGTGGAGGTAATATGGATACAAAAATTGCTTTGATTGGTACTGGAGGAACTATTGCAGGAAAAGGTACTTCAAATACTGATTTAACAGGCTATACGGCAGGGGTGTTAGGACTTGACAAAATCTTAGCCTCCGTACCTGGTACAAAACCGTATGGTCCTTATACATATACTCAGTTTAGTAATATTGAAAGCTCCGATATTACCGTAAATCACTGGTTAGAACTTTCTAAGTTGGTGCAAAAATTGGTTAATCGAGATGATATCGGTGGTGTTGTTATTACTCATGGCACAGATAGCATGGAGGAGACGGCATATTTTCTGAATCTGACAGTTCATACAGACAAGCCAATTGTTATTACTGGATCTATGAGACCCGCAGGTGCTATTAGTGCAGACGGGCCAATTAATTTATTGCAAGCTATCCAAGTAGCGAGAACACCATCGTCTGTAGGTAAAGGTGTGATAGTCGTATTAAATGGCTACATTGATGGGGCAAGGGATGTATCTAAATGCAACACTACTAATGTAGCGACTTTTGATAGTCCATTAGTGGGGCATCTTGGTATTGTACAAGATGGTGTTGCCCACTATTATAAAGTGTCTACTCGACGTCATACTCAAGACTCTGTATTTGATGTGAGTAAATTGTCTGAGTTACCTCGTGTAGTTATAATGACCTGCTATGGTGGTATGGATGATATGGTGCCTATGAGTGTAGTTGCTACAAATCCTGACGGTTTAATTTTAACAGGTCTTGGTCATGGTACAATCCCACAAAACGTACGTCAAATCACACAGAATACAAAGTTTCCAACGGTACGTGCTTCTCGTACCGGTAGTGGTATGGTATCTGCAGTGCCACAAGATGCACTGGCAAACTATCTAGTATGTGATACTTTAAGTCCACAAAAAGCGCGTATTTTATTGATGCTAGGGCTTACAAAAACTAAAAATCTTAAAAAGTTACAACAATTCTTCCATGAATATTAAAGGCACATAATACTCATGGAACATATGAAACATAATAATTCTTTGAATCTAATAATTAATTTGAAAAATTTGAGAAAATATCTCAAATTTTAATTTGATATTCATTTTCAAAAATTATACTATATGTAACAGTTTTATATGCAATAAACCGCACATTCCGATCGCCTAGGATGTGCGGTTTTTCATTTGTATTATATTTTTCATATATGAGTGGGGTATTGAATAATAATTTTTGGGGTATCATTCTAGATATTTTTGTATATTACAAAATAGGATTATTCAGCGCCGATAGCATTTTCTAGTGCTCTTTGTACGCCTACATAGACGGCCTTGGCTAAGGTGTCTCCAAATAGTGAAAAGGAACCAGCATCTGTTAAGATATCTCCATTTGTATCAATGGTGAGAATGATACCATCTGTAGAGGTACCTGTGGCAGATGTTTTTCGTTCTTTTGTAATTGCATCAGGAATATCTTCATTAATAAACGGATGGAGGCGTACGCTTTCAACATTCCAATCTTGAAGGGCTGCGGTTTTTGCTTCGGTAATTGTCATAACAGCTTTTACCATAGCGCTATCTGTTAAAGCTTTATTTGTAAATACGAGGATATTGATTGTGCCTGGCACTATGAAGTCTCCATCACGCTCTTCGTAACAATAGCCTGTACCTGCGCGATGTGCCGTTTTTTCATAGCCTGCAGTCACGATAGTTTCCACAATAGTATCATGTTCTTCAACTTTGGCATAGGCGTGTAGATGCATTGTGGCAGACGTGAGAAGTGCTGTACTAAAATGAACAGGAGTATCAATATGTTCAAATTCTTGAGCCAAATAATCGGCTACAGAGCCACCGGGTAAATCTTTTTCTGTTTCGATTTGATATGTTAGCTGTTGGTTGCGTACCGCTAGCGTATGGTGATAGCCACCATTTAATTGTCCGCTCGAAAGAGAATAGTGGATATCGTCAAAGTGTACCGTAACGGAGTGTAACTCTCTAGTTACATAGCCTCCAGTAGCGAGCTCTTGGGGTGCTTCGTATAGATTTTTGAACATGTAAGTCTCCCTAGTTTTATGATTGTTATATATGGAATATAACGATATAATATCTTTATTATCGTATTGCAAATGCATATGTAAAATTATAGCATATATATTTACCGTTATTATATTGCTATTATGTTGTGATAGATATTTGTGATTGTATAGATTTATATTATGGATGGTTACTATGGCTAATTTCTTAAGTGCTGTTTCTGAATTTCTTTTTAAAGACGCTAATATATTAATTCAAATAAGGGACTGGTTTTTTGCACAAGCTGGAAATATCTTATTAGCACTAATTTTATTTTGGATAGGGCGATATGCTATTAAATGGGTAAAAGCTTTTGCAGTGCGCATTATGACAAAAGCTTCCTATGACTCAGCAGCAATGAGCTTTATCACTCAAATTATTAATTATGCCTTGCTAGTAGGGTTAGTATTGATTTGCTTAAACCAAATCGGTATTCCTACAACATCCTTTATAGCTGCTTTTGGTGCTTTTGGTTTAGGTATTGGTCTCGCCTTACAGAATAACCTTTCTAACTTAGCATCTGGTTTATTAATTCTTATCTTCAAACCTTTTAGAGCGGGTCACGTTATTCAGGTGGGTGATGTAGTCGGCAGTGTTAAATCAATCCAATTTATGTATACAGTTATTACTACAAAAGATCAAAAGAATGTATACATACCTAACTCTCTTCTTACATCACAAGCTGTAACTAACATTGTTTATACTACAGAACGGGTTATCCCATTTACGTTTGACATTGGTTATAATAATGATCATCATGAGGCAATAAAAATCTTAAAAAATATTTTTGCAGCAGATAAACGTGTCCTTAATCCGAAGAATATGGAAATAGGTATTTCTGAATTTGGAGATAATTCTGTACGAATTGCTGCTTATGCTCGTGTTAAGTCGAATGATTTTCTCGATGTTCAATATAGCATCATGTCTGATGTAAAAGATGCCTTTGATAAATATGGTATCGATATTCCATATCCTCAACGTGTAGTATATATTCAAAATGTAGATACATCGACAGGTGAAATTAAAGGGACAAAGAAGAAAGCAACTGCTACAAATGTAGCACTAGATGATAGTCTTGAAAGTTAAGATACTGGAAGGTAGAACGAGAGTGATGACACTTTTAACGACGAATATTCATATGTTTTATAAGAAATTGGTATTGGCCATAACTTTTATAGGAATCATATTTATAGGTGCTAGTGTTGCTCAAGCTGCATACATTGCACCTCCTTCTACTGTTGGTGAGGCCGTAGTCCTAATTGATGCAGATACAAAACAAATTTTATTTGCAAAGAACCCAGATAAGTGGATGCATCCAGCTAGTACTACAAAAATGGTCACCTTGTTAACTGCCTTAGAATTAAAGGGCACACAGCTTGATGAATTAGCTACTATAAGTAGCTATGCAACGAGCATGGAAGAATCAAACCTTGGGGTTCGCGTAGGCGATCAGATTACATTGGAAGGTGTTCTTGAAGGTATGATGGTTGCTAGTGGTAATGATGCGGCCGTTGTAGTAGCCGAAAATGTAAGTGGTTCTGTGGATAAATTTGCTAAAGATATGACTCGCATTGCTGCAAAAGCGGGGGCAAAGAATAGTGTGTTCTTGAATCCTCATGGATTAACACAAAAGGGTCACCATTCTACGGCTCGTGATTTAGCGATGATTGCTGCGTACGGTATGAAATACCAAATGTTCCGTGACAAGGTTGCCAATGATTACTACAAGGTGCCGTACCAAAACCGTGCACCAGAAACAATTCGTACTACAAACCACTTCATTCGCAACAAATATCCTGGTGCAAATGGCTTGAAAACAGGTTTTACAAATGCAGCAGGAGAATGTTTGATTGCATCTGCCACACGTAAGGGCCATACTATGATTGTAGTCATGTTAAACGATGATAATCGTTGGGAAGAAGCTGTACAATTCCTTGATTATGGATTTAAACTCCGTGGGGTAATTTAAGGACCTATTGTGTAATGGGGGACATATGAGTTCATTTTTTGCATTTTTAAAACGCATGCGCTTTATCAATCGATGGAGCCTCATGCGAAATACGGAAATAGAAAATATTCAAGAACATAGCCTTGAAGTGGCTATGGTAGCGCATAACTTAGGGGCCATAAAAAATGAATACTTCGGTGGGAATGTAGATATCAATAAGGTAGCTGTCATAGCTATGTATCATGAGGTGAGCGAAATCTTTACAGGAGATATGCCGACACCAATCAAGTATTTTGATCCAAAGTTGCGGGAACTGTATGGTGAGGTTGAAACTTTGGCGCAAGAAAAAATGCTATCAACCTTGCCAGACCGGTTACAATCTGTTTATAAGCCTATACTTGTTGATGCAGAAACTAGTCCAGAATGGCCTCTCGTTAAGGCTGCCGATACAATTTCAGCCTATATGAAATGCGTCAAAGAGCTCAAGGCAGGGAATGATGAGTTTAAAGAGGCACATGACTCTATCTTAGCTAAGTTGAAAACTCTAAATATGCCTGAGGTAGATATGTTTATTGAATTATATATCCCTGCTCTTGGTAAGAGTTTGGATGAGTTGAACTATTACGAAATTAAATAACTACTAAAAGAGACGACTTCTTGAGCTGTACCCCAAAAATTGGACACAATTTTGAAGGTATAGTTCATTTGGGCCGTCTCTTTTTGATTCTAAAGATTTGTAGATTATGTTGCTAATGCTTTATCAAATTTTTGTTAGTTTGTTTAATAATAATTATTATAAGCGTATTTGTTAATTATTATCCCTTATTGAATATTATAGTTTACTTTTCCTATCTATAATCTCTTGATTTCTCATTAGTATTTTTTTACCTCGCCACGAGAAGGCTCGATGGCCATATTTTGCTTTGAATTCTTTGTTCGTTAGTGCTTCCAGTTCGTCTATATTGACATACGGTTCTATCTGTTGGAATTCTGGGATGGGCGTAGTTGGAATATTTTTGTTGTGGGGGCATACCTCTTGGCACACATCACAACCAAATACGAGTGGTGTTTTAGCAAGAATATGTTCCTCTTTATCGGTGAGTTCTCCTTTTTTCTGCGTCAAGAAGCTTTTACAAGTGTTGTATTTAAAATCGTCATGGCCTAAACATTGACCTAAGCACGCTGTAATACAACGATTGCATCCCATGCAGGACTGCTCAAGAGGGGTATTTGGTTTGAGTTCTAGTGTTGTTAAAATCGTACCAATAACGACATAAGAACCCCATTTAGGGCTGATAAAACAGTTGTTCTTTCCGTAAAAGCCGAGACCTGCTAAGTAGGCCATGTACCGATCTGCTAAAGGAGAGGTGTCGCAATGAATGGAGAACTGAGCCGAGTCATCAATTATTTGTAATCTTTCAATAAGACGTTCTAAATATTCATTAATGACCAGGTGATAATCTGTTGACCATGTATAGCGCGATAGATTGGCATGGCCTTTGTGTTGTACATGGTACGGGAATAGACAAACGATGGCACTTTTGGGCATAAACCGAGTCGTTCCTAGTAGTCTTGCCTCTACATCTGCCGTAGTAAAGGGGCATGGGTTGCTTTCAAATAAAATAGTTTTGGCCTGTTCAGGCAGTGGCCATGAGGCAATTCCAAATTCATAAATATGTAATTCTTTGCAAATTTCCTGTAAATTTATATCTTTCATCGTAGATTTAGTGGTAAATAATTGGTAAAATAAAAGTATAAGAAATGCGTGGGATTCTATAGATTTTTATTAGGTTTGTAGTTTGGTGACAACTGTATTTTTATAGTTAGCACCGTAATTCTGTTAGTATTAGTATACCATTGAGAGGACAGATTATGTTAGCATTTATGAAAGTATTACAACCGAAGACGGTGGAAGAGGCTTATGAATTAGCCACAAAGAACAAAACTGCTCCTATGCTAGCAGGCGGCTGTTGGCTGCGTCTAGGACGACGAACTTGGCCATCGGTGATTGATATGGCGAGTCTTGATTTGCGTTATGTTCGTGAAGAAGATAAGGAGTTTGTAATTGGCGCTATGGCGACGCAAGGAGATGTGGAACGCTTTGAGCCTTTACAACAATTTTGCGGCGGTGCCGTAGTTAAAGGCGTTAAGGAGATTCTTGGTGTTCAATTTAGAAATACTGCTACCATGGGCGGTTCTGTAGCAAGTAAATTTGGATTCTCAGATATCATTCCTGCTTTATTGGCAGTGCATGCAGACATCGTTACCTTTAAAGGTGGTCGTATGTCCATGCAAGACTATATGACATATAGAGAACGTGATATTCTCGTGGAGATTCGCATCCCTAAAGTAGATGCAGCTGTAGCTGTTGAAGCACTTCGCATCTCTCGTGGTGATTTCCCGTTGTTGACAGGTGCTCTTCGCCATGATGAAAAAGGCGTTGAATTGTATATCGGTACAAGACCTGGTGTACCTCAATTAGCTGTTAAAGCAAGTGCTTTGCTTTCAGAAAAAGGATTATCTGCCGCAAAAGAGGCAGGTCAATTGGCATCTGAAGAACTAGTGTATCAATCTAACTCTCATGCGTCCAAAGAATATCGCATGGAAATGGTAAAAGCAATGGTTCAACGCTTAGCTAAGGAGGTGGCACAATAATGGAACTCGTACTTAATATTAATAACAAAAATGTAACTGTTAATGTGCCAACTGATGAGATGTTACTAGACACATTGCGTAATCTTGGCTATTACAGTGTCCGCTGTGGCTGTGATACCACAAACTGTGGCCTTTGTACTGTATGGGTGGATGACGAAATTATTTTGTCCTGTGCTTATCCTACATTTCGTGCGCCAGGCCATAAGATTACTACATTAGAAGGTTTACAAGAGGAAGCTGAATTATTGGCGGCTTGCATCGCAAGTGAAGGCGCAGATCAGTGTGGTTTTTGTACAACCGGCATGATGATGAGTGCTATCAATTTGAAACGCAAAAATCCAAAGGCTAGCGATGATGAGATTCGCGAATACCTCATAGGTAACTTATGTCGCTGTACTGGTTATGAATCACAACTTCGAGGAGTTCGTAAATTCTTAGAAGGAGGCCTATAATGATGAACAAGCATATTGGTAAGTCCTATGACAAAGTTGACTCCAAAGGTATTTTGTCTGGTAAACCGTCTTATACTGGCGATTTTGTTCCCAAAGATGCGCTCGTTATTAAGGCTCTTCGTAGTCCTCATGCTCAGGCGCGCATCAAATCTATTGATACATCTAAAGCCAAATTGATTCCTGGCGTAGAAGCTATTTTTACTTATGAAGATGTGCCTGATACGCGATTCACATTAGCAGGTCAAACATATCCAGAGCCATCCGCTTATGATGCGCTCATCTTGGACCCTGTAGTTCGCTATGTTGGAGACGAAGTAGCTCTCATCGTAGCAAAAGATGAGGCTACAGCGCTTAAAGCAATGCCGCTTATCAAGGTTGAATACGAAGTACAGAAACCTGTACTTGATATGCACACTGCTATCGATCATGAAACTATAGTACATCCTGAGGATGATATTCATAACAATATCCCTGTAGGTCAAGATTACAAACGTAATATTTGCGTATCCTATCACAAACGGGTAGGAGATGTGGAAGCAGAACTTGCTAAATGTGATTACGTGGCAGAAGGTACATACTTTGACCAGGCTACACGCCAAACAACGATGGAACCATTCCAAAGTTTTGGATATATAGATGCGCTAGGTCGTGTAGTTATCGTATCCTCTACGCAAATCGTATTCCATGTACGCCGTCACATCGCTCGTGCACTCGGTATTCCGGCTACAAAAGTCCGTGTAATTAAGCCTCGTATTGGCGGTGGCTTCGGTTCTAAACAAACGGCTTGTACAGAAATTATGACAGCTTTCGTAGCGTGGACATTGAAAAAACCTTGTTATCTTTTATACGATCGTACAGAAGCACAAACTTGCTCCACTACACGTCATGCTCGTGAATGGAAAATCCGTGTAGGTGCTACAAAAGATGGCATTATTAAAGTTATTGATATGGACTCCATCACAGCCGCTGGGGCACATGCAACTCATTGCTTCACTACTACAACGGCTGGTGAACATAAATCTGTACCGTTGTACAACAAAGCGACTGCTGTTCATTATGGTACAGAAGGTGTGTATACTAACCAAACTCCTGGTGGTGCTTTCCGTGGGTATGGTGCAACAGAAGCATTGTGGCCATTAGAATGTGCAGTAAACCAGTTAGCTGATAAGATGGGGATTGATCCAGCTGAATTACGTCAGAAGAACTTAATAGCAGAAGGTGAACAAAGCTTAGTATATGCTCCAGATGAATATCTTGATTCTGGTCTTTTCCAAGATACTGTAAATCGCGTAAAAGAAATGGCTCGTTGGGATGAACGCCCTCATTCTTGGGACATCGATGAGCGCTATCGCGGTGGACTTGGCATGGCTTTAGCATTACAAGGCTCTGGTGTCGCAAATATCGACGTAGCATCTGTTGAAATCCGACTTGGTGACGATGGCAATTATACATTGTATACTGGGTCTTCTGATATGGGCATGGGGTCTAATACCGTATTGACTCAAATGGCCTGTGAAGTAATCGGCTGTCCTATGGAATATATGACTGTTATTGAATCAGATACAGATATCGTACCATTCGATCCAGGGTCCTACGCATCTAGTACAACCTATGTAACGGGTACTGCTGCTAAGATGGCTGCAGAAGAGTTACGCACTAAGATTATTGCTAAATTTGCTCAATTCTTTGAAACCGATGTTGAGAACGTTGACTTTGACGGCGTTGTAGCTACCACGAAAGACGGCTCCAAAACAATGGATATACATCAATTGGCACCAAAATTATTAGTTGGTGCTAATGCGGAGCAATTGTCTGGTTTCGCTACATGGGGCAGTCATACGTCTCCACCTCCATTTATGGCATCTATTGCTGAGGTAAAGGTAGATAAACAAACAGGTAAGGTTATTCCTCTTCATTTCTATTCTTGTGTTGATTGCGGTACTGTTATCAACCCTAAATTGGCTCGCGTTCAAGTTGAGGGTGGTGTGGTACAAGCTATCGGGATGGCTTTATATGAAGATGTACGCTATTCCAACAATGGTCGTTTGGAAACAAATAATCTTATGACTTATAAAATCCCAACCCGTCAGGATATTGGTGAATTACATACAGACTTTGTAGAATCTTACGAGCCTACAGGTGGCTTCGGAGCTAAATCTATTGGTGAGGTTGTCATCAATACGGGGTGCCCTGCTATCCAACATGCCATTAAAAATGCAGTTGGTGCGGATATTCGTACATTACCTATGACACCTGAGAAGGTATTTATGGCTATGGACGAGAAATATAAAGTATAGAGATTTCTAGTTCCTTTTACTTTCTAAGGAGGCCTGGTTCTATGACATCACAAACATCCTATTGGAATCGATTGATTCAGCCGGGAATCGTTGCCCTTGTTGGGGCAGGCGGTAAAACGACTGTGCTTTCAAAACTAGTAGAATATGGACGGCTGAAAGGTCAGCCAATCGTAGTTACGACTACAACTCGACTCTATGAATCTCAGGTGGCTCATTATGAACCGATTTATACTCGTAATATTAATGAAGCTGATGAGTATTGTACTGACCGACTTTTACGTGGCTATTGTGGTGCGTGGTTTGCTGGAATTACAGGAACAAAAGTAGACTCCTTAGATTGTGATCTTATCGATGGTTTAGCCAAGTTACATCCAAATTGGCAAGTTGTTGTAGAAGCCGATGGGGCGAAGGAAAAATGGCTCAAGGCGCCTAAGACGACTGAGCCTGTCATTCCATCTCTTACAAAGACTACGATTGGCCTCGTGAATCTACAAATGCTAGGGGCCCCATTAGATGATGAGCACGTACATAATATCGAGCTGGTTCAAGATATTGTAAAACGCGATATGGGGGCTATTGTAACTCCTCGTATGTTGGCTGATCTTGTTTTGCATAGGCAAGGTTTATTCCAATACAGTAAAGGTAAGAAAATATTATTCTGTACTGGTTATGAAACAGTGCAACATCGCATTATCGATGATTTTATTGATCATATTGTTGATAGTGATATTACGGCTATCATTTTGGCTGATGGATATAAAGCAAGTTGTGAAATCCGTCGCATTATTCAATGTCGGTAGGTACTCATGACTATTATGAAAGCAAATTGTAACACCGCTTTTAGTCCCATGAGAGACCCCATAGACCGTCATCCTTTGCATATTGGCATTGTCCTCCTTGTGGGAGGGCAATCCAAGCGCATGGGATGTAATAAGCAACTCTTACCATGGCGTGGTAAGACTGTTCTAGATGCGGTCTGTGGGGCTCTTCAATGTGGATGGGGTGGACAGGTAGTTTCAACTATGTCCTGTAAACTACCTTTTGTGGCGGTTACTGGTGATGATCATGAGAAACTAGAACCTATTGTCACAAGCTATGGTTTTGAAGCCATTCGAAATGACCATCCTGAACTAGGGCAAGGAGTATCCATAGCGTTGGGAGTACGTCATTTGATGAATACGTCATCCATACCGCTAGACGGTATTCTCTGTTCAGTAGGAGATCAACCACTTCTGACGAGTGCTGTTGTACACGAGGTCATTCGTGCGTTTAATGAAAACTTTCATCCGAAAATTATCGTCGTTCCACATTATGGGGCAAATTATCACTCGGGAAATCCCGTTCTCTTTGGTTCTCATTGGTTTGATTATTTACAGCAGATTCAAGGGGATCAAGGGGGTAAGACCATTATTCATGGTGATGGTAAAGCCCATGTCGTGAAATTATGGATTAGTGATGATATTGGCGACGATATCGATACACCCGATGATTTTGAGCGTTTGAAACATCGTGAAAGTGAGGCATTATGAAACCATTGGTACTCATGCGTGGAGGCGGAGACATCGCTTCCGGCGCTGTATATAGATTGAGACGGGCGGGCTATCCCGTTGTAATTAGTGAAATAGCGATTCCTACCATGATTCGGCGCGAAGTATGTTACGGTAATGCGGTTCATCGTGGAGAAATGATTTTGGAACGTTTTGTTGCTCGTCATGTGTCTATTGGTGAAGTGAAGGATACATTGGCACAGGAAATCATTCCCGTTGTTACTAGCTCATATGAGGAATTATTGGACACTTTAAAACCAGAGATTGTAGTCGATGCTATTTTGAGTAAAAAGAATCTTGGAACAAAACGAGGTGATGCAGAGCTCGTTATAGGTGTTGGCCCTGGATTTACTGCTGGAGAAGATGTAGATGTGGTCATTGAAACGATGCGTGGTCATTCATTAGGTCGCTGTATCTATGATGGGCCGGCTCAACCTAATACAGGTATCCCTGGAAATGTAGGTGGCTACACTCATGAGCGCGTTATCCATTCTCCAAAGGCTGGACTATTTACAGCAAAACGGCATATTGGCGATTCTGTACAAGCCAATGAGGTGATTGGTTATGTCGATGAAGAACCAGTCCGAGCTAAAATTACAGGCATTCTACGAGGAATTTTAAAAAGTGGGCTCATCGTATCAGATCATTTTAAGTTGGCTGATGTGGATGCTCGTTGTGAAGAGTCTCATTGTTATAGTATTTCAGATAAATCTCTAGCTGTTGGTGGTGGCGTTTTAGAGGCTGTTACTGCTTGGGATTATGAAAGGAATCTAGATGGAAACAATTTATGATGTGATGAAAAATCGTCTACAGGTTACTGAAACTACCGTGATGGTTACAGTTCTATCCGGTCCTCGCCAAGGGGATAAGACTATTTATGCTGAAGATGGAAGTGTTCTATACGGAACTCCTATTGAAGGATTTACTGTAGATAAAGCAAAGCTAAATTCTCTCTGCATGGTAGGCGAAATGGAGTGTTTCGTACAACCTGTAGAAAATGATCCGTCAGTTCTCGTATTAGGTGCAGGTCATGTTAGCCGAGCTATTACTGATTTGCTATTGTTTATTGGCTGTCGTGTTACAGTCGTAGATGACCGTCCAGAATATGTGGTTCCTGAATTCTTTGATGAACGTGTTACACGTAAGTGCTTACCTTTAGAAAACTTTAAGAATGATTTACCTCTTGATGAATATAATGGCTTTATCATTGTGACGCGTGCTCATGAGTACGATAATATATGTTTAGAACAATTGCGTGGTTACTTGCCTACGTATATGGGTGTTATGGGTAGCCAAAAACGCATTCATCATGCTTTTGAAGTGTTGCGTGAGCAAGGTTGGACCCAAGATGAGTTAGATATGATTTATGCTCCAATTGGTCTAGACCTTGGTGCACAAACACCTGAGGAGATTGCATTATCTATCGTTAGTGAATATTTGGCAGTGGTACGTGGTAAAAAAGGCGGCTCATTGCGGAAAGGTAGAGTGATCCATGAATCGTGAGTTTATTGAATACCTTAGTGAACGTAAAAACGAAACCTTAGCAGTAGCCACTATTTTATATACTTGTGGATCCACACCTCGTAAAGCTGGTACATCTATGGTTGTATTTCCTGATGGATCTATTTTTGGTACTATCGGCGGCGGACGTGCGGAAAATGAAATCCGCTTAAGTGCGGTGGACTCTTTGAATAAAAAAGAAGCTCACCGTCGTATCGATGTTCATCTCGATGATGACGTAGCTGTTAAAGAAGGCATGGTTTGTGGGGGCCAAATGGATGTTTGGATTGAAACACAAAACATCTAATAAAAATCTCATTCAGCGTTTGTTTATAAATTTACAGTACTCTCAAAATGAGTTAAAATATAAGGTACAGTCAAAGAATTGATTGTACCTTATTATTTTGTATAAGGAGCTATTTTTATGCATATTGACGCACTTATACATACCTTTAGGCTTCTTGATATTGTTGATATCATAATCGTTGCTATTGGTATTTACTATTTATATAAATTGCTTAAAGATACACGGGCCGTTTCTCTTTTAAAAGGTCTCGTTATGTTGGCAATTTTAAATTTATTGAGTCATCTGTTAAATCTATACGTTATCAACTGGATTTTGCAACAAAGTATGACCGTTCTTCTCTTTGCGTTACCCGTTGTATTCCAACCTGAATTGCGTCGTGCTCTAGAACAATTGGGGCGTGGCCGAATCTTCAGCAAGGCACAAAATGTAAACGAAGAAGAAATGGATATGGCCATTAATGAAGTGATGGCTGCGGCTCGCGTTATGTCTCGCGAACATACAGGGGCACTTATCGTTTTTGAACGTGAAGTAGGTCTCAATGACTTTGTAGATACTGGTATTCTTATCGATGCTGTATTGAGCCGCGAGTTGATTAAAAATATCTTTGTTCCTAGTACACCGCTTCATGATGGGGCCTTGATTATTCGTGATGGGCGAATTCGTGCAGCAGGCTGTTTGTTGCCGTTGACTGAGGACCGCACATTGAGTACTGAACTAGGTACACGTCACCGTGCAGCTATTGGCTTGTCTGAGCAAACTGACGCTGTTGTAATAGTTGTCAGTGAGGAAACAGGGACCATTTCTTATACATATGGCGGTCATATTTATCGCCATTTACCAGAGGATCAAATTAAAGAGGCATTGCGCACCTTTATGGAACGCCCTCGTCAAACCATTACTAGTATGTGGAAATGGAGGGCAAATAAATGATGATTCATTTGAAACGCAATTGGCCTGCTAAATTATTATCCTTGTTAGCAGCTATCGTCATGTGGTTCTTTATTATGCGCGATCAGAACCCTGTGATGGAAGTAACCTACACAATACCTGTACAGGTTCAAAATCTCAATTCTGGCTATATCATAGAAGATGCACCAGATGTGGTCCGTGTTGTTCTGGCTGGTCCACGAGATACCATTATGTCTATGAAAGCAGATAATTTACGAGCTTATATTGATGCATCCGGTGTAAAACCAGGTCAAAATAATGTAACTATTAATTTTACTCCTCCGGCAGGAATGAATCTTGTGGAGGTTAAACCAGATACCATCACCATCAATGTTGATGAATATGCAGAGAAAACGATTCCTGTTGAAATAGTTCCAATCGGTAAGTTCTCTGATGATATTGCTTTGAAATCGGTAACGATTGTGCCGAAAGAGGTAACTGTTTCTGGTCGTAAGCAACAAGTTAATGCAGTGAGCAAGGTTGTCATGAAAGTCAATGTGGCTGGTCAAACGAAGAACTTTAGCGCTGTTAGTACCTTAGAAGCTTGGGATACGGCAGGTAATGTACTAGATGTACATATTAATCCAAACCAAGGTCAAGCACAATATGAACTTAACTTATTACGTAAAGAAAAGGCGGTTCCTATTACTGTTCCGACTGTTGGTACAGTAGCAGAGGGTTATGAAGTTAAATCCACGTCTGCTACACCAACGCAACTAACGGTTACTGGTCGTGAAGAAATGATTGATTCCGTTACAGAAATACAAACAGAACCTATTGATGTGTCGGGTGCTACTGAAACTGTACAGGGTAACTATAATTTAGTATTACCGAATGGTGTTAATAGCAATACCACAACGGTACGGGTGAAAGTAGAAATACAAAAGAAAGTACTTAATGGATGATAAGTTTTTATGAGGCTTTGAAATCTTGCGACAAAGACCCTAATAGAGTGAATATTTCTCTATTAGGGCCTTTTTATGATTTATATATTAGCTTTTATAGTAGTGTTGTATAATAAAGATGTATGACTATTTTCTTACAGATCAAGTGGTAAAGAATTTTGGTCAAAGATTAAAGAAGTAGGCTCGCCTAAAAGGGAGGCTTTAATAGGAAAGATATGATTAGAATAATAAATCTCCGCGTGGCTGTTACGGTTAAGTCGGATATCAAAGATATTGTAGAAAAGAAATATCCCCCATTACGTGGTGCTATTGAAACAATTCACGTTGTTCGACGTGCCGTAGATGCTCGTAAGAAGCCCAATATTGTTTTTGTATATACCTTGTTTGTTGAGGTTCATAACGAAGCTCAAATCATGAAAAAACTCGGTAAAGAAAAGGATGTATCTGTATTTGCTGCAGAAGATCCAGAACCTATTGTTTTTGGGTCCGTACCATTAGCTCATCGTCCTGTAGTTATGGGCTTTGGTCCTGCGGGGATGCTGGCAGCCTTTTACCTAGCTCGTGAAGGCTATCGCCCAATCGTGCTTGAACGCGGTCAAGATGTAGATACACGTAGTCATGATGTAGAAACATTTTGGAAAAAGGGCATATTTAAACCTGAATCCAACGTACAATTTGGGGAAGGTGGCGCAGGAACTTTTTCCGATGGTAAGTTGACAACTCGCATTACCCATCCGCGTTTACATGAGATATCTAAATACTTTGTTGAGTTTGGTGCGCCTGAAGAAATATTATATAAACATAAACCTCACGTAGGTACAGATAAATTGCGTACTATGGTAAAAGCCATGCGTGAGCGCATCATCGAATGGGGTGGTGAAGTCCGTTTTGGTTCTAAGGTAACGGATTTGTTTATTGAAAATGACCGTATCGTAGGCGTTGAAGTTAATGGTAGTGAGCGTATTGATACGACTGTTGTTTTGTCTGGTGTAGGCCATAGTGCGCGTGACACATACGAGATGCTTCATAAACGCAATGTGGAAATGACGGCAAAACCCTTTGCTATCGGTGTTCGTATTGAACATGATCAAGCTGTAATCGATGAGTCCCAATATGGCGTGGAACCATCTAGCTTGGGCCTCGGTGCAGCAGAATACTCCCTCGTGTACCATGATAAAGAAACAGGCCGTACTGCGTATAGCTTCTGTATGTGCCCAGGAGGTCAAGTAGTAGCATCTGCCTCTGAAGAAGGTGGCGTTGTCGTAAATGGCATGAGCTTATACGCTCGGAACAGCGGTGTTGCTAATAGTGCTATCGTGGTTAACGTAGGTCCAGATGACTTTGGTACTCATCCATTAGATGGCGTTGCATTCCAACGAGAATGGGAACAAAAGGCCTATGAGTTGGGCGGATCTAATTTCCATGCACCTGCACAAACAGTAGGGCAGTTTTTAGGGCTTTCACAAGCACCTAGTGTACAAAATAGTATATATAGCTACGAGCCAGGTGTCGTGAATTGCGATTTACATGATTGCTTGCCACCGTTCGTCACATCCGTATTAGAGCGGGCCTTGCCATACTGGGGTCGTCGTATCCGTGGATTCGATAATCCTGCGGTGTGTATGACAGGCGTTGAAACGCGCACCTCTGCACCGCTTCGTATGGGACGCAATGAAGAACGCATTTCTCCTACTGTAGGAGGTTTCTATCCTATGGGTGAAGGGGCTGGCTATGCAGGGGGAATTATGAGTGCTGCCCTTGATGGCGCGGAAACAGCCATTTTATGTATGGCAAAATACGCTAAACCTAATTAGTGGGGAATTATACTGATGAATTGAATTACAGTATAGATTCATACTATTTATGTAATATAGATGTGACTTTATAGTAGGTATGCTTTCTATATTGTGATATAATACACAACAGTAATTATTGAAATGATACACACGGTAGATATATAGACTTGTGAAACTTTCACAAATCCTTAGAGGAGGATAATTATGGCTCGTTTATTTGGTACAGATGGTGTACGTGGTGTTGTTAATGAGTTTTTAACGCCAGAATTAGCCTATCATTTAGGTCGTGCGGCAGGAACGCATTTTGGTAAGGAAAAGGAACATCCTACGTTCTTGATTGGTCGCGATACGCGAATTTCTGGTTCTATGCTTGAAAGTGCATTAGCAGCGGGTATTTGTTCTGTTGGCGGTAATGTAGTGATTGCAGGCGTTATCCCAACTCCAGCAGTAGCGTACCTTGTACGTCAACAAGGGTTTGATGCGGGTGCTGTTATTTCTGCATCTCACAATCCATATCCAGATAATGGCATTAAATTCTTTGATAGCAATGGCTATAAATTACCTGATGAAGTGGAAGATGAATTGGAAAAATATGTTCGTCAAAGTGCAGATAATGAATTAGCACGTCCTACAGGGGATGGTATAGGTAAAATTGAGTTTAATAGTAACTTGGCTCATTTATATGCTCACTTTGTACGTCACACAATTGATACGTCCCTTGAAGGGTTGACTATCGTTTATGATGGTGCCAATGGTGCCGCGTCTAGTGTAGGTCCAGAAATTTTGTCTGGACTAGGGGCTAAAGTCATCAATATTAATGTGAATCCAGATGGCTTGAACATCAATCATCACTGTGGTTCTACGCATATCGAAGGATTACAAGTAGCTGTGCAACAACATAATGCAGACCTTGGTATTGCTAATGATGGCGATGCTGACCGCTGTTTATTGGTTGATGAAAAAGGTCAAGTTCTCGATGGCGATCAAATTATGTTGTTATGCGCTCTTAAGTTGAAAGAAGAAGGCAAACTTAAAGGTGATACCATAGTTGGTACCGTTATGAGTAATATCGGATTCCATAAAGCAGCAGAAGAACTTGGTATGAAAACGGTTTCCACTGCTGTTGGTGATCGGTATGTATTGGAATACATGCGTGAACATAATCTTTCCATTGGTGGTGAACAATCTGGTCACGTAATCTTCTTAGATCACAACACCACTGGTGACGGTATGTTAACAGCTGTTCAAGTGGCGGCTCTTATGAAGGAGAAAAAGCAACCTCTTTCTGAGTTGGCCGGCATTATGACAAAATACCCACAAGTTCTTGTAAATGTTCGGGTCGCTACAAAAACTGGCTGGGAAGACAATGACCTTATCAAAGCTGCTATTGTAACAGCTGAAGGAGAGCTCGGTGACGAAGGTCGCGTACTTGTACGTGCCTCTGGTACAGAACCACTCATTCGCGTTATGGCAGAAGGTCCAGACCAAGAAACATTACAATCATTATGTGAAGAAATCGCTGATATTATCGGTAGAGAACAAGGGTTGGCGGAATAAAAGTAGGGTGTGAGGCGGCAGAGGAGATTGAGTCTATGAAGCCCTAGTGTTATTTATATAATTTTATATGAATTAGTGTCCCCCTATTATAGCTTTTAGTTCTGTTAATCAATATTGTTACAGAACACAGATAGGGGGTTTTTAATAGAATTAGGGGATGTAAGTAGTTAGTAAAAGAACTGTGAATTATATATTTATTGGAATATATAATCTTAATTGTAAAGTTATTTATATCAAATTATAATGTAAAGATTTATTTTACTATTTCATTGATACGTAGAAGCTAGAATTTATTGTAATTTGAAGAAATAATCATTATATTATAGATAAATATAATAATGTGAATGTTTTATGGAGTGACTCATTTGAAAAATCCTAAATTGCACAGACAAAATAAAACTATATATCATTATTATGCAGGATATTCTGATGAGTTTGTTGAAGATATTATAAAATCATATTTTAGTTTATCAACAAAGGATACAATACTTGATTTATGGAATGGTAGTGGAACAACTACAAAAGTTGCATACAAGAATAATATCAAAGCTTATGGTTTTGATATTAATCCTGTAATGAAGTATATTGCAGAGGCTAAATTAGTATCTCAAAATGATGAGCCGTTGTTAAGAGAGGTTTTGAGGTTATCACTAAGTCAATTTGATAATAGAGTTACTAAAAATAATAATCCTGTAGATTTGCTTGGACTTTGGTTGAATGATAAGTCTATACGAATCATTCGCTATTTTGAAATGAATGTAAATGAGATTTGTAAATTATTGTCCGTATCAATGCCGGTTATTTCATTTTTTAAAGTTTTGCAGTTTAGGTTGATAAGGTTTTTTTTACAAAAATTTACGACATCTAATCCTACATGGATAAAGCATAATATTAAAGATATTGATAAAATTAATATAAAAAAAACAGATGTAAAAAAATATATATATATTATTTTTGAAGATATGGTTGCTTCATTAATTGATGGTGATGAAATTAATGAAGCTAATCAGTTGCCAATTATTTTGACTGCATCTTCTTATCAAATACCTTTGGCAAATAATTCGGTTGATGCAATAATAACATCTCCGCCTTATTGTACTAGAATAGATTATGCAATTTCTACATTGCCAGAATTAGCAATTTTAGGTTTCTCTAAGGATTCTATTCAATGTTTAAGAAATGCTATGATTGGTTCTACAACTATTGCTTTTGATAATACATTTGTGTTAGAAATTCCTAGCTTGACAGCAATTAAGTTTCTTGATTTAGTTAAAGGTCATGATTCAAAAGCTTCAAATAGTTACTATTTTAAATATTATAAGAAATATTTTCTTCAAATGTATATGTCATTAAACGAATTGGAACGTGTAATTAAGCCTAATGGTTTGTGTTGTATTGTGATACAGAATTCATTTTTTAAAGATGTATTACTATCATTAAATATTATAATAGAGGAAATGATGTTAGAGTTAGGATTTTTATTGATAGATGCAAAGGCTTTTCAGAAAAAATCTACTCATACTAATGCAAATCCTACATCAAAAAAATATAGAAAAAGTTCTGTTTTTCAATATGAATATGCTTTGATTTTTAAAAAGGGAGAAAAATCTTATGATTAGTGTAGATAGCTCTAAAGATATCAATATAATTAAGGATTTAGAAGATAAAATTAAAAGTGTTAGGACTCGTAGTTTAGATCTTTCATTTAATGAATTGGTTGATATGTATAAAAATGAAGAGTTAATTATTGCACCTGACTATCAACGATTATTTAGATGGAGTGAAGCGAATCAATCTCGTTTTATAGAATCCCTTTTATTAGAAATGCCTATCCCTCCTATATTTGTGGTTGAGTTAGACGAAGGCGTTTATGAGTTAATTGATGGCTTACAACGTATATCTTCCTATTTACATTTTAGAGGGGAACTTCAAGAATATGATGATAGTTTGATGGCGTATATAGAAGATGAAGAAGACATAGAGGCTATTGATATAGTTGAAGGTTTAGGTTTAAATACAGATGAAGAGGATACGTCGCCTTATTTTGATAAAGACGAGACAGAAAAAACAATAGATAAGGATCCATTCTTGACTCTAAGTGGATGTGATATTTGTGAAGGCCTTAATGGTCTTAAATATGAAACTTTACCGAAAACTCTTTTGATTAGATTAAAGAGAAGTTTTATTCGTGTTGAAGTTATAAGAAAAGAAAGTGATCCACGCTTACGTTACCATATGTTTAAGCGTTTAAATACTGGTGGGGAAATGCTTTCGCACCAAGAAATTAGAAATTGTACAATACGTCTATTATCGCCTAAGTTTAATGAGTTTATTATTAAATTAAGTAAGAATATAGATTTTCAAAAGTGTATAAGAAATATTTCTAAAGCTAAAAAAATGGCAAAATATGATCAAGAACTTGTATTACGATATTTTGCTTTTAAAAATAATATAGATAGTTATATTCATGACATTAATCCTTTTTTAACAGAATACTTAGAAAAGGTATCTTTGGATGATACATTTGATTATGAGCGAGAGGAAGAATTATTTAATTTGACCTTTAAAGTACTTGCCTCTACATTGGGAGAAAAATCTTTTTCACCTGTAGCAGATAAAAAAGTTCCTCATGAAGAGCGAAAGCTGGCAAGAAAGTTTGCGATTTATCATTTTGAAGCGGTTGCTCTATGCATTACATCAAACCTAGAGAAGTTAAAAAAAATATTTGATGATGACACTTTAAGAAAAAAATTAGAAAAAACATTAGTACTGGCAAAAACAGATAATACTTTCATAGATTTAACTACTGGAGGTGGAAAAAACTATAGTGCACCTTTACATGAACGACTTGGTTTTATTGACTCTAAATTAAAGGAGTTTATAAAAAATGAAAGCTTTTGATGATATTAATGCAGAGTTGGAGAATGATTGGACTTGGCGATTTGCTGAGTTAGTAAGATTAGAAAATATTTATAAATTTGTCGAAGAGAACAGTAAGATAGTTGTTAGAAAGGCTCAAATATTATTATTGTATTCCCATTTTGAAGGTTATACTAAGTTTGCATTTTTATATTATATTATTGCCATTAATGAGAGTAATACCAAAATAAAAAATCTTACATCGATGTTGAAGGCTGCAGCAATGCATAATGTGTTTCGAGAATATAAAAATCTAAATAAAACAGGAAAATATTTTCCAAAGGGCTTACCTAATGAAACCGAGCTTAAAGAATGTTCGCGAAGACTTGAATTTGTGGAGAGGTTTCATTTGTTTCTTGATGATATTGCAAGCATTCCAGATGAGATTAGTGATACTCAATCAAATTTGAAGCCTGAAGTTTTATATAAGATATTATTTCAATTAGGATTCTCTTTAGATTCTTTTAAAGACTATCAAGGAGAGATTCAAAAGCTTTTAAATTATAGAAATAATATTGCTCATGGAGGGCATCAAGAGGCCATCGAAAAATTCCCATACGATGAGATTAAAAGTTCTATTATACTTATTATTGAAGCAATACGTGAATTGATACGAGATTCACTTTATGAAAATCGATATTTGCAAAGTGATTGAACTAGTGCTATCAGATAATTTTTGACTAGGCTTTTATGCCGATGAAATCCACAGCGAGGAACCATCTTTACTGAGATTAATCCTATGGATTTTAATAATTGTGAATTCATTCTACAATTTTTATATCAAAGGTATACCCTCCTATATATGTCCCTTTGCTCCGTCCTACGTAAAGTCGCTGCAGGAACAGATATAGGAGGTTTAGAGATGAGTGATATTTTAAATTGAATAATCATAATGAATAACTTTTTTGTTTTGGGTTATTCTAAGCTTAGAGGGTGATATTATGAAAACAATAGGCTTAATTGGGGGAATGAGCTGGGAAAGTACGATTACGTATTACCAAGTTTTGAATGAAACTATTAAGCAAGTTTTGGGTGGCTTACATTCGGCAAAATGTATTTTATATAGCGTTGATTTTGAAGAAATAGAAAAGTGCCAGGCAAATGGCGATTGGGATAGAAGCGCTGAAATTTTATCCGATGCGGCTCAATCTCTTGAAAAGGCTGGTGCTGATTATATTGTTATATGCACGAATACAATGCATAAAGTAGCGGATGAAATAGAAAGACATATTCACATCCCTCTCCTTCATATTGCGGAAATGACTGCAGTAGAGTTAGAAAAATCAGGTATTACAAAGGTAGGTCTACTTGGTACCAAGTACACGATGCAACAAGATTTTTATAAATGTATCTTGGAAAATCGGGGGATTCATGTTGTTATCCCTAACGAAGATCAAGTTGAACTTGTAAATGATATTATATATAATGAATTGTGTTTAGGTGTTATTTCTAATGAATCTAAACAACAATACTTAGATATTATTGGTGATTTGGTAAAATCTGGTGTACAAGGTGTTATCTTAGGCTGTACTGAAATTGGGCTACTTATTAAACAAGATGATACGGATATACCTTTATTTGATACTACATTGATACATGCAAAAAATGCGGCGTTGATTTCTATTGGTAGAGCATAATATAATTAGCTTTTATTTTTGTTTAAATAACATAACCCTCTATTAGATATTTTTATTCATTTTTAGAATATCTAATAGAGGGTTGTTTTTATGCAATTAGAACTAGCTAGAGACTAAAGGAAATCTTTTAACATGGTTTGAATTTATATGAGAGGAGTTACTATAGGCACGTATATAGGAAGTAATTTGTGTTATTATAGCCATATAGTCTGAAATATATTCGATAGAAAAGGTGTAATATGAAGCTTGCTATAAAAGAGTATTGGGAAAATCTTAAAGTAGAATATGAAGCTACATATAATGCGTCTATATTTAGTGATTATGATGTGCTAAAGCAATACGCAGAGCGTTTTAGAACGTATTTAATTACTTTGATGTGTGAGTATTCTAATGATGTGGATGTGGCCTGTACTTTAGCAACTGTTGAACAGGTGTTGAGGGATGAGAAAAATTCAATAGAACTATTGGAAGGGTTCCTTGAAGCTTATACTAATGAACTTAGTGATACTGATAAAGCGAGAATTTACACTAATTTGGCTTTTTATTATAACGATGAGGGAAATATAAAAGAATATGACTATCTATCAGTAGCTGTAAAGTTAGATTCTCCATATATAGAGACTTACAGAGGGCTGGCTTTATATCATTTTTCCTCTTATGCAGATAAGGGTTCAATAGAGGAGTTGAAGAAAAGTTTATGTGCCTTTGAAAAGGGAAGAATAGTATCCAACGATTATGAAATGAACTTTGGCTATGCAGTGTGTTTGTTTGAGCTTAAGAAATATGAGAAAGCAAAGGCCGTTTTTGAAGAGTTATTAAAAAGTTATCCCAATAGAATGAGATTACTAGTTTGTATTGTTTATTGTGATGTGTATTTAGGTAATAAAAAGCAAGCCCTCGATCGTTTGAAGCAAATTAAGATTGGAGTAGATCCAGCATATTATCTAGATAACGATGATATTAGTGAGTTTGATGTCTTTAACGCCTATTATATATTAGATGAATACGGCCTATTATTAGAAGAATGTGAAAAGGCTAAATCTGACTGCAATTTAAGTGACGGTCCGTATTACTTTGGTCTTTGGACTATGAAGCAACATGATATGTTCCATCGTGAAGTGGACAAGCAGCGAAATGAAATATTGACATGCATTGAAGATGCAAAAATGGACGAAGACTTTGATAGTGAAGAAGAAAAGCAGGAATATATCAATAGTTGGGAAGATGATTTAGAAAATCTAAATTTGTTGGAACATAAAATTAAAGATGAAAACTTTAAACCTACAGTTGAACTAAAACTATGGCCAATATATGGTTGCTATTTAATAGACTGTTTAACTCATAATTTTTAATCTGCTTATTGGTAGATTTATATAAAGATGATTTATATATTTAAACTGATATACAAGTAAGTTTAACAAATTAAAAGCACTACTTTGAATTGCAATTATTCAGAGTAGTGCTTTTGATATTATTTATCAGCCACAACAAGTTTATATCCATTCAATTGAATGTTACTGCCGGTTGTGTCTTCGTTGCTCAAGGATTTTACATAGCTGTCGCCAGTGAGTATCCAATTGGAGTCTTTGCTGAGTTTCACTGTTACTTCTTTAGCCGTATTGTCTGTGTTTACAGCACCTACAAGGCTAGATCCATTTGTCATGTCAAGAGCGATGGTACTGATTGAATCGGCCATAATATTACCGCTTAGTTCTTGATTAGATGTGCGGAGTGTGAGGTGACCGCCGTTCTCACCAGTTTTTCCCCAACGGGAGTCAGCAGCTGCTTTCACTAGGGTAGATGTGTTCGGCATAGAGATTGCATTGTTAGAAAGGTCTACTTCAGCAGTGGTGTTGTTTACATAGAGGAACGCACCTGTAGCGTGAGTTGTGAGTGTGTTATTCTCTGCTTTCAGACGAGCAATACCGTTTTCAGCATCACCAGAGAAGCTTTGATATAGCATGAAGCCATTATCTTTGTAGCCTGTTACATTGGAGTTTGTAAGGGTTATGGAATTTTTACCTTCTACGACGCCAATTTCACTGTTATTCGCTATGCCGTTGACATTGTTTACCATAATATTACCCGTGGAGTAGATAACAGGACTGCCTTCGCCAGATGTGGTGAGTTTGGCTGCTTCTGCGGTGATAGTGCCTTCTCCGCGATCCGTAGCAAGTGTAGCGGAGTGAGCCCCTTCAGTGGTGATAGTTAGGTTTTTGCCATTTACAGTACCTTTGTAAGTAGCATCTAAACCACGAGAGGAATCGCTTTTTGTGTGAATATTAGTATTTTCTACGTTGATAACCGAGTTTTCACCAGTGGCAAAGACTGCATTAGAACCTTTAGAGTTAGATGTAATATTGCTACCCTTGATGTTGATTTGACTGCCGTCAATGCTGAGGACTACTGCATTTTGACCACGAAAATTGCTGTTATCATCGCTTGTAGTGTTACCCGTTTTATCAAATACGCTATTTTCGATGTTTACGACTGCTTTATTTTTACCGATGAAAGCATTCTGATCGGCTGTTGTATTTGTCATCGACTCATGAGCAATAGATTTGTTTTCTGTAATGATAGTTGTGCCTTTGAAAGTATTAGGATCTGCATCAGCTTGTGGTGCCATACTATTAGGACCACCGTTTGGAGATGTGCTTCCTTGTGCGGATGGTACTGTTTTGGTTTGCTCTGTTGTGGTTACAACTGCGATGTTAGTGTTAGGCTGAGTTTCTGCTGCTAAGGTTGGAATGATAGCTAACGTTGATAGGGCAGCACCAAGGACTGCAGGTAATACCCAACGGCGTAACTTTCTATAGGACAAACTATTTTTTCTATTTTTATGTTTCTTTTTAATCGTTGTTTTATTCATGATTAATATCTCCCAAATTATATACATACATTTTGAAAATACAACAAAATCTAATTGTGTAAAATTTAGAATGATAGAAGTATAATTTCTTACAATGAAAAGGACGTGAAGCATAGAAACAATCTTTTTTATTCCTTTTGAATTATCTGAGGTGGTTTACTTTTTATCGATTTTTTTAGTATAATATACCTCAGTACATATTTTATTTTGTACTGATTCTGCCATATATCACAGAAAGGAATTCCGAATTCGTACAGGCGAATAGCGCAAGTACCCACGAAGGCAGTCGTTAGGGTAGACGAGGTGAAGAGTGATCGAGTCATCAGCGGATGCTCTTCCGGCATATTCAAGTCGTAACAGGTATTAAAAAGCCCATCGGTAACGATGGGGACAAAGTATATCTGAATGAATTGTATTGAATTAATAATTAATACATTAAATAGAATATTAATCTAGAACATTAATTAGTTAGCCTTAGTTTTTGCTGGGGCTAGAAATACCCCCAGTTATAGGAGGATATACTCATGTGCGGTATCGTAGGATACATTGGCTTTAATCAAGCATCTGATTTCTTGTTGGACGGTATGGCAAAGTTAGAATACCGTGGTTATGACTCTGCAGGTATTGCTGTTATCGGTCCTGAAAATGTTATTAAAATTCAAAAAAAGGTAGGCCGTCTCTCCAATTTAGAGACTATCGTGAAAGCGGATCCTAATGAAGGAACTGTAGGTATTGGACATACTCGTTGGGCTACACATGGTCGTCCATCCGATATGAATGCGCATCCTCATGCATCTGAAGATGGTAAATTTGCTGTTGTACACAACGGCATTATTGAAAACTACATGCCTTTAAAAGAAGAGCTTATTACAAAAGGGTACCATTTCAAATCTGAAACTGATACAGAAGTTGTAGCTCATTTGTTAGAGGATATGTACGATGGCGATTTCGTGGGCACAGTACGCCGCATGCTAGCTCGTGTTGATGGTGCGTATGCTCTCGAAATCATCTGTGCCGATGAACCGGATAAAATCATTTGTACTAAAAAAGAAAACCCATTGGTTATCGGCCTTGGCAAGGGTGAAAACTTTGTAGCATCCGATATTCCAGCTATCATTAACTACACACGCGATACATACATCTTGAGCGATGGTGAATTAGCTATCGTTACTCGCGATAATGTATCCGTATTTGACCGTGAAGGTAATCCTGTTGATAAAGAAGTATTCCACGTTAACTGGAATGCAGAAGCAGCAGAAAAAGGCGGTTATGAACACTTTATGTTGAAAGAAATTCATGACCAACCTAAGGCTGTACGCGATACATTCGGTACACATATCTCTGAAGATGGTAAAACAGCAATCTTTGATGAGTTGAATTGGACTGCTGAAGATGTGGCAGCTTTCAATAAAATTCTCATCGTTGCATGCGGTACTGCATACCATGCAGGTCTTGTAACAAAACAATATATTGAAAACTTGGCGCGTATTCCAGTTGATGTGGAAATAGCATCTGAATACCGTTACAGCAACCCGTTGACTGATGATAAAACATTATGTATCGTTATTAGTCAATCTGGTGAAACATCCGATACATTGGCGGCTTTGAAAGAAGCTAAACGCCTTGGCGCCAAATCATTGGCCATTACCAATGTTGTTGGTTCCAGCATTTCTCGTGAAGCAGATAACAAAGTTTACACATGGGCTGGCCCTGAAATTTCTGTAGCGTCCACAAAAGCGTATACTACTCAATTAGTAGCGGGATTGTTGTTCGCCGTATACCTAGGTCAATTAAATGGTAAATTAAATCCAGCCTTAGCCGAAGAAATTCTTAGCGGCGTTAAAAACTTACCATCCTTGATTCATGAAATCTTTGAAGTGGACGAAGATATGAAAGCCTTTGCTAAACATTATGGCTTCAAATCTGATGCATTCTTCTTGGGCCGTGCTATCGACTATGCAGTAGCGATGGAAGGTGCTTTGAAGTTGAAAGAAATTTCTTACATCCACGCTGAAGCATATGCTGGTGGCGAATTGAAACATGGTACATTGGCTCTTATCGAAGAGGGCGTACCTGTTATTGCATTGGCTACACAAGAGGATGTTTACGATAAGATGATCAGCAACATCCGCGAAGTAAAAGCTCGTGAAGCTATTGTAATCGGTATTGGCATGAAAGGTGACGAAGAATTATCTAAACACGTAGACCACACAATTTATGTGCCTCGTGCGAATAAATTTATCGCTCCAATCTTAGCGGTTGTACCATTGCAACTATTGGCGTATTACGCAGCAATTACACGCGGCGCAGATGTAGATAAACCACGTAATTTGGCTAAATCTGTAACCGTAGAATAATATATAACCAACAGTGCTTCGGCACTGTTGGTTTATTTCAATATAGGGAGACTATTATGGCAGTTATATTTTCCGGCATCCAACCAAGTGGTGAGTTAACACTTGGTAACTATTTGGGGGCTTTACGTAATTTCTTAGACTATCAAGATACTGATGAATGTTACTATTGTATCGTTAACCAACATGCGATTACGGTACCGCAAGATCCAAAAGAATTATTTCAAAACACTCGTAATTTGGCTGCATTGTACCTTGCGGTTGGCCTTGATCCTAAAAAGGTAACATTGTTTGTTCAATCTGAAGTACCTGAGCATGTTAAGCTCGGTTGGGTTATGCAATCTATTAGCTATGTTGGCGAATTAGAGCGTATGACTCAGTACAAGGATAAGTCTCAAAAGCAAGGGGATTCTATTCCAACTGCATTGCTTACGTATCCACCGTTGATGGCGGCAGATATTTTGCTATATGGTACGAATTATGTTCCTGTAGGGGAAGACCAAAAGCAACATCTCGAGTTGACTCGCAATTTAGCAGAGCGTTTTAACCGTAGATTCGGTGAAACTTTTGTAGTACCTGATATCAAGGTCGGCGAAGGTGGCGCTCGCGTTATGAGCTTGCAAGAACCAACTAAGAAAATGAGTAAATCTGATGATAACCAAAATGCTACAATCCGTCTTTTGGATGCACCAGATTTAATCGTGAAAAAGTTGAAACGAGCTCAAACTGATTCTGATAATGCGGTTCGCTATGATAAAGAAAATAAACCTGGCATCTCTAACTTGATGGGAATTTACCGTGCTATTACAAAAGACAGCTACGAAGCTATCGAAGAAATGTACGCGGGTAAAGGTTACGGTGTATTTAAATCCGATATTGCCGATTTATTAGTAGCAACCCTTGAGCCAATTCAACAACGTTACAATGAATTGATTACAAGCCCTGAACTGGATGTAATCCTCGATGAAGGGGCTGCTAAGGCTCATGCTAAAGCGAGTCAAATGTATCGTAAAGTAGAGCAAGCTATGGGCTTGTGCCGTAAATAAAATCATATAGTAGACTTTCAATTTGTGAGGTAAACCATGACGAAACAAGAGGCGATGGAACGCTTTTCATCAGGTGCCGTACAACAGAGCTTAGAAATACATTGCGGTATACAGTGGACCGGTCGCATCATCGGTCTAGTTGCGTGTGCGTTGATTGTAAAATATATGCCCTCAGACTGGGCGGAACGTGTATGGTATTATCTGTTGTTGCTCGTGATATTATGGACCCTTCATAGATTAGGTGAAAGTCAAGCTTTTATCTGTGAAAAGGGCCTCGTGTTAAAACGTAGGCCTTTTTCTGTGAAAGAATACTTTCACAGTTTATTCTATGGGGATGAATATTTCGTCTTTGTTGATTATGAGCATATTATTGGATTCACTGAGGAATGGCGTGAGTTGCAAGCGATGAATGGTCATGGTGGGATCTATGTGATACCACTTGATCTACATCAGGTGGCGTACAAGGATAAAATGGCGATGATTGAGGCCATTCATAAACATACGCAGTCATAAAGTATAAGTACGTAGCGTCATACAATATAGGTATACAGAAATATAAATATAGGACTACAGAAACATAAAGCAAATGAATCTAGAGTCATAAACTATATATGTGGAGAGTCTCTAAAATAAAAAATATAAAATTTATCGAATTAACTATTTACAACTTTAATAAACTAAAGTATAATACAATCATTAAGTACGGAATCTAAATCTGTATTGAACATATTATTAAGTAGTAAATAGGCGATAATCGCCGTGGAGGATAGTTATGAATTGGAAAAAGATGATGGCTGTTGGCCTTGCAGCCGTGTCTATGATGGCATTTGTAACAGGTTGTGGCGGTGACGCTAAAAAAGCTAATACAGAATTGCCTAAGAAAGTTGTTATCGGTTTAGATGATAGTTTCCCTCCAATGGGCTTTAAAGATGAAAAAGGTGAAATCGTTGGCTTTGATATCGACATGGCTAAAGAAGCAGCTAAACGTGCTGGCATGGATGTAGAGTTCAAAGCTATCGACTGGTCTAGTAAAGAAGCGGAACTAAAATCTAAAAAAATTGATGCTTTGTGGAATGGCTTAACAGTCTCTCCTGAGCGCGAGAAGAATATTTTGTTCTCCAATACATATATGAAGGATAAACAATATGTCATTGTTCGTAATGACGATGATTCCATTAAAGGTAAAGCCGATTTAGCTGGTAAGGTAGTAGGCGTGCAACAAGCTAGTACTGGTGAAGCAGCATTGCAAAACGACCCAAGCGGTAAGACGGTTAAAGAAACAAAATCCTATGCGGATTTTGTAAGTGCATTTATGGATCTTGGTATTGGTCGTGTTGATGCGGTTATTGCTGATGGTGTAATCGCTCGTTATCTCATGACAAAAGAACCTGGTAAATATAAAATCGTAGAAGGTACTGACTACGGTGTTGATAATTTCGCTGTTGGCTTCCGCAAAGATGATACTGCTTTGCGTGACAAAATTAATGGTATCTTAGCTGAAATGAAAAAAGACGGTACTGCTGATAAAATTGCTGAAAAATGGTTAGGCTCAGGTGCAGACTTAGATAAGAGCGATGCTAAATAGTACAATTCGTGATATACTAATAGTACTATGGTCAGTAGGTACAACTGATAATTAAAGAACGAAATGTACACTAGAGAAGCGGCCAGATGGCCCTTCTCTAGTCGTGTTTTGAAGGAGTCTTTCATGTTAGATTATTTATTGCAGATTATCCCAACCATCGCTGATGGTTTAAAGGTAACCGTATCGCTATTCTGTATTGTATGGATTTTATCTATTCCTGGTGGCATTTTAATGGCTATGTTACGCCTATCTAAATTGCCTTTAGTAGATAAGCTTGTCGATGCTTTCGTATATTTAATGCGAGGCACACCGTTGATGCTACAAATCTTATTCGTCTATTATGCATTACCAATCATCACAGACGGTGCCATTCAAATGGATGATGCGACGGCAGCAGTTCTTACCTTCGTATTAAACTACGCAGCTTATTTATGTGAGATTTTCCGTGGGGGCATTCAATCTATCTCTCGAGGTCAGTACGAAGGGGCGAAGGTGCTTGGTTTTACCTATGCACAAACTATGCGTAAGATCATCTTGCCACAAATGTTTAAACGTGTATTGCCTCCTCTTGCGAATGAGACGATTAACTTATTGAAAGATACATCTCTCGTGTATGTATTGGCGATGAATGATATCTTGCGTATTACAAAATCTATCGTACAACGTGATTTTGATATTTCTGCATTCCTCGTGGCAGCATTATTCTACTTGATCTTTACCTTTATTTTAACGAATATCTTCAACTACTTAGAACGAAGATTTGCCGTATACGAAGATTAATCTAATTCTATGATAGTTTGTCGTATGTAATGATGTAGCTAGTTTTATAGGTGAGATACTTTTATTTGATGCTATAGATGCGATTTTGTAGATGAGATATCTTTACTTGAGGTGCTGGTTATATACTTAATATGACGACGTAAGAGGTACTTATGACATTTGTAAATATGGAGCGTATTGAAAAACGCTTTAATAATCAATCAGTATTGCGCGATGTGTCGCTTAAAATGAATAGAGGAGAAATCGTTTCTATTATTGGACCTTCTGGTTCAGGTAAATCCACATTTTTACGCTGCTTGGGCCAGTTAGAAACAATTGATGGAGGCTCTATTACCGTTGATGGTACGGTTCTTGCTAGTACTGAAAATAGGGTTGTAAAATATGCTTCTCCTCAAACTCAGCATGAATTATTGCTTCGTATGGGGATGGTATTCCAATCTTTCAACTTGTTCCCGCATATGACGGTATTAGATAATATTATGATTGCTCCACGTATGGTAAAAGGTATGAAAGATGATGAAATCTCACCGATTGCAGAGCAATTACTCAATAAAGTAGGGCTATGGGAAAAACGTAATATGTATCCATCTCGCTTGTCTGGTGGTCAGCAACAGCGTGTAGCTATTGCTCGTGCGTTAGCGATGAATCCTGAAATTATGCTCTTTGATGAACCCACATCTGCTCTCGATCCAGAGCTTACTGGTGAGGTTCTTAAGACGATTAAACAATTGGCGGACGATCACATGACGATGATTATCGTAACTCATGAAATGAACTTTGCTCGTGAAGTATCGGATCGTGTTATCTTTATGGCTGATGGTGTTATCCAAGAAGAAGGAACACCAGAACAAATTTTTAATCATCCGCAGAACGAAAGAACGAAAGCGTTTTTGGATAATATGTTATAGGAGGTTCTATGAAGTTACGTTTATTTGCGGCAACCTTAGCTGTTATGGCTTTGGGAACGACTTCTATTATGGCGGAAGGTTTACAGAAGACGCCTGATACACCTTTATCTATTGTGGAATCTCAGAAGGATTCCGCATCTATTTTGCCAGAACAATACAAATCCTATGCTACTAAGATGAACACGGTGGTAAAGGATTACAAAAATGGTTATATGTTCTCGATTCCTTGGCGTGTAGCTGATGGTGTTATGATAGATATGGATGTGCGTAGTGAAAGCGAACATATTCAAGGGTATTCCTTCAATTTAGCGGGCCCTACGCAAGAGGATTCCTATACAGTATCTTTTACTAAGCGCAATAATACACCACAAGAAGGGGTATCTCAAAAAGAATGGAATACAACTTGGTATGGTGTACCTATTAAGGGCATGTCTAATGAGGAGTATTTGAATATTTGGCGCCAACATAGCAATAACTTTGAGCATAACGATATTGTTGGTGGGTTCTTTACTAAGAAAGGTGCAGTTTCCGCACGCTGGGATAAGAGTACACCAAAATCTTATGCAGATATGACATCTACAGAGCCGGTTCAGTCTGTATTTGAAGCAGAATTTATCATGGAGAAAGATCCAACTCATCGGTACAATTTGTCTAGTACCTATGCTCCTGTTCGTGCAGAGTTTATGGAGCTAGGTTTGATGGAGCATACAATTCCATCCTTTGAATTGATCAATAAGCGCGGTTCTAATGCTATTAAAGGGGTAAAAAAGATATTAACCGGCACAAGCGATATCAGTGTTGTAGAAGGTATCAAATTTACCTATCCGAAAGGTTTTACCCGTCTTAATGAAAAGGGCAAGATTGCTTTCACTAAACATAATGTACGCCTCGACATTGAGTCCTTTACAATCCCAGTACAAGCTGTTAGCTCCGGCATGCCAACTATGATGGCTAAGCAAATGCTTGGTGATTATTATCTTAAACAATTGGTCGATGTGAACAAGGCCACGATTACTCGCTATGAAACGCATATCATTGACGGTAATGTGATGTTCTATTTGGCGGGACATATGAAAAATCCAAATACGTCTGATACATCTGTAGCGGAACCAGTATCCTTTGGCGCAACAATTATTCTTGGCAATGAAGGTAATGTGGCAGTAGCTCGAATGATTGGTCCATCCGGTAGTAATCTTGCTACTCAGGAACTTATAGATATATTAGATGGCTTTAAATTGACTACTACACTCAATACAAACCAATCGTCTCAAGTTCTTTAATATACGCATAATATTCTTTTATTTGTATAATTCTGTACGATTTGTGCTATAATGTAATAAATCCTCAGAAAAAAGAGGAGTTTTCCTTGATGGTCTAGAATATATTAGTATAGGCTAAACGATATTTGATCATATCCCCTTTGAGGGATTAGGAATAGGAGGGGTTATTATGGTTACCTACAAAACTATTGTCGTACCTACTGATGGTTCTGAAAATGCTAAACGTGCGTTGGAACATGCTCTCGCTGTAGCGGATCGCAACCAAGCTGAATTGATTGTTGTTCACGTTGCAAATATTGTGTCTGCTATTTCCAATTTTGATCAAACACCAATTTCTGGTGGATATGTATCTGAGCAAATTGCTGAGGATATGGAAGAAACTGGTAAGGAAATTCTTAATGATGTAGTGAAAGAAATTCCTGCAGGCGTAAAAGTTAAAAGCATATTTGAAGTTGGCTCCCCTGGACCTGCACTACTTGCAGTGGCAAAAAAATATAATGCTGATCTCATCGTAATGGGTAGCCGTGGTCTTGGCCCTTTGAAAGGCTTATTCATGGGTAGCGTAAGTAGCTATGTAACTAGCCACTCCACTTGCCCTGTATTAATCATTAAATAATTTATATCTTATATCTTATATAGATATGATAAAAAAAGAGACTTTGGTTTCTCAAAGTCTCTTTTTTATGTTAAAAATGATATAATGTCTATATGTATGCCATACATATTGGTGTTATACGTTAAGACGTATCGATTAGTGACATAGAAGAGCTACAAAAAAGAATGGATAGGATTAAAAAAGGGGGATTATATGACCGACAAACAAGAATCATTGCTGAAGCTAGCAGAACTGTTTAAAATCTTGGGTGATCCTACACGCCTTAAAATAGTAGAGCTATTACTAGAAAATGAAATGTGTGTTAATCACATTGCAGAAACCATGGAGATGGGACAATCTGCTATTTCTCATCAATTGCGTGTATTGCGCCAAGCACGCCTTGTTACATATCGTAAAGATGGGAAAACAGCATACTATTCTCTAAACGATGATCATGTTGAATGTTTAGTTCGCATGGGGATGGAACACGTAGCTCATCAATAATTTAAATTTTTTATAATGAACACATTTCGTCCTACTTAGGATGAAATGTGTTTTTATATTTTATATATTTTATTTGAGTTGTATTTGATTATGGAGAAGTATATAAAGTGAATCTGTTAATGAAAAATATAGGAATATTAGTGGTGTTTTTAGCTACTGTATTCTTATCAACAAAATCTATATGGGCAAAACTAATTTATTTAGATTCACTGAGCCCCTTAAATGTTCTTGTGTGTAGGGCTGTTTTATCATTACCTTTTTTTCTTATACCAATGATTCGCTTTGATTGGAATAGCGTGAATAAAAGTAAGGTTTTTAAATACTCATTTTTGGGGGCTATTCTTTATGTATCTTCATCTATAACGGACTTCATAGGATTATTATATATATCTGCCTCATTAGAACGTGCTGTTCTATTTACATTTCCAATTTACGTTTTTCTGTTATCATCAGATTTATCACGCATTACATTTTCAAAAGTAGTTTTAATTGTATCTACTGTGCTAGGATTAGCAATTATGTTTAATCCTACCGTTGATAACCACCTTACAGATACTTTAATAGGCATTTCACTAGTCTTTCTTTCTGCAATCTTTTGGGCGTTGTTTATTATTTATAGTAAGAGGGCTGTTTCGAATATTAGTTCTACTATTTTTACCAGTACTTATATGTGTATAACTACAGTACTTTTACTTTTTGGCTTTATAATTGATAGCAAAAATTTTACTACTTTTTTAACGCTTCAAACTCATACTATGATTTATTTAGTATTTTTGGCCATTTTTTGTTCTATCATTCCTTCATACTTGATGTCTTTTGGTCTTAAAAGAATTAATGCATCTCTTGCAGCCGTTATTAGTGCAATGGGACCAATAGTTACTTTAGCTTTAGATGTAGTTATTCTTAATCATAATTTAGCCTTGAATGAAATTATTGGTGCTATAATTGTTACAGCTTGTGTAACTTGTTTAACAAGGCTAAATGCTAAGGCATAAAAAATCACTCATAGTCATATGACTATGAGTGATTTTTTATAACTATGATTTTTTATTTTAATATAATGGGAATAAATAATAGGCTATAGTAATAAACAGTGGCATTGTTATAGCGGATAAAATAGTTGTGCCCATTACGATTTGTGTAGCATATTCTGGATTATTCTTCATTTCAATAGCAATAAGAGACATATTAATAGCCGTTGGAACGCTATAGGTTATAATGATAGTTTGCGCCGCTATTGGATGCATAGGTCCATAGAACATAATGAATAATATGGTAATACCAGCTGCTATGAGTGGACTTACAACGAGCCGTAATGTGGTAGCAAGCATGACATCCATCTTAAAGAAGTTTAGCGGTGTTCTATTAATTTGAACACCCAAGGCAATCATAGCGACGCCAACGAAGGCATTGGCAAATATATTGAGCGGTGCAAAGAAGAAGAGACCGTGTAAATCGAAAGGGAGTAGGTGGCAAAGTAGTGCCAGTGGGATGGCATATACCATAGGCATGTGGAATACGACTTTTAGTGCATCCCGAGGGGTTAATCGTCCTGCTCCCGCTTGGTAGAAACCGTAGGTATTACTGCTAATAGTTTGTATGATCATGATAGATACAACACTCACTAAACCTAGATTAGCATAGGGGGTAGCACCATCGATGACATATGGAATGTTAGTAAATACAAAGATAGCAAGGGCGACACCCATATTCCCAACGTTATTAAACATAACGCAGTTTTTTAAGGTTGCAATCTTAGCCACATCATATCCTTGCATCTTACCTACCACATTTGAAAGGATGGAGTTTAGTATGAGTACACAGAGCGCACAGAATACAATCTCCAAAGTACCTGAGTTAAGTTTAGCTTCATACATCGCTCGAAATATAAAGGTAGGTAACAATATATAAAAGTTTAGTTTACTCAGCGTATATAGATCGAGTTTAAATTTTCTATCTAATATAAATCCCACGCCTATAAGTACTAAGATAGGGACCATAGAATTCATAAAAATATGGCCTACTAATTCGAATAGATTCATCATCTCACCTAGAGTTTTTCTTTAATATATTAGTTAATATATAAGGCATAGTTTTAGTTTATCGTATAACTATATGTAGTAAATATACAGTTGTTTTATATAAGCTGTAAGTGAATAAGTTTTCTAAAATATTTTTATCCTTTATAGTATTATCATACCATAGTATCTATTGTTTGGGGCTTAAAAATTTATTGATTATTATTACTTATCATAATCATCAGAAATATCTATGTAGAATGTGATTTTAGTATACGATTTCAACCATCAATTTATAGTATAATACGTATATATTGTATATATTGTATATTTCAGTTTGTTAGTACGCGAAGTGGTGTCTCTAGATATTACCATGGCGTTTACAGTATGGCGTTTTAAGGGATGCACAGGAGGAATTATGAAACGAATTTTATTAGTATTAATGAGCGTTTTCATGCTTGCTTTTTTAGTAGGTTGTGGTAATGATGCAAGTAAACCAACTGAGTCAGCTAAACCAAGCACATCTGAAAAGATTACTGTACAAGCTGCAGCAAGCCTTAAAGGTGCTCTTACAGAATTGGCTGATGCTTACAAAAAAAGCTATAACTTAGCGGATGATCAAATCGCTATTAACTTCGCTGGTTCTGGTACATTACGTCAACAAATCGAACAAGGTGCACCAGCTAGTTTATTTATTTCTGCTGACGAGAAAAATATGAAAATGTTACAAGAAAAAGATTTGGTAACTGATGTAAAACCATTCGTAACTAATGAACTCGTTCTCGTAGTTCCAAAAGGTCAACCTAAGGTTGAGCTAAATCAAATCGCTACAGTAAAGCGTATCGTATTGGGCAATCCTGAAACAGTACCAGCTGGTAACTATGGTAAACAAGTATTGACAAAACTAGGCGTTTGGGAACAGGTAGAACCTAATGTAGTATACGCTAAAGATGTAAAAGCTGTAACAGCTTCCATTAGCCAAGGTGCTGGAGATGCTGGTTTCATCTATAAAACTGATGCTATCGCAGCGGGCGATGCAGTTGAAATCTCTGCAGTAACACCGGCTGATTCCCATGATCCAGTTATCTATCCAATCGGTATTATCAAAAAATATGACAACGCATTGGCAAAAGACTTCTACCAATACGTAATGAGTCCAGAAGGCCAAAAAGTATTAGAAAAATACGGTTTCTCTACTTCTAAATAAGAGTAAAGCGCTAGCTTTTAGGGCTAGCGTTTTCTTATGATACAATAGAGATATTACTGATATTACTAATCTTATGATTGCTCACTGTATGCTTTTTTTACTCATTTGTAGTGATGACTGATTAATAATCTAACATATGATATGATTTTGGGCATATAATAATTTGTTTGAAAAGTATTATTGAATTAGTGGATATAGCACATACTTTAGAGTTGTTGTGTATAGAAAGGAGGCGTGACATGAGTCCATTATGGCTGTCGCTATGGGTGGCAAGCATCGCTCTTATTATAGTTATTTTAAGTGGCTTAGCGACTTGTTACTGGATGAACCGTTGTAAGTGGGGTGGTATTGCCATTCTTGATGCACTTATTACCTTGCCACTTGTACTGCCTCCGGTAGTCGTTGGTTTTGCGTTACTTATGGTATTTACTCCAGGTTATGCGTTTGGTGCTTGGCTTGAAGCTCATGGTATGAGTGTTGTTTTTGCTGCATCCGGTGCCGTGATAGCCTCCTCTGTAATTGCATTTCCGCTGTTTTATCAAACGGTGCGTTCAGCATTGCAATCCGTCGATCATAATATGGAGGACGTAGCGCGTACATTAGGTGCTTCAGAGTTACGTATCTTTTTTACTATCTCCGTACCACTCGCTTGGAAAGGCATTTTGACGGGCAGTATCTTAGCCTTCTGTCGTGCTATGGGCGAGTTCGGTGCTACCATTTTGATTGCAGGCAATATTCCAAAGGTAACGCGCACCATGCCACTTGCTATCTACTCTTACGTAGAGGCAGGGCAGTACATGGATGCTTTTGAATTAGTTATCTATATTTGTGTGCTCACATTGGCATTGTTGAGTGGAATTCACTTCATCACAAAGGGGTCCTTGTTCCATCACATTGATAATAATTAGGAGGTCCGATGATTACATTTTCCTTTACCGTAGCTAGACCTTCTGTGACTGTGAAAGCCGATGGGGTACTTCCTTCTGGTATTACCGTTTTGACAGGTCAATCCGGCAGTGGTAAAAGTACTTTCATTAAATGCATTGCAGGACTTGTAAAACCCACTACAGGTAGTATTCACTGTAATGAAACAACGTGGGTGGATCGAGATAATAAGATTTGGCTTCCCGCTCAAAAACGTCAGGTAGGCTATATGCCACAAGGCAATATCGTATTTCCTCATTTGTCTGTGGAACATAATATTACCTATAGCAAACGAGGCACACCTGACATGTGCAATAGTCTATTGCAGCGTTTAGGCCTTGAGAAATATCGTAAAACGAAGGCTGGCAGTCTGTCTGGTGGCGAACAGCAACGAGTTGCTTTGGGACGTGCGCTCTACTCTAAACCAACTATCTTGCTTCTCGATGAGCCTTTGTCTGCTTTAGATTGGAACTTACGAAAGCATGTGCGCGAAGATTTGGTTTCCATTATTCGCGAGTGGGATGTACCTTGTGTATGGGTTACCCATGATGAAAGCGAAGCCGAAATGGTTGGAGATCGGCACTGGACCTGTGAAGAAGGACAAATTCAAATATCTAAATAACAATAATGTAAATAAAAGAATCTAAATAACAAAACCCCTTCATACGAGTTATTGCTCCTAAAGGGGTTTTATTGTTTATATAGCAGTTCCTATTTAGTTAGTCTCCTATCTTGGATGCTTGTTGTATATATCCTATTATGGTTGTTTAACTTCTGTAGAGACCTTTACTGTTTTACTTACGAAACCAATGATAGTAGTTATGATAAAGGCCATTGTAAAGGCTGGTAATGTAGCACCTACGGTGCTTTCAGTGTGTAACATATAGTGATATAAACCGACCGATACAGTCCAAATTGTGCCGCGTACTAAAAAAGCCGATAGAGTTTGCACTTGTTGACGATTCATAAAGTAGTCCGCTAGCAAGATGGCAATCATTGGGGTAAAGACAGATCCGATGAGGTATAAGAAGTCTGTAATATCGTCCATCGGATACAAGATAGCTGCAATAGTGCCAACGATGGTAACAATAACTGCAATGCCCTTACTAGATGCACTATTATAGATTGTGGTGCTAGAAACACCTGCAGAGTAAGCGTCCATAAAGGTTGTAGTGACAGTAGAGAAGATAATTACGAGGAGCCCTGCTAGGCCAAGGCCTGCATTCATCAGAATGGTAATAATAGAGTCTCCACCACCAAAGATGGCCGCACTAAGACCTAAGGTATACATGACGGTACTTGTTATAGTGTAGACTGTAGCACTTGTAAGTGATGCGGAGAAAGGATTTTTGCTTTCGCGGGTATAATCACTGATGAGAGGTAGCCAAGATAGTGGCATGGCAATCGATAACTCAAGAGCAGCGATGAAACTCATGTTTCCGCTAGTTAGAAGGCCACTTTCACTAGGCCACTGCAATATCATGTGCGTGCCCATGTAGAGGGTGAGGCCTAGCAATAGAATGGATACGATGGCTTGAATATAGCCCGTATTGTGGAGGCCGATGAAAAGCCACAGGATGACAAGCGCTCCGATAGCTATCGTCCAAACCATAGGGGATAGGGGTGCTAACTCTTGTAAGGCTAGCATAGCATCGTAGATCATGATGCTGGTCCAACCGATGAGCTGGAGCATATTTAAAAAGGCAAAGCCCTTTGCTCCTAATGGTCCAAAGCTAAAAGCGGTAGTATTCATACTACCTTGCCGGAGCCGACCACCGATGAGTCCCGCACCAAATAGCAGGATGCCGCCGATAATATGACCTAAGATGATGGCATAGAGACCTTGTGTAAGTCCTAAGGGGGCCAGATAGGTACCGGTCATAATTTCCGCAATCGATAAAGCGGCACCGAACCATATCATGGCAAATTGTGGTTGCGTGATGTGTGTATTTTTCATACGTCCTCCTTGCCAGGAAGTCATAGAAAAAGCCGAGCTCACAGGAACTCGGCCATTAATCCTCTATGTTCCCTACGTTGGCATTATCCAAATCAGGTTATGGGTTAAAGCTTTAGCTTACTCTCAGCCCACTTGTGTGAGCACCCCATTATGGCTTCATTATACGAGGTGCTACGGGAACCGTCAATTATTTTGTTGCATAGATTGTATAATAATGTTATAACTAGATTATAAAAATATATTGCCACTAGGGGTGCTTTTGCTGAGATTGACCATTCAAAACCCTAGACCTGATCCAGATAATACTGGCGTAGGGAAGTGGAATGAAACATGATACCAAACTATTACGAGACCATTCCATTTGAGGTGGTCTCATTTTTATTTACTTGGAGGTATTATGAAAAAACTAATTATTGCTAGCATATGTGTGGCCTTAGGCGTAGTGTTATCTACTACATCAATTCCTGTTGGGCCGGCTCGTATTTTTCCGTTTCAACATATGATAAATGTAATCTTAGCCGTTATAGTTGGGGCGAGATTCTCTGTAGGTGCAGCCTTTAGTACTTCTTGCTTACGTAATGTACTAGCACTAGGCTCTCCATTAGCCTTTCCAGGTAGTATGATTGGCGCTTGGTTATCTGCGTATTTATATAAAAAATACAACGCCATCTGGGCAGCGGCTTTAGGCGAAATCATTGGCACTGGACTTATTGGTGCTCTTGTAAGCTATCCAATTGCTCATTTCCTACTAGGCAAACCATTGGCATTGTTGACCTTGATTACATCCTTTTCCATGAGCTCTATCGGAGGTGCTTGCATTGGCTTCGTAGTATTACAAATCTTATCTCGACGTAATCTGTTACACAAGGAGGCATAATGAAACTACATACTGCATTAACAATTGCCGGTACTGACCCTAGTGGTGGCGCTGGCATTATGGCTGATTTAAAATCCTTCCAAAGTCGAAATGTATACGGCATGGCCGTTGTTACTTCTGTGGTGGCTCAAAATACAACGGGTGTACATCACGTAGAACACCTATCGCTAGAAAGCATAGAAAAACAGTTACACGATGTATATTCAGATATTACACCACAAGCCGTTAAGACGGGCATGATTGCTTTACCAGAGATGATGGATCTCATTTATCCTTATGTGAGTAAGAACATCCCTTATGTGATGGATCCAGTTATGATTGCCACCAGCGGTGATCGACTTGTATCGGATGAGGCTGTCGATTTCTTAAAATCTAAACTCATTCCGGTCGCCACAGTCATTACACCTAATCGTAGCGAGGCAGAGGTGTTAGCGGACATGTCTATCTCTTGTAAAAGTGACATCACAACAGCTGCTAACCGTATTTTACGTGAATTAGGACCTCAAGTGGTCATCATTAAAGGTGGGCATATTGGAGATGATGCAACGGATTATGCTTTCACCAAAGATGGAGATATGCATACGTGGACAAGCCCTAAATATGATACTGTTCATACTCACGGTACGGGTTGTACCTTCTCGGCGGTTATTACGGCAGAGCTAGCGAAAGGGCGTGATGCAATGGATGCCATTGGTACTGCGAAGGACTATATCGCCCTTGCTATCAAACATAATCCTGCGCTCGGGCATGGGTGTGGTCCTGTTAATCATATGGCTTATGGTTTATTGACAAATGACCCTCAAACGATGGATGAACTCTTGAAAAATGAGTAGAGGAGATAGTTATATGACCTATGAAAATCCATATATAAATAGCTCAACTTGGACCGAACTGAATATATTAGAGACTCTACGCAAAAGAAATCCGCTTATTATTTGTATTACAAATGATGTAGTGCGAACCTTTACGGCTAACGGTTTACTAGCTATCGGAGCATCGCCCGTGATGAGTGAGTGTAGCGAAGATTTGAAAGACCTTATCGTTCATGCTTCTGCGCTACTCATTAATATTGGGACCGTTACACCAGATAAGGTAACTTATTACAAAGAGGCTATTACGTTAGCGAAGGCTCATGAGGTACCTATTGTGCTAGATCCTGTGGGCTGTCACGCTGGAGCGTATCGATTATCTGTAGTTTTAGACTTGATTAAAACTGATGCTATTTCGTTGCTACGGGGCAACCAAAGTGAAATCAAAGCTATCTATGATGCTCTTAATACAAATCATAAGGTTAATAATTCTCTCTCTGGTAAGGGCGTAGATGGGGAACAAGTTGAGGATAGCGCAATTATAACGTATCGTCTTGCACGCCAAATTAACTGTCCTGTCGTCGCAACGGGGGAAGAGGACTATGTTTCTGACGGAACCCGTGTATTTGCAGTTCCTCATGGTCATCCAATCATGACAGCCGTAACTGGGACTGGTTGTTTATTAGGTGCTGTGTTAGCTGCATTTTTTAGTTCCTATTGTCCATTCATGTATAACATGTCTATAGGTGAGTTCCTTGCGTATGCACTGGCTTACTATGGTCTAGCTGGTGAAAGTGCGGTTAATGTGAGCGGTGTAAAACCTGGCAGCTTTAGTGTGGCATTTATGGATGCCTTATATGAATTCGATGATGCGATGCTTTTATCTGGAAACAGAATACGGCCCGTAGTTGTACCAGATCAATTAAAGGTATATTTTATTAGTGGTACACAAGATGTAGGTTTTAATGAAAGCCATTTATTGGACATTGTTGAAGCTGCTTGTCGAGGTGGTGCGACCTGCTTTCAATTTAGAGAGAAGGGCATAGGAACATTTGAAGGACAACAAAAATTAGAATTAGCTCAGCAGTTAAAAGAAATTTGTGCCATGTATAATGTACTTTATATTATTAACGACGATGTAGACTTAGCGGTGGCAGTTAATGCTGATGGTGTTCACGTAGGACAAGAGGATATGCGTTTAGAAGACGTTCGTAATCTTGTAGGAAATAAGGTTGTTGGTATATCCATTCATTCTGTGGAGGAACTTCATAAGACTGATGTAGTGTATGCAGATTGTGTTGGTGTAGGTCCTATGTATGCCACAAGTAGCAAACCTGATGCACAAGAGCCGTGCGGACCAGATCGTATTACTGAGTTACGAGGAGAAGGCTTAACATTACCTTGTGTTGGTATAGGTGGGATTACGTTAGCTAACGCAATGCCTGTTTTGCAAGCTGGTGCCAGTGGAGTAGCCGTAATATCTGCTATTGCTCATGCAGATAATCCATATGAAGCAGCACAAGAATTTAAAAATTTAGTAGATAATATTAAGTGATATGTTTTTATAACTCAATAGTAAATAATAAGCACTATACAAAGGAAATAAAAAACATATTATAGTGAATAGAATAAAATATAGTAGACAAAATAAAAATCTAGCAAAAGAATGCAAAAAAAGACGATGACAAACAAATGTCATCGTCTTTTTGTTAAGGAAGTTGTCAGTACTTACTATAAGTTTAGATTGTACTTACAGGTATAGTTTCATAAAAATCTGTACTTACAGGTTATTAATCTAGTTAGTGTCGCACTTACAGATTAGAAGGATTCAACCAAACGTTGGAAGAAAGCTTGTGGGTGAGCACATACTGGGCAAACTTTAGGAGCTTCTTCACCAACGTGTACATAGCCACAGTTAGCGCAGATCCAAGCTACTGGTTGGTCGTTAGTGAATACTTTGTTACCAGATACTCGAGCTGCTAATGCAAGGTAACGAGCTTCATGACGAGCTTCGATTTTACCAACTTCGCGCATTTGGAAAGCGATTTTAGCAAATCCTTCTTTTTCAGCTTCGTCAGCGAATTCTTTGTACATTGTAGTATGTTCGTAGTTTTCACCAGCTGCTGCATCGCGAAGGTTAGCTTCGATATCAGCGGAAATATCGCCACCATGAAGAGCTTTGAACCACAATTTAGCATGTGCAGATTCGTTGTGAGCTGTTTCTTCGAAATAGTCAGCGATTTCGTTCATGCCAGCTTTACGAGCTGCACTAGCGTAGAATGTATATTTTTGAAATGCTTGGGATTCGCCAGCAAATGCTGCTTGAAGATTTTTTTCAGTGTTAGAACCTTTTAATTCTGCCATTTTAATACTCCTTTGTACTTACGATAATTTTCAAAATTGTTACTTAACGTATATATTCATAACCACTTGGTTGTGAATGCAATGGAATAGAATAGAATACTTATTCTATCAATTTCGAGGGCGACTTCGCCTTAGTAAGAAAACTTATTCTTAGATCAAATAGACACTTGCCTAACTCTTAAAATAGTACTTACTTATTTGTGTGTTTCGGCACTTGCCGTCTTAACAGTTTTATATACAATGTGTTATCCGTATACTTAACGAATAATCATTGTTGACTATATTGTAACATACTAAATGAGAAATGCAAGCCTTTTTGTAAAATTTATTTCGAAAATTTTCTAAATGATAAATATTATCAATGCAGTAAAAGTGTGGGTTTATAAAGAATGAATAGTATGGGATTTATAAAAAATCCCTGTTTTGATATTGAGAATGATAACTAAATGAAAAATCATTATTGTTTAGTTGTTAATGTTAATTTCGTTGTATGTACTAATATTTCCCCATACAATATAATGATTAAGTGCAAAGTTTCTGTGACCTTTTGGCGGTTATAAAATAATAATTCTCTTGATTTATGGTTTAATTATAAGAACAGTAGATATATTAAAATTGTACATTATATATTTATGGTGAAAATTTTATGGTTATATATAATAGAGGATTGAACTATAGAATTAGGGTATATTTATAGAAGTAACTATTTTATGTATAATAAATATATAAATACTGACAGAAGTTAAAGGAGGCGCTATGGCATTTGTTAGATATTACGTAGGCGATGTAGTGAAGATGAAAAAATCGCATCCTTGTGGCAGTGACGAGTGGGAAGTTAAGCGAATCGGCACAGACTTTCTCATCGTATGTAATGGCTGCGGTCATCAACTCTTGATGCCGCGCCCTAAATTTGAAAAGGCTGTTAAGAAAATCATCTCTAGATTGCCGGAAAATGAGTAAGGAGGAGTTATGGTACGACTTACTGATTATGTTACAAGTGGAGGCTGCGCGTGTAAGATTGGGCCTCATATATTGAACCGTGTGCTAAAAGCTGTAACACCCGTTACTAACAAGCATGTTCTCGCTGATATGACTGGTGCCGATGATGCTGGAGTATATCAAATCTCTGATACCTTTGCACTGGTGCAAACTTTAGATTTCTTTACACCTGTGGTTAATGATCCTGGTTTATTTGGTAAAATTGCAGCTGCCAATGCATTAAGCGATGTATATGCTATGGGTGGCACCCCTTTAACAGCGATGAATATCGTAGGCTTTCCGGTTCCTCTTGTCGAGCAAGGTGTTTTGACGGATGTGTTAAATGGGGCTGGTTCGATTGTAGCCGAGGCTGGTGCAGCCATCGTAGGTGGACACAGCATTGAAAATAAGGAACCTATCTTTGGGATGTCTGTGACAGGACAAGTAAATCCAAATCAGATTTGGAAAAATAAAGGTGCTCAAGTAGGGGACGTGTTGGTGCTAACAAAACGCATTGGCACAGGTATTATGAATAATGCTCTGAAAGCAGGTTTATTTCCTGTAGGTACGGAACAGGCTGTTACTAGTATGAGTACTTTAAACCGTGTAGCGGCTGAGGTGGCACATAACTTTACAGTTCATGCTTGTACAGATGTAACAGGCTTTAGCCTTATGGGGCACTCCGTAGAAATGGCAAGTGCTTCTGATGTGACGATTCATATCAAAGCTTACGATATCCCTCTTTTTGATGATGTTATCGAGGCGGCTCAAATGGGCTTAATTCCGGCTGCATCTTATGGTAATCGCAAGGCTATAACTGAAGTACAAGTTGATGAGGACTTGGATCCTGTATGGACGGATATTGTATTTGATCCTCAAACCTCTGGAGGGCTACTATTCTCTGTTCCTGCTAGCGAAGGTGAGCCGCTTGTTCAGGCCTTTCATAAGGCGGGTATTGACTGTGCTGCTATTGTGGGCACTGTTGAAAGCTTCAGCGGTCTTGCCGTACGAGTAACAAAATAAACTTATAAATGATAAGTACTGTATAGTATTGATTTAGCTATTTAAATAAAATATTATTAGCTGATAGCTGATAGCTGATAGCTGATAGCTGATAGCTGATAGCTGATAGCTGATACTTTCATAAAACATATAATGTATATAAAGAGGTGTATGATGAGCAATACAAAGGAATTAACTGTAGATGTGCGCGGTAGCTTGTGTCCAAAACCTGTTATTGAAACTAAGAAGGTAAGTGATGCGAATCCGAGTGTTATTATTACTACTATTGTAGATAATGAAGTGAGTCGTGACAATGTGGCGAAGTTTGGGAAGTCTCGTGGTTATGGTGTAGAAGTTCGCCAAGATGGAAAGGATTTCTATCTTACACTGACCCCTGATGCAAATCCAGTTACTGAAGCCCGTTGTGAGCCTATGAATTATGGAAATCGCGTCATTTTGATGACGAAGGATTACCTTGGTGAAGGTAGTGAAGAGCTTGGTCGAAATTTAATGAAAACCTTCTGGGTATGCTTGCTTGAAGCCGATGTAAAACCTTCTAAGATTTATTTCATCAATAGCAGTGTTAAGATGGTAGTCAATGATTCGGTTCATTTGGAAAATATCAAAAAATTAGCTGATCTTGGTGTTGAAATTGCAGCATGTGGTATTTGTCTTGATTTCTTTGGCATAAAAGATGAGCTTGGCGTAGGTAGTATTACTAATATGTATGCAATTACAGATTCTATTTTAGGGGATAATATTGTTAAATTATAATTTTTAGCGTTATAGTGTTTAATTTGTCGACTCCGATGAGTGTTTATATTTCTTAGCTTCAAACTGGCATATAAAAAATCCAAGCTTAGTAGGTATTAGAGGAGGTGAGGCATTGGAAAATAAAAAATTACTTATAGTCTTTACTTCCTATTATTTTGGCGATAAGGCAGATAAAGTATTAACAGAATTAGATGTGCCTCATCAATTGATGGCTACACCTCCGGAGCTTTATGATATGTGTGGTTTATCTATAGAAATAGAGCCGAGTATTGTTGATCAAGTTAAGGTCATTTTGAAAGAACATAAAATTAGTACATCTGGCTTATTTTGGTATGAAAAAGGTGAGCTAGCAGTACCTTATAAAGCCTAGACAATGTCTAGGCTTTTTGGTTTTAGTGTTAATCTTCATATAATTTGAACGGTGAGTGTGGTACTATAAGAATATGATATTTTTTATCAATTATGGAGGTACATATGAGTAAGTATGAAATAGATAATATAAAATTAACAGCCCCTAAATTTGATCGAAAAGATTTAGAATATGCTATGACATATCGTTATGCATGTAAGAAATTTGATAGTACTAAAAAGATTAGTGATGAAGACTGGAATGCTATCTTACAGGCAGCGCGTTTGTCTCCAACATCCCTAGGCTTTGAGGCGTATCAGTTATTAGTCGTTCAAAACCCAGAGATTCGTGAAAAGATGAAAGCTCATGGTTGGGGTATTTTAGCTGGTCTAGAAGCAAGTCATTTGGTAGTGTTCTTAACACGTAAAAAGGTAGATTTAGAATTTGATTCTCCTTATGTACGCTACATTCAAGAAGAGGTTAAAGAATTGCCTGCTGAAGTAGATGCTATTTATAAAGAAAAATATGCTCAGTTTACTACGGAAGACTATAAAACATTTGAGTCTGAACGTGCTGCTTTTGATTGGTCCTCTAAACAAGCATATATCGTTATGGCGAATATGATGACTATGGCTGCCTATGAAGGTCTTGACTCCTGTGCGTTAGAAGGCTTCAATCAAGATAAGATGACAGCCCTCTTAGGCGATGAATTAGGTCTCTTTGATACGAAGCACTTTGGCATTGCTGTGATGGCCGCCTTTGGCTATCGCGATGAAGAGCCACATCGAAATAAAACACGCCGTACAATGGATGAAATTGTTACCGTAGTTTAATCAATTGTGACTTTTATAACTACATCGAATTTCTTCATCTAATCTTTAGAAATGAATGGTATATTATAAATATACAGATTATTTATAATATTTATAAAGCCCATATAATTTGGTAGGATATTATAAATATATTGATTAAATAGGAAGGAGTGATCGTATGTTATGGTCAATTATCGTTGGTGGTTTTATCGGTTTTCTAGCAGGTGCTATCACTAACAAAGGTGGTGCAATGGGTATCATTGCCAATGTTGTTGCTGGCTTAATTGGTTCGTCGGTAGGTCAAGCAATATTTGGTACATGGGGACCAAGTCTTGCTGGTATGGCATTAATTCCTTCTGTTTTAGGTGCAGTAATTGTTGTTGCTGTTGTTTCATTTTTCTTCGGAAAGAAATGATAGCAATTTCTTTGTAAAAATATAGCTAAATAGCTAAAAGGATTTTACATGAAAGGATCCATAATAATGGCATTAGACGATAAATTAAACCAAGCTAAAGGTGCATTAAAAGAAAATGCAGGTAAATTAACTGGTGACAAAAAATTGGAAGCAGAAGGTGCTGTAGAAAATACAGCTGCAAAAGTTAAAGACGTTGCACATGATGTTGCTGAAGATCTCAAAAAAACAGCTGAAGATGTTAAAGATGCTGTAGATGGTGCGATTAGTGGCGTCAAAAATGTTTTCCATAAAGACGATAAATAATTTTAAATAACAGGCTATCATTAGCAATAAAAAAACCAGTAAATCATTGGATTTACTGGTTTTTGTTATATAAATTTGTTTATACGTTGAAGCGGAAGTGTGTTACATCGCCGTCTTTCATAACGTATTCTTTACCTTCAAGGCGTACAAGGCCTTTTTCTCTAGCCGCGTTTTGGCTACCACAAGCTTGTAAGTCATCGAAGGATACGATTTCGGCACGGATAAAGCCTTTTTCGATATCAGAGTGGATTTTACCCGCTGCCTGAGGAGCTTTTGTACCGTTTACGATTGTCCATGCACGAGCTTCCATTTCACCAGCTGTGAAGTAGTTAATGAGACCTAACAGAGCATAACTTGCTTTGATAAGTTTAGTTAAGCCGGATTCTTCAAGACTGAGATCTTCGAGGAATGCAGCGGATTCTTCGTCGGATAATTCAGCGATTTCAGACTCGATGCGAGCAGAAACTACAACAATGCCAGCACCTTCATTTTTAGCGTATTCTTCAACGTGTTTTACGTGTTCGTTAGCGGAGTAATCAGCTACTTCGTCTTCAGATACGTTAGCTACGAATAGGGATGGTTTAGCGGTGAGCAAAGTTAATTCTTTAATCATTTCTAATTCGTCTTCATTAAGACCTTGTGCACGAACTGGTTTAGCTTCGCCAAGACCTTCGATGATGCGCTCTAACAATGGCAATTCCGCACGAGCGTCTTTGTCGCCGGATTTAGCGATTTTCTCGATACGTTGTTTGCGTTTTTCTACAGACTCAAGGTCAGCAAGGCAAAGCTCAGTATTGATGATTTCGATATCTCGAATTGGATCGATGGAACCAGCAACATGAGTGATGTTAGGGTCTTCGAAACAGCGAATAACTTGAGCAATTGCATCTACTTGGCGGATGTGACTAAGAAATTTATTACCTAAACCTTCACCTTTAGAAGCGCCTTCAACGAGGCCTGCAATATCCACAAAGCGCATAGCTGCAGGAAGAATGCGTTTGGAACCAAACATTTCAGCCAAGACAGCTAAACGACTATCTGGAACATCTACGACACCTACATTTGGTTCGATTGTACAGAATGGATAGTTGGCAGCTTCAGCGCCCGCTTTTGTAATGGCGTTGAATAATGTACTTTTACCAACATTTGGAAGGCCTACGATGCCTACTTCTAAATTTGTGCTCATGGTACCACCTTTTATTAACTAATTGATTTCGTTCTTTGTGAAAGTTTCCGTAGAAACTCTATCAAATAAATATTATATCATATAGGAGCAATACTATGATACTAAAAAGTGACACTGTTAAGCGCATAGAAATTGGTAGTGTCACTAATAAAAAAATCCTACACGGTTGTGTAGGATTTTATATTTTTCTTATAGAGAATGTGCTCTTAAGTCCGCAGCGGATTGTGTAGAAATCCAAGCTGGTGGAATATCGAATACAGTGTAGCAACCTGTGCCGCCATGTTTAGCAAGACGGTAGAGACCACGAGCGTAAGCAACAAGTGCAGAGCCTGTGAATTCAGGATTGGAGTCAAGTTTCAAGGAGTACTCGATAACGTGACGTGTGCCTTTTGTGCTTTCACCAGAGCGAAGAACGAAGCCACCATGTGGAATGCCTTTGTGGTTGCGATCAAGTTCTTCTTGAGAAATGAAGTTTACTACTGTTTCATAACCTACGAAGTAGTTTTCCATAGTTTTGATTTCGTTTTCAATTTTAGCTTTATCAGCATCAGGAGCAGCTACTACATAGCACTCGCGAAGGTGACCTTTATATCCATCAACATCAGGAGTTTGACCATTGCGGATTTCTTCTAAGTATTGTTCTTTAGGAACAGTGTATTGACGGGCATCAAGAACACCATCGATACGACGAATAGCATCGGAGTGACCTTGGGAAACGCCACGGCCCCAGAATGTGTAGGACTTGCCTTTTGGCAAGATCGCTTCTGCGTAAACACGTTGTAAGGAGAACATGCCTGGGTCCCAACCGCAAGAAATCAATGTAGCAGTTTTAGCTTCTTTCGCCACTTTGTCTACATTAGCGAAGTGTTCAGGAATACGTGCATGTGTATCGAAAGAATCAATACAGTTGAAGTATTTTGTTACCATTGGTGTTTGTTCGATAAGATCTGTTGCAGAACCACCACAAAGAACCATTACATCGATTTTGCCTTTAAAGTTAGGAATATCTTCCATCGTGTAAGTAGGTACACCAGATACAGTTTCAATACCTTGACGGCGAGAGAATACGCCGATGAGCTCCATATCAGGTTGTAACTGAACAGATGCTTCTACGCCACGAGCTAAATTGCCGTAACCAACGATACCAATACGAATATTCATATTAGCCTCCTATACAAGTTGAAATTTAATGATTAATATATTTATTATAGCATAAAATTAATAGCTTTTAATATTTTTCTATAGAATTTTTTAGATGGTATAGAAAATAATTAATATCTAATTTAAATAAGTAATTTGTGTACAACTATATCGATACATAGCGTGTTGTTATAGGGGACAAATAAAAAATCATATGAGTATAAATTGACACATATACCCCGAACCTAGATACAATTAAATTGGTTATGTTAGCTAGTTATGTTCATAATTGAAATGTTAGAGGAGGTATAGCATGAGAAGAAATGTAAAAGCTGCTGTTATTGCTGCATTAATCGTAACAGGTGCTAATGCTTTTACCATGGTATCAGCCACAACTGTGGAAAGTCATACAGACGGAAAATCTATTGGTCTTAATTTGTGGGGGGAAAAGCGACATTATACAGATGACTTAACTGTTAATGTATCAGGCTTAGGTGTGAATGGTACAAAATATCATAATAATGTTACAGGTATTTATGCTCTTGATGGGACACAAGTCGCTATCGATAAAAATGTAACCGTAACAGTTAAAAATCCAGCACCTGCAGAAAGTGGTGCGAAACGTAGACCTGATTTGGCACATTATTACATGAGCGGTATCTATGCTGGTTATGGTGGACTTACTAGTGATGGCAATAACGATGATACTCGAGTCACCGTAAAAGGAAATGCTAAAATCGATGCTGTTGGCGTTGGTTTGCAAGCTAATAAAGATGGATATATTCGCATATTAGGTGGGGCCGATGTAAAAACATATCCTTTAGATACCTCTGATACCTATTCTGCATTATCTGAAGAAGGCTTTGTATATGTAAATACGGGTATGGATGGCTTACAACCAGGCTCTAATGATGTGAAGATGTACGGTAATATAGGATTTTTAGATAAAAACTATGGTATTGAAAAGAACCCTCATAACCATGGCTCTGAAATCTCTTTAGGCTTAACAACACCAAATTCTAAATTAATAGGTGGTGTGTTGAATGAATTTGATGAAAGCAATAATAATCCGTATCATGGTGGTTTGCGATTGTATTTACAAAATGGTGCGACCTGGCGCAATGAATGGTTAGGCGCTGAGCGCGTATATCCTACACAAGGTCGTCCTAATAATGCAAACTATTTATATACAGGTAGTCGTGTGGAGCATTTTATTGGTGGTAAGGATATAGCGAGTCAAGGTATTATTCAACCGGTAGACGCACGACCAATTACTATTAATAATTATGCAGGTCATACCGCCATTGATTACGAAAAGGGTGCTCCTGCAGCTGCACAAGGTAAGGGCGAAGTTGTTATCAACCATGCTGATAAGGGTTCTTCTGTGACTATGCGCAGTTCGGCAGATGCTCTTAAAGGATATGTAAATATAAACAACCCACGTAGCACTTTGCAGCAGTTGGCTAATAAGTTAACATACACTGGCTTTACTAAGGGTGAACGTAATTTAGATGTGAATGTTGAAGTCCATTCTGGACTCATTAGTCCTTCATATTCTACTAAGCTTGGTACAGAAAACTTTGCTGTTGACGGTAAGGCTAGCGTTACAGATAAAGCGGTCGTGACAACTCGTGAAAGCGAAGTTGTATCTGGTGTTAAGAGTGCGTTAGCTTCCTCTGTGATGCAAATGAAAGCCGATACGAATGACTTACAACGTCGCCTCGGTGATATACGATTAAACCCCAATAAGCATGGTGTATGGGGAAAATATATTGGCGGTAAATCTAAAATTACAGACAACGCCTATGTAAACCAAACATACAATATGGCGCAAGTTGGTTATGACACATTGCGTGGCGATTGGACCATTGGTGGTGCTTTACTATATGGTACAAGCAATAGTGATTATGCTCTAGGCTCCGGGTCCGGTAAAACCGCAGGTTTAGCATTATACGGTGCAAAACAATACAATGATGGTCGCTACTTAGATGTTATTGGTAAAGTAAATCGTTTGAAAAATGATTTCACTGTACGCAATAGCTTGGGCACAAGCTTGAGCGGTGATTACCGCAATACAGGTACCTCTTTGAGTGTTGAATATGGTAAACGGATTAAGAAAACCAATGGTTTCTACATTGATCCTAACGCAGAATTGGCGTTTAGTCGCTTGTCTGGTGTAAACTTTGATGCTCGTACAAATACGGGCAGCATAGTACACATTAACTCTGATGCGGTAAATTCCGTTATCGGTCGTATCGGTGTAGGCATTGGCAAGGAAAGTAAGAACAGCAATATCTTCCTCAAAGCAGCATTAGCTCATGAATTTTCTGGCAAAATGAAATCTACTTATAGCATGGCCGGTGAGCCAACCACAGGTAGTGAAGTGAACTTGAAAGACACATGGCTTGATCTTGAACTAGGTGGCTCATGGAGTGTACGTCCTAATACATATATTTATGGGACTTTCACTAAAAACTTTGGTGCTACCGTAGATAATTCCTATCGCATTGACGCAGGGATTCGTCATAACTTTTAAGTAATGGTAAATATAGTAGAGACAAATAATTATGGGAATGTTATTTGTTAGTACTATAGTGTTAAGGAATACTGGAATCAAATATTCATATATGTAAGGGTATATAAAAAAGACCGACTACATTCCTAGTGAAGGACTGTAGTCGGTCTTTTGGTTTTATAGATATAAACTGCTATAAATCATATATTCCAGATTAAATGTAAGTTAAATATAAATCTAAAACCAAATATAGACATTATTATATTAGAACTGTAATGTTTTGATTCTTTCAACGGCACGAATTGTATTTTCACGGCTACCGAATGCTGTTAAACGAAGGTACCCTTCGCCGTGAGGACCAAAGCCAGAGCCTGGTGTAGAGACGATTTGAACTTGTTCGAGCAAGATGTCAAATAATTCCCAGCTAGTCATATTGCCAGGCGTTTTAAGCCAAATATATGGTGCGTCAACACCACCGTATACAGTAAGGCCGATAGATTCAAGTCCTTCTTTGATGATGCGAGCATTTTCTTTGTAGTATGCGATGTTAGCACGAGTTTGCTCACGACCTTCTTTTGTGTATACTGCTTCAGCACCGCGTTGGATGATGTAAGGAACACCATTGAATTTAGTGCATTGACGGCGGTTCCACATAGGGTTCAAAGGATGACGTTCGCCAGATTTAGTTTTACCGGTTACTTCTTTAGGCACTACAGCATAAGCACAACGTGTACCTGTGAAACCAGCAGTTTTGGAGAAGGAACGGAATTCGATAGCTACTTCGCGAGCGCCTTCGATTTCGTAGATAGATTTTACAGTGTCTTCTGTGCTAATGAAAGCTTCATAAGCAGAGTCAAACATCAAAATGGCATCATTATCTTTACACCATTTGATCCATTCTGCTAAACGAGCACGGCTCAAAACAGTACCGGTTGGATTGTTAGGTGAGCAAAGGTATACGATGTCTACTCGTTCAGAAGGGAATTCTGGAGAGAAGTTATTTTCTGCATAAGTAGGGAGGTATACAACCTTTTGGAAGATGCCATCTACAGCTTCGCCAGTACGACCACCCATAACGTTGGAGTCTAAGTATACTGGGTACACAGGATCTGTGATAGCAATGATGTTATCTTCGCTGAATAACTCTTGGATATTACCAACGTCAGATTTTGCACCATCGGAAACGAATACTTCGTCAATAGCGATATCTACGCCTAATGGTTTGTAATCGCCATCAACAATAGCTTGACGTAAGAAATCATAACCTTGTTCAGGGCCATAACCTCGGAATGTTTCCGCTTTGCCCATTTCTTGAACAGCTTTACTCATAGCATCGATAATTGCTGGAGCAAGAGGTAATGTAACATCGCCGATACCAAGACGAATAATATCTGCATCTGGATGAGCAGTTTGGTACTCATTTACCTTTTTAGCAATATTAGCGAATAAATATGAACCTTGTAGGTTTAAGTAGTTTTCATTGATATTAGCCATGATGACTCCTTTTTATAATCAGATTTCTCTATATATAGTAAATTATATAGAATAATGACGCAAGGATTTTCTATAGAATTTCTGATTTATGTAAATATTGTTTAAGTCTATTACTATAAAAGGTCGTATTATGAGGAATTTATTAGTCATATCATTTGTTTTATAATTTCTTTTAGAAATTCTGTTTATGTTGTATAATAAATAAAAAGAGAGCCATCAACGTGTGGTTGCGTTAGGCTCATCTTATAAACATTTTTTAGGATTGCCTAGCGTGCGAGTATTTTGAATACTCTGTTGCGTTAGGCTTTTATCTTTACTCTACTTTGGGCATAGTATTTTACTATGCTTTTTTGATGAAAGTATATCAAAACTATATAGCATTAACATTGTTTTTGATATAATCTAAATAAATACATATTATAGTGTGGTTTTATATGAAAGTGGTGTCTTTATGCTGACGATTAGCAATAAGGGATGGCTTTTTACGTCTATATTAAGTGCTTTGATGGCGTTTACATCGTTGTCAACGGATATTTATTTGCCAGCTATGCCTGAGATGGGGCGTGACCTCAATGGTGATGCGGAGCTTACGTTGACAGGGTTCTTAATTGGCTTTGCGCTAGCTCAGCTTTTTTGGGGCGCCGTTAGCGATAAAATTGGTCGTAAGAAGCCACTTATTATAGGGATAGTTTTATTTATTATTGGTTCTGTAGGCTGTGCCTTGAGTTCCTCTATGATGGAGTTATTGGCTTGGCGTGTGTTTCAGGCATTTGGTGCCTGTGTAGGACCGATGCTGTCGCGGGCTATGATTCGGGATTTATATGGTCGGACTGAGGCGGCTAAAATGTTATCTACATTAGCCATTGTCATGGCCATAGCTCCTATAGCAGGGCCAATGTTAGCAGGGCATTTACTCGTATGGTATACATGGCATTCCATATTTTGGTTGCTTGTTGCTATCGGTATTTTAATGCTCGTTGCCGTATTGGTGATTCCTGAGACACATCCCTTAGAAAAGCGTAGTAAAAAGTCTATAGGTCATACCTATAATAATTATTGGATTTTATTGCGCAACAAAGATTTTATGAAATATACCCTATGTGTTAGCTCATTTTATATTGCCATTTATGCGTTTTTAACGGGATCGCCTTATGTATATATAGATGTGTATGAAGTGCCTAAAGAATATTTTGGTTATCTCTTTTCTGTCAATATTATTGGTGTTATGTTGTTAAGTGCTATTAATCGTCGTATTGTAAGTGCTATACGCCTCGATAGACTATTGAAATATGCCACACTATTTGCTGCTGTTTGTGTATCCATTGTTATGGGCTTGATGTTCTTAGGTTATCATTCATTGTGGTTAATCGTTATTGGCTGTTTTTTATTCTTCTCCATGAATGGTATCATTGCCGCTGTAACTAATGCATTAGCTTTAGATAGAGCAGGTAGAATGGCTGGATCTGGGGCGGCACTATTAGGCGCCATGCAATATGGTAGTGGTATTGTGTCATCGTTGATACTTACCTTCTTACCAAATGATACGGCCTATCCTATGATGGGGGTAATAGCCATATTTGTAATTATCTGTGCTATTATTGCCTTTCCTGAGGATGAAAAATATAATCGTATATAATATTTGTGAAAGCAAGGACTTAAACTGAGCCCTTGCTTTCATCATTTTTTTAGGTTATAATAGTAAGGCTTATTGATGGTAAGCACTTCCTACCCCTATGTGTCGATAGGGGCATTAGTCCGAAAGAGGAGGTGATTTTGTATGAACAAATACGAAGTCATGTTTATTGTGAAACCAGCTGAAGAGGAAGCAACTAACGCTGTTATTGAAAAAGTAGAAGCTTTAATTGCTCGTGTAGGCGGCACAGTAGAAAAGGTAGATCGTTGGGGCAAGCGTCGTCTTGCTTACGCGGTGAAGAAATTCACTGACGGTTTCTATGTATTGATCAACTTTGAAGCAGCTCCTGCTGAAATCAAAGAAATCGATCGTGTATTGAAAATCAACGATGAAGTCCTAAGACATCTAATTGTTAAACACGAAGCATAATTAAAGCCTGGAGGAAAACATGAACTCTGTACAAATTCTAGGTAATTTAGCTCGTGATCCTGAAGTACGCTATACCAAAACTGGTCGTGCGGTAGCAACTTTTACAGTGGCTGCTACAAATACCTATATTGATTCCACAACAAATGAGACGAAAGAACAAACTGCTTTCATCAACTGCGTTGCTTGGGGTAAACTTGGTGAAGCGGCAGGCAATCTTCGTAAAGGCAGTCGTTGCTTTGTAGAAGGTCGTTTGCAAACTCGTTCTTACGAGACTCAGGACGGTCAAAAACGGTACGTTACTGAAGTGGTAGCGAACTTTGTGGGCCAATCCCTTGATATGAATACTAATTCTTTCGAAGGTGGGTCCAATTTTGATAGTTTCAGTACAGGCGGCGATGACGAAAACATCCCGTTCTAGTGTCAGGGACTCCTACTAATTCGAAAAGGAGGATTCGCAATGAGAAGAGATAGAGGCAGAAAGCCAAGAAGAAAAGTATGCGTTTTCTGTGCAGACCATATCGATCAAATCGACTATAAAGATGTTGCTAAACTTCGTCGTTTTACGACTGAACGCGGCAAAATCTTACCTCGTCGTATTTCCGGTACTTGCGCAAAACATCAACGCAAATTGACTACATCTATCAAACGTGCACGTGCAATTGCTTTATTGCCATTCACTGCTGAATAATTGATGAATCAAGGCGGTACAACCATTTGGTTGTGCCGCCTTTTTGCGTTTGGTCCATGATTCACATGGAAGTGTATATCTTTGAATTTATTTAACTGGAGATGTTAGAAGGCTATATTAGGGATTGAAGCTTATTGTATAGATTGTTGTATAAAGGTATAGAATAAAAATAGATAGGTCCTATGCGTTTAGAGCATAGGCCCTATCTATTTCCTTTGATTCTCATTAATTATCGTAGTTACTTGTTGTAATAAATATTCATAAAAATAGATATGATTATTTGAAGTTAAAAATTTGAATAATTTAATAAATAATAGGTTTTATATGACTAATCTATATAGATTAGTTAATCAATCTTATGCATACGATTAGAAATATTTATACTATAATACAAATATACATATATAGCTGTAAAGTTCAGTGAAAGGTGGTAAGTACATGGGATTTTTGAAAAAGGATATATCCCGTCGCCAGTTTATTGGTGGTGCTTTAGCTTTAGCGGCTGCATCAGCAGTGCCGTCGTTTATACGAGGTGCTTATAAGCCAACACAATCTGATTCGTTACAAGTATGGACTTGTGGAGGCTTGTCAGAAGCATTTCTTGATTTAAACCAAGTCTACACGATGCACACAGGTCACAATATTCAGTACACCGGTGCTTTTGCAGGGGCTATTGGTAAATCTTTGTTAGCAGAAAAAAGTCGCACCGAAATCTTTGGAGCTCGCGGATTAGAGTTAGCAAAAAATATGCGCAAAAAAGGGATAAGTATCGCTTTTGAGCCGCTATGTTTTACAGACTACGTCATAGTCACACCTAAAGGTAATCCTGCCGGTATTCGTGATCTTAAAGATATGGCGGAGCCCGGTGTACGCGTCATGTTGCCGTTGGGTGCATCTCCTCCAGGTAGTGCATCTGTAAAGGGCGTCATGAAACTGTCTGGGTTAACCGATGGCATCATGAAAAACTTGATAGCAGAAAATGCTTGTGTTATCTCCATGATGTGTGATCTCGTAGAAGGCAAGGCCGATGTGTCCATCATTGAAAAACGCCTTACTACACATGACCGGTTTAAGGATCGTATCGAATATTTCGACATACCTGCACAGTTTGTGCCGCCTGCACCGCTGACTTTCACCATTAACACGATGAAATATGTACAAGATCGTGCGTTGGCTGCCGATTATATTGAATTTACACGTTCCCAAGAAGGACAACAAATCTTAGAAAATCACGGATTTACATCCGTTCATAGTGCGAGAGGTCTCGATTTGATAGAAAGGTTTGGTGTAAAAGATGTGTAATCAATGTCCATCATCTACAACCTGTGGGGCTCAAACAAGCTCTGGTATATCTGGAACTAAGGCTCCTAAGAATTTAACGCTTTGGCGTCGTATCGTTCAATTTATCTTTCTCTTTATTATGGGAAAATGGGTATATTATGGTATATTCCGATGCCCGTATATCGTGCCGTTTGTAAACTGTGAAAGCTGCTCCATGATTACCTGTTGGGGCCGTATTACGACGTATTTCTATACTTGGTGGATTGTTTTACCTATTATGGTCGTATTCTTTGGCCGTGCATTTTGTAGCTGGTTCTGTCCAAGTGGATGGGTTAACCAAATGCTGGGAAAAATATCTATGGGACCACTAAGGAATCGTAAACATTACATGCGATACCTTCAACTCGGCATGGTAGCCACTATAATTTTAGGTCTTATTGTGTATTTCAAATTTGGTAATCCTCGTATTATGATCCCAATACGGACAAGTGATGAATATTTTAATGCCGTTATTTTATCTATGCAATTTTCCGACTGGTATTGGGCGGCTCGTACTATAACTGTAGTTTCCATCATTGCTGGTTCCCTTATTATTGCTAATGCATGGTGTCGATTTGTATGTCCTTTCGGTGGCATCATGGAATTGCTTCGTAAGATTTCTATTTTTAGAATTTATAAAACGAATGAGTGCGACAACTGTGATGCGTGTTTACGCGTTTGTGAAATGGGGACACGACCAAATGAAATGAATTGTACCAACTGTGGTGATTGCTTACATGTTTGCCATAAAGATGCTATTAGATTTGGTCGGAAAGGTTAATTATGAAAGAAATTCAAGGACAAAGTTTCCTACAAAATCATCCTTGTTACAATAAGGCCGCTTCTGCTAATTGGGGTCGTTTACATTTACCAGTAGCGCCGAATTGTAATATTCAATGTAATTATTGTAATCGTAAGTACGACTGTGCGAATGAAAATAGACCAGGCGTGACGCAACATGTATATACGCCACAAGAGGCAGCTGCCTTTGTGCGCAAGGTGTTTGATGTTCGTCAGGATATCTCTGTAGTAGGTATTGCAGGTCCTGGGGATCCTATGTGTGATGCAGACAAGACACTTGAAACCTTCCGCCTCGTGAAAAAGGATTTTCCTCATGTCATGCTTTGTTTATCTAGTAATGGTTTGGCAGTGCCTGATTATGTTAATGACATTGCTGACTTAGGAATTACGCATGTAACGATTACGGCTAATGCTATTGATCCAGAGATTGCAAAAAATGTATATTCCATGGTTCGCTATGAGGGTAATATCTACAAAGAAATCGATGGGGCCCGTATTTTATTAGAGCGTCAGGCTGAAAGTATCCGAAAACTAAAGGAAAAGAATATCATTGTTAAGATTAATACAGTAGTAGTGCCTGATGTAAATATGGACCATGTGCCAGCAATCGCTAAACAAGCAGAAGCTTGGGGTGTCGATTTGATGAACTGTATTGCTATGATTCCAGTTCACGATACGGTCTTTGAAAATCACCGAGGCCCAACTTCAGAAGAAATCGATAACATGCGTCAATTTATTGGTCACTATGTGCCGCAAATGACACACTGCAAACGCTGTAGAGCTGATGCTATCGGTCGTTTATACGAAGCGTAGAAGCATAAAAGGCTATATACCGAAGTATATAGCCTTAATGGTTATGTATTATTTAGTATTTTTAACGATTTTATGTAGAGCAGATAATGCAGTTTCAATATCCTCCATTGTGTTAGCATAGCCAAAGGAAAATCGTACGGTTCCTTCAGGATAAGTACCTAATGTTTGATGTGCTCGTGGTGCACAGTGGAGTCCAACGCGCGTCATGATGTGATAGGTTGATTCTAGTTCGTAAGCAATACTAGCCGGGTCCATGCCATCAATTGTGATGGATACGACGGCTGTTCTATCCTGGATATCTTGCTTACCGATGATATTAATTCCAGTTATTGAGCGTAAACATTCGAGAAAGGTTTTTGTTAAAGCTAGTTCGTGGTTGTGGATATTCTTCATGCCGACCGCTTCAATATAGGAGAGGCCTTCGTTAAGACCGATGATGCCAGGTAGATTTAACGTACCTGCCTCAAAAGCATCGGGCATATGGGTAGGCATTGTTTCTAAATGTGAAAAGCTACCTGTGCCACCAGCGATAAGAGGGGTTAAGGTTTGGGCTATTTCCTTGGTCAAAATGATACCACCAATACCTTGTGGTCCTAATAACCCTTTGTGACCCGTAAAGCAAAGTGCATCGATATGGCATGCTTTCACATTAATAGGGATAACACCAGCTGTTTGTGCCGCGTCTACAATGAAATGTAGATTATGGGCCTTGCAGAGGGCACCGATTGACTGGATAGGCTGTATGGTGCCACATACATTAGATGCGTGGTTAATGATAATAGCCACTGTATTTGGGCGGATGAGAGATTCAATGGCATCTATTTCAATAGAGCCTGTAACATCACAAGGAATAACATCGAAGGTAATGCCATTATCGAGAAGTTGTGTAAGCGGTCTCATTACTGCATTGTGCTCCATAGTGCTAACGAGTACGTGATCGCCGGATTTCAATAGGCCTTTGATAACCATGTTTAAGCTCATCGTCACATTTTGTGTAAAGATGACATGTGATGGATCATGGCTGTTGAATACGTTGTTTAGTCGTTGTCTTGTTGTATAGATAATATCCTCTACATCATAGGCGAGGGCATAGGAGCCACGGTTGATGTTGATACCGTAGTTCGTTAAATAGTCTGACATGGCATTAGCCACATTTGGAGCTTTGGGAAATGTGGTGCTCGCATTATCTAAATAGATATACTTCATAGGTAATCTCCATGAATAACAAGATGTATTTATGGTTATTATATCATGAGTATTGTGCTTGATCGGGTAGGAGCACATACTTATATAGTTTTAGTTCTTGTAGTTTGAAAGGAGTTTATTATGAGTGGGTCTCATGAAAAAAGAAATTTAATTATTGCAGGCCTTATAATTGGTGTTATTGCAGGTTTTCTCGTATTAGCCGGAAATCCAGGTAACATGGGCTTCTGTATTGCTTGCTTTGTTCGTGACACCGTAGGTGCTCTTGGTCTACATCGTGCTGCACCGGTACAGTACATTCGTCCAGAAATTATCGGTCTTATTTTAGGGGCCTATGTATTGTCCATGATTCGTGGCGAACACCAAAGTAAAGGTGGTTCCTCTCCAATTATTCGATTTATTCTTGGTTTCTTTGTTATGATTGGTGCTTTGATGTTCCTCGGTTGCCCAATTCGTATGATTTTGCGACTTGGTGGCGGTGACTTAAATGCTTTGTTCGGTATTGCTGGTTTTGCTGGTGGTATTGGGTTCGGTACAATATTCTTGAAAAAAGGCTATTCTTTACAACGAACTTACGCATTGAGTAAGTTAGAGTCTGCTATGATGCCTGCCATCCAAGTTGGGCTATTAGTGTTAGTAGTAACTGCTCCGGCATTTATCTTCTTTAGTCAAAAAGGACCAGGCGCTATGCATGCACCTTGGTTAATTTCATTGGCAGCAGGCCTTGTGGTAGGTGGCTTATCTCAATTTAGTCGCCTTTGTACCGTTGGTGGTTTTCGGGATTTATTCTTGTTCAAAAAATCCATTCTTATCTTTGGTTATTTAGCGGTTCTCATTGGTGTATTCGTTGTGAATATTAGCTTTGGTAATTTCCATCTTGGCTTTGAAAACCAACCAATTGCACATACAGATGGATTGTGGAACTTCCTAGGTATGGCGCTTGCAGGTTTCTGTAGCGTATTGCTTGGGGGCTGTCCATTACGTCAATTAATCATGACTGGTGAAGGTAATTCTGATTCCGCTGTTACAGTGCTTGGCCTTGCGGCTGGCGCAGCATTTGCTCATAATTTCGGCTTAGCTGCCTCTGGTGCTGGTCCTACACTAAATGGTGAAATTGCTGTAGGTGTTGGCTTTGTGGTAGCGTTCATTATTGCTGTACTTAATACAAAACGTTCAACTTAGCCTGCAGATGGTTAACTTGGAAATGTTTAGATCATGTATGGTATGATCAACATATAGTATGAATGTATTTTACTATTTTATTCGTTATTGATAGCTAGAATTGAGTGATAGCTAGAATTGAGTGTCTATGAAATATATTGCCACTTTTTACTCTCATTTTGGAGCGATTCGCTTCAAGCGTGAAGCCCCAGAAGGGGTAACTAATATAGAACTACGTCCTGTACCACGGAATCTTAGTTCGTCCTGTGGAACGAGTGCTTCCTTTGAGGCTGATGAAAGTTTTACTTTCACGGAGGATCCTACAGAGGAAATTGAACAAATAGTGGCTGTTACAGTTGAAGGTTATAGAACTATATTTGAAAGCTCAAATGAGTAAATTATATAGACTGTTTGGTTCAGTATTGATGCATAGTTGGTATGATTCGAATTCTCTTTCTTAGTTTATTACGATAGCCATTAATCTCTTTGATAAAATAGTAGAAGTGCATTTTGATGCATTGTTAAGTGTGGTTTATAAATATATAATTTTTATAGATAAATATATATAATTTCTTAAAAGATTATAGATTTTTTTCGAATAGGACTATAAAAATTAGATGAAGTATTATATAATAATATCTACAGTATGTATTACAGTAGAATAGTAAAATAAATCCATTGATAATGTACGCTACTATTGCAGTATTATACAATTAGTATTAATGATAAGGGAGATTGTAAGACTTTGAAAAGAGTATTAACCTTAACATTAGCCGTGGCCATCGTTGCCGGTGGCTATATGTTTGAGGCTAATGGGGCGGGAGAACAACCTTCTAAACAGGCACCATCTATATCTGAGATAAATATATATACGCCAAAAGAGCTTAATGCACGTCAGAAAGACTTGGTTGAAATTGGTCGCTATACTGCGTCTGGTGATCAAGGTGCATTAAAGAGTGTAATTGCATCTGCTATTGAGCGAGGCACGTTGACGCCACAAGAGGTGAGTATTGCCATTCGTCAACTTTACTCTGCTGCTGGCTTGAAACAAATGAATGCTGCTTTAGCTACATTTGATCAATTACGTGATGAACGCCCTGAGTTTGGTGATGAGTACGAAAAATTGGTACCAAAGCAAACAGGACTTAGTGCTTTATTGGGGAATGGCACTAATGGGGCCCCTTTAACAAAGCCGAAAGCTGAGGAAGCAAAAGAGGGGGTTCAATATAATACGTTCCGTATGAAAAAACCAAAACCTCAAAATCGTAATCGTTCACGTCTAGGTAAATTGGACCGTGAATTGGTCGCTGCGGCAGCATTAGGTACTCGAGTTGGTAAAAATAATCTTTTCACTGCAGCTGAAAAGAGTTTATCTGAACTTGGCCTAAGTCAATATCAAATTGAAAATTTAGAAGCTATGATTTTCCAATAAAATATAGACCTATTTCTTCGGAAGTAGGTCTTTTTTTATAAGAAGTGCTTTCATAGTCGCAGTGATTCGTATTAAATACATAGAATGTAATTGACGTTTAATGTCCCCTTTTCTATAATTAATAAGATAGGTATATGACCTGTAATAATAAATATAAACAAATATAAACATATTTTTAAAAATAGATGTAAGGAGAAAGTATGCGCCTTCGTAGAAAACCATGGATTGATGAAGCTATCCACGAATATGACTCTCATATTATTTTGTCTGGCCAAGAAGCATATAAAGGCAAGTGGTGTGAATTATTTGAACATCCTGAGTACCCATTATATATGGAACTAGGGACGGGGAAAGGTCGCTTTATTGCGGGGATGTCTGAAGCGTATCCAAATGCTAACTTCGTAGGTTTTGAAGTGCAGCTGGGGGTTATTTATTATGCAGCACAAAAAATCTTTGAAGGGGAGCGGAACAATGCAAAGGTATCTTTATTTGATATCGCAGGTATTGAAGAGATAGTAGCACCAGGTGAAGTTGATCGTTTCTATATTAACTTCTGTGATCCCTGGCCTAAGGCGAAACATGCAAAACGCCGCCTTACATATCACACATTCCTCGACCGTTATGCTCGTCTTTTGAAAGATGGTGGTGAAGTCCACTTCAAGACAGATAATGAAGGATTGTTTATGTTTTCTCTCGAAGAATTCAAAGAATGCGGTTGGGAACTTAAAAATGTAACGTATGATTTACATAGTACGGATCTTCCAAATGTAAAGACTGAATATGAAGAAAAATTTAGTGAAAAAGGTCAACCTATTTTCCGCTTAGAAGCAATTAAGCCAAAAGTACAAAAGGAGGCTTAACATGGAAACACCGAATAAGGGGGATAGTCGGTGGGGCTCACTCTTTAAAAATGACTTACAAGGTATGCTCTTACCTATTCTTCTCATTACAATTATAGGTAGTGTAAATATCTTTAGTGCTACGTATATCAGCTCTATCTATGAAAATACAGGATTATTAGGCTACTTTTTAAAGCACATGACATTCTTGCTTTTGTCTATGGCGGTAGGCGTTATTTTGTATCGTTATGATTACCGTCAGTTACAGAAGCCTCACATGTTGCAAAGAATTATGATTGTTACATTAATTGGTATGATTTTGGTTCTTGTGATTGGTGCTGTCATTAATGGTGCGCGTCGTTGGATTGTTATTGGTCCTGTATCGATTCAACCTTCAGAATTTGCGAAATTAGCGGCCTTGATATGGACAGCGGCTAAATTGAGTACTATGCGAAAATGGGAAAAACCAAGGCATATTAACCCACTCATTAATTTACAAGGTTATTTTAGTGAACGTATAAGTTATATGTTGCCGATGTTAATATGGCCAACTATATTTGCAGGCTTAACAATCTTGCAACCAGATATGGGCACTACCGTATTGATTTTTGGCTTTTCATTTGTGCTCATCTATTTAGCGGGTTTTGATGGAAAATTCTTTGGCGGAGCTTTTGCGATAGCTGGATTTCTTGGCTTTATTGCAGCTCGTATGTCGCCATATCGTTGGGAACGTATTCAATCTTGGTTTGATCCTTGGCCTCATGCACAGGATATGGGCTACCAAACAGTTCAAGGTTTATTAGCGGTAGGCTCTGGTGGTATTCTTGGAGAGGGCTTCATGCAAGGCACGTCTAAGTATTTTTACTTGCCAGAAGCACACACGGACTTTGCTTTTGCTGTATGGGCGCAAGAAATGGGCTTCATTGGTGCAGTGTTTGTTGTCGTTCTGATTGCAGCTTTTACCTATTTTGGGTTCCGCATTTCTAATAAGGCTCGTGATGAATTCGGGAAATGGTTAGCAATGGGAATAACATTGCTTATCAGTGGTCAGGCCTTGTTTAACATCGCCATGGTATGTGGTATCATGCCTGTAACAGGGGTACCATTACCGTTTGTTAGTTATGGCGGCTCTTCATTACTGATGAATTTCATGGCTATTGGGTTGTTGGCAAGTATTGGTCGTCGTAATGTAGAAGGGGTAAAACCAGTTGGTACAGCTGAACCATTACCATCTTTGCGTGAAGAAACACAAAGTCGTTTCAAGCCTGCTGCTACGACGCGTACTAATAAGACAAATATGCCTGGACCGTTTAAACCACAGCCTTCTAAAAAGTCGACTCGTAGACAGACTAAATTTGAACGTTAATATCTAACTTATGTATCATAAGATGAATCTGTTTGTGTAAATTCATAGAGTATATTTAAGGACTGTACTATATGAACTTAGCATCGTTATATTGTGTGTGAGGAGAAACGATGAAAGATTATATTGATATTCAAGAACGCCCATCATGGGGCCGAATGTTACCACTTAGTTTTCAACATTTATTTGCCATGTTTGGCTCTACTGTATTAGTACCGTATTTATTAAAGGTAGACCCAGCAACGGCATTGTTTATGAATGGTATTGGTACATTATTGTACTTATTTGTGTGTAAGGGTAAGATCCCTGCATATCTTGGTTCTAGCTTTGCCTTTATTGCGCCTGTAGCAGGTGTGTTATCTGCAGGTCTTGGTTATGAAGCTGCAAAAGGGGCCTTCGTTGTATTTGGTCTATCTTTTGTTATTTTATCTATTCTCGTTCGTTATATTGGTACGCGTTGGATTGATAAATTATTCCCGCCCGCAGCTATGGGTGCTATCGTAGCTATTATCGGCTTAGAATTAGCGCCAGTAGCGATGAGTATGTCTGGACTTATCGGCAATCAAGATTTAGGCATGAGCCATAGCCAAGCTGTTATTATCTCGATGTTTTCCTTAGTTGTTACTTTGCTTGGAACTGTTGTGTTCCGTGGTTTCTTAGCTGTTATTCCTGTTCTTATTGGTGTTGTCTCCGGTTATGTATTGTCTGCTGTGATGGGAGTTGTTGACTTCTCTGGTGTAGAAGCTGCTCCTTGGCTTTCATTGCCTCAGTTCTACGGCATGCCTGTATTTGATATCAATGCAATTATCATGATTATGCCAGCACTCTTTGTAGTATTTGCTGAGCACGTTGGTCACTTGGTTGTAACTAGTAACATCGTTGCCAGAGACTTGATGAAAGAGCCTGGTCTACAAAGATCCTTGCTTGGTGATGGCCTTGCAAATATTCTTTCTGGTTTCTTTGGTGCGACACCAAATACGACGTATGGTGAAAACATCGGCGTACTTGCAATTACTCGTTGCTTCAGCGTATGGGTAATCGGTGGTGCTGCAGTTTTAGCAATGATTGTGTCCTTTGTAGGTAAAGTGGCAGCTCTTATTCATGCTATTCCGGTACCTGTTATGGGTGGTGTATCTATTCTATTGTTCGGTATCATCGCAGCATCTGGCTTGCGTATGCTTGTAGAACGTAAAGTAGACTACACAAACCCTGTCAATATGATTCTTACATCCGTTATCCTTGTGGTAGGCCTTAGCGGTGCAGAACTCGCAGTTGGTCCTGTTGTATTAAAAGGGATGGGCCTTGCCACTGTAGTAGGTATGGCTATGAGCATTAGCTTGTTAATCCTTCAAAAAACAGGCGTTGGCAATGATCAATTGAAAAAAACAGAAGTATAATATCATGGTTCTTTAAAATCTTGGAATATAACCTTGAGATCATAAAGTAAATTGATTTGTACTCAGTATAATAAACGACTACTGAATCAGGTTGTACCTGCGCAAGTAGTCGTTTTTTATTTAGTGTCTTTATAATTTATCCTCAATATTGTATAATGAACATATAAGTTGCATAAAATTAATTATAGAGAGGAGGGCCTATGGAGTTTTTGATATGGATGGCTATCGGTGTTTCTTTGATGGCTGTAGAACTCGTAGTACCAGGCGGTATTTTAGGTCTTATCGGTTATTGCGCATTCCTTTGGGGCGTTTATGTAGCTCTTGGGGAAGGTACGGTAGCATTGTATGCCGTAATAGGATTAACAGCCTTGTTAATTGTCATTATCATCGTGTTCTTTAATCACTTTGAAAAGACTTGGATAGGCAAATTGTTTACTTTAGGGCAACGATCTACGACAAAAGCTGGTTATATATCTAATGATGTATTAGAAGATTTGGCTGGCAAGGAAGGCGTAGCTCATACAACACTGCGCCCTGCAGGTATTGCTAAAATTAATGGTAATTTGGTAGATGTTGTGACCGAAGGTGACTTCATCGATGCCGGTTCACCTATTGTGGTACTTCGCGTTGTAGGTGGCCGCAATATTGTTAGAAAGCGTGATTAAGCTTTCGCAACATCGTTGTAAATCATGGAGGTTATTATGGATGTAGGTATTTTAATTTTGATTCCCATTTTGCTGATTGGTATTATGGTATTCTTATATGTTGTGCCATTAGGGCTTTGGGTATCTGCTCTAGCAGCGGGCGTTAACGTAGGTATCTTTACACTTGTAGGTATGCGCTTACGTCGTGTAAATCCGTTTCAAATCGTAATGCCTTTGATTAAAGCTAATAAAGCAGGTCTTGATGTGAATGTAAATCAGTTGGAAGCGCATTATCTAGCTGGTGGTGACGTTGACCGCGTTGTAGATGCTTTGATTGCCGCTGAACGGGCATCTATTCCGTTGACCTTTGAACGTTCCGCAGCTATCGACCTCGCCGGTCGTGATGTATTGGAAGCGGTTCAAATGTCCGTTAATCCTAAAGTGATTGAAACTCCAATTATTTCTGCGGTAGCAAAAAATGGTATCGAATTGAAAGTTCGTGCTCGTGTTACTGTACGTGCTAATATCGATCGTCTCGTTGGTGGTGCTGGTGAAGCCACAATTATTGCCCGCGTAGGTGAAGGTATCGTAACGACTGTAGGTTCCTCTGAAGAACATACAGATGTATTGGAAAATCCAGATCACATTTCCCGTACTGTATTGGGTAAAGGCCTTGATGCGGGTACTGCATTCGAAATCTTGTCCATCGATATCGCTGACGTAGACGTGGGACGTAACATTGGCGCTCAATTGCAAACTGACCAAGCGGAAGCGGATAAGAAAATCGCTCAAGCTCGTGCGGAAGAACGTCGTGCAATGGCTGTTGCTACAGAACAAGAAATGCGTGCTAAAACACAAGACATGCAAGCTAAGGTTGTGGAAGCACAAGCTGAAGTCCCTAAAGCATTGGCAGAAGCTTTCAGAAATGGTAATCTTGGCGTTATGGATTACTACAATATGAACAATATTATTGCAGACACTAAAATGCGTGAAAACTTAGCAGATGGTGAATAGGAGTAGCTATGGACTCTATTTTGTCTTCAGTGCTATCCATCTTTTCGCATAATCCAATCTTTGTTTTAGGTATCATAGCGTACATTGCTTTTTCCATTATAAAAAATAAGAATACTGAAGAGTCTGAAGAGTATGAAAGCTCTGGTGGCGGAACTTGGGAAGATATGGAGCGCGAATATGGCATCTCTATAGAACGCAAGGTAGATGAACCGTCTATGGATGATTTGTCTAAGGTTGATGACTTTTATCGGGACTCTTATGAAGATAAACCGATTGTAAATCAACAACCAGAAGCACCATCGAAAACTATGGAGGACATACATTTCAATGAAGAGGCTGCAGCAGCTCAACGAGATATTGAAGCCTTATCAATGAAAAGTTCCAGTAGCACTCCAAGTTATACTACCAGTAAGACTCGCTTAGATAGAGAAGCTGTTACGGGGCCGACCTTAAGTGAAAGACTAGCTGAGTTTAAACGAGATAAAGTAGCTAAAGAGGGGCAAGTTCTTATTGAAAATGTAGGCATTACAACTGCGCCTACTGCTCTAGCTGCGACTTCAACTCGCGGTCGTAAATCTAATCATGCTTTAAAAGAGGGCATGAAATGGTCCATCATTTTAAGTAAACCTAAAGCTCTTGAACGTAGATACCGTTAATGAAGTAATCTATTTATAAGTGTATAAACTAATTATGGTTTTATTGGAACATAAATAATAATGGATTGTGCACTGATGTGGTATAGCAACCATACTGTCACATATCATAATGTGGGGCATATAATTACATATTGAAAGAGGTTCCTATTGGTCACCTATGTGACTATTAGGAACCTCTTTTTTATTGTTTTTTCCTAGTGAAACTTTCACAATAATAGGGGAAGGAGTTCGTTTATAAGGAAGGGCAAAATTATGTATCGAAATGTGCGTGTTATACCAAAACAGCTGTTGCAGCAATTATATATAGAGAAACAATGGAGCGTTCGCGATGTGGCGGATTATTTCCAATGTAGTGTTGATACCATCATGCGCCGTATGAAAGCGTACGATATCGAACGGAGGCCTCTGAAGAAAGAAATCAATATGGTCCATGTACAAGCTTTGTATGAGACCGGTAAGTGGTCGCTCCATTCATTAGCAAAGCGTTATGATGTGTCTATTACGACGATAGCGAATCGCTTGAAAGAATATGGATTGGCTTGTCAGCAATCAAATAAAAACGTCTCTATAGATGTAGTACGTATATGTAGGGCTTATAAAAGTGGAAATAGTACAGATGCCATTGCTCGTATGTATGGTATATCTCGATGGAAAGTTCACCATGTATTGCGGCATATGGGGAATTGCTTAATTCCTAAAGTTCGAAAGCCTATGCGCGTAGAGGAGATGGCTTATTTATATATTCATCATCACATGAGTACAGATGACATTGGCCTAGCTTATGGGATACGTGGTTCTACAGTGGCAATTTATTTGCGAGAGCAAGGTATAGAAATAAGGGCAAATACTCTTGATCTAGACGAAAATAAGATTAAAAAACTCCGTGCTCAAGGTTATGGAGTTGCAAAGATTGCACAGGTGATGGGTTGCTCTACCTCTGCTGTGCGAAAGCGTCTAGCTATGAAAAAATATATCTCTCCTTGATGTAGTGTGGTAGATACTATATACTTAAATTTATACAATGATGGGAGGAATATTATGCTCGAAATTATATCTGCTTTAACACCGTTTTTATTACTGGGCTTAGTGGCTGCTGGTTTATCTCGCCTTTCTGGGGTAGCCTTATCTATGGTTGTAGTACCAACTTTATTGATTTGGGGTGCAACTGCGGTTGACGTAATCGCCTTTATGTTGCTCTTTGTGGTGTACAACAACTTCACTATGGAAACACAAGATATTCGTTTAGATTATAAAGATCTTGTCTTATTCCCTAAATGGCGCTTGTGCATTCCCTTCATTTTGAGTTTGGTAAGCGCGTTCTTTGTTCCTGCTGCAGGCATTGCTGTTTTTATGGCTTGCTTTGTTTTAGAGTTATTGGCTACTGTGTATAAACGCATTCCTGAAAATAAACGACCTCGTTTACAGCGTGTAATAGTAGCATCGATTTTGAGTGCTGTTGCAACAGCTGTAGGTGCTTATACAGGTCCTAAAATTCCTAGTGAATTCTACTTTGTCTGTGTAGGCTTAGCCATTTTAATCGTTACGGACTTTGCATGGTATGCCGGCAAGCATAGAGATGCTTTTAGAAACGTATGGGATAGCATTTGGGCTGGTTTTAACATATTCTTAGGCATGTTTGGCATAGAGGCTTCATATTATCCAGCTGCACTTACGCGATCTATTCCAAATCCAATGGATCGCATGTTGCCTATGGTTACTGTAGTAGGTGGCTATGCAGGCCTTATGGTAGTATTCGGTTTTTATAACATTTTTTCTATACCGTCTTTGATTACAGCTATTGGTGCTGCTATAGGGATACGCCTCTTTGGTATGTATGAATTTCCTCGGAATGGCAGTTTCTCTTATTTAGCAATTGGTTTTGCCGTGGCTGCTGTAATTTGCTTGTATCTCGTATCTCCGACACCAGTTGGTTTCGATCATATTAATACCTTGGTTTCTCAACCAATTGGCCAATAATAATAGATAATGTAAGTCTATTGATATATTTTAATGAGTTCTTTAGTTGCTTTTACATAGGAGCCAATTGGATTATAATGTGTGATATATCTCATATATTGTATTGAAAATTAAGTTCATATTAGAATGTGAAAGGAGTTGATGCTATATGGCAGAAACAATTGAAACAAGACCATTCCCTCCATTCTTACCAAAGAAGGCGACAGTCATGATGATGGGCACATTTCCTCCAGAACAATCAAAACGTGCTATGGAATTCCATTATCCAAATTTCCAAAATGATATGTGGCGTGTTTTTGGCCTCGTATTCTTTGATGAAAAAGATCATTTTAGAAATGGTGAGGAAAAAGCGATGGATCCTGAGAAGATCAAAGCCTTTTTGTCTGAAGCTGGAATTGCATCTTGTCCTACTGTTTTGAAAGCTATTCGCGAAAAAGGGAATGCATCTGATGCATTTCTTAAGGTCGTTGAACCAGTTCCACTTGCGGACGTACTGGAGCAAATCCCTGACTGTAAGCATATTGGTACAACAGGCGGCAAGGCTACGGAGATTTTATTGAGCCTTTTACCAGAAAAGGTTAAATTACCTAAAACTGGTGAAACAATTCCTTTTGTATTTAATGGTCGGGAATTGACATTGACACGTTTGCCATCTACATCACGTGCCTATCCGTTGAGTCTACCGAAAAAGGCTGAAGCGTACAAGAATTTCTTCAAAGCTTGTGGTCTAAAAACAAAATAAATATTTAAAGTAGCACCTTTAATAGTTGGCTTTGAGTCTTTTGGTCTCATCTGTCGCTATTGAAGGTGTTTTTATATCGTAAAAATATATGAGATATTAAAATGGAGATTAATGCTTGTTTATTGTGAATATGTAGTTTGTTATAAATAAAATTGATAAGATATATAATATATTAATTCTTGTTTTTTATAATGAGAGGTTTATAATTAATCGTTGTCGCAAACTGGTTGACAATAATTTAAAAAATGGAGTTGATAATATGGATAAGGCTAAGGAGGCCTTGTGGACAAAATCCTTTGTCCTTGATACTTTGATTAATTTCTTAGTATTTTTGATTTATTATTTATTAATCGTTATTATTGCGGTTGTAGCAAAAGATAATCTTCATGCTACGGCTAGTCAAGCGGGACTTGCTGTTGGTATATATATTATTGGCACCGTTGTAGCCCGTTTGTTGGCAGGGCGGTTTATCAGTATCCTAGGATGTCGTAAGATGCTCTATTTAGGGTTATTGATTTACTTGATTTCAACAGCTATGTATTTCTACACACCTAACTTACTAATGCTTGATAGTGTTCGCTTCTTAAATGGTTTTGCTTATGGTATTACATCTACTGCTACAAGTACTATCATAGCTGCTATTATTCCTACGTCACG